>Ga0265340_10000437_pt1 | contig 22458 bp, 15 predicted proteins | sample 4CB225metaG_FD_202082 | JGI IMG/M metagenome (GOLD analysis project Ga0265340, IMG submission 202082) | Rhizosphere microbial communities from Carex aquatilis grown in University of Washington, Seatle, WA, United States - 4-CB2-25 metaG | ecosystem: Host-associated > Plants > Roots >...
AGCGACCGGTTGCCGGCAATGAGACCGAGCGATTCGAGCATGACGTTCAATTCGACAAAGAGTGTTGCGCGACAGGTGACAAGTGACAAGTGACAAGTGGCGGGGAAATGAAAGTCACACGCCCCCCATCATCTGTCACCCGCATTGTCCCGCTTCAGAACAGGCCGGCTAATTCGATGACAATTGGGGGATGCAGGGCGGGAACAACGGCCCAAACATACGGGCTTGGTCTTAACAATTGAGGGAGTGCGACTTGTCCAAAATCGCAGCGTGCCCGAAGGCCAAGGAACCGACCCCTGTTTTCCAGGCGTTCTGAGGTTCCTTTCCCGGGACCATGGTGGCCTGCGAGTTGCTGATGGTGTGACGATGCAGACATCAGAGTTTATCTACAAGAAAATGGCCTCGCTGGAACAAAGCGGGGTGGGCCGGTTTCAGGAAACCGTCTGTAAAATCGAGTCCACCTGGCAGATGCCGCGGCCGGTCGTGCATGAACTCAACAACATTCTCACCATCATTCATGGCTATGCCGAGCGGTTGCTGCTCAAGCACCGGGAGGACCCGGCGCTCCAGCCGCAGTTGCGAATGATCTTCGAATCGGCCAAGCGCGCCGCCACGCTCATTCGCGAAGCCGCGCCGCCGGCCCAAAACCTGTCCCCGCGGCAAAACCCGCCGTCGCCACCGCCCCCGGCCTGAGAGCGGCTTTTCCTCCCAACGAACGAAACCACGGCGATTCGCTTTGACGCTGCGCGTGGCATCGCGTAGTGTGTTGGTTCTATTTTCAACTGACCATTTGGGTTTACCGTGAATTTTTTGAAATGGATATTCGGGTCGAAGAACGACCGCGAAGTGCGAAAACTCTGGCCGCTCGTTCACCAAATCAACGAGATCGAGGCCGGCCTGCAGAAGCTTTCCGACGACGAGCTGCGACAGAAGACCGCCGAGTTCAAGGCCCGGATCGAAGAGGGCCGCAAACAGCGCGGTTACGATGAAATGATGGCCGAGGTCCGCCAGCTGGAGTCGGAACTCCGCGGTGAGGAGGCCAAAACCCGGCGGCGCGACGCGTATAAAATTGAACAGCAACTCCTTGAAGAAATTCTGCCCGAGGCGTTCGCCGCGGTCAAAAATGCCTGCCGCCGCCTGTGCGGACAGGACATCATCGTCCGCGACCACCCGATCAAATGGGAAATGGTTCCGTTCGACGTGCAGCTCATCGGCGGCATCGGGTTGCATCGCGGTTTCATTGCGGAAATGGCCACCGGCGAGGGCAAAACCCTCGTGGCCACGATGCCGGTCTATTTGAACGCGCTGGCTGGCCGCGGCGCGCATCTCGTAACGGTCAACGACTACCTCGCCGCGCGCGACTCGGAATGGATGGGCGCGATCTACAAATTTCTCGGCCTGACCGTCGGCTGCATTGTGCATGACCAGCCGCCGAACGTCCGCCGCGAGCAATACAATTGCGACATCACCTACGGCACCAACGCCGAGTTCGGATTCGATTATCTCCGCGACAACGGCATGGCCGCGCGCAAGGAGGAACAGGTCCAGCGCGGCCATTACTTCGCCGTGGTGGACGAGGTGGACTCGATTCTCATTGATGAAGCGCGCACGCCGCTCATCATCAGCGGCCCGTCCCTGCACACCTTCGACGAGCAATACGGGCAGTGGAAGCCGCCGGTGGAATCGCTTGTGCGCGCGCAGGAGCGTTTGTGCAACCGGTTCCTGTCCGAAGCCGAAGCGTTGATCAAAAAACTGAACCCCGCCGACGGCTCGAATGTCGAAAACGCCGGCGCGCTCGAACACGAAGCCGGCCTGCTGCTGTTCCGCGTCAAAACCGGACAGCCGCGTTTGGAGGGTCTGGCGAAACTGCTGGAGAACCCGGAAAATGCCCGGATGATGAACCACGCCGAGCTGGAGCTGCACAAGGACCAGAAGAAGGTGGACCTTTACCGCGAGAAGGAGGAATTGCTGTTTGCCATTGACGAGAAAAGCCACGAGGCCGACCTCACGGAAAAGGGACGCAACTTCATCAGCCCGAAAGATCCGGATGCCTTCGTGTTGCCGGATTTGACGACGATATTGCACGATATTGACGCCGGCCCGGAAACCGATGTGCGCAAGCGCCTGGAATTGAAAACGAAGGTGCAGGCGGATTTCGAGGCCAAGGCGCAAAAGATCCACGCCATCTCGCAATTGCTCAAGGCTTACAGCCTTTACCAGCTCGACGTGGAATACGTCATCCAGGACAACAAAGTCATCATCGTGGACCAGCACACCGGCCGGCTCATGCCCGGACGCCGCTGGAGCGACGGCCTGCACCAGGCCGTTGAAGCCAAGGAAGGCGTCGAGATCGAGCGCGAAACGCAGACGCTCGCCACCATCACGATTCAAAATTATTTCCGTCTTTACCAAAAACTCGCGGGCATGACCGGCACGGCGGAGACCGAAGCCTCCGAATTTTTCGACATCTACAAGCTCGGCGTGCTGGTCATTCCGACCAACCGGCCCGTGGCGCGCAAAGACGGGCATGATTCGGTCTATAAAACCAAACGCGAAAAGTTCACCGCCGTCGTCCAGGAAATCAAGGGACTGCATGCGCAGGGACGCCCGGCGCTGGTGGGCACCATCAGCGTCGAAACCAGCGAAATGCTCTCGCGGATGCTGAAACGCGAAGGGCTGATTCACTCCGTCCTCAACGCGAAATACCACGAGCAGGAGGCCGAAATCGTTTCGCGCGCCGGCCAGCGCGGGGCCATCACGATTGCCACGAACATGGCCGGTCGCGGCACGGACATCAAACTGGGTGCCGGCGTCGCGGACATTGGCGGCCTGCACGTGCTCGGCACCGAACGTCATGAGGCGCGGCGCATTGACCGGCAGTTGCGCGGACGCTGCGCGCGCCAGGGCGACCCCGGTTCATCGCACTTTTTCATTTCGCTGGAAGACGATTTGATGCGGCTGTTCGGGTCCGACCGCATTGTGAAATACATGGAGAAGATGGGCCTCGAGGAAGGCCAGGAGCTGACCCATCCGCTGCTGAACCGTTCCATCCAGCAGGCGCAAAAGCGCGTCGAACAGCACAACTTCCAGATCCGCAAACGCACGCTCGAATACGACGACGTGATGAACAAGCAGCGCGAAGTCATTTACGGCTTCCGCAACGAGATCATCCACGGCCAGGACGTCCGCGACCGCCTCATGGACATCATCGAGGAGGTCGTCATCCTGAAGGTGGAGGAATTTACCACCGCCGATTTCGAGCCGAGCGAGTGGAAAATCCGGCAGTTGGCCGACTGGGTGAATTTAAATTTCCCGCTCGGCATGCCCGAGGCGGAAATTGCCAAGGCCGCCGAATCCAGCAAGGAACAGCCGGTGTCCGGCTCGGTCTTCGATGGCCTCAGCCCGGCGCAGTTCGCCGTCTGCAATTTCATCGCCGACAAGGTCCGCAACGCCTACGACGTGAAAATCAGCTTCGAGGACCCCGAAAAACTCGCGACCGTCGAGCGCTACACGATTTTGAGCGCGATTGACAAGCTGTGGCAGGAACATCTCTATGAAATGGACAGCCTGCGCTACAGTATCGGCCTGCGCAGCTACGGCCAGCGCGACCCGCTCATCGAATACAAGGCCGAGGCCTACAAGATTTTTGACGAACTGATGGTCAACGTAAAAACCGAGATCTGCCACAATGTGTTTCGCAGCGCCTCGTCCATGCTGGCCTTCGAGAATTTTCTGCGCAGCGTCCCGCAACAGACCAAGCACGATCCGACCAGCGCGTTTGGCGGCGGCACGGCCGCCGCCGGCTCCGGCGCCGCCGCGCAGGCCAAGCCCAGCGACGTCGTCAGCGAAGCCGCGGCCGCGGCCTCCGCGGAAAAAGCCAAACCCGTCCGCACCGGCCCGAAAGTGGGCCGCAATGACCCCTGCCCCTGCGGCAGCGGCAAGAAATACAAGCACTGCTGCGGACGGTGATGGCGCACCGGACAACGCGCCGGAACGCCGCATTCATGCGGCAGCGGACCCGCCTGATAAATGCCCTGCCGGATTAATCCGGCGTTCCTCCGAAACAATGCAATTTTGTTTGTCGCAGCGTCCGGGTGTGCCCCGCGCTGCCTTGTTTCAAATAAAAGACTTGCGACCGTCCGGCCTTCTGCTAAATTGCAAATGATTTGCAATTATAACCGGCCGATCTTGGGATGGCACTCAACCATTAAAAGCAGCATGACCCGATTATGATTTCTTCCCTCGAATTGCTGGCGATTTACTGCGCGTTGGTGCTGGTCGCGTCGCTGGCGGGCGGCTGGGTGCTTTTAATCATCCATCCCACCCACACGCGCCTGCAAATGGCCATCAGTTTTGTGGCCGGCCTCATGCTCGGCATCGCGCTGCTGCATTTTCTGCCGGACGCCGCCGAGCAATTGCATTCGCTGAATCAGACGGCGGCATGGATGCTCGGGGGGTTCCTCGTGATGTTTTTCCTCCAACGGTTCTTTCATTTTCATCACCACGACTCGGCGGAGGGTGATCCGGAAGATTGCGACCACGAACCCATCCCACCGCCCGGCCATGATCATGACCACCTGCATCATGCCCACACTCTGGCGGACAAATCGGCCCAGCAACTTTCCTGGGTGGGGACGGCACTGGGGCTGTCGTTGCATTCGCTGCTCGACGGCCTGGCATTGGCCGCCTCGGTCGAGGCAGGCGCGCACAGCCATGTCAAGTTGGCGGGCCTGGGGGTGGCCCTGGTGGTGATTCTGCACAAGCCATTCGACGCGATGGCCATCTCAACCCTGATGACCGCAGGCGGCAGTTCGCGATTATCGCGGCACGTTTTGAACGGGCTTTTTGCGCTGGTAAGTCCAATCGGCGCGGTTTTGTTCTATTTCGGGGCGAGTCAGTTCGCCGGTTCCGACGCGGCCTTTCTCGGCTGTGCGCTGGCGTTTTGCGCCGGCACGTTCCTTTGCATCGCCAGCAGCGACCTGCTGCCGGAACTGCAATTTCATTCCCACGACCGTTTCAAATTGTCGGCGGCCCTGGTGGCAGGCCTGGCCGTGGCCGTCCTGATCAAACATTTTGAGGCCGGCTAAACACCTGCCCAACGTCACATGTTTGCGATGATATTATCGCCGAATTGCGAGCATTTGATTTCCGTCGCGCTGTCCATCTGGCGCGCGAAATCGTAGGTCACGCGCTTGCTGCCAATCGCGCCGTTCAGGCCTTTCAAAATCAAATCCGCGGCTTCCGTCCAGCCGAGATAGCGGAACATCATTTCGCCGCTCAATACGACCGAGCCGGGGTTCACCACGTCCTTGTTCGCATATTTCGGCGCGGTGCCGTGCGTGGCTTCGAAGATGGCATGGCCGCTGATGTAATTGATGTTACCGCCGGGCGCGATGCCAATGCCGCCCACCTGCGCCGCCAGCGCGTCGCTCAAATAATCGCCGTTGAGGTTCAGGGTGGCGATGACATCAAAGTCCGTCGGACGCGTGAGCACCTGCTGGAGCGTGATGTCGGCGATGGCGTCCTTGATAATGAGGCCCGCGCCGGGTTTGCCCTCGGGAATCTTGCACCACGGGCCGCCGTCCATCTCGACCGCGCCATAACGTTCCCTGGCAATTTTATAACACCAGTCGCGGAATGCGCCCTCGGTGAATTTCATGATGTTGCCCTTGTGGACAATTGTGACGCTCTTGCGCTTGTTCCCGATGGCATAGAGAATGGCGGCGTGTATCAGGCGAATCGTCCCAAGATAGCTGACCGGCTTGACGCCGATGCCGACATCCACCATCGCCGGGCGTTGCGGAGCGCCGAGTTCCTGAAGTTGCTTCAGCCACTCTGCCGAAGCTTCTTTGGTTCCAAAGCGAATCTTTTTGAATTCCTTGGGAAAATTTTGGGCCAGAAAGTCCAAAATCTTCTGGCTCTCCGGCGTGCCCCCGGCGTATTCGATGCCCGCGTAAATATCCTCGGTGTTCTCGCGGAAGATGATCATGTCCACCTTTTCGGGGTGCTTCACGGGCGATGGGACGCCCTGAAAATACTGCACCGGACGCAGGCAGACGTAGAGGTCGAGCATCTGGCGGAGCGCGACGTTGAGCGAGCGGATGCCGCCGCCGACGGGCGTGGTGAGCGGGCCTTTGATGCCAACGAGATATTCCTTGAATGCCTCGACCGTGTCGTCCGGCAGCCAGTTGTCGAATTTGTTTTTGGCCGCCTCGCCGGCGAACACTTCGAACCAGGCGACTTTGCGTTTGCCGCCGTAGGCCTTCTGCACCGCTGCGTCGAACACACGCACGCTGGCGGCCCAGATGTCCGGGCCGGTGCCGTCGCCGCGAATGAACGGAAGGATGGGATTGTCCGGCACGTTGAGCTTGCCGTTTTGCACTGAAATTTTTCCGCCTGCGGGCGGCGTCACATCCTTGTAAGCCATATTGCAATATCCGATTTACGATTGATGATTTACGATTTCAAAACTCACCCACGCCAGAGTCCGGTTCCGGCGCGGGAAAATCAAGGAAAGAAAGTAAATTGCGCTGGAAGAACGCCTGCCCTCATCCTGACCCTTTCCCCCGGGGAGTTGGAACAGCGTTCGCGCATTGGCTGTTTGGAGTTCCGCGTTTACGCGGTTCGGCGGCCGCCTGAAGGCGGAACTCCAAACACCTAACTTTACGGAGCCAGCCGCTCGTGGTGGGGCAAATGATCACGATTCCAATGGATCAAAGCCGCGTCGCTGGTGTCTTCAAACAGAAATTTCAATGTCGGCGATTCGACGTGGCCGTCGCAAAACACCACGTTGGCGCGGCCTTGATGGCGGGCATAACTTCGTTTGGTGCTGCCTAAATAATCTTGTTCTCCATAAGTCCGCCCTAAAACAAAAACACCATCTCGAACAATTTCGTTATTGCCTATGAATCCATCACCAATCGCTATCATTTCACTGGGAGTTGTTACTTCGGATTCGTTTATTGCTGGCAATGAAAAACGCAGGCCATTCCAGATATAATGGCCACCAAGCCCAAGTGAGTTTGTGTCTGTTGTCAAATTCATACCATTGGCGTTGTAACCGTAATCGTCATATCCAAAATTCCCAGGAAAACTATCTGGCCGAAACGCGGCCGGGCAATGCCAAATACCCTGAGGCGGATAAGATGCATCAGAATTGGTTTTCCCGTAAGGAATCCCATAGTGAGCATATAATTCATTTTGAATCTCTTGATACCACGGATAAGCCCCCCTCAATTCACCTTTAGCATAAACCGGATTTTCTATTGGCGGATAAAAATTATTATCAGCCACAAATGCCTGCAAACCAATTCCAAACTGACGAATATTGTTGGCGCATTGAATCCGCAACGCTCTTCCTTTGGCTAAAGAAACGGCTGACAATACAAGGGCCGTCAGAATTCCAATGATGGCGATGACAACCAGAAGTTCAATCAGCGTAAATGCCGGTTGAACTTTCGGTCGCTGAACTTTCATCAAACCACCTCGATAAGCTTCGTCACTTGCGCCGGGACTTCACCGAACTGCGCCTTCACCTTGGCCACGGTGTTCTCGACGGACAGGCCGTATTTTTTCCGCAGTTCGTCCTGCGTGGAGGCGTGTTCAATAAACTGGTCCGGCCAGCCGATGCGCACGACCGGCGTCGTCACGCCCTTCTCGCTGAACAGTTCCAACACCGCCGAACCGTAGCCGCCCATGAGCGCATGGTCTTCCAGCGTCACAACCACTTCCGCGGCGCGCCCAAAAAATTCGTGCGTGCCCGCGTCCAGCGGCTTGGTAAAACGCGGGTTGATGACGGCACAATCGAATCCTTCCGCCGCCAATTGAATTGCCGCCTTGCGCGCAATGGCGCACATCGGACCGAGGCCGAACAGCGCGACCTTCTTCTTTCCATTGCTGGAAAAATTCTGGATGACTTCGGCCTTGCCAATTTCCAACAGCTTCGGTTCTTCCTTGATGGGCACGCCTTCCGCCGCGCCGCGCGGGTAGCGGATGAAGGCCGGATGCCGCTGATGCGTGGCGGTGAACATCATGTCCACCAGCTCGTCCTCGTCTTTCGGCGCCATGGCAATGAGATTCGGCAGGCAGCGCAGATACGCGATGTCGAACAAGCCGTGATGCGTCGGACCGTCGTTGGCGGAAAGCCCGGCGCGGTCCATGCAGAAAGTCACCGGCAAATCCTGCAGGCAGATGTCGTGATGAATGCAGTCGTAGGCGCGCTGGAGGAAGCTGGAATAAATCGCGCAGACGGGATGAAAACCCATCGTGGCCATGCCGGCGGCGAAAATGACGGCATGTTCCTCGGCGATGCCCACGTCGAAATAACGGTCGGGCATGGCCTTTTCCAGATGTTTCAAGCCGGTGCCGCTGGGCATGGCGGCGGTGATGCCGACCAGGGTGTTGTCCTTCTGGCAAAGTTTCACCAACGTCTGCCCCATCACGTCCTGATACATGGGCGGCGCGCCGGGTTTGGCCGGCAGTGAATCCCCGGTGCTCACGTCGTAAGGCCCGGTGCCGTGGAATTTTTCCGGCGATTTCAGCGCGGCATCGAAGCCCTTGCCTTTTTGGGTGAGCAGGTGAATCACGATGGGTTGATCGCACGTCCTGGCAAATTCCAGCGTGCTGATGAGCAATGGTAAATCGTGTCCATCAATCGGGCCGAGATAACGCAACCCCATTTCCTCGAAAATGATCGGGCTGCCGTAGCCGCCGCGGCCATCCGCGTCCACCAGGCTGCCGGTTTGCCGGAGGGCGACGTCGGTAATGGCGCCCTTGACCCCGCCCTCGGCCTTGTGGGCGAGTTTCAGCGCCAGTTCGCCCTTGGGCAGGCGGCGCACAAAGCTTTCAAAATCCCGCGCGAGCTTGTTGTAACGGGGATTGGTGATGAGTTTGTTGAGGTAATTGGAAATGGCGCCGACGTTTTTGGCGATGCTCCATTCGTTGTCGTTCAAAATGCCGATGAACCGTTTCGTCGTGTGGGCAATGTTGTTGAGCGCTTCAAATGAAATGCCGTTGGTGAGGGCCGCGTCGCCAAAAATGCAGACGACGTGTTCGTCCGAGCCGCGTTTGTCGCGCGCCGCCGCCATGCCGAGCGCCGCCGAAAGCGCCGTGCCGGCGTGGCCGGCGCCGTAGCAATCGTGCGGGCTTTCCGTGCGCAGCGCGAACCCGTTCAGACCGCCGGTGGTGCGGATGGTGTTAAAACGATCCTTGCGCCCGGTGAGCAGCTTGTGGACGTAGGCCTGATGGCTCACGTCCCAGACAAATTTGTCCTTGGGTGTGCTGAAAACGCGGTGCAGCGCAATGGTCAATTCCACCACGCCGAGATTGGGGCCGAGATGGCCGCCGTTTTTGGCCAGCACGGTGATGAGTTCGTGCCGGATTTCATCGGCGAGTTGCAGGAGTTGCGACGCCGTCAGGTTTTTGACGTGCGCCGGTTCGGCCACCATGTCGAGGTAACGGCTCATAGTTTTTAAAATGAAACGTGAAACGTAATGCGTGAATCACGTTTCACGTTTCACGTTTTAACCTCCAGCCTCCCCTGTTTCAAACGGTTTTAATTTCAGTTCGCCCGCCGCGTTTTTTTCCAGTTGCTGGATCTTCAATTCCGCCTCGGCCAGCTTTTCCTGGCAGATTTTCACCAGTCGCGTGCCTTCCTCGTACTTGGCCAGCAGCGTCTCCAGCGGCAAATCATCGGATTCCATGGCCTCGACGACGCCCTCGAGCTTCTTCAAGGCCTCTTCAAACGGCGGATTTTTTGCGGGATTATTGTGTCCCGCGCCTTTTGATGGATTTGGCACAGGAAAAGATTAGAACGAAAAAGTCGGGTCGTCCAGTTTTGAGAATGCCCCGGAATTGCCAGAAAATATGGGATTATTTGGCCCTCTGCTCCTCCACCCGGCTCAAAATCTCGCCGGTCTGCAACCGGGTTTTTAATCGTTGGCCGGATTGGACCGTTTGCGCGTCTCGCAAAACCTTTCCGCTCGCCGCGTCCATCGTAATCGAATAACCGCGCGCCAGCACCTGCTCCGGCCCCAGCAGACGCAATCGCGCGTCCATCGTCTTAAAACGGTTCTGCCCATTCCGCAAACCGGCGTGCGCCAGCTCGCGCAAACGCCGCCGACTCACCACCAACGACTCGCGCCGCTGATGCAACAACTGCGCCGGACGGACACGCAACAACCGGTCGGCCAGATTTCGCCACGCCACCGCGCGGTCACGCGCGCCCCGCTTAGCGCAACGCAACAAACCAGTCTGCAAATCATCGAGCCGTTGCAACGATTCATTGAGCCGCCGGCGCGGATGCGCCCGCGCCATGCGCTGGGCCAGGTCCGCCACCAGTTGCCGGCTGGCAAACACGCCTTCGGTGATGATTTCCGCCGCCGCGCTGGGCGTGGCCGCGCGCACGTCCGCCACGAAATCGCTGATGGTGAAATCTATCTCGTGCCCGACCGCCGACACAATGGGAATGGCCGATTCAAAAATCGCCCGCGCTACAATTTCCTCGTTGAACGCCCATAAATCTTCAAGGCTGCCGCCGCCGCGGGTGACGAGAATCAAATCCAATATGCTTGCGGCGGTCTGTGACCGCCGGACTTCTTCCCGGCCGAGAGTGCGACGGTCATAGACCGCCGCTACAGAAAATTCATTAAGCAGCCGGATTGCCGCCGCGATTTCCTCTGCCGCGCCTTCACCTTGCACGCGACAGGGAACCAGGATGATTTCCAGGCCCGGATTCCGTCGTTGCACGACATGCAGCACGTCGCGAATGGCCGCGCCGGTGGGCGAGGTGACCAGGCCGATGCGCTGCGGGTATTTCGGGAGCGGCCGTTTCCGTTCCGGCGCGAACAGCCCTTCCGCCGCGAGCCCCTGCTTGAGTTTCTCGAAAGCGATCTGCAGGGCGCCGACCCCCTGCAACTCCACGGCCCGCACGATGAGCTGGTACTGGCCGCGCGCCTCATAAACCGTCACGTCGCCTTGCAGCAAAACCTTCTGGCCGTCCTGCAGCAGGCTGCGGTTCATGACCGCCTCGCCCCGGAACAGCACGCAACCCAGCACCGCTGCGCGCGTGCTCGCGTCAGAACGGAGTTGCGCCCCGGCGTCCTTGAGCGTGAAATACATGTGCCCGGAAGATTGCGCGCGCAGGTTGGTGATTTCGCCGGTCACCCAGATCGAGCCGACCGACTTTTCCAGCAACCGCTTGACCTGCGCCGTCAATTCACTGACCGACAGCACGCGCCGACCCGTTTCCGCCGGAAACAGTTCGCCGAAGTCCCATTGCGATTTGGGTGGCTTGCCCATCGGCTCACATCACCTTTTGCCGGACGAAGGTGCTCGCAGGGAGTTGGCCACCCGGCGGAAGTGGTAGCCGAGGATGGCGAGTTCGATGGCGTGGGGAAACTGGCGCGGGCGCCGGATGAGTGTGCCCCAGAACAGCCGCCAATAACCCACGCGCCCCCGGTGCCACACGCCCAGCACCCAGAAGGATTTCAGAAACGCAATGACATCGGCACGGGACAGGCGCAGCCGCGGACCGGTCGGGCGATGGCTCTTGAGGAATGTCCGGATGCGCTGGTAGTAATTTCGCGGCTCGTACAGTTTCTTCACCAGTTCGCGGTAGCCGGTTTGCAGGAATTCGCGGTTCAACTTGGGTTTGAAGTTCAGCGTGGCATCGGAGTTGTTGCCGGTGCTTTCGGTTTCGAGCCGCCCCTCGCGTTTCAACCGCTGCCATAACCGTGTCTGCGGCAGCGCGCTCAGCAATCCCACCATCGCCGTCGCCACCCCCGAGCGCTGGATGAATTCAAACTGCCGCTTGAAAATGTCACTCTTGTCGCTGTCAAAGCCCACGATGAATCCGCCCATGACCTCCAGCCCGGCGTGTTGCAGCGTTTGCACCGAGGCCACGAGGTCGCGGTTCCGGTTCTGGAGCTTGTGGCACTCCTCCAGCGCCTCGACTGAGGGCGTTTCGATGCCCACGAACACCTTTTTGAAACCGGCTTCCACCATCAGCGCGCACAGTTCCGGGTCATCGGCGAGGTTCATGGACGCCTCGGTGAGAAATCCGATGCCCGGCCGCGTGCGTTGCCGCCACTCAATCAATGCCCGCAACAGCGTTTTCGTCCGGACCTTGTTGCCGATGAAATTGTCGTCCACGATGAACACCATGTCCTTCCACCCGGACCGGCGGAGCGCATCCAACTCGGCGATCAATTGCGCCGGTGTTTTGGTGCGGGGCACACGCCCGTTCATGACGATGATGTCGCAAAATTCGCAATCGAACGGACAGCCGCGGGAAAATTGCACGGACATCGTCACGTAGTAGCGGAATTTGATGAGGTCCCAGCGCGGCGCCGGTGTATGGGTGATGTCCGGCCGGTGGGTGGCGCGATAAATGGATTGCAACCGGCCATTCCGCAAATCCGCCACGACCTGCGGCATCACTTCCTCGGCCTCGCCCAGAACGAAGTGTTGGATTTCCGGGAACGCCTCGTAGCCGGTGGTGAAAAGCGGTCCGCCCGCGATGACGGTCTTGTTTAAGGCCGCGCACCGGGCAACGATTTCCCGCACGGAATCCTTCTGCACGATCATTGCTCCAACCATCACGTAATCCGCCCAGCGCAGGTCTTCGTCCCTGAGCCGCTCCACGTTCAGGTCCGTCAATTTGAGTTCCCACTCCGGCGGGAGCATGGCAGCCACGGTCAACAGGCCCAGCGGCGCCATGGACGCCTTCCGGGAAACGAAACGCACCGCGTGTTTGAAACTCCAAAACGTGTCAGGAGTCCGGGGACTGATGAGAAGTATTTTCATGATCGGGCTTTCTAAGCCGTCATGGTAAGCTTAAGACTGACGCAAAGGTTCTACGAGCTTTATTTTGAAAATTTCAATTCACCCAAGTTCAATGCCCACCGGACAATGGTCGCTATCCATGACATCGGGTCGAATGAAGGCGCGCTTGAGCCGCGGGCGCAGCGATTTTGAAATGAGAAAATAATCGATGCGCCAGCCGACATTCCGGGAGCGCGCCCCGGCCATCGGGCTCCACCAGGTGTAATGTCCGCCGTCCTTTTCGAATTCGCGGAAAGTGTCAAGAAAGCCGGCCTGCACGAAGGCGCTGAAGCCGGCGCGTTCCTCGGGCGTAAAGCCGTGGTTGTGGACATTGGCTTTGGGATTCGCCAGATCAATTTCCGCATGGGCCACGTTGAGGTCGCCGCAGAAGACGACGGGTTTTTTCTTCTCCAGCTTTTTCAGAAAGCGCAAAAAATCGGCGTCCCAGCGCTGGCGGTAGGCCAGCCGCGAAAGGTCGCGCTTGGAGTTGGGCACATAAACGTTCACCAGAAAGAAATCGCCGAATTCGGCGGCCAGCACGCGGCCTTCCCGGTCGTGCTCGCCAATGCCGATGTGTGGCACAACGTTCAGCGGGCGCGTCCGGGCGAAAATTGCCGTTCCGGCGTAGCCTTTCTTTTGAGCGGAATTCCAATAAGTCGTATAGGCCGCAGGCCAGAGTTGCTCGACGTCATCGGGGCTGCACTTCGTCTCCTGCAGGCAAAGCACATCGGGTTTCTCGGCGGCTAGGTAATCGAGAAAATTCTTCCGCAGCACGGCGCGCAGGCCGTTCACGTTCCAGGAAATCAGTTTCACGGCACAAAGAATAAACCACGGATGAACGCGTCGTAAAGCCGCGAGGCGGCCACGCCGTCATACGCGGACAAACACGGATTTGCGTTTTCATCTTAATCTTAATCTTGCTCTTAAGCGTAATCGCCGGGGTGATTAAGATTACGATTAAGATCAAGAGACGTACGACTCGTTGACGTTCGAGGCGCGAAAGGCTACGTTGCTGCCGGTTAAAAATGATTACCAACATCGCCAGCAAACAAACCGCCGCGCGAACCCCGACTTCAGATGTCGGGGCGGGTTTCCGCGTTGGTGACGAACGGCTGGTCAAGCTCACGCCGAGCGCCGCGGGCAAGGTCGCGTCGTTGCTGACCCGGCAAGGCCGTCCGAACGGCGTCCTGCGCGTGGCCGTGATCGGCGGCGGCTGCTCCGGGATGCAATACAAGATGGATTTGCAGGACGCCCCGGCCAACCGCGACATCCTGGTGGAGTCCGGCGGCGTGCGCGTGGTCGTGGACCCGAAGAGCGCGCTGTACGTGACCGGGAGCGAACTGGATTACCTCGACGCCCTTGACGGCGGGTTCAAGGTGAAGAATCCCAACGCGGCCACGACGTGTTCGTGCGGCGAGAGCTTCAGCGCCTGATTGGTTGAAAGTTGAAGGTTGAAGGTTGAGGGTTCTAAATTCCCATGACTGATTATTTTGCCTTGCTCGATGAGCCGCGCCGGCCGTGGCTTGAACCGGAGGCATTGAAAGCGAAATTTCTGAAGCTTGCAGCGGTGGCGCATCCGGACAAACAACACGGCTTGGGCGAAGCGGAAAAAAGCCCGGCCAACCGCCGTTACGCGGAACTGAACGCGGCTTACCAATGTCTGGCCGAGCCGAAATCGCGGCTCCGGCACCTCCTCGAACTGGAACTTGGCGCGAAACCGAAGGACGTCCAGCAAATCCCCCCTGCCCTCGCCGATTTGTTCGCCGAGGTCGCGACGACCTGCCGGAACGCGGACGTTTTTCTGGCTGAAAAGGACAAGGCCACCTCCCCGCTGCTGCAAGTCCAGCTCTTCGAACGCGCGCAGGAATGGATGGAACGGCTGAATGGGCTGCAACGGAAACTGAACGAATCGCGTGAGAAGTTGACGGACGAATTGAAGTCGCTGGATGGAAAGTGGAACGCTGCCGATGCCGCCGCGCGCGGGGACATTTTACCAAAGCTGGAGGAGCTTTACCGCCTGTTCGGATATTTCAACCGTTGGAATGGCCAGATTCAGGAACGGGTGGTCCGGCTGTCGCTCTGATTTTCCATCGCCGCTCCGCAGCTTCATTCGGGCTGGAACACAATCACGCCCAACGGCGGCAGATGAAATTCCGCGGAATGCGGCTGGCCGTGGCAGGCGGCATTCCCCGCCGTGACACCGCCCAGATTGCCCTGATTGCCTCCGCCGTAAATGGCGGCATCGCTGTTCAGCACCTCGCGCCACCTGCCCGCGAGCGGCAGACCGATGCGATAATTCGGGCGCGGGACCGGCGTGAGATTCAATATGACGGCGAGTTGATTCGCCCCGTCGGCGGTCTGGCGGACGAAGGAGAGCACGCTGTTGTCGCGGTCGGCACAATCGATCCAATAAAAACCCCCGTGATCGTAATCGGACTGCCACAGACCCGGCGCGGCACGGTAAAACTTGTTCAAATCCCCGACAAAGTTTTGCAAGCCGCGATGAAACGGCCCGGCGTCGAGGAGCCACCAGTCGAGCTGGCTGTTTTCGTTCCATTCCGCGCGCTGGCCGAATTCGCCGCCCATGAACAGCAGTTTTTTGCCGGGAAACAGCCATTGATACGCGAGCAGCGCGCGCAAATTCGCAAATTTCTGCCAGTCGTCACCGGGCATCCGGCCAATCAACGAACCCTTGCCGTGAACGACCTCGTCATGCGAAAGCGGCAGGATGAAGTTTTCGTGATGCTGATAAAGCGTCGCGAACGTAAGGTCATCCTGATGATATTTGCGGTGAACCGGCTCGTGGCTGAAGTATTTGAGCGTGTCATGCATCCAACCCATGTTCCATTTGAACGAAAAGCCCAGCCCGCCGAGGTAGGGCGGCCGCGTCACGAGCGGCCAGGCGGTGGATTCCTCGGCGATGGTCAGGACGCCGGGAAACTCCGTGTAGGTGATATGATTGACCTTTTTCAGAAATTCGATGGCTTCGATGTTCTCGCGCCCGCCAAATTGATTCGGGATCCACTCGCCCGGCTTGCGCGAGTAATCGAGGTAAAGCATCGAGGCGACGGCGTCCACGCGCAGGCCGTCCACGTGGAACCGGTCGCACCAAAACAAGGCGTTGGCGACCAGAAAATTGTTCACTTCATGGCGGCCAAAATTGAAAATCAGCGTGCCCCAGTCCTGATGCGCGCCCTTGCGCGGGTCTTCGTGCTCATACAGGGCGGTGCCATCGAAGCGCGCCAGCGCCCAGTCATCGCGCGGGAAATGCGCCGGCACCCAGTCCACGAGCACGCCAATGCCCGCTTCATGCAGGGCATTGACGAGAAACTGAAAATCGTCCGGGGTGCCGTAGCGGCTCGTGGGCGCATAAAAACCGGTCACTTGATAACCCCACGACGGATAAAAAGCGTGTTCCGCAACGGGCAAAAACTCGACGTGCGTGAACCCCATGCGCTGGACGTATTCGACGAGCGGCGCGGCCAGCTCGCGAAAGCCCGGCGATTCGCCAACCGCCTTTTTCCGCCACGAGCCGAGATGCACCTCGTAAATGCTCATCGGCGAGCGAAGCGGATCGCGATCGCGGCGCCGCTTCATCCACAGGTCATCCGTCCACTTGAATTTCCGGGTGTCCCAGACGATGGCGGCATTTTTCGGCGGCACCTCGAAGAAAAACCCGTAAGGGTCGGTCTTGAGCGAAATTTTTCCATGCGCATCGCGGATTTCGAATTTGTAATGCGCGCCGACGCCGACGCCGGGAATGAAAATTTCCCAGACGCCGGACGCGCCGAGCAGGCGCATCGGGTGGAAACGGCCGTCCCAATCATTAAAACTGCCGACGACGCTGACGCGTTGCGCGTTGGGCGCCCAGACCGCGAAGCTCACGCCGGGGACCCCGTCAATCGTGCGCAGCTGCGCGCCGAGTTTTTCGTAGATGCGCCGCTCGTCGCCTTTGCCGAACAAAAACAAATCCGACCCGCCCAGGGTCGGCAAAAAGGAAAACGCATCGCGCGTCCGGCGCACCCGGCCCTGATGATCGGCGACCACCAAATCATAGGCATAAACGCGGCTGGCGGATTGGGTGACGCCCTCGAAAAGTCCGGCTGCGTGGATGCGTTGCAGTTCAAACTTCGGTTTGGTTTTTTCGTGCGTGGGCTGGACCTCAACCCTGGCGGCATCGGGCAGAAGGGCGCGAACCACCAGCCCGGACTTGTCGCCGAGCGGCTGCATGCCCAGCAACGAGTGGGGCGATTGGTGCGTCAACTCAACCAGGCTGCGCAGTTCGTCAGGCGTCAGAATCATGCCCGCCCAACTTACAGGGGAGAGCGACAAAAGGAAACGTTCTTCCGGGAGCAAACGTTGGAGTTCAAGCCGGCCGTGTTCCAGACTCAAAGTTTTTGGAGAACCCGTTCGATTTGTTGCGCGTGGATTTCCATTGCGCCTTCGGTCCAGACGACAAAACCGGCGCGGGCGATTTTTTGAGCAACCGGCCACTGCGCGGCGAGGCGCTGCTGGATTTGTTCCGGCGTCCAACCCCGACTCACCAACCTTTGGTGCTGTGTCGTGGCGGAACAGGCGGCGCAAATGATGTTGTTGAAGTGCGATTCAGCCTTTGTTTCAAAAAGCAACGGAACCACGACCACAGCCAGCGCGCGGTTTTCCCCGCGCCATTGTTCGATTTGCGCGAGCCAGCGTTCGCGGATGAGGGGATGCAGGATGGCTTCAAGTTGTTTACGAGCGGCGGGATCGGTGAAAATAATCTGCGCCAGCTCATCCCGGCGCAGCTGTCCGTCGGGCGTGACAACGCCCTTGCCGAAAACCCCCTGGATTTCCTTCAGGGCGGGCTGGCCGGGTTCGACAAGTTGCCGCGCCAGGTCATCGGTGTCGATAACCTGCGCGCCCCGTGCGCGCAGAAATGCAGCGGCGGTGGATTTGCCCATGCCCACGCCACCGGTCAGACCGCAGACTTTCATCGGCTAAAGAACGGACCGTTCCGTCATTGCTGCAGCACCGTGCGATAGAAGCGGGAAGAATAATTTGTTGCCTTGGGATCAACGAACTGGAGGAGGCCGTTGAGCGGGGTGCTATTGGTGAAAATGGGCACCCAGTTGATCATATTGGTGGAGGCCTGGACCACGTAGGTCTTCCCGGGCGCTCCGGCCAGCGTGAATTGCAACTGGCCGCTCGATTTGAGATAACTGGCCGACAATTTTCCGGCAGGAGGAGTGCTGGGGGCGGCCACCACGAGTGCGGTAAAGTTCTTCACATAGCGCAAATATCCGCCGGATCCCGGGGGAAATTGCAGGCCGTCCAGGTAAACTTCCGGCGGGGTGTTGGCTCCCAAGTGGATGGCATTGGTATCAATGAGCGCATGGGAATAATAAATGGTGAGGCTGGGATCAATCTCAATCATCGCATTGAAGTTGGTGCCAAGCTGGCTCAGGTCGAGCGTGCCGACATACAAGCCGTTTTTCACGCCGGTTCCACTGAAGAAGAAAAGCGGATAATAAGGCGGGGTAAAGTCCTGCGGCGACAGCACCAATGTGCCCAACGCAGCGTTGTTGGTATAACCGACGCCATTCGTCGCGCCGCGATCCTCGCCCGCCCAATAATGGTCAACCTCGTCATCCAGCCACGCCAAGCTGGTCATGGTGGTGCCCCACAAATCCCCCGTCTGCGGTTTAACCCACAAATCAAAGCCGTTTTCGCAACTGAAAGCGTTGCCCGAACCGATGCCGCCGTCCGACAGGTTGGTCGTCACGGTTAAATTGATCGCCTGGTTGGCCGCGAGAACGGTGGGATCCACCATCAACGTGCCGGCGTAGAGATCAATGTCGCCGTTGGCGGTAATCTCGGCGTTTGACAGGATCATGGTCCCGGCCGTGGCGGAGAAATCACTGATGGACGCCACATCCACCCCGTTGTTGACCTGTAGGTTGGCGCTGTTGATCGTCTGGGAGCCCGCAGTAATGATTCCATTGTTGACGAACGACAGGTAATTGGTCGGCCCGTCATCCCCAAAATGCGCGGCGTCGGGAATGGACAGAGAACCATTGTTGGTGAAATAAAGGAGCGTGGGCGCCATGGTATAGACCCAATTCTGGAGGGGATTGCCGGAAAACGGCGTCAGGGAAATGGGATTGATCGGGGCCGCGCCCGGGAAAGTAATACTGCCATCAAGGGTAAAGCTCCGGCCATCGAGGAGGAACGTGTTAATCACGCTCAACGTATCGGTGACGACGATGTTGGTGCTGTGCAGGAGCAAATCATAAACCGTCACCGGCACCGAACTGCCAAGCTGGCCGGCATCCACCACCAAGGCATAGAGACCGATTTGAACGACATTCGTCAAAAAGGCGGGCGTCGCATTCGTGACCACACCATTGGTGTCACGACCCACTATGTAATTAGGGATCACCACGAACGTCTGATTGCTCCAAACGGCGCTGCATTCCGAAACCGTTCCATGGAACCGTTCAACCGACGGGGGCGCGAGATTCACGATGTTCAGATTGCCATTGGTCGAACCGAGATTATAACTAAGATTCTCACAATCCATGCTGGTATTCTGACTGCTCACCAAATGACTCGCCTGAACCACAACTTCCCCTTCCCCGCGAATTTGGGTGTTATCGAGATTTAAACTGCCGGAATAAATGTGGATCCGGCCCGGCAAATTGGTCACCGAGGAGGCGCTGCCGGTGGTGCCGCCCGGATTGGGTGGCGGCTCCGAGGCCTCATTGTCCACAAAGCAGGAATAGGCGGCATAAGCGGCGTTTACGTTAATGTTACTCCAACCGACTTGGTAAAAAAAGTCGGGGGCCGGCACCCCGGCACCGGGAGCACCGATGCCGCCAGCCGGTTGCAGACGCTCCACAATGTAATTGGTGGGCCGGAAGGTCGCGCTGTTGCAGGCGGCCGCAGGGTTAAGCACATAGTTTGCAAGCAGCCCCCTGCCGGGGTCAGACGCCAGCGTGTCCACGAGGAACAACGTGTCTCCGAATGCGGACTGCAACTCAATGGACACGGTCTGAAAATTGTTCGATGGAACAGTGCTGGGCGTGAACCCAATCGCTCCGAAGATATTCGGATCCGTTATGTTCACGAACGCCGCCTGATAGATGATATTCGTAGCCACCAAATATACCACTGGCACTCCAGTTATATCTGTAGTCGTCACCGACGAATAGCCGGCCACATAATTGACGGAATCGGCCACGGTCGGCGCGAAGGAGAGCATCGCCGTGCCAGGCACCCCACATTGTTCGGAGACATTGAAAGGCACGAACGGCGGCAAAGTCACAACGGACCCGTTCCAAATCGCCCCGCTGGCCAGACCATTTCGGTTGGTCTGCGCCCAATACTCGTCATAGATGGCCGTATCCGGGTAATAATCCCCATTGGTAGGATAGTTATTGAGGCTGCCGCTTCCGAAAATCGGCGAAATTTCCACGTAGCTGCGGGAAAGATTCACATTCGTGCCGGAGAGTTTGATTTCACAGGCAGCATCGGCCGCCAGCACGCCCTTATTGACGATGTTGGTCGCCGACACCCACAAAAAGCCTTCAAGCGAAGTAAAGGGGGAAATGAGCGGGTTGGGTAAGAAATAACTGTATGACTCAATCAATCCGCTCACGGGGGTGCTGGAGGGATTGTAATTGCCATTGTAAAAATTGGCCGCCATGCCGCGTCCACCGCCCGGCAGTGGGCCATAATCGAATTCCCAGCCAACTTCCCCGAGCATTTCGCCCGTGTTGGTAAAGTTGAGCGTATGTGACGTCATATAGGGAGGCGGAGCAGCGAACATCTCCATCAAACCACGGTTGACGAAATTGGTCGCGTCAATCTGCGGGGGATAACCGGGAGGCGTGTTATTAACATTGCCAGGGCCCAAATAAATGAAGGTGCCAAGATTGGTGTAGGTGGACTGGGGTTGCCCCATCACCGCCGATGGAGACAGCGCCAAGCCAAGCGGAAGCAGCAGCAACCATGACATTCCCACCAGCCGACCGGTCATTCTGGAAAAAACAGATTTCATATCCATCATCGGTCAATTGATCGTAATCGAATAATTCACAGCCACCGTTCTCCCGACGGCATCCGTCATCTGGATGGTGACCACATACGTGCCGCTCTGTGTCGGTGTGCCGTTAATCACGCCGCTGGACGACAAATTCAGGCCGGGCGGCATGGCCGAGCCCGAAGCCAATCCCCAAATATAAGGCGTTTGGCCGCCGGTGGCTGAGAGCATCACGGTAGGATAAGCTACCCCATTGGCGCCATTTGGCAAACTGGTTGGAGAAATCTGGATCAGCACCTCGGCGGACAGGTTTGCGATGCTGGTGCCGTTGGGATACACCACCGGGTCATTGGTCGAACCATCAAAGGAGCCCCAGATAAAATAAAGGCCGAGCCGGTAGGGATTGGACGGATCATTCGGCCCGGTCAGATAGACTGGACCATAATTCTCGTAAACGGGGCCGACTTTGTTGTAAGTGATGGTCGTGCTGGGATCAATGGTTCCCGGTCCGGCCAGTTGCGGATATATGTTGGAGAGGTTGAAATTGATATTTCGTGTAAACGTTTCGTTATTTAACAAAGCCGCCGGGCCGGAAGCCAAATCCGCCGCGGTGAAACGGAAGTCCGGCGTGGTCACCACGCGCTGGAAAAACTGGACGCCCGGCTGGCTGTTGGTCGTAAAGACCATCGAATAGTAGTTGGTGATGGGCTGGAAGAACTGGCCGAGCAGCGAATCATAATTGGCCCGCACAAACTGGATCCGGCCAATACCCTGATAAAGGTGGGGGGAATTGGTCGTCGTCTGACAAATGATGGGTTGAATCAGCAAGCTGTGGTTGGTGTATGTGGTAATCTCCGTCACCGAATACTGCTGGCCGATGTTGGGGACGCCGGGCGGAATGATGGCCGTCACGATGGTGTTCGTGCTGCCAACGGTGTTGGTGAATGGAACGGAAAGAATGGTGTAACCGCAGGTCCACGCCGCCGGCACAATCCAGAAGTCGCCGGAAGGCACGTTGCTGACCACCGTCACCGAGGTGATGTTGGTAACCAGAGCAGTGTTGGTCGGGGTGCCCGGAGGCAGGAAGACATTCGTTGTCAGAAATGTCACCACGGTGTTGGTGAAATAACTGTTGGTCACCACGTTGGCAAAGCTGTCCACATAATTGGTGATGATATTACCGACGACATTGGTGGCGAAGGCGAGCGTGGGTTCGCAAATGCCCGGGAAAACCGCATAGACGCGGTTGGTGTAGTAGAAGATTGTGTTTTGTGTTAATTGAGCCGAGCCAAAGCCGTTGGTCGTGCCCGCCGCCAACACGGTATTGGTGAAGCTGGGCAGTGTCCTCACCAACTGGGTCGCCACAATTGAAAAACCACACCAGTTGGTGGGCACGATGAAAAAGTCTCCGCCGACCGTATTGGTGAGCGTCACGCGGGTGATGGTGATGTTGGTGGCGAGCGGACTGCCGGCCGGCGCGCCAAGCAGATTCGTCACCGAGATGGTTTGATTGGTGACCGTGAGCGTGGTGAAATAGTTGTTGGTCAGAATGTTTCCGAACGTGTAACTGTAAAGCGGGATGAAGTTGTAGGAATAAGGGTTATTGGGGTCGAGTA
>Ga0265340_10000438_pt1 | contig 22415 bp, 22 predicted proteins | sample 4CB225metaG_FD_202082 | JGI IMG/M metagenome (GOLD analysis project Ga0265340, IMG submission 202082) | Rhizosphere microbial communities from Carex aquatilis grown in University of Washington, Seatle, WA, United States - 4-CB2-25 metaG | ecosystem: Host-associated > Plants > Roots >...
GACGCTGGACCTGGGCCTCATCGCTCCCTCGTTCCTCAGTAATTCATTTGGCCGGATGTGTTTGTTTTCCATTTGCAGTTTCGGGCTGGTGCTGGCGGTATTTTATCTGGGGCTGCTGCTGCTCTCGATTCTGGCCGGGCCGGAGCCGATTCAGGGTCTGGTGCGCATGCAATTGGGCGCGGTGGATCGCTGGCCGCGACGGATGAAATTATTTTTGCCGCTCATGGCCACGGCGCTGCTGTGGTGGCTCATGAGCTGGTTGCTGGAGTGGTGCGGGATAATTCCCGGGCCGGTTTCAATGGTGCATCGCATGGCGCAGTCGGTCCTCATCGGCCTGGGCAGCTACCTCGTCTGGAAATATGTCGTCGGCGTGCTGCTGGCGCTGCATCTGCTCAACAGCTACGTTTACTTCAGCCAGCATCCGGTTTGGGGTTACGTGAACGCGACGGCACGGACGTTGTTGCAGCCATTGCACCGTGTGCCGCTGCGCGCCGGCAGGGTGGATTTCGCGCCGGTGGCGGGGATCGTGCTGGTGTTTTTGCTGGCCGGACTGGCCGAACGCGGGCTTTTCTTTATCTATGGGCGGCTGTCGTTCTGAAAATGGACCGCCGCTCTCGTCCGGGGCAGCTTGACGGTGACGATGGCGCCGGCGCCCTTTTCGCCGACAATGAAAAGCGAACCGCCATGCAATTCAACCAGCCTTTTGGCAATGACCAGACCCAGTCCCAATCCCTGCTGGTCCTGCATTTTCCGGTCGAACTGCACATAAGCGCCGATGCGCTTGATTTGCTCGGTGGAAAAACCGCAGCCCTGATCGCTGACGGACAGCACAAGGTTGTTGAACTCTTCGCCCAGCGTGACACGCACCGGCGAGCCGGCTTCGGAAAACTTGAAGGCGTTTTGCACCAGTTCGCTGACGACCTTGCCGAAATATTCCCGGGACATCGGCACGGAAAGGTCGGCCGCCTCCAGGCTTAAATCGTCCGGACGCCCCGCTTGCGCGGCTTGGGCGCCGGCGAATTCCTGGATGAGGGCGGCGGTGTGCTCCGTTTCCCCGATGCGCAGAGCGCTGACATTTTTGGGGTCGGCGGCAATCAGCTCAAGTTGCGCGTAAATCAGAAAATTCTCAATCAGCCGTTCGAGACGCTGGCCGGACTTGTGGATTTCCTGGCCCATTTCGGCAATCTCGCCCGGTTTGAGGGTGGCGGAAGAGGTGGCCAGGAGTTCGGCGTTGGAAACAATGCCGTTGAGCGGCGTGCGCATCTCATGCGGCATGATGAGGCTGATGTTGTCGCGCAGGCTGGCGAGCGTGCGTTCGGCCTCATCGCGCACGGTCTGCGCCTTTTTAAGGCGTGCGTCCACGGCGGCGTAAAGCGCATCGGTGGTGAACGGTTTGGGCAGGTAATCGTCGGCGCCGAGTTCCATGCCGTGCCGCATGCCAACATTGTCGGCAAGACCCGTCATCAAAATAAACGGGATGGCGGCGGTGGGCGCTTCATTGCGAAGCGAGGTCAGGGTCAAATAACCATCCACTTTTTCCATGTTAACGTCACAAAGGATGAGATCGGGCAATTCCTTGCGCGCGATTTCGATGCCCTCGGCGCCGTTGGCAGCCTCGACCACCGTGAAACCCCTTTGTTTCAGCGCCAGATGAATCATCTCGCGCAACCACTCCTCATCGTCTATGACCAGGATTTTTTTCATCGAATAAGCACTTTAACAGAGCAATAACCGTGCCCGTCAAACAGGTCAGCCCGGCTTCCAACCTTTGTAAGTAACTGTCAGTGGAACTACTTCCGCTCCTCGATTGGAACGTAGTGGCTGAGCGTGCGGCCTGTGTAAATCTGGCGCGGACGATAAATCCGGCTCTTCGTCTCCTCCATGATTTCCTTGTAATTCGCAATCCAGCCGGGCATCCGGCCGATGCCAAAAATCACCGGGAACATTTCCATCGGCAGGCCGATCGCCCGCATGATGATGCCGCTGTAAAAGTCCACGTTTGGATACAATTTGCGTTCCACAAAATAGGAATCCCGCAACGCGGCTTCTTCCAGACGTTTGGCGATGTCCAGCAACGGGTCGTTGATATGCAGAACCTTGAACAGATCGTCACAGGCCTTTTTTATGATCTTGGCGCGCGGGTCGTAATTTTTATAAACCCGGTGGCCGAAGCCCATGAGCTTCTTGCTGCTGTTCTTCTCCTTGGCGGCCTCGATGAATTTTGAGCCGTCATCGCCCGCGCTCTTAATCTGTTCGAGCATTTCAATCACCGCCTGGTTCGCGCCGCCATGCAACGGTCCCCACAGCGCGCACACGCCGGCGGCGCAACTGGCGAACAAATTGGCCTGGCTCGAGGCCACCATGCGCACGGTCGAAGTCGAGCAGTTTTGCTCGTGGTCGGCGTGCAGCACAAAAATCAAATCCAGCGCCCGCACCACCTCCGGCTTCAGCTCGTAATCCTCATACGGCGTCGAGAAGAGCATGTGCAGGAAGTTGGCGGTGTATTTATAGGCCTTCTTCGGATAAATCAGCGGCAGGCCGAGTGATTTGCGATACGAATACGCCGCGATCGTGCGCACCTGTGAAATCAGCCGGGCGGCATAAATCTCGAATTCCTTCGCCTTGCCCCAGTGCCAGTGCATGAGGCCGTCGTCGAAACAGCTCGCCGCGTTGATCATGGCCGAGAGAATCGCCATCGGATGCGCCCCCACGGGAAAACCCTGGAAATGAAACTTCATGTCCTCGTGGAGAAACTGGTTCTCCGTCAGCAAATCGGAAAAGCGCCGCAGTTGCGCGCGGTTCGGCAGCCCGCCATAAATCACCAGATACGCCGTCTCGACAAACGTGGATTTCTCCGCCAGCTCTTCAATGGGAATGCCGCGATAACGCAAAATCCCCTTCTCGCCGTCGATGAACGTGATCTGGCTGACGCAGGAACCGGTATTGCCGTAACCCTCGTCGAGCGTGATATAGCCGGTGTTCGCGCGCAGCGATGATACATCCAGCCCTTTCTCGCCCTCGCTGCCCTCGATGATCGGCAGCGTGTAAGTCTTGCCGTCCAATTCCAGTTTGGCCTCTTTGCTCATTTGGTCTCCTTAGGTCGCAATATCGAAATACTCTTTTTCAACATTTTGCGTTGAAAATTATTTTTGGCAAGACGTGAAAGTGAAATTTCGGAAAAATCTGCGTGCCGATTCCGCTGGCGCGGGGTTTGGATTTTTGAGTCAATCCCAACCATCATGAAACGCTGGGCCGTCCTGACCGTCCTGCTGTATGCGCTGGCGCTGCTGGTGCTGACCGTGCCGGTCATTTTGATCGCCTTTGGCAATTGGGGCATCAACAGCAACACCACCACCTTCTTGTCGGACGCGTTAAAAATCTATTTGGAATGGGGCTATTGGCTCTGGCTCGCCATCATGGTCGCCGGACAGGCATTGCTTCTGTTGCTGCCCATCCATATCGCCGAACGCCGGCTGCCCGCGCGGCGCCCGTTGCAAATCCCTGTCATGGTGACCGCATTTTTTCTGGCCAATCTTTGTTTCGCCGGGGTTTTCTCAATCTTTTGCGCCATTTTCACCGACAAGGCGTTCGATCATTTCGACCTGTTTGCCATTTTCGCCACCGGCGCAAATCACAACAGCCAGTCCAACGGGAACAATTCGGGATGGGGCGTGCTTTTTACCATGATTCTGACCGTATTGATTTTTTGGTCGTTTTGGGCATTCATGTTCCGCAGCTTCGCCAAAACCAACGACCCGGAATTGTTGTTGAAACGCCTCACGCGCTGGCTCCTGCGCGGCAGCATCCTGGAACTTCTGGTTGCCGTGCCGAGCCACGTCATCGTCCGCCAATGCGACGATTGCTGCGCGCCCGCCGGGACGTTTTGGGGCATCGCCACCGGCATCTCCATCATGCTGCTCTGTTTCGGCCCCGGCGTGTTTTTCCTGTTCGTCGAGCGGTTCGGGAAGCTGCAACCGAAACCGGCGAACGATCAACCAGCACAACCATCTTAATCTTAATCATAATCGTAATCTCAACGACGATAACGACCAAGCTGGGCCGACTTTCGGCTTTTCTTTCACCGATTTCGCCTTACCCTGCGCTCCGTTTCAGAAAATGTCCTTGAAACTGTTCAACACGCTCTCGCGCTCCGTCCAGGAATTCGCGCCGCTCGACCCCAAAAAAGTCGGCATGTATTGCTGCGGGCCGACGGTCTACGACTTCGCCCACATCGGCAACTGGCGCACGTTCGTCTTTGCCGATCTCGTCCGCCGCCACCTCGAATTCAAGGGCCACACCGTCACGCACGTCATGAACATCACCGACGTGGAGGACAAAATCATCAAGCGCGTCCGTGAAACCAACACGTCCCTCCGCGAATTCACCGGCCAATACGAGGCGGCGTTTTTTGAGGACTTGAAAACGCTGAACTGCCTTGAGCCGCATCATAAACCACGCGCGACCGGCCATATCCCGGCGATGATCGAGTTGATCGAAAAGCTGGTCGCCCGCGGCATTGCCTACCAGGCGGCGGACGGTTCGGTGTATTTCAGCATCGAAAAATATCGCGGCTGCGGCTGCGCTTACGGCCAGCTGTTGAAATTGAATTTTGAGGAAATGCGCCCGGGCGAGCGGGTGCGCAGCGATGAATACGCCAAGGAATCGGTGGCCGACTTCGCACTCTGGAAGGCGCGCGCGCCGGAGGACGGCGACGTTTTCTGGCCGAGTCCGTGGGGTGAAGGCAGGCCCGGCTGGCACATCGAGTGCAGCGCCATGAGCATGAAAATCCTCGGGCCGGGCTTCGACCTGCACCTCGGCGGCGAGGACCTGATTTTTCCGCATCACGAGGACGAAATCGCGCAAAGCGAGGGCGCTACCGGCCAGACTTTCGCCAGGCACTGGCTGCACGGGGCGCACCTGCTCGTCGAAGGCAGGAAGATGAGCAAATCGCTCGGAAACTTCTTCACGCTGCGCGATTTGCTGGCCAAAGGTTTCACCGGGCGCGAAATTCGCTATTTGCTGCTCACGGCGCACTACCGCGAGACATTCAACTTCACACTCGAAGGTTTGCAGGGCGTGCGCACGGCGCTGGCCCGAATTGACGAATGCCTGGGCAAGCTGCGGGAATTGGCGGTCGGAACGCCGGCCTCCGGCACGGCACGATCCGGTTCGTCAGCAACAACGCAACGCGCCGGGCCGGAAACTGGCGCTCCCAATGTTTTGGTCGAACATTTTACCACCGCGCTCGATGATGATTTGAACATTTCGGCCGCGTGGGGCGCGGTGTTCGACTGGGTGCGCGAAACCAATCGCCAGCTTGCGGACAATTCATTAAATTCGGCTGTAGCCGCAGCCGCTTTGGCTGCCTGGGGCAGGATTGATTCCGTGCTGGGCATCGGCGCACCGGCGGAAACTGAAGCGCCGGTGGAAATCGTTGCGTTGCTCGAAGCGCGCCAGGCCGCGCGCCAGGCGAAGGATTTCAAGCGCGCCGACGCGATTCGCGACGAATTGAAGGCCAAAGGTTGGGTCATCGAAGACACGCCGAAAGGACCGAAGTTGAAGAAAATCTGACCGCGAAACACACGAATTACACAAAAACGGAAAACAGAACCTGTGGAATATTTCTTTCGTGCGTTTTGCGTATTTCTTGGTTTGATTCTTCTCGCAAATCGTAAATCATAAATCGCAAATCAAAAAAGTGAAGGCCCCATTCATCACGTTTGAAGGCACGGAAGGCTGCGGCAAATCAACGCAGATTGAATTGCTTGCGGCCCAGATACGCGGGATGGGATATCGGGTGCGCGTGTTCCGCGAGCCGGGCGGCACCCCCGTCGGCGAGGAAATCCGCCACACCCTCAAGCACAGCAAAAACTTCGCAGAAATGACGCCGGAAGCCGAATTGCTGTTGATGAACGCCAGCCGCGCCCAACTCGTCCGCGAAGTCATCCGCCCCGCCCTCGCCGCCGGTGAGATTGTCCTGAGCGACCGTTTTTACGATTCGACCACGGCCTATCAGGGTCATGGACGCGGGTTGGAGCTGGCATTGATCCAGAAGGTGATTGATTTTGCCGTCGGCGACACACGGCCGAATCTGACGTTGTTTTTACACGTGCCGCCGGAAGTCAGCGCCGAACGCCTGCGCTCGCGCCAGGCCACCCTGCCCTTCGTCCGCGACCGGCTGGAAGAAAGCGACCGCAATTTTTTTGAGCGTGTCGCCAAAGGCTACCAGGCCGTCATCGCCGCTGAACCTGATCGCGTCCGGGTGGTGGACGGAACGGGGCCGGTTGAAGCTGTCTTTTCCAGAATCTGGGAACTCGTGCAGCCCATCCTGCCGCGCGTCGGACGGTGGTAGGAATCGTTGGCAGTATCTTAATCTTGATCGTATTCTTAATCATATTCCCCTCCCCGGCTGAGTAGGATTATGATTACGAATCGAGATTATGACACCACCCGGCCTTTTCGCACGCTTGCTGATTTGGCCGCAATGGTTAATGTTTGGGCAGACAACATGAACGAAAAAACGATTGGTGAGATTGAGGCGCGCATCCGCAGCGCAGATTCCCTCAGCGACGACCGCAAACGCGAATTGCTTCAATTGCTGGGCACACTCAAGTCCGAGGTCGGCGTATTGGAGAAAACGCACAATGAACAGGCCCGGAGCATCGCCGGCTTTGCCCAGTTGTCGGCCCACGAGGCCACGCGCGCGGACCAAAATCCGCAACTGCGCGAGCTTTCCATCCAGGGACTGCGCTCCTCCGTCGAAGGTTTCGAGAAATCCCATCCACAACTGGTCGCCATCGTCAACACCATCAGCAACACGCTGTCGCACCTCGGAATCTGACCACGGGAGGGACGGCGTGTCCACCCTCCGCAGTGCTACGGAGGACGGGCCGCCGTCCCTGATTCTACAGGAAATATTTGGGACGCCGACACGGCGTCCCTCCCAAATCATCTCAATCCTCCCGCGGCTCCAATTTTGCAATGGCCGCCATGATTTCGTCCGCGATTTCCTGGTAAATCTGCTTGAGCCGCGCCTTGGAACAATTCCTCGCCTCGGCCCGCAATTTCTCAAAATGCATCGGTTCGCCGAATTTCACCGCAATCCGATGCGGTCGCGGGAATTTGTGGTTTCGTCCGAAGGCTTCGAACGTTCCGAACACCCGCACCGGCACCACCGGAGCGTCGGACTTGACCACCACCAGCCCGATGCCGGAGCGCGCCGGCTGCAACCGCCCGTCGCGCGTCCGCGTGCCTTCGGGGAACAGAATGATCCCCCCGCCGGCCAGCAACCGGTCGAGAATCGCCCGCAATCCCGCCGCGCCGCCGCCGTCGCGGTCCACCGGCACGGAGTTCCAGGAACGCAACAGCGCGCCGATGCCTGGAAACCGGAACAGACTTTCGCGCGCGAGATAATTGATTGGACGATGAAGCGCCGAGCCGACGAGCGGTGGATCAATGAAACTGGCGTGATTGGAGGCGAGAATGACCGCGCCGGTCAGGGGAACGCGGCCGGCGTTGAAAGCGCGCCAGCGGAAACAAACCGCGTAGATCGTCCGAAAAAAAAACCAGCCGAGACGGTAGCTGAAGTTCATAAATGACTAATTCCTAAACCATAATGACGAAAGAAGCCCGACCCGTCCTCCGCAGTAGCCTGCTACGGAGGATGGAAGCTCGAATAAGCAGCCCGGCTGGTTCATTGGTCATTTGGAAATTCTTTAGTCATTCGGGTTTAGAAATTAGTCATTTTCCCGGCGCCAGCCGGCTGCGGATTTCCTTCAGAATAAGCCCGCTCGTCTGTTCCGACGTCATGTTTGAATTGTTGATGACCTTCGCGCCCAGCGGAATCATCAACGGCGCCACGGCGCGCTGACTGTCGCGCTGGTCGCGCGCGGCGAGATTTTCCTGAACGCCATCGGCGGCGCGGCGGCGCGAGCGTTCTTCCAGTTTCGCATCCAGGTAAAACTTGAAATCGGTTTCGGGAAAAACATTCGTCCCGATGTCGCGGCCTTCCATGACCAGATTGCCGAATTGCATGCACTCGCGTTGGCGTTTGACCATCCACTCGCGCACCTTTGGCACCGCGGCCACGTGCGGCACGGCGGCGCTGGTCTCGGCGGTGCGGATTTCCTTTTCAGGATAATGGCCCTCCACGAGCAGGCGCACCCGGCCTTCCACGCAGACCAGCGACGTTTTCCATTTGCGGCACGCGGCGGCGACGGCTTTGGCGTCCTGCACGTCAATCCGGTGCGTCAGGCAATACCACGCCAGCGTGCGATACATCGAACCGGTGTCCACATAAACGTAGCCCAGCGCGTCGGCCACGAGCTTGGCGTTCGTGCTCTTGCCGCTGGCGCTCGTGCCGTCAATGGCGATGATAATCGGTTGTTTCATCAATTTAAATCTGTAGCGGCGGTCTGTGACCAACGCATATTTTTAGCGACGCTCACAGAGCGCCGCTACAAGTCACTCCGCAAACAATTCCTCGACCGCCAATCTTCTTCCCGTCATGGCATCCAGAATCGTCGCGCCCAGGCCTTTCGGTAGCGGTGCGGCGAGCTTCTGGAAAAAATTCGGGAACGTCTTCTTCACGCACGCGGGATTCTTGATTTTAATGCCCGGCACTTTCAATCCTAGAATCGCAAAACACATCGCCATCCGATGATCGTTGTAGGTCTCAATCTCCGCTCCGTGAAGTTTTGACGGATAAACCGTCAGCGTGTCACCTTCCTCGACGACTTTCGCGCCGCACTTGGTCAACTCGGTGCGCAACGCAACGACGCGCTCGGTTTCCTGGACGCGCAGACGGCCAAGATTGGTAAATTTAACTGACCTGACGCATTGTATTTTTGCTGCTGGTGCGAGGACGATCGCAGTCATAATGCTGTCTGCTAGATCGTGAGATCTGGAAATCACGGACGGGTGCGAAGCTTTTTCAGCTTGGACATAAATTGTAAAATCGGCATCCAATTGCCAACCACTGTTCGGCCAATTAAGAACAACTATTTGGCTTTTCTTGCGTTCGTTGAACCACTCCGACTCTTTTCCTCGCAATTCTGGATCGCAAGCAAGCTTCTTCAAAGCTTCTTCAAGTTCACTTTTTGCCAAAAGCCAACCCGTTCCCCAAAAATAACTCCCGCTGCTCGCATCCGGCTCGATCTGAAATTTCCCGCCGTGATGAGGAAATGCACCGATCATTTTGGCGGTCATCGCCACGTAAGGCGATTCCTCCGCATTTTCCCCAACAACTTCAACCTCCCATCCGCCAGTTCTTGCGCCGAGCAGCAATGCCGACGCGAATTGAGAGCTTTCTTCGATGCTGACGCGACATTTCTTTGGGAGGGACGGCGTGCCGCCGTCCCTAATTTTTTGGGACGCCGACACGGCGTCCCTCCCATAAATGACGACCGGCAATTTATCATTCGGCGAATCCACGCGATATCCCAACTCGCGCAATGCCTTGAACAACGCCGCTTGCGGACGCTCATGCATTCGCGGCACGCCATGCAACCGGCAAACCCCATTGCCCAGACATACAAACGCCGCCAGAAACCGCGCCGCCGTGCCCGCGTTGCCCACGAACAAATCCAAAGGTTGTTCCGCCGTGCCGCCGTTTGGTATTTTTCCCCCAAGACCTTTGACCGTGATCGTCCGGTTGCAAAATTCATCCAGGTCCGGCTCAACCTTGATTTGAAAACCCAATTTTTGCAGCGCCTCGGTCATCACCTGCGTGTCCTCGCTCCACAGCGCACCAGTGAGCGTGACCTCGCCATCCGCCAGCGCGGCGAGGATGAGAGCGCGGTTGGTGATGCTCTTCGAGCCGGGCACGGTGATTTCCGCCCGCACCGGTTTGTCCAGCGGCACGATTTCGATGAGGTCAGGCAAAGGCATTTTAACCAGGGAAAAAGTTGTCCGCGAATTTCGCTAATTTCCGCCAATTTAAAACAAGAATCCAATTCGTGATAATTCGCGTAATTCGCGGATAGATTCCGACATTCGTGTTCATCCGTGGTTGATTCATTCCGGCGATGGCGAGGCGCAGCAGGCGCACCAGTCGTCGCGGCGTTGTTTGGCGGTTTCAAAATATGTCGCAATGGCCTTCGCATCGCCCCGCTTTACCACCCGCTGGAATTTTTGCAAATCGGCGACGAAGACACCCAGCGACTTCGCGAGGTTTTGGCGGTTGGCCAGGGCGATGTCGCGCCACATTTCGGGCGAGCCGGACGCGATGCGCGTGGTGTCGCGAAAGCCGTTGGCGCAAAGCGCGGCCTGCCACTTCGGCTGCGCCGGATGCAAAATCAGGTTCGCCAGCGTCGCGGCCACCACGTGCGGCAAATGGCTCGACCGGCTGACCAGCGCGTCGTGCGTCTCCGGCGTCAAATCCAGCACCCGCGTGCCGAGCGCCTTCCAGAATTGTTCGACCCTTTTCAGCGACGCCCGGTTGGTTTTTTTCGTCGGCGTCACCACGCAAACGGCGTTCTCGAACAGGTCGGCGCGCGCGGCGCTCACTCCGGTTTTTTCCGCGCCGGCCATCGGATGACTGCCGACAAAATGCGCGCCGGAACCGGCAATCAGCGACTCCAGTTCGCGCACGACGCCGGTCTTGACGCTGCCGACATCGGTCACGATCGCGCCGGGTTTCAGCGCCGGCACCAGCCGCACGGCGAGCGGACGCATCTGCCCGAGCGGCGCGCAAAGAACGACGAGGTCGGCATCCCAAACGGCGGCCAGCAAATCGGTCGTGGCAAAATCCACGGCGCCGGCTTTTTCACAATCCTTCAGGCTGGCAACGCGGCGGACGAAACCCGCCGTCTGGCGCGCGAGTTTCCGGCGTTTGACGGCCAGCCCGATGGAACCGCCCAGCAAGCCGACGCCGACGATTGTGATTTTGCGAAATTGCACGGACCAAGAATAGTGGATTCGTTAAAGAGTTGAAGCGTTAAAGCGTTGAAATGTTACACCGCTTCACCGCTTCAACGCATTAAGACAGAACAATTCAATTAACCACGGATGGACACGGATAGACACGGATGAAGACAAGGCCAAACGGTGTCTTCAGGGAACCGGAAATACCTCATTGCTTAGTAAACTCATTTGCTTCGCTGAAGTCCTATTCTATCCGTGTTCATCCGTGTCCATCCGTGGTTGAACGTTTTTCTGCTGCATGGATATGGTTTAGAGCAGACGCATGGCACGCGTCGAGCACCTGCTGCGTTTTCAGCGCCCACATCGGCCATTCGTCGTTGAGCTTGCCGGAAAAAACCTGGCTGGCGAAATTGCGGAACATCCGGCTGTCCTGCGCCGCCGGATGGCCCTGGAGCATCGGATCCACGCCGGGCGGACACTTCGCCTCCGGATCGCCAACGCGGATTTCGCTCCGGTTCACTTCAAAAGCCGGTTCGTAGCCGTTGTAGGGATGGACGAAATCCGGCACCCGCAGCCAGCCTTTCTGCCCGCCGACGCTGACCCATTGCTGAAACGCCGTGAGAAATGAACTGTAAAAGTCCATGGAAACATTGCCGTCGAAAATCAATTCGCCCGAAAATTCCGTCGGCGTGGGCGGACATTCGGGAGCGGCATCGGATTGGGACAGGATGCGTCCGGTGACCGTGTGCGGCAATTGCCAGTGCATCGTCCAAAGCGCGAACCGGATGCAATACCAGCCGAGGTCGCCCAGGCAACCAGCCGGTTCGAGCCGGCCGTTCACGCGGATGTTGTTCCGTGGAAAATCCCCGCCGCCAAAAAAACTGAAGACGGAGGAAATACGCCGCACCGGACCGACGCTCTGGCCGTCATCAAGGATTTCGCGGATGCGGGCCATGCGCGGGCTGTGCATGAACATGACGCCGTCCATAAATTGCACGCGATGTTTCCGGCAGGCGGCAATCATTTCCTCGAGTTCGGCGGCATTCACGGCGCAGGGCTTCTCGCAAACCACGTGTTTGCCTGCCGCCGCCGCGCGCAGGACCCATTCCCGGCGCAGGCCGGTCGGCAGCGGGATGTAAACCGCGTCCACATTTTTGGACGCAATCAATTCGTCGTAACTGGCGAGCGGCGCCGGCGCGGTTTCAAACGGGGTTTCCTGCTGGCAATCGGCGATGAACTGGCGGCTGCGGGCGGGGTCGCGGCTGGCCACGGCGGTGACGACACAATTACCGGAACCGGAAATCGCCTTCCAGTTTTTGCGCCCGATGTTGGCCGTGCTCAAGATTCCAAAACGCAACTTGTTCATAATGTTTGTAGCGGCGCTCTATGAGCGTCGCCAGAATTTTCCGACGGTCACAGACCGCCGCTACAGGCCGCTTCCCGCACCCGTTCCAAAATCACATCGGCCATATGCGGCTCGCTGCCGACGGCGGGCGCATACCAGACGAGCCGGTCATTTTTCCCGGTCGGATTGCGCCAGGGCGGCTGGCCATGGGCGAGTCGTTGCCGGACGGTCGGTTGCGCTTCACCCAGCATCACGGGAATGTCCTCTTGCGTGTGCAATCCGTCACTGATGAAAAACGGGACGACCACCAGATTTTTTGTTTGCGCCAGTTCGTAGCAATCGGCGATGTGCGGAGATTCTTCCAGGTAAACCGCATGAACGCCAGCGTAAAGGGCCAGCGCGCGAATCAATCCGGCCTGCCGCTCGATGGCCTGGCGCGAATTTTCATTTTCCTCCGTGCCGTGGCCGGCAATGAACAGCGTGATGTCCCGCGGCCTGGGCGGGCGCGGGAATGGAAATTGTTCGATGATCTCTTTTGCGCGCGACAAAATGACTTCCGTCATGCTTCCATGAGTTCCCACCGGCAGGCAATAAAAGAAGGTTGAGTGTTGTGTGCTGATCCTCCTTTGCTCGGAAGCTTTGGAGGACAAGGTGTTGAGGGTTGAGGGTTCGGAAAAACCCAATTCGCGCGGGATGACCTGGCTGCTGAAGTAGCCCTCGCTGATGAACAGGGGCGCGATGAACACTCGCGGCGCCGACATTTCGGACAGGACCTTTTTGATTTGCGGTTCCTGTTTCCAGAACGCCTCGCGGACGCCGGCGAAAATCTTCCGCCGGCGCAATTCCGCGGCGTGCTGATACACCGGGGCGGCGGAATTGGCATTTTGCTCCGTGCCATGTCCCAGCACCACCAGCCAGGCATCGGAAAGATTTTCGCTGTCCACTTGAAAGGGTTAACCCAGGAACCGGCCATCCGCAAGCCGGTGTTGCCCGGGGACATTTTTTGCTTGAAACCTTTTGGCGTTTGGGGTGTCTTAACTTCTGGTTGTGCGAGAAATCAAACAAACTTTAACTAAAACAATGAATCCGATCAAACTGACCGTTGTCGCTTTTGCCGTCACATTCGGCCTGGCCGCCGTTGCTTCCGCCGATGACGCGACGGGCACATTGCCGCCCGCTTCAACAAAATCAGGCGTCACCTATGCCACCGACATCAAACCCATTCTCGACAGCTCGTGCGCCAAATGCCATAGCGGAGACAAACCGAAAGCCCACCTGAAGCTCGACACCCTGGAAAACGCGCTCAAAGGCAGCAAAGACGGCAAGGTCATCATTGCCGGTGAGAGCGCCAAAAGCCTGCTCGTCCGGAGCGCGGCGCATGTGACCGCTGACAAGGACCAATGGATGCCGCCGGCGCACAACAAGGCGAACATCGGGCCGCTCACGCCCGGCCAGATCGGCCTGTTGCGCGCCTGGATTGACCAGGGAGCGAAATGATAAGTGACCGGTAACCGGTTTGGCCAGTTTTGGTCCATTCGTGGAAACCGGGGTGATAGCGCCCAGATCATATTTGCGATACGTGGTTGGCGATTTGCGAATCCATGCCCGATTCGGGGGCAGCTCGTAAATCGTCCATCGCAAATCGTAAATGGTTAGAGCCTTTTCGCCAGTTCCGCCTGGCTTTTCGCAAACACTTCCTTGTGCAGCGAATTGCCGTGCGCGTCCATCGTCACCACCGCCGGGAAATCCTGCACCTCGAATTCCCAAATCGCTTCCGGCGCGCCGAACTGTTCCATCATGTGGACGCTGCGCACCTTCTTGATGCAATCGGCCAGCACCTGTGCCGCGCCGCCCACCGCGTGCAGATACACGCAGCCGTATTCCTTGCACGCCGCGAGCGTCTTGTCGCCCATGCCGCCCTTGCCGATGACGCCGCGGATGCCAAAGTCGCGGATGATTTGCGCCTGATACGGCTCCTCGCGAATGGACGTCGTCGGGCCGGCGGCCGTCGCCTTCCATGAACCGTCGTCCTGCTTCATTACGACCGGGCCGCAATGATAAAGGATGCCGTCGCGCAGGTTCACGCCCGGCGGCAGCTTGCCGCCCTCGTGCAGATATTTGTGGACCGCGTCGCGTCCGGTGTGAACGATGCCGGAAATCAGCACCTCGTCGCCGACTTTCAGCGCCCGGATTTTTTCTTCGGTGAAGGGAAATGAAAGTTTAATCATAAAATCATTCAGCACGGTTTGTCCTCGAAGTAAGTCCGCTCGCGGTTCGGCCTTTCTTCAACTAAAACAGAATGAGTCGCATCCCAAGCTGTAAAAAACTTTTCAAGCCGTTCCTTGCGCGTCGAATCTGATTCGACGATGCGGACACGGCCCTCTTCAAGGATCGGATTCGTTTTCACAGCAATTCTAGCCCTTCGGGGGTTTTGGCTGGTCGCGGAGTACCATCTCATTTTCCCGGCTTTCCGCCCATTCGATTGCGTTCCTCACGAGAGGATGTGCCGGATCCTCCACGCGCTCGCGCGCTCGCAAGTCGGCGAAAATGGCGTGGATGTCGTAGTTAAACTGGCGTGCCAGTTTATCCCGGACGCGTCGCACTTCCTCTACAATCGGATCATCATTCATACCTTGACACTCCCATTAATTCCTCCGGTGTGCAAACTCTCGGCAGCTTGAAGCCGGTGGTTGTGGCAATCGGCTCAAGCCTATCCAAAATCTGCGCGTTTGCCAGATGATTACAGTTCCATGTCAACAAATACTTGACCTTGCCAACCGTGGCAATGGCCAGATGGGCCGCATCCCGTGCTGCTTTTGCCGGCAGAACACCCTGTAGAAAAGCCGCCGCCAGCCGCTCGGCTTCGGGCGTTGCCGCCAGCTTGGGAAAGCCTTCCAGTGCCCGCAAACGCAACGCCGCTTGCGCCGCGTCTCCATCCAGCGCCTCACCCAGCACGACGTCTGAAATGAAACACGTGAACGTTGCGCGGCGATGTTCCCACCAGTCCCGCGTCACCTGTTGATGCCCCGCAACAATCAAGTCCCGGCTGGGCAGCGCCACCAGATAACTCACAATCGTCGTCTCAATGTAAATGGTTTCCATCGTTCAATGGACCGCGTCGCGCCCGGTAAACACGACGCCGGAAATCAGCACCTCGTCGCCAACCTTCAGCGCCCGGATTTTTTCCTCGGTGAAGGGGAAGGAAAATTTGATCATGGCTCTAGTTTTTCTCAATTGAACTGTTTCATGTAAATTTCATACCGATTCGTAATTAAGCTCGATTTTGTATTCCTTTTGACTCAAGTGCGCTCTGACCACTTGAACATTTTCCCAACCGTTCATATTCAACGAACGGCGAATATAATTCGGGCTCACAGCGGAACGACAGCCGATAACAACTGAAACAATGTCATCGTCAGAAATATCCTTGAAATACGTTCCCCCAGACAACCGACAAGAATCCAAATCGACAATACCCCGCCACTCCTTTTCATATGCCCAGCGTGGTGCTTTTTGCTTGAGCAAATTGACAAGCATTTCTTTCGTCTGGGCTTCGTTGTAATGCGCCGGCACTGTCGGAAGGTATTCGCTATCGTAGTTTACTGGAAACACAGACTTTCTGAAACATTTGGCCTCTATTACCAAACCGTAGTGTGAATCAGCATAGTGACTCCACAGAATCGGTTCTTGAAGAACAGATGAAAAACAATGAACGCCAAACCTTTCGTTTACTAGATTTAAAAATTCTTCATTGTGTTGTCTCTCGCTTTCAATTTCCTGTGGCGATAATTGATCCAACCTGTCAATTCCTAATCTTAATTCAAACGGGTCGTTAAATTCCTTAAATCGGCCCGCACGCAAAGCGCGTGTTTCTATAGTTTTGATCGCGGCTTCGGCGGTTAAATACCTATAAAGTCGTACAGTTTCGTTCATCTTCGCAATCAAGGTTTTAGTACAACCACTTCATAATTTTCCCTTCCACATCCAGCGTCACACCCTGACGCCGATATGCCCAGCACATGTAGCTGATGCTGACGAAATAGGACGCCGGCAGGCGGTTCGCCGCGCAAATTTTAACGCCCAGCAACGTCGTCTTCCCGCCAAAGCCCATCGGGCCGATGCCGAGTTCGTTCGCCGTCTTCAATATGTCCTGCTCCAGCTTGTCCAGTTCCGGAACCGGATTGCGGTCGGGAATTTTTCTGAGGAATTGCGTCTTGCTCATCTCGTAACCGGTTGCGCGGTCGCCGCCGATGCACACGCCCAGGATGCCTGGGCCGCAGCCCTTGCCCTGCGCCTGCAACACGGCGTCGAGAATCGCCTTGCGACAGCCGTCGAGGTCGCGGTTCGCGTTGAGCTTCTCGCTCGGCAACGAGTATTGCGCGCCGACATTTTCGCAGCCGCCGCCTTTCAAAATCAACCGCACGCTCACTTCCGGCGAGCGATGTTGATGAAAATGAAACGCCGGCGCGCCCGGCCCGACGTTCGTGCCGTCGTTCTTGCCCGTGAGCGAATCCACGGAATTCTGGCGGAGAAAACCTTTCTTCGTCGCCAGCTTTACGGCTTCCTTGGCCGTTTCTTCAAACGCGATCTGGTCGAAGCCGACCGGGCAATCCACGTAAAACAGGATGCTGCCGGTGTCCTGGCAAATCGGCTGCGATTTGCGTTTGGCCAGTTGGATGTTCTGGTCAATGATCTTCAGCGCGCTCTCGGCAATCGTGCCTTTTTTTTCCTGTTCCAGCGACGCGAGGATGGATTGGTTCACGTCGTCGGGAATTTCCGCCGAGGCGCGCCGGATCAATTCCAGCAGGGAATTTTGCAATTCAGACATAAAGTTGGTTAAGCGTAAGCGTTGCAAAGGGAAGCGTCAATTTCGACAACATAGGGAGGGATGGCGTGCCGCCGTCCCTGAAAATTGAGTCGGCAACATGCCGACCCTCCCAATTACAAATTCGCCGCGTCAATCAGGTCAATCCGCCGCTGATGTCTTCCGCCCTCGAACGGCGTCGTCAGCCACACCCGCGCGATTTCGAGCGCGGTTTCGGGACTGACCATCCGTTCGCCGATGGAAATGACATTGGCGTTGTTATGTTGCCGCCCGAGCCGGGCGGACTCCACATTCCAGCACAAGGCGCAACGGACGCCCTTCACCCGGTTGGCGGTTATGGCTTCGCCATTGCCGGAACCGCCCAGCACAACGCCACGTTCAAACTCGCCGCGGGCGACGGCCTCAGCCACGGGTCGGATGAACAGCGGGTAATCCACCGGCTCCTCCGAATGCGTCCCGAAGTCCTTGACCTCGTGCCGCAGGCTTCGCAGCAATTCCTTGATGGCTTCCTTGTATCGAAATCCGGCGTGGTCCGAGCCAATGGCAATTTTCATAAAATTAAATATACCAAAAGATGGCATGCTGACCTTGATTTTTCCAGCCTGCAACTGCCGGTAGCGCCTTTCGGTTTTGACCAAGGCATGAAATTTGGATACCTTGGCTGGCAGGCCGGGGCTGACCGCCGAAGGTGTGACCCTGGCCCGGACGCAAGGCCATGTTACCATGATCACGTATTTTGCCCGACTTAGCACTTCAAGATTGATTCTCTGGTGTTACCTTGCCTGGTATGTCGCGGTGGTTTGTTTGTATTTTGAGGCTTCGCCCACACTTTGGATTTCCTCACTCGGACTCAGTTTTTTCATCGGCATCGCTTTAATCCTGGCCGCGCGACAGCCAAACCAAAAAGTTGGCTTTTGGATGGCCTTCCGCCTTTTCCTGATTCCATTCTGTGTTTCGAGTTACTCGGGCCTCATAAAAGGCAAAGGTTTCATTTTGCTATTCCCTCCGGACTCACGCAGTTTGCTGATATGCTCGCTTTCCTGTCTTGGAATCGTGGCCCTTCACTTTTTTTGCAGGCTCATGGCGTCCCCTGAAAAATCACCTGACAAGCTGCCGGGTTCCTGACCCGGCGCCGGCTACAACCATGAACTGTCAACCGCCAACCAGCAGCCTAAGATGCGCGCGATGATTCTTGAAGTGCCGCGGGAGCCGCTGCAGGTCGCCGACATTCCCACGCCGAAGCCCGATGCGACGCAGGTTTTGGTGAAAGTGTCCGCGTGCGCCGTCTGCCGGACGGATTTGCACGTCGTTGACGGCGAACTTCCAAACCCAAAACTGCCGCTCGTGCCCGGACACGAAATCGTCGGCGTCATCGTCGAAAAAGGCAAAGCTGTTAAACGATTCAAAACCGGCGACCGCGTGGGCATTCCGTGGATGGGCTGGACATGCGGTGAATGTGAATTTTGCCGCAGCGGGCGCGAAAATCTATGCGATCGCGCGCGGTTCACCGGTTACACGCTGGATGGCGGCTATGCGGAGTTTGCCGTCGCCGATGAACGCTTTTGCTTTCCGATTCCAAAAAACTATTCCGACGCCGAGGCCGCTCCCCTGCTCTGCGCCGGGTTGATCGGATATCGCTCCTTGGTCAAGACCGGTTCGGCAAAGCGCCTCGGCCTTTACGGCTTTGGCGCGGCGGCGCACATTGTTGCCCAAATCGCGCGGCATCAAAAACGCGAAATTTACGCCTTCACGCGGCGGGGCGATTCGGAGGCGCAGGCGTTCGCCAAATCGCTGGGCGCAGTTTGGGCGGGAGATTCCGAGGCGGCGCCGCCCGCGTCGCTGGATGCCGCCATTATTTTTGCGTCCGTCGGCCCGCTCGTGCCGCTCGCGCTAAGGGCCGTCGCGAAAGGCGGCACGGTCGTCTGCGGCGGCATTCACATGAGCGATATTCCGTCATTTCCATACGACTTGCTTTGGGAGGAACGGACCCTTTGTTCCGTGGCCAATCTGACGCGACGCGACGGCGAGGAATTCTTCGCGCTCGCGCCGCAGGTGCCGGTGCGCACGACGGTGCAAACGTTCCCGCTCGCCGAAGCCAACGCGGTTTTGAGCCGCCTGCGGAACGGACAAATCCACGGAGCCGCCGTTCTGGTGCCGTGACTCACAAACCGATGAAAAGCGCAATCCAAGTCGCCGCGCCGCCGCCGAAACCGCTGATGGTTTTTGACGGCGATTGCAATTTCTGCGCGCTCTGGATCCGCCGCTGGCAGCAAATGACAGGTGAAAGCGTGGATTACCTGCCCGCGCAGGACCCGCACATTGCGACGCAATTTCCCGAAATCCCCCGCGAACAATTCGACACGGCTGTCCAGCTCATCGAGACCGACGGCTCGGTTTATTCCGGGGCGGAAGCCGTGTTTCGCACGCTGGCGCACCATCCCAACCGGCAATGGCCATTGCGCATTTACGAACAATCCGTGCCTTTTGCCGATGTCACCGAATGGGCTTACCGGCGGGTCGCCAGGAACCGGACATTTTTCTCGCTGCTGACGCGCTGGTTCTGGGGCCGGCACGTCGAACAACCGGCATATCATCTCACGCGCTGCACGTTTCTGCGAGCGCTGGGTGTGATTTATCTCATCGCCTTCGTTTCGTTGTGGACGCAAATCGGCGGTTTGTTCGGGCATAACGGCATTCTGCCAACCGACCAGTTCATGGCGGCGGTGCAACAACAATGCGACGCGCAAGGAATTGGCACCGAACGATATCACCTTCTTCCAACGCTATGCTGGCTTGACGCCTCCGACGGTTCGCTGAATTTCCAATGCGCGGCGGGCGCGGTGCTGGCTGTCATTTTAATCATTGGCATTGCGCCCGCGCCGTGTCTTGCCTTGTTGTGGCTGCTGTATCTTTCGCTGGTGACAGTTGGACGCGATTTTCTGGGTTTTCAATGGGACAACCTGCTGCTCGAAGCCGGTTTTCTCGCCATCTTCTTTGCGCCGTTGCAACTTTTGCCGCGGCCTTCACGGGAAGCGCCGCCGTCCCGGCTCGTGCTCTGGTTGCTGCGATTGTTGCTGTTCAAATTGATGTTCTCGTCCGGCTGCGTGAAATGGCTGAGCGGCGACCCGAACTGGCGCAATCTCACCGCCCTCACGTTCCATTACCAAACCCAGCCGCTGCCGACGTGGATTGGCTGGTATGCGAACCAACTGCCGTTGTGGTTCCAAAAGGCGTCGTGCGCCGCGATGTTTGGCATCGAGCTTGGCACGCCGTTCCTGATTTTCACGCCGCGCCGGTTGCGATTCTGCGGCGGCGCAGCCATTGCGTCGTTCCAGATTTTAATTCTGCTCACCGGCAACTACACGTTTTTCAATCTGCTGACGATGGCCTTGTGCCTGTTGCTGCTCGACGATTTTGTTCTGTCAAAATTTACGCCGTCCAAACTGCTCAAACGCTTTGCCCTCAACCCTAAACCTTCAACTTTCAACCACTCACGCTGCTGGCCTCGCGCCATCACCATTCCCCTCGCCAGCGCCGTAATCGTCCTTTCGCTCTTCCAGATGGGGCTGATGTTCGGTCTGCGACCCGGCTGGCTCTTGCCGGTGGCGGTGGCGGATGAATGGCTCGCGCCGTTTCGCAGCTTCAACGGCTACGGCCTGTTTGCCGTGATGACCACCGAACGGCATGAAATCATTGTCGAAGGCAGCAACGACGGCGTGACGTGGCTGCCCTACGAGTTCAAATACAAGCCCGGCGACGTAAACCGGCGGCCGGGATTTGTCGCGCCGCATCAGCCGCGATTGGACTGGCAGATGTGGTTCGCCGCGCTGGGCGACCATCGGCAGAACCCATGGTTCGAGAATTTCTGCGAACGGCTGCTGCAAGGCTCGCCGGATGTCCTGGCTTTGCTGGCGAAAAATCCGTTCCCAAATCATCCACCGCGTTACATTCGCGCTGAATCTTATGACTGCCATTTCACCAACGCCGCCGAACGCCGTGCGACCGGCGCCTGGTGGAAGCGCGAATTCATCGGGGAATACTTGCCGCCGATTTCACTTCCTGAATAAATTGAGGCCGTAAACACATGAGTGAAACATCCGACCCAGGCCGCGCCGCGGTGGGAAGCCGCGCGCCCGGCTGGTTTACGCCCCTGCGCTTCGGCATCCTGCTGGCGCTGCTGATTTTCGCCGCGTTCCCGCAGGTCCTGCTGGGGCTGCAAACGTTTGTCGTGCGCGACTACGGGTTCTTCGTATATCCCCTCGCCTCTTTCCAGCAGCAATGCTTTCATCAAGGGGAGCTGCCATTGTGGAATCCTTACAATAACTGCGGCGTCCCGTTTCTCGCACAATGGAACACCATGCCGCTCTATCCGCCGTCGCTGATTTATCTGCTCCTGCCATTGACCTGGTCGCTGAGTTTTTTCTGCCTGTTGCATTTATGGTTCGCCGGCTTTGGCATGTTTTTCCTCGCCCGGCGCTGGACGGGAAACAGTTTTGCGGCGGCCTTCGCCGGCGTGGCCTTTTCATTCAACGGGCTGTCGCTCAATCTCCTCATGTGGCCGAGCCACATGGCAACATTCAGCTGGATGCCGTGGGTCGTGCTTGCGGTTGAAATGGCGTGGCGCGGCGGCGGACAAAAAATCATCCTGGCCGCGCTGGTGGGCGCCATGCAAATGCTCGCCGGCGGACCGGAAATCATTCTGCTCACCTGGCTTTTGCTGCTCGCGCTGTGGTTCCAACAGCTTGTCAAAGGAGAATCTCCACGCGGCCCGATGCTCCGGCGTCTTCCGCTGGTGGTGCTGCTCGTGATCGCGCTCGCGGCCGCGCAATTGCTGCCGTTCCTTGACCTCTCCGCCCACTCGCAACGCGGCGTCGGCTACGCGGACACGCGCTGGTCCATGCCCGGCTGGGGCTGGGTCAATTTCCTCGTGCCGATGGCGTTTGGAGGCGCATGGACGGAGGGCGTCTTCTTCCAATACGGCCAGTCGTGGACGTCATCCTACTACCTCGGCATCGGCACGTTGTGGCTGGCGCTGCTCGCGCTCTGGACGGTGCGGGACCGTCGTGTCTGGCTGCTGGGCGGAGCTGCGATTCTTGCACTTCTTTTTGCCTTTGGCGAAAACAGCTTTGTCTATCCCGCCCTGCGCAAAATCATCCCGCAACTCAGCTTTGTGACTTATCCGGTCAAATACGTGACGCTCGTGGCGTTTCTAATGCCGTTGCTCGCGGCGTTCGGACTGGCCCGGCTGCAAAACCTGGAGTGCGGTGAAACGTCACCGCTTTTCGAAGCGCCGACACGTCGGCGCACTCCAAACATTTTCAACCGTGTTTTTTTCATCGGCGCAATTCTGTTCGCGCTCCTCGCGGGAATCCTGTTCTGGGC
>Ga0265340_10000440_pt1 | contig 22381 bp, 18 predicted proteins | sample 4CB225metaG_FD_202082 | JGI IMG/M metagenome (GOLD analysis project Ga0265340, IMG submission 202082) | Rhizosphere microbial communities from Carex aquatilis grown in University of Washington, Seatle, WA, United States - 4-CB2-25 metaG | ecosystem: Host-associated > Plants > Roots >...
GGAAGCAGATACCGAACTCAACGACGCCGGACGCGCGCTATTCCATCCAAGTCGATTGACCTGCCCCACAAGCCGCGACGGCATCACCGGGTATCGCCCGGGGGCACCGGCTCAGCGCCCTCGGTGACCCCCGGCCCGGTGCAGGTGATCTCTTGCTCGTATTCCGGGTTCATCACCCAACCGCCGTCCCGATAGACGTCGCGGTCCCAGGGCATGAGGATGACGTCGCTGGATTCGAGGGCAAACCACTCGGGTTTGCGGCTGGCGCCGTGCACGCAGAATGAAGCACATCGGACCTCGGCCGCTCCGGCCCGTTCCAGCAGTTCCTTCGCCCGGTCCAGCGTCTGCATCGTAACGCTGATGTCGTCGACGAGGAGAACGCGACGGCCCCGGACCTCGTCCGGTGGCGGGGTGACGACGCGCGGCGCGTCGAGGACGATCTCCTCGTTGCGCCTGGTCGACAGCTTTACCGGGTAGAAGTCCACCGAGAAGGCGGAGGCGATGACGACCGCGGGGACGACCCCGCCCTTCGCCACACCGACGACGGCCTCGGGGCGGAAGTCACGGCTGACCTGCTCCACGAGTTTCCGGCAGAGCTCACCGAACCGCGGCCAGCCCAGATCGAGGACCCCGGTGTGATGGTGGTGATGCGAATTCTCGATATGCCGATAATGACAGCCTTCGGACAGGATCGACACTGCTCATGGTGGCGCGCCCGACCGATTTGGATCCGTCACCGTGAATTCGACCGCCGGGTACGTCGGCGGAGGCGTCTGACCGGTCAGTGAGGTGTCTGGCCGGCCGGTGGCGGATCGGAGAGCGGGGACCGGAGCGGGAAGTGGCAGGCCGCGGTGTGACCGGGGTCGAAGCGCCGCAAAGCCGGCTTCTCGATCGCGCACCGCTCCCGGGCCAGCGGGCAACGGGTCCGGAACCGGCAACCGGACGGCGGGTCGACCGGGCTGGGCAGTTCGCCGCTGATCCCGGCCCCGCGCCGGCCCCGCTCCCGCTCCGGGTCCGGTACCGGGACGGCCGCCAGCAAGCCGGCGGTGTACGGGTGGGCAGGCCGCCGGTGGATGTCGTCGGCGTTGCCCACTTCGACCAGGCGGCCCAGGTACATCACCCCGATCCGGGCCGCGAGGTAACGGACCACGGCCAGGTCGTGCGAGATGACGACGTACGACAGGCCGTGCGCGGCCTGAAGCCGTTTCATCAGATTGAGCATCTGGGCTCGGACCGACACGTCCAGGGCCGAGACCGGTTCGTCGGCGACGATCAGCTTCGGGGTCAGGGCGAGCGCGCGGGCCAGACCGACCCGCTGGCGCTGGCCACCGGAGAATTCGTGCGGATACAGCTCCAGGGCCCGCTGCGGCAGCCCGACCTCGGTGAGCAGTTCGGCGACGCGGGCTTTCTGCTGCCGGGCGGTGCCGAGGCCCTGGATCTGCAGGGGCTCGCGCAGGATGCTGCTGATCCGCATCCGGGGGTCGAGGGAGGAGAACGGGTCCTGGAACATCATCTGCTGGTCACGCCGGCGACGGCGCAACTCACGGCCGCGCAGCCGGCCGAGGTCGGTCCCGTCCAGGGTGATCGTCCCGGCATCGGGGTGGTCCAGTCCGACCAGCAGGCGGCCGACCGTGGTCTTGCCGCAGCCGGACTCACCGACCAGGCCGAAGGTCTCGCCCGGGCCGAGTTCGAGGGAGACACCGGAGACGGCGTGCACGACCTTCCGGGTGCGGGCGGGCCTGAAGTTCCCGCCGACCGGGAACTCCCGGACCAGGTCGCGGGCTTCGAGCAGCGGCCGGGCGGGTACCGCCACCGGCGGGCCGGCGGGGCGATCGACCACGGCGGCCGGGTCCGGCGGCAGCGGCCCGTCGGTCGGATGCCAGCAGGCGTACCGGTGGCTGTCCGGTCCGGAGAGCACGGGTTCCTGCGCGCGGCACCGGTCGGTGACGTACCGGCAGCGCTCGGCGAAGCGGCATCCGGTGGGCAGGTCGGCCAGGTCCGGCGGCCGGCCGGGGATGGTTGGCAGGGCTCGGGCCGGGTCCTGGGTGAGCCGGGGTACGGACGCGAGCAGGCTCTGCGTGTAGGGGTGCCGCATCCCCCGGAAAAGCTCTTTCGTGCCGGTACTTTCGGCGATCCGCCCGGCGTACATCACGTTGATCCGGTCGGTGTGGCCGGCCGCGACACCCATGTCGTGGGTGATCAGGATCATGGCCATCCCGAGCCGGGTGCGCAGGTCGGCCAGCAGGTCGAGGATCTGCGCCTGGATGGTGACGTCCAGGGCGGTGGTGGGTTCGTCGGCGATCAGCAACCGGGGTTCGTTGGCCAGGGCCATCGCGATCAGGACCCGCTGGCGCAGGCCGCCGGAGAGCTGGTGCGGGTAGTCCTTCAGACGCTCGCGGGGGCGGGGCAGGCCGACCAGCCCGAGCACCTCGACGGCCCGGTCGGTGGCCTCGGCCCGGGTGCATCCACGGTGCCGCCGAACCGGCTCGGCGACCTGCTTGCCGATGGTCTTGGTGGGGTCCAGGGAGGTCATCGGGTCCTGGAAGACCATCGCGATGTCGTTGCCGCGGACCCGGTGCAGTTCGCGTGCGGGCAACCCGACCAGCTCGCGGCCGCCCAGGACCACGGAGGAGCCGGCGACGATCGTGCCCCCGGGTGGTAGCAGTCCCATCAACGACAACCCGGTCATCGACTTGCCGCAGCCGGATTCGCCGACCAGGCCAAGGGTTTCGCCGGCCTCCAGGGTGAACGACACCCCGTCCACGGCCCGGACGAGACCCCGGCCGGTCCGGATGTGGGTGGTGAGGTCGCGAACCTCGAGCAGCGGTGGCATGCCTGTCCTCCCGGACCGTTACCGGCTCTGGCCGCGGACGCCCAGGGCGTCATGGAGAGCGTCGCCGATCAGGTTGAACGCCACCACGGTGGTGATCAGGATGGCCGCGGCCGGGTACACCAGCCACCAGTTGCCGTCGTACAGGTAGTCGAGCCCGGCGGAGAGCATGGAGCCCCAGTCGGCGTGCGGTGGGGGCAGCCCGAGTCCGAGGTACCCGAGAGCCGACAGGGTGAGGACCGAGTCGGCGATGGTGAAGGTCCCGCTGACGATGATCACGCCGGCCGCGTTCGGCACCAGGTGGCGCACCACGATGCGCCCTCCGGTGCCGCCCATCATCCGCGCCGCCTGGACGAACTCCCGGGTCCGCAGGCTCAGCACCTCACCTCGGACCAGGCGCGCCGGGCCGAGCCAGGACAGCAGCGACAGCAGGACGACGATCAGCCTGAGGGTAGGGGTGAACATGCTGACCAGGAGCAGCAGCAGCACGATGCCGGGGATGGCGAGGAAGGTGTCGATCACCCGCATCATGATCGCGTCGACGATTACGCCGACGTAGCCGGCGACGGCACCGTAGAGAGTGCCGATCACGGTCGTGACCACGGCCACCGCGCAGCCGATCTCCAGCGACGACTGGCCGCCCTGCATCAGCCGGCCCAGCTCGTCGTACCCGGAGGCGTCGGTGCCCAGCGGATACCGGCCGCTGGGCGGAAGCTGAGCCAGGTCCAGTTGGACGGTGACCTGGTCGGTCCGGTACAGCAGCGGGCCGAGGAAGCAGAACGCGGCGATCACCGCGACCAGGCCCAGCCCGACCAGAGCCCGCCGGTTACCGGCGAACGCCGCGGCCAGCAGCCGGCCGGAACCGCGGGGCGCCACCGCAGGTTCAGCCGTCGACATAGCGGATCCGGGGATCGAGCAGGCTGTAGGCGATGTCGGCGATCAGGCTGCCGATGACGGTGGCCACCCCGACCACCAGGGTCGACCCGAGCAGGATCGGGTAGTCCTTGCTGGTGGCCGCCTGGAAGAACAGTTGCCCCATGCCCGGGTAGTTGAACACCGCTTCCGCGATCACCGCGCCGGCCACGATGTCCCGGGCCGACAGTCCCAGCACGGTGATCACCGGCAGCAGGGAGTTGCGCAGCACGTGCCGGCGCAGCACCAGCCGTTCCGGCAGGCCGGTGGACCGGGCGACCTGGATGTACTCCTGGGCCAGGGTGATGATGGCCGACGACCGCACGTACCGGCTGAAGCTGGCCATGCTCACCAGGGCCAGCGTGAGCACGGGCAGGACCAGGGCGCGCGGGTCGGCCAGAATTCCGCCGATTGACTGGGCCTGCGGCGCCTGCGAGGGCAGCAGGTGCAGTTGCACGGAGAAGATTGCGATCAGCAGCAGGCCGAAGAAGAAGTCCGGTATCGAGTACAGGCCGAAGGAGAGAACGGTGAAGGCGTGATCCTCGGCCCGGCCTCGCCGCACCGCCTGAAAGATCCCCATCGGCAGGGCGAGCGCGAGCGCCAGCAGGGTGGACAACCCCAGCAGCACGCCGTCGCGCGGCAGTCGCTGCGCGATCAGCGTGGACACCGGCTGGTGGAGGGAGTACGACGTGCCCAAGTTCCCTGCCGCCGCCTGCTTCACGAAGCTCACGAACTGCGCCGTCAGCGGCCGGTTCAGGCCGTTGGCGGCATTGAAGACGGCGATCCGCTCATCGGTGGCCCGGGTGCCGAGGGTGGCCCGGGCGGCGCTGCCCGGTTCAAGATGGATCAGCGCGAACGTGACCACCATGACCCCGATCACCACCACGACGGCCTGCCCGGTCCGGCGGAGCAGATACGCCCTCACAACGATCTCGTCACGAGGTGTAGTACCAGTCCTCGAAGGTGTTCGTGCTGGAGAACGGGTTGAGCGGGACGACCCCTCGCAGCTTCGTGCGGTAGACGGTGATGCCTTCGCGCAACGGAAGCCACAGCCAGGGCAACTGACGCGCCGCGTAGTCCTCGTAGGTGGTGAAGGTCGAGGCCGAGGCACCGTACTCGGTGGCCTGGATCAGCTTGTCCATGGTCGGGTCGGAGTAGCCGCCGTAGTTGTTGGTGCCGCCGGTGTCGAAGAATCCGGTGCCGTTGGGGTAGAGCGGATACGGGTCGTAGCCGAACTCCGCCAACTGCCAGCCGCAACTGGACTTCGGGTGGGACGCCGCGGTGCAGGTGCCGATCGTGCTGACCAGGGTGTTGAACGGCTCCGACCTGAGGTTGATGGTGATCCCGGCCTGAGCCTGCGAGGACTTGATCGCGGCGTTCTGCTCGTCCGTGGTGGTCCGGCCGGAGGAGTAGAGCAGGTTGAAGGTCAGCGCCTGGCCGGCGGTGATTCCGGCGCCGCACTGAGAGGCACCGGTCCCGGGGCTGACGCAGGTCGTCGTCCCACCGGGCACCACCTTCCAGCCGTGCGCCTGGAGCAGGGACTTGGCCGTGGCCGGGTTGTACGGGTACGGGCCGCCGGCCTTCTCCAGCGGCGAGGCCCAGGTTCCGGTGGCCTTGACCGGAACGGGTCCGTTACCCGGATCGGCGTAACCGTTGTAGATCTTGGCCACGATCTGCGGCCGGTTGATCAGGTACTCCAGGGCCTGGCGGATGTAGAGCTGGCGGAACAGGGCACCGACCGCGGTGTTGTAGAGATTGGGCATCACGGCGGCCACGCCGGGGATGGGCACGCTCGCGATCGAGTATCCGCTCGAGCTCAAGGCCTGCGCCTGTTTGATGTCGTTCAGGGGCAGCGTGGCCACGTCGAGCGAACTGCCCGAGCGCAGGGCGTTGATTTCGGGGGTGTCCGTGGTGAAGGGCGACTCGATGACCTTGTCCACGACCGGTTTGGCCGAGCCGGAGTACGCCGGGTTGGGCACATAGCTGTAATAGCCGTTGCTACGGAACTCGGACAGCTTCCAGGGCCCGTCGACGACCTTCCACAACGGGTTCGTGCTGAAACTCGTCGTCTTCGCGCCTTCCTTCTGCAGGTAGGCGTACACGGCCTTGGCGCCCGCGGTGGTCGTGTCGTTGTCGCCGACCGTACCGCCGGCCGAGGTCTTGTCCCAGGCGTGCTGGGGCAGCAGCGGGATGGTGCTGAGGACGTCGTCGGTGTAGAAGTCCGGGTTGTAGGCCTTGGTGAGATCCAGCACCACCGTCCTGGCGTCCGGGGTGGACACCTTCGCGACGTCCTCAGGAAAGAGCCCGACAAGGTGGGCGTTCCAGTTCGAGAAGTTCGCCTTGAGCAGGTTGTAGACGAAGCTGAAGTCTCGACTGGTGATCGGCCGTCCGTCCGACCAGTTCCAGGGTTTGAGCTGGATGGTGATCCGCTTGTCACCATTGGAATAGCTGAGCGTGCTGAACAGGCTCTTGTCCTTGTTCACCACCGACTGGGCGCCGTCACCGGCGTACACCAGGTAGGGCCACATGGCCTCGGTGAGGTTGGCGTTGTAGCCGTTCTGGTTCGTCGCCGGCGGCAGCGGAAAGATGAAGTCGGGCGATACCCCCAGCTCGGCGATGGTGACCGTCCCACCCCGCTTCACCGGCCCCTTCGAGGCGCCGGCACTCTGGCCGTTGGTGATCGTCCCGCTGCTACCTCCCGTGCAGGCGGTGACGATCATCGCCAGGGCCAGCCCAATGGCACCGGCTTTCAGCGTGGAGTGAACGCGCATGCGTGTCCCTCGCCTCTCGTGTCCTCAGAGCGCCCGGCCCGGACCAGCCCATGGCCGGACCAGCCCATGGCCGGATCGGCCCCGTCCGGTTCATCCTGAAAGCCCCGGTACGTTCTTGTCAATCGTCTCAGTCGACTTTGCTCGGGGACGACGGCGGTGGACGATCCGCCGGGCCGGCCCCCGCCTCCGCCCATGATCACCGCTGACGCCCGCGAAGGTGTCACGGTCACCGCCGATCCGTGGCCCGACCGGTGACCATCGGTCGGGCATAACCCACAAACCTCACCATTGGGATGAATGTGGCATTGTCCGGCCTCACGCTGGGCCTTCTCCTGGTCCAATTCATGGACGGCGGCTCGCGTGCGGTAGGCTCTCACCGGTTCTGAGGCTCCCGCCAGAGCACTCAGAACCACTCGGGATGTAGCGCAGCTTGGTAGCGCACTTGACTGGGGGTCAAGGGGTCGCAGGTTCAAATCCTGTCATCCCGACCGAGATCAGAGGCCGTTTCCCCAACCGGGGAGGCGGCCTCTGAGGTACTGCCCGAGCGACCGTCGACCTTGGGATCTTGGCCCGCAGCGGGCGCCGGCATCGGCGGTAACGCCGGCATCGCCGGGTGGAGCTGCACCGAAACGCTGCGAATGAACGACCCCGCAACGATCGACCTACGCTTTCCGACCGGAATCTGAATTCTTTGCGAGCGCAACCAGAAAATACCACTCAGGTGTCATGATAAACGGTGCATCACCGCCGCTATCGAAACCAGGAGTGCTGAGATCAGAGATTATCCGCCTCCCCCCACCCTGGTGGTCGCCGGCGTGGTCGGCCCGACCATGCATGCGCAGGGTCCCTCGGCCGGCCGGCGTTGCTCGGTCATCCAGATGGGCGGCTGCAACCTGTCCTGTTCCTGGTGCGATTCCGCGTTCACCTGGGACACGGCCCGCTACGACTTGTCCCACGAGGTCGGGTACTGGCCGATCCCGGAGGTGGTTGAGAACGCGCTCGCCTGCCGGCCTTCGCTCGTGGTGATCAGCGGCGGGGAACCGTTGCAACAGCAGAACTCTCCTTCCTGGATCATGCTGCTCGACCAACTGGTTGGCACCGAGGTCGGCATCGAGACCAATGGCACCATCGCCCCGAACGAGGCCACCCTGACCCGGGCCAGTTGGATTACCGTGTCACCGAAACTCGCCCATTCCGGCGACCCGGCCTGGGCCCGGATCAATGGGGACACGCTCGTCCAATGGGGAAAGCACAGCCTGGACTTCAATATCGACTTCTCCTTCGTGGTCCGGGACGTCAGCGACGTAGCCACCGTCGGCACCCTGGTGACGATTCACGGATTGCCGGACGGCCGGATCTGGATCGTTCCGGAAGGGGCGACCTCGGCCGCATCCCTCAGCCGGCTCAGTGAGGTGGCCGATGCCGCCCTGGCGGCTGGATTCAACGTATCGGCCCGGCTCAGCGCTCTGGTCGGTAGCTGAGCCGGATACGATCACTCCCGCCCATCCGGATCAGCTATTCTCAGCAGATGTCCTTCGTCGCGCGCACCTGGTGGCAGCCGTCCCCCTGGCGGCCGTGACCTGACTTCATCCACGAGCTGCCTTCAGGTGGCTCGAGGAGATGCACCGACGTCTGCTGGACCACCCCGGAAGGCAGCTCCCGTACTCATCCCGGGAGCCTCCGATGTCCAGCACCCTCACCGAACCCAGCACCGAGCCCGCCCCCGAATCCGGCCCGGAATCCGGCCCCGAACCCGAACTCGGCCCCGGCTTTGAACCCAGCGCTCAATCCATTGAGGCGCGGATCGCCCGTCATCCTGAGAACTTCCGGATCCTGACCGGAGATCGCCCGACCGGCCCCCTGCATCTAGGGCACTATCTCGGCACCCTGGCCAACCGGGTCCGGCTGCAACAGGCCGGGGTGGAGGTGTTCCTGGTGATCGCCGACTACCAGGTGATCACCGACCGGGACACGATCGGCAACCTGCCCCAGATCGTCGAGGAACTGGTGCTGGACTACCTGGCCGCCGGCATCGACGCCGAGACCGCGACCGTTTTCACCCACAGCGCCGTCCCGGCCCTGAACCAGTTGATGCTGCCGTTCCTGAGCCTGGTCACGGACGCCGAACTGCGTCGCAATCCCACCGTCAAGGCGGAGTCGGCCGCCACCGGGAACCGGCCGCTGAGCGGGCTGCTGCTCACCTACCCGGTGCACCAGGCCGCCGACATCCTCTTCTGCCACGGCAATCTCGTGCCCGTCGGCCGCGATCAGCTTCCGCACCTGGAGATGACCCGGACCATCGCCCGCCGCTTCAACGAGCGGTACGCCGCGGGAACGGCCTACTTCCCCGAGCCGGAGGCGCTGCTCACCGCCGCCCCGGTGCTGCTCGGTACGGACGGCACCAAGATGAGCAAGAGCCGCGGCAACGCGATCGAGTTACGGGCCGGGGAGGATGAGACGGCCCGGCTGATCCGGGCGGCGAAGACCGATTCGCTGCGCACCATCACCTACGCCCCGGACCAGCGGCCTGAGGTGGCGAGCCTGTTGCTGACCGCGGCGCTGTGCACCGGCACCGACCCGGTGGAACTGGCCGATTCACTGGGCGATCGGGGGTCGGCTGCGCTCAAGGCGCTGGTGACCGAGGCCGTCAACGAGCACCTGCGGCCGCTGCGACGCCGCCGCGAGACGCTGGCCCGGGACCGGGGTCAGTTGCGAGACGTCCTGCACCGCGGCAACGACCGGGCCAATGAGGTGGCCGGGACGACCCTTCACGAGGTGCGGGAACTGATGCACATGATCTACTGAAGAGGCGGGCCGAACACTGGCTGAGAGCGCTCGGTTAGGCTGCGTTCATGCGGCAGCGACCACCGACGATCGCGGACGTCGCCCGGATCGCCGGCGTGTCCACGGGAGCGGTGTCGTACGCCCTGAACAACCGGCCCGGCGTCTCTCAGGCCACCCGGGCCCGGGTCCGGGCCATCGCCGACGAGATCGGATTCCGGCCGCAGCGGGCCGCGCTGGCCCTCAAGGACGCCTCGACCCTGACCGTCGGAATGGGGTTCTGCCGTCCGGCCCGGGTGCTCGGGGTCGAGCCGTTCTTCATGGAACTGATCAGCGGGATCGAGTCCGAGCTGGCCGACCGGTCCTACGCCCTGATGCTCCAGGTGCTGCCCGATCACGACGCCGAGGTCGAGATGCACCAGCGCTGGTGGGCCGAGCGCCGGGTGGACGGCGTGATCGTCGTCGACCTGACCGAGAACGACTCGCGGGTGACCGCGCTGCAGCGGCACGGGCTGCCCGCCGTCCTGATCGGAGGACCGGAGGGGACCGGCGGCCTCGCGCATGTCTGGTCCGACGACGTGCATGGCGTCGAGCAGGTCGTGAGCTATCTGGCCGGCCTCGGGCACCGCCGGGTGGCCCGGGTCAGCGGCCCCCCGGAACTGATGCACACTCGCCGGCGCGACGAGGCGTTCCTGAGCGCGGGGGCCCGGGCCGGGTTCAACCGGCGCAAGCCGATCCGGACCGACTACACCGCCGAGCAGAGCGCCCGGGCCACCCGCCGGTTGCTGACGGCGCCCACCCCGCCGACCGCGATCGTCTACGACAACGACGTGATGGCCCTGGCCGGCCTGGCCGGCGCGCACGAGCTGGGGGTCCGTGTCCCGGCCGAGGTGTCGCTGGTGGCCTGGGACGATTCCCCGCTGACCCAGCTCGTGCACCCGCCGCTGACCGCGATCAGCCGGGACATCACCGGCTACGGCGCACTGGCCGCCCGGCAGTTGCTGAAGGTCCTGGCCGGCGAGCAGGTGGCCGGGACCGCGGGCACCGAATGCCGGCTGACCGTGCGCGGTACCACCGGCCCTCCGCCGGCCTGAGCCGGGCCCGGATCTGAAGACCCTTCTGGAGAGGATCCTCGGTCTGCACCGGGTCGCTGCTGCTGGCCGCCGCCGGGCTGCTGCCGGGCCTGACCGCGACCACGCACTGGGGGGCGACGGACCTGCTCGCCGACCTGGGCGCCGTCCCCACCCAGGCCCGTTTCGTCGAGCACCTCGATCAGCGGATCATCACCGCGGCCGGGGTCTCGGCCGGCCTCGACATGGCTCTGCGGCTGGCCGAACTGCTGTTCGACGACGTCACGGCCAAAGCCATGCAGCTAATGCTGGAGTACGACCCGCAGCCGCCGTTCGACGCGGGCTCACTGGCCAAGGCCGGCCCGCAGGTGCGGGCCCGGGTCGATGAGCTGGGCCGAGCCAAGGACTGAGTCAAGACCCTGAGACAGGGCGCCGAGCCGAGGTAACATCCGCGTCATGGAGCCCACGATGGTCGAGCGGACCGAGTTCCTGACCACAGGCCCGGCCGAGGGAATCGCCGGGCTGCTCGACCTCCCGCTGCCGGAGGTCGAGACCGGGGCCGGGCTGCCGCTGCTGTGGCACTGGGTGTACCTGCTGCCCCGGCCCGCGCAGGCCGACCTCGACCCGGCCGGGCACGCGCTGATGGCCGGGGTCCCGGCCGAACCGGATCGCCGGCGGATGTGGGCCGGCGGCCGGGTCCGTACCAGTGGGGCGTTGCTCTGCGGCCGGCCGGCCACCCGCCGGACCCTGGTCGCCGCCGTCCGGGAAAAGACCGGCCGCTCCGGCCGGCTCACCTTTGTCACGATCAGCCACCAGATCATTCAGGACGAGCGACTCGTCATCGATGAGGAGCAGGACCTTGTCTACCGTGACGCCGCCCCCACGGCCGTTCCCGAGGCTGCCCCCGTCCCGCCCGTTCCGGACCAGCCACTGCCCCGGCAGGAGCACGAATGGGAGATCGAGACCTCCTCGTCGCTGCTGTTCCGGTTCTCCGCCCTGACCTACAACGGCCACCGGATCCACTACGACCGGGACTACACCCGCGACGTCGAGGGCTACCCGGGCCTGCTCGTGCACGGCCCGTTGCAGGCCCTGGCCATGGCCGAGGCGGCCCGGCGGGAACGCGACCCGGGCCCCGGCCCCGGCGTCATCGGCCTGACCTTCGACTATCGGCTGGTGTCGCCGCTGTTCGACCACCAGGGCCTGATCGTCTCGGCGGTCAAGGACGACGACGGCTTCAGCACCGCGGTCCGGGATCGAACCGGGAGGCGCACCGCCGCCGGAACCCTGCGCCCGAACCGATAACCGTTCCGGAGGAGCCCAAGATGGCGGTCACACCCGAGGCCACACCCGACCGCGACCGGATCGACGAGAGCATCTTCACCTGGGGAGCGCCACCGCTGAAATTCGGCCCCGGGGCGGTCGACGAGATCGGCTTCGAACTGGCCCAGCGGGGGGCCGGGCGGGTCCTGATCCTCACCGATGCCACGATCAGCGCCCTCGGCCTCCCGGCCCGGATCACCGATTCGCTGACCCGGTACGGGATCAGCGCCCAGGTCTTCGACGACTGCCATGTCGAGCCCACCGACGACAGCCTGAACGAGTCCGTCGGGTACGCCCGTGAGCACGGGCCCTGGGACGCGTTCATCGCGGTCGGCGGCGGATCGTCGATCGACACCGCCAAGGCGGTGAACCTGCTGACCACCGACGGCGGCGAGCTGATGGATTACATCAACGCCCCGATCGGGCGGGCCCGCGCTCCCCGGGGCCCGCTGAAGCCGCTGATCGCGGTGCCGACCACGGCTGGTACCGGCTCCGAGAGCACCGCCATGTGCGTGCTCGATGTGCTGTCGATGAAGGTGAAGACCGGGATCAGCCACTGGCGGTTGCGCCCGACCCTGGCCATCGTCGATCCGCTGCTGTCGCTCACGCTTCCGCCGGAGGTGACCGCTGCCGCCGGGATGGACATCGTCTGTCACGCCCTGGAGTCGTACACCGCGCGCCACTACACCAGTTACGACCGGCGCCGGCCCGAGCAGCGAGTCACCTATTGCGGCTCGAACCCCGTCTCCGACCTGTGGTGCGAGAAGGCCCTTTCGCTGATCGCGTCCTCGTTCCGCGGCGCCGTCCGGGACGGGTCCGATCTCGGGGCTCGCAGCGACATGATGCTCGCGGCCACCTTCGCCGGGATGGGGTTCGGCAATGCCGGCGTCCATATCCCGCACGCCAACGGGTATCCGATCGCCGGGATGGTGAAAACGTACACGCCGCAGGGCTATCCGGAACACGAGCCGATGGTGCCGCACGGGCAGTCGGTCTCGCTGACCGCCCCGGAGGCTTTCCGGTTCAGTTTTTCCAGTGCCCCCGAACGTCACCTGCGGGCGGCGGCCATGCTGGCTCCGGACCTGGCTCCCCGGAACGACGCGAGCGAGCGGCTCCCGGCCGCGCTGATCGAACTGATGCGCGACATCGGCATCCCGAACGGGATCGGCGCGGTCGGGTACACCGAGGCCGACATCCCCGACCTGGTGCCCGGCACGATGAAGCAGCAGCGCCTGCTGGCCACCTGCCCCCGCCGTCCCACCGAGGAGGACATCGCCGGCATCTTCACCCGGTCGATCCAGAACTGGTGATCAGGCGCGATCCGATCAGGATGGGTGGGATCAGAACACGAGATTGCCGAATCCGGGGGTGAAGATGACCCGGCTGACGTCGGTGGCGTCTTCGTCCAGGGCCCGCGAGTACCCGGCGTAGGCGGCCGGATCGTCACGCAACGTCCACAGGCTGTAGGAGTCCCGCCAGGCCACCGCCCGGCTCCCGGTGACGACCGCGCCGTCCAGGTCGTCGTCGATGGTGCCGACCAGCCGGTCGAGGATCTTCTGCATTTCGTGGGTGTACATCTTGCGCCGGAGCTTGGGGATCTCCTGGAAGAAGATGTCGTTGATCTTGCCGTAGTCGCGGTGCTGAACGCTGAGGCTCTCCCGGCCGGGGCCCGGCACCAGCCCTCGTTCCTTGAAGGTCTCGACCAGGGCGTGGGCCAGATCGAAGTCGATGTGCGCGTTCACCCCGGCCATCGCGCCCTGCAGATCGGTGGCCTCGCCAACCTTCTTGGCGAAGAGGATCTTCCAGACCGACGGCGTCCGGGCGTCCTGGTGGGTCCAGGAGAGCAGGGCCGAGAAATAGCGACGGGCGAACTGGATGTCGAGGACGGTCAGGAACCCTGGGTCGACGAACCCGCCGTTCTCCCGGAGCGAGAGCACATCGCTGGTGATGGTCAGGTACAGCTCGTTGAAACCCCCCAACGGTGGCCGGCCGCTGGATAATTCGGCCAGGATCTCGCTGATCACCGTGAGTTTCGCGACCACCTCCTCGATCGAGGTCGGCTCGCTCGCGAGCACGGCCAGCATCTGGTCCTGCTGCTTGCCCCACACCGGATCCGCCATGGCCCGCTCCCCAGCACGACGACGTGGTCACCCGCCCACGACCGATCGCCGATCGCGGCAGGACCATTCTGCCCGACCCGGACCGGTCGCGTCATGGTTTCGAGCGGCAGGGCCCGCCAGATAGCGCCCGAATTGCTGCGTTAGTTACAGTTTAGCGCCGATTCGTGTCTCATGAATCGATTAAGCATAGACTTCGCCGCGTCGGACGGTGGACACTCCCGATCAACTCAGTCCCGACGTGATGGTGATGGACGAGCCGACCACGGCCCTGGATGTCGTGGTCCAGCGCGAGATCTTGCTCGAGGTGACCAGACTGCGGGAAATCCTCGGCTTTGCGGTAATTTTCATCACTCACGACCTGTCACTGCTGCTCGAGATCAGCGGCCGGATCGCGATCATGTATGCCGGCCGGTTAATCGAGGACGGCAGCGCGAGCCGGATCTACGACCAGCCACTGCACCCCTATACGATCGGGTTGCTGAGTTCATTTCCGGATCTCACCGGCCCGCACCGCGAATTGCACGGTATTCCTGGCAGCCCACCGGATCTGTCCCTGGGACTGCGGCACTGCGCTTTCGACGTGCGCTGCCCCTACCGCCGGAAAGTCTGTTCCAGCACTTGGCTGCGGCTGCAGCCACAGCCGGGGAGTCCCGGTGGATCAGACGGAAGGGTGGCCTGCCACGCCCATGATTCGGCGTTCTGGAGCGGCCCCACTCCACCGGCCGAATTGCTCGAGGGGAAGTTCACACCCTACGAGAGGTCGAGGTGGTGCAGCCGTGACTGAACCCGCGGTGACCGGGCCGGCCGGGGCGCAGCCCCGGATGTCCGTTCAGCATCTCGCCAAACAGTTCACCCTTCGCGACAGGCACCGTCGCAGCACCCTGACCGCGGTGGACGACGTCATTCTGCGACCGCAGCATCCCTACACCCAGCGGCTGGCGGCGGCCGCACCCAATCCGCGCGTGCGCCGGCCCCACGCCCCCTCAGCACCCAGCACCTCGTGATCGAACAGGAGACTCTCATGCCCACCCAGGAGACCCTCAGCACCGGCTGGCTGCTGCGCTGCACCGCGGCCGACGAAGCCGCGCCCGCGGCCGTGGTGAGCCGGGAAGTGCCGGCGGCGGTCCCCGGTTGTGTGCATACCGACCTGCTCGCGGCCGGGCTGATCGACGACCCGTACCTGGACCGGAACGAGGAGACGCTGGCCTGGATCGGAGAGAGCGACTGGTCCCTGACCACCACGCTCGCCTCCTCGGTGGTCGCGCACGACCGGGTCGATCTCGTCTTCGAGGGCCTGGACACCGTGGCCGAGGTGCTTCTGGACGACCAGCAGGTCCTCAGCACCCGGAACATGCACCGCACCTACCGGGCCGACATCACCCGGCGCTTCACCGGTGCCCCGCAGCAGCTCCAGGTCCGGTTCGCCTCCCCGCTGCGTTATGCCCGCGCGCAGAGCGAACGGCTCGGCCCGCTGCCTTGCTCGTATCCCATGCCCTTCAACATGATTCGCAAGATGGCCTGCAACTTCGGCTGGGACTGGGGGCCGAGCCTGGTCACCTCGGGAATCTGGAAACCGGTCCGGCTGCAGGCCTGGAGCACGGCCCGGCTGGCCCGGGTGCGCCCGCACGTCACCGTAACCTCCGCCGACCACGACGGCGGTGGCGAGATCACCAGCACCGGTCGAATCCTGATCGACGTCGAACTGGAGCGGGCCGGGGCCGACCGCCCGCTGCTGCTGCGGGCCAAACTGAGCCGGGCCGGTGCGGCGGCCGGACCGGCAACCGGATTCGAGGTCCGGATCGAGGCCGGGGCGACGACGGGGCAGCTTGAGCTCACCGTGCCGGACCCGGAACTGTGGTGGCCCCGCGGACACGGGGGCCAGCCGCTGCACGACCTCGTGGTCACCCTGTCCACGGCGCAAGCGCCCCAGCCGCTGGACTCGTGGGCCGGGCGGATCGGCTTCCGCACCGTCACCCTCGACCAGGAACCCGACGAGCAGGGCCGGCCGTTCACTTTCCGGATCAACGGAAAACCGGTGTCGATCCAGGGCGCCAACTGGATCCCGGACGACTGCTTCCCGAACCGGATCGGAGCCGGACGGTACCGCCGCCGGATCGAGCAGGCCGCCGAGGCGGGCGTGAATCTGCTCCGGGTCTGGGGTGGAGGCATCTACGAGAGCGACGACTTCTATGCCGTCTGCGACGAACTGGGCATTCTGACCTGGCAGGATTTCCTGTTCGCCTGTGCCGCCTACCCCGAGGACGCCGACACCGCGGCCGAGGTCGAGGCCGAGGCCCGGGACAACGTGACCCGGCTGATGAGCCATCCGTCCCTGGTGCTCTGGAACGGCAACAACGAGAACCTCTGGGGCCATGCCGACTGGGGCTGGGCGGAGGAACTCGGCGGCCGTCCCTGGGGTATGGGGTACTACACCGGCCTGCTGCCGCGACTGGTCGCCGAGATCGACCCGACGACCCCGTACTGGCCGGGCAGTCCCTGGTCCGGGACGGGCGATCTGCACCCGAACGACCCCGCCCACGGCAACATGCACATCTGGGACGTCTGGAACCAGCGCGACTACGCCGCCTACCGTGAGTACCGGCCGAGGTTCGTCAGCGAATTCGGCTTTCAGGGGCCGGCCACCTTCTCAACCCTGAGCCGGGCGCTGCACGATCAGCCGCTCCGGCCGGACTCGGCCGGGATGCTCGCCCATCAGAAGGCCAAGGACGGCGATTTGAAGCTCCGGCGCGGACTGGAAGCGCATTTCCGGATCCCGCGCAGCTCCGGTAACCCGGCCGTGGACCTGGCCGACTGGCATCTGCTCACCCAGGTCAACCAGGCCCGGGCGGTTCAGCTCGGGGCGGAGCATTTCCGCTCGCTCTGGCCGCACTGCACCGGGGCGATCGTCTGGCAGCTCAACGACTGCTGGCCGGTCACCTCCTGGGCCGCGATCGACGGCGACGGACGGCGCAAGCCGCTCTGGTACGGGCTGCGGGCCGCCTTCGCCCCCCGGCTGGTGACCGTGCAGCCACGCGGCGACGGCCTGGTCGTGGTCGCCGTCAACGACACCGACGAGCCGTGGTCGGCCCGGCTCACGGCCCGCCGGGTGCAGGTGTCCGGCCGGGAACTGGCGACTGAGGAACTGCTGTTCGAGGTGGCCCCCCGCAGCGTCCAGGAACGAGCGCTCGGGACGACCGGTACCGCCGACGCCGAACGCCACGAACTGCTCGTGGTCGACGGTGGGCCGCGCCGGGCGATCTGGACCTGGGCGCAGGACAAGGACCTCGCCCTCCCGAACGCCGATCTGGAGGCCGTGGCCCAGTTCGTCGACACGGTCGCCGGCGCCGGCGTCACCGCCGGGGTCACCGTCACGGCCAGGTCGGTGCTTCGTGATCTGTGCCTGTTCCCCGACCGGCTGACCCCGGCCGCCGAGGTCGACGAGCAGTTGGTCACGCTGCTGCCCGGTGAGTCCCGGACGTTCACGGTGACCGGGCTGGACCCGGCCGAGGACATTCTCAAAGCGCTGACCGTCGCTCCGGTGTTGCGCTGTGTGAACGACCTCCCGCACCTGACCGGAAAGCGGGCCGGCGCCCTCAGGAAGAAGGGCGCCTCCAGGCCGCGGAGAAACTGACCACTTCGGGATTGTTCGCGGCCGGCCCGGTGCGCCCGGTGCGCCCGGACCGGTCGGCAATTGGCCATTGACCTGCAGTTATGCGGTCGGCGGGCGACCGGACCAGGGCTCAACCCGGTGGTCGCCCGCCGGGTTGTGACGGCCCTTATCCCAAACTCGACTGTTTCTCAGCAAAACCACGCACTAAGCTCGGCGATGCTTGATTTGCTGATGGTGCGGGACGCTGGTTCATCTCGCGCACCACCGGTAAGGGCCGGCAGACGGAAGCGAGAGAGGTCCCCAGGTGTACCAGGACGCCACTGCTCACCAGCCAGATTCGGCTTCCACCCCGGCCGGCCTCGACCTCGAGGCGCTCGACACCGCGCTTTTCGCCTGGGAATGGGCCCGGGCCCTGGTCGGCACGAGCTGGGTGGTCGCCGACCGGACGGTGATCGCCGAGCACCTGCGGGGCCTGACCCGTCAGTTGGTGGAGGCCCTGCAGCAGGATCCGTTCGCGCCGGCGGCCGGGATCATGATCGGGCAGAGCCTGGTCCAGGCCGGGTTCGCCTCGCCGGACGCGCTCGCCCGGACGACCATCCTGATCACCCAGCGATTCCTTGAGGATCTGGATCTGGCCCACGGATCACCGCCGCTGGACGCGGCCGGCACGGGCACCGGGGCAGGCCCGGCCACCCCGGCCCGGCCTGCCGACGGGTGGCTGCGCGAGCGCCTGGCCGAGCTGGTCGGGATGCTCAGCCTGGGGTTCGTCCGGGCGGTCCGCGACCGTACCCTGGAGCAGCAGGACGCCATTCGCAGCTCCGCCCTGCTGGCCCTGGACCGGGCCCGGGCCGATCAGCGGGCCTCCACCCTGCGGGACGGCCTGACCGGCCTGCTCAACCGGGACGGTTTCACCGCCCGGCTGGGTCAGCTCATCGAGCGCTCACCCGAAGGGGTGGTCGGGATCTGCCTGCTGTCCCTGGGCGGGTTCGAGGCGCTGGATCGTGGTCTGGGCCGCGACGTCGGCGACCAGTTGGCGCTGACGGTGGCGAAACGTCTGGCCGCCCGGTTCGACGGAGATCACGAGCTGGTGGCCCGGGTCGGGCGGGACGAGTTCATCGTGGCCGCGATCGATGGCATCGGCGGTGGTTCCGTGCAGGACGCGGTGGCCAGCCGGCTGGCCGCCGCCCAGAGCCTGGTTCGGGAGTCGATCATCATCGACGGTCAGCCGGTGGTGCTCTGGACGTCGTTCGGCCTGGTCGCCCGGCCGGCCGGGCAGACCGATCCGGAAGTCATTCTGCGCGACGCCGACCTGGCCGGCTCCTGGGGACGGGCTCGCGGGCCGGGGGAGGTCGCCGTTTTCGAAGCCGAGCGGGCGTCCCGCCAGATCAGCGATCTGGCTCTCACCGCCGAGCTTCCGGCCGCCCTGGCCAACAACCAGCTCGTGCCCCACTACCAGCCGATCATCTCGCTGCGCACCGGCCGGATCGAGGCGGTCGAGGCACTGGTCCGCTGGCCGCACCCCAAGCACGGCCTGCTCGCCCCGCACCGATTTCTGCACCTGGCCGACCGCGGCGGCCTGATGTCCAGCCTCGGGCGGGCCGTGCTGCAGCAGGCCTGCCGGCAGGGGAAGATCTGGCAGACGGAGCTGGTCCGGCCGCCGGTCGTCGCCGTCAATCTGGCCGCGGTCCAGCTCACCGAGTCCGGGACGGTCAGCGATGTCGTGGCCGTGCTGGAGCAGACCGGTCTGCCCGCGGACCTGCTGCAACTGGAGATCACCGAGCATGCCGCGCTGAGCGAGCCGGGCACGCTGCGGATCATCCGCGATCTGGCCGGGGTCGGCGTCGGTCTGGCCCTGGACGATTTCGGCACCGGCCGGGCGCACCTCGCCCAGTTGGCCGAGTTGCCGTCCCACGGCGTCGGCACGCTCAAACTGCCGGCCGATTTCCTGCACCGCCGTCCCGGTACGGACGGCCTGGCCGACGACGACGCCCGGATCCACGTGTTCACCGCGATGATCCAGCTCGCGCACGGGCTGGGGATGGAGGTTACCGTGGAGGGGGTCGAGACCGCCGCTCACCATGCCCTGGTGCTGGGGCTGGGCGCCGATCTGGCCCAGGGTGCCTACTACGCCTGTCCGGACCGGGCCGAGGTGACCAGCCGGCTGCTGAGTTAGGGCTCAGACCTGCCCGACCCGGGGCCGGAAGAGAGACAGGAACGACGCCGCGACGGTCGAGCCGGCCACCCCGAACACCGCCATCCCGGCCGCGTGGCCCGAGACTACGGGCGTGAGCGGCAGGCTGAGAGCGCTCAGGAACACCGTGCCGAACACCGCCACCCCGACCACGTTCCCGAGCTGGATCAGGGTGACCACCACCCCGCTGGCGTCCGCGGCGTCCTCGATCCGGACCCGGCTCAGGGCGGAGGCGAACAACTGCCCGTAGGCGACCCCGCACAGCGCCCCCATCACCGTCATCATCAGCTCGACGGCCGGGCCGATCGGCTTCCCCGACGAAACCGCAGCGGCCAGAACGACGTACCCGAGGCCGACCAGCAGCAGGGCCGGGAAGGCCAGGTGCGGGTGCCATCGGGCCGGAAGACGGCGCCACCAGAGCCCGGCCAGACCGAACCCGAAGGCCATCGGGGCGAAGGTCAGACCGACCCGCAGCGGGGTCTGCCCCAGCCCGGACTGCAGGTGCAGGGCCACCGCGAACATGAACCCGGCCACCCCGGTCATGATCAGGAACACCGAGCCGACCGCCCCGGCCAGACCGGGCGAGCGCAGCACCCGGCCGCGGATCAGCGGGCTGCCACCGTGACCGGCGTGACGACGTTCCACCAGACCGAACGCGATCAGGGCCAGCCCGCTGGCGGCCATCATCAGCCATCCCCAGACCGGCCAGTGCTGATCATGGCCCAGTACCAGGGGCACCACCAGCAGCAGCACCGCCGCCGACAGGGTCAGCAGGCCGGTCAGGTCGAGCGCCCGGTGCACGCCCTCGATCACCGGCAGGGTGCGGGCCCCGATCACCAGCAGGACGATCCCGATCGGGACGTTGATCAGGAACACCGGACGCCAGCCGGTCCCGAGCAGGTCGGCGGTCACCAGTACCCCGCCGAGCACCTGGCCGACCACCATGCCGCTGGCCAGCACCGCGGTGTAGGCGCCGAGGGCACGCACCCGGGCCGGGCCGACGAAGCTCCGCTGGATCAGGCTCATCACCTGAGGGACCATCAGCGCCGCCCCACAGCCTTGCAGCAGCCGGAACCCGATCAGGGCCTCGATGCCCGGGGCCAGCCCGCAGGCCAGTGAGGTGAGGGTGAAGAGGGCCAGACCGGCCTGGAAGACCCGGCTGAAACCCCAGCGCTCCCCCAGCCGGGCGCCGGTGATCAGCAGCACCGCGTACGCGATCGTGTAGGCGGAGATGGCCAACTGGAGGGAACTGCCGGTGGCGCCGAGATCGGCGCGGATCGTCGGGGCCGCGACATTGACCACGGCGACGTCGAGCAGGGCCATGAACTGGCCGGTCAGAACGACGGCCAGCAGCAGCCGGGGCGGGGACGGTGGCCGCGGCGACGGCCCGGGTACCGTCGTGATCGTGGAGGTCCGCGACCGGGCCGCGCGCGATTCGGGCGAGAGGGATGAGGTCTGAGCCATGGGAGGATCGTGGGTGAGGGCCGATACAGGTAGTTAGAGCCTGCTGATACGGGTACTGAGAGCACCTGGATACCAGGCCCGATCTGAGTCACCCTGGATCAGTGACCACCACCGAGGCTCCCGCCCCGCCGATCAAGCTGCCTGGTGCCGACGTCCGGCGCACCGAACTGGCCGCTTTCCTGCGTGCCTGCCGGTCCCGGATCAGCCCGGAAGCGGTCGGTATGCCGCCCGGCCCCCGGCGGCGCACGCCCGGCCTGCGCCGGGAGGAGGTGGCCCAGTTGGCCGGCGTCGGAATCACCTGGTACACGTGGCTTGAGCAGGGCCGCCGGATCAACGCCAGCGAGCAGGTGATCGAGTCGATCGCCCGGTCGCTCAAACTGGACGCCGCCGAGCGCGCACATCTCTTCCAGCTCGCCGAGGTCCGGCCCAGCCGGAGCGATCCGGGTTCCTGCCTACCGGAGGAGGTCCAGGACATCCTGGACGCCCTGAACCCGCTGCCGGCCAACGTGACCACCGCCCGCTACGACCTGCTCGCCTGGAACCAGACCTACAAGGCGCTCTTTCCCGGCGTCGTCAACACACCCGGGCACCGGGCGAACTCGATGTGGTGCGCGTTCATGATTCCCGACTGCTGCAACCCGTTCGTCAACCGGGAACGCGAGCTGCCCAAAATGGTGGCCATGCTCCGGGCCGGATACGGCCGGCACATCGGCGAGCCCGAGTGGGAATCGTTCCTGGCCGAGCTCCGGCTGGCCAGCCCGGAATTCAACGAGCTCTGGGCTCACCAGCAGGTGGCCGCCCCCGGATCGATGGAGAAGATCTTCCGGCACCAGGCCGTCGGCGAGCTCCGGATGACCACGACCAGCCTGTACGTGGTCACGGCCCCGGACACCCGGATCGTCGTCTACGCCCCGCAGGACGAGCAGACCCGGGAAAGGATCGCCTGGCTGCGCGCCCACCCCGGCCTCCCGCCCGCCGATCACACCCACTGACCCAGACCCGCATCACCCGATTTCGACCCTCCAGCGGTGTTCTGGGCCGTATCGTGAACCCGCCCGCCCGATGATCACCACCTCGGCCCACAAAAGCGCTACGGCCAGACCAAGTTCATGGGCGCAATCAGTGATCAAGCCTGATTTGCCCGGCGCTGGAGCCCGGCCCGCTGCGGATGCTGAGGAAGATTCGAACGCTGCCCCGGCTCGAAGCTTCCCGTCCCCTGTTCGAATGCGACAGACCAAGAAACGGACTCACCAACGGTTGCGGACCAGGCCGCCAACGGTTGCGGACCAGGCCGCTAGGTCGCGAAAGC
>Ga0265340_10000441_pt1 | contig 22380 bp, 17 predicted proteins | sample 4CB225metaG_FD_202082 | JGI IMG/M metagenome (GOLD analysis project Ga0265340, IMG submission 202082) | Rhizosphere microbial communities from Carex aquatilis grown in University of Washington, Seatle, WA, United States - 4-CB2-25 metaG | ecosystem: Host-associated > Plants > Roots >...
TTGGTCGCGGTTCTGGCAGCCGCGCAATGAGCGCTTGGCGGGCAAGATCGGCGCGGGCTTCATCTGTGTTTCCTGCGGGATCGCCCTCACGTTCACGCGCATGACTTCCCGGGACGCACCGTTGGTAACGCTGGCGTTGGCCTACGCGGTGCCCCTGGTCCTGATCGCGCTGGGTGTGCTATTGGGCCGATACCCTCACCGAGCTCCCCGGGCCACCTGGGTGCTCGGCGCCAGTACTGGCCTGATCGTGACGGCCGCCCTGAACATCGCCACCAAGGACGCCTCGGTGGGGTCGGAGCTGTTCTTCCTCTTCCCGGTCTTCTTCGCGGCTTCCCAGTTGCACGCCTCGGCGGCCTACGCCACCGCCGGCGTGGCGGCGGCCAGCCAGGGGGCCACGGTCTTCACTCTCGAGCCGCGGGGCCGGGCACTGACCGACTTCGTCTATTTCTGTGCGGCCCTGGCCTGTTTCACCGTGCTGCAGACGGTTGCCGTCGCTCGGCAGGACACGCTGGTCGAACAGCTCCGCCGGTTGGCCGACATCGACCCGCTGACCAGCCTGAGGACCCGCAGGGCCATGGGCACCGCGACCCTGGCGGCGATCACCCCGGCCCGGGATGCGGGAACGGCGGTCATCTTCATCGACGTAGATCATTTCAAGAAGATCAACGACATGAACGGACACTTGGTGGGGGACGGCGTGCTCGTCCATCTCGCGGGCATCCTGCAAGGATGCGTCCGGGGGACGGACACGGTGGGCCGGCTCGGTGGCGACGAACTGATGGTGCTGATGCCGATGTGTGCGGCCGAGCAGGCGCTGGCCCGGGCCGAAGACATCGTGCGTACCGTCCGCCAGAACCCGTACCAGGGGCCGGGCGGGGCCGACATCCCGCTGTCGGTCAGCGTCGGCGTGGCGCACGTCCCGGGTGGCTTCCACGGCGAGCCGGCCCAGGTCTACGCGCTGGCCGACCAAGCCCTGTACGACGCCAAGCGGGCCGGGCGGGGGCGGGTCGGAGCCGGGGTTCGGACGCCGGCTTCGGCCTGAGAGCTTAGAGCCTGCCTAAATGGCGATCTTGAGTTTTTCGGCCCGGCGGAGCTGAGCGGGTACCCGGGCCTGAAGCTCCGGGCGCGGTGGGCCGGAGAAATCCATTTTGTCCGGTGCGACCGGGCGGCCGAGCAGCCAGCCCTGACCCATCCCGCAGCCCATTGCCCGCAGGCAGGTGGCTTGCGCCTCGGTTTCGATCCCCTCGGCCACCACACCGGTCAACCCCAGCGCCGCGACCATGCCGATGATGGTCCGGGTCAGCGCCACGGCCTTCGGGTCTTGGGGCAGCCGGTCCACGAACGCCTTGTCGATCTTGACGATGTCCAGCGGGAAGTCACTCAGATAGCTCAGGCTGGAGTACCCGGTGCCGAAGTCGTCCAGGACCAGCACGACGCCGATCCGCTTTAGCGCCAGCATGGTCTCCAGCGCCGTACTCGAGCGATCGACCAGCAATGACTCGGTCAGTTCCAGCCACAGAGCGGCCGGCGGCAAGCCCGACTCGGTGAGAACGTCCAGGACCAATCGCGGGATATTCGAACGCATGATCTGAATAACCGACAAATTTACCGAGATATGAAGGTTGAGCCCGGTCTGCTTGCGCCAGGCCGCCAATTGCCGGCACGACTCGCGCAATATTTGCTCGCCGAGTTCGACGATCATGCCGGTGTCCTCGGCCACCGGGATGAACTTGTCCGGGGGCACGACTCCGCGGTCGGGGTGGGTCCACCGGGCCAGCGCCTCGAATCCCACCAGTTCGGTGAAATCCGGGCCACCCTTGATCGGCTGGAAATGCGGGCGGATCTTGCGGCCTTTCACCGCCTGCCGAAGATCATTGACCATCAAGGCCTGATCGGTGACGCCCTTGGCCAGCGACTCGTCGAAGGCCACCGCTGTGGCCCGGCCGTTGCCCTTGGCCCTGAACATCGCGATGTCCGCGTTGCGCAGCAATTCGGTGGACGTGCATTCCCCGGCAATGGCCTGCGCCGATCCGATCGAGTTCGACATCACCACCGACTGACCGTTCTCCAGTTTCAGCGGAACCAGGCTGACCCGCAGCAATCGTTCCGCCAGCACTTGTGTTTCGTCCGGTCCGGACGGGGACATCAGCACCGCGAACACGTCCCCACCCATCCGGTACACCCCCGCGCCTTCGGGCGAAATCTCGCGGATGGTGCGGGCCACATGGGTCAGGACCGTGTCGCCGGCCGGGTGGCCCCAGGTGTCGTTGATCTGTTTGAACCGATCGCCGCCCAGGAAGAGAAGCGCGACCAGTTGCTGGCCCGGAGCGGCCAGGCGAAGATCCAGTTCGCTCAGGAACGCCGACCGATTGCCCAGGCCCGTGAGACCGTCGAAACAGGCCTGGTGCCGGGTCAGCCGTTCCGCTCTTTCCAGCGCCCGGATGGTCCGCAGCGTGCGAGCCAGAACCGCGCCCAGCAGGACGCCGACCAGAACACCCCGGACCAGCAGGTCGGCCCGGCCACTGGGTGTGGTCAGGAAGGCGGCGACGACCGGCAACAACATCGACACCGAGAGGTTGATCTGGCGCCCGAGCCCGCTGCCGATCATGACCCGGTGACGTTCGAGCCTCCAGCCCGAGGAATGCGAGCCGGCCACCGCGATACCGACAAAACCGATCAGGTAGAAGACATTCAGCATCGGCACGTTCTCGCCCGGGTGAGCGTTCCAGGCGAAGACGTAGGCCACGTCCCCGATCAGCAAGCCCGATACCGCGGTCAGGACCCCGTAGACCGCGGGCCCCTTCTCGTCCTGGCGCAACAGCAGGTGCACGGCCAGGGCCAGCAGCAGGGCATCGAAAACCGGATAGGCACAGGAAATCACCAGATCGGTGGAATTCTTGGGCTGGTGCAGGTTCGGCCCGATCTGCAACGACCAGAAGAACAGGGCCGCGCCGATCGTGACGACCGCGGCATCGGTGCCCAGCAGGGCATCCGCGGCGGCCTGCCCGGAACTACGCAACAGGATCAGCAGGGTGAGAGCCATCAGGGCATAACCGGCGAAGGTCCAGGTGTCGGGGCTGAGAAAGAAGTTGCCGCGCCCTGAACCGCGAACGGCCCGCAGCAGCAGGTCCGTGACAAAGCAGGCCGCGCCACCCGACAGCGCCAGCCAGGCCGTCCGGGGTCGGTTTCGCCGGACCAGCGGCCCGATCAAGGCGGACATTGCGGCCACGACGCCGGTGGCCAGATAGACCACCGCGCCGTACCCGTCAGGAGCACTCAGGTAGACGCCGATGGCCAGTACCAGCGTCACCCCGACGGCAGCCAAGCCGGGATGTGATCTGGTCACCCGTAGAATGGAGCGAAAACGCGCGTCCATGCGGGTCCCCCATTTCCTAGAGATGCCGCACCTGTACTCCCCCGCATCGGTGCGGCGTCAAGACCAAGCGCCGCGAGCGACCCAATGCTAGGCCCGTGCAGTCAGCTCCGGGTGAAGGTGGCCAGCACATTCACCCCGTCGGCCCCGCCGTAACAGCGTCCCAGGATCTTCACTTCGTCCAGGCCGACCAACCGGGCCTCATCGATCAGGACATCGATCGGGGAGAAATCGTAACGCCCCCGGGCGGCCAGGGAATCGATGACCAGATCCACTGCGGCGACCGCGTAGATGCCCGGGTGAAAGAACCCGCGCAGGCCCAACTGCCGGTGCTGTTCGGCGACGATCGGGCCGAACCCGGGCCGATCGGTATGGGCCACGACAACCCGCCCGCCCGGGGCCAGAACGCGCTCGATCTGTTTCCACATCGACTCCCGCTCGGGCTGGGTATAGAGAAAGTTCTGCGCGACAACAACCTCGAAACCGGCTGTGGGCTGGCCGATCAGGAATTCCAGGGCGGGAGCGCGGTGCACCTGGGCCCGACCGCTGGCGATCGGGCCGGACAGTTTGCGCCGGGCCACGTCCAGCATGCTGGAGCTCAGGTCCACCCCGACCACGTCGTTGTTTCCGGCCAGCAGAATCTGCCGCATCACGTTGCCGCTGCCACAGCCCAGTTCCAGCACCCGACCGGCCGACTCGGCCTCGATTGCCGCCTGCGCGACCCGGCTGACCAGATCCACATAGGGCTGCAGGTGGAGCAATTCGTCATACACCCGGCCGTACAGCTGCCACAGGTTCGTTTCCAGGGTTTCCAGGGGAGACCGCATGAGCAGCGGGAGGGCGGCGGTCACCAGGCACCCCGTCCCGGCAGCGAAGTGGCGGGGAAAATCAATGGTTTCGCCTGGGCCATCGGGCGAGGATTGGTTCGGGCCATACCTACCACGGCGGGATGCATTTCGCCTACCCAGATGATCGACGGGATGCTCGGACTGCCCATGTACATCTGGGTCGGGCCGACCACCTGCATCGAATCGCCGATCAGCATTGCGATCAGGCGATGCACTCGATGATCGATGGTGGCCACCATTGCGACCACGCCGCGAGCGACCGCGTGCCGGTAGATGGCCGAGTACACGCCGACCACATGGGCCGAACTGGCTCCCCGAGCGCGGGCCAGGGCCGATACTTCGGCCACCCGGTCCAGGGGTATCCGGGCCAATTGCCCCTGGGCGTAGGGGTCGATTCCGTTCAGGCCGGGAATGCTGAGGTCGGACAGCGCCGTTGGATGAATCAGCCGGGAAACGGCCCCCGGCGACGTCGGATCGCGGGGATCGTTTCGGGTGGCGAAATAGGTTGACTGCCCGACGAATGGGTCCACGCGGGCATCGGCCACGCCGTCGGCGGTGAGGTCATCGGCGGCGAAATAGCCACAACCCAGGTAGACCTCCGCATGCAGCCGACGGGCCGCCGTGAGCGATTGCTCATCGGTGATCACGTGGGCCGGCCGGTATATCTGTTCCGGAACCTCTTCCAGAGTGGCAAACATGGGTGCGGGATCAAAGATCACCGAAAGGTCTGAACTGACCGTGAGGTCCAGACCGACGCTGGGATCTGATCTGACCGTGAGATCTGATCTGACCGTGAAATCTGAACTGACCACGAGATCCGGTCCGGCTGATTGCATCGGGGGCACTACGACTCCGCCTCGTGAATTCACTGACTCAGGGGTGGGGGCCACGGCCAGCGCGATGGTCACGCTCTGCTCACTGAGTAGAGGTCCATTGAGCTCCCTCGTCACACAGCGTTCAAGGGGAATGGGGCCCAGGTCACCCAGGAGCGGCACCTGAAGGGCGAAATGGTGAGTGCACGTCACGCTGTGCTCAACATTTCGGAACCAGAAATGGACTTACCCGGGCGGCCGGTCGATCCGACCAGCGAGCGGCCGGCCGAACTGCCCGACCGCACCGCATACCGATCCGGCCGATCTGATGATCATTCGCCTGGGGGCGGCCGGGACCGCGATCACACGCCCGCCATCGGTTCAATTTCTGTCCAACTAGATGCCGATCTGGGCTAGTCAAACCGGATAGATCGCGTCTAAGTTCAGGCCGTTGACCCACTCGTAACGGCCCCGAAACTGAGGCGACTCGCATGTCCCGTGACCAAGAGCAGTCCCGTGTGACGACGTCCGACGACGTCCCGAGCCCACCCGACCTCAGCGTGCACCGACGAGGGTTCTTCCAGTTGGGGGCCACCGCCGGGGCCGGCCTGGCGGTCGGTTCGTTGTGGTCCGGAGCCTCCCCGGCCAATGCCGACACCGGCGTCGACCTGGGACCGGACGCGGCCATCGCCGTTACCCCCAGTTACGATCCGCTGCGCCCACCGGCAATTCCCCTGGTGGTGCGCTCGCCCTATCTGAGCACCTGGCTGGCCGCCGACAACCTGCCCGGCACCTGGCCGACGTTCTGGACCGGGCGGATCACCGCGATGGCCGGACTGGCCACCATCGACGGCACCCCATTCCTCTTTCTCGGGGCCCCGGCACTGCCCAACCGCAACCCGTTCCCGACCATGCGGCAGATCTCGGTGACGACAACCGCGACCAAGTCGGAGTTCGTGCTCCAGCAGGCCGGGATCGAGCTGGTCGTGACCTTCCTGTCGCCGGTGTCACCCGGAGACCTCCGGCGTCAGTCCCAGCCGCTGAGCTATGTCGCGATGACGGCCCGGAGCATCGATGGCCGGGCTCATAAAGTCGCGGTCTACTTCGATATTTCCGGGGAGTGGGCCTCCGCGGACTCCGGCCGGTCGATCACCTGGGACCAGAGCAGCAGTTCCAACGTCGTCAGCCTCACCTACACCCAGACCGCCCCGCAGGTCCTCAGCGAGAACTCCGACACCGCCGAATGGGGCACCATCGTCCTGTCCAGCCCGAGCCGCGCCGGCCTGAGCTGGCAGATCGGCGGGGACAGCGACGTCCGGGCCGAGGTGGCCGACCACGGCGTCCTGTTGAATACGGTGGATTCGAACAAACCCCGGCCGATCCGTGATCATTACCCGGTTTTCGCGTTCAACCTCGACCTGGGCTCAGTGGGCCGGATCCGTTCCACACCGTTCGTGCTGAGCATCGGGCACGTCCGTGAGCCGGCCGTAAGTTATCTGACCGAGCGGCTCGCGCCGTTGTGGAAAAGCTACTGGTCGACCTGGCCGGCCATGGTCGACGCGTTCCATGCCGACTTCGCCGGGTCGGTAATCCGTTCGGCCCGGCTCGATGCCAAGATCGAGCGGGACGCCGTCCGGGCTTCCGGACCGGCTTACGCGGCCCTGTGCGCGGTCGCGTTCCGGCAGGCCTACGCCGGAACCGAACTGGTCAGCCGGGACGGTCAACCGTGGGCGTTCCTCAAGGAGATCTCCAGCGACGGCAACGTTTCCACCATCGACGTGACCTACCCCTGCATGCCGGTGTTCCTCTACGCCGACCCGGACTACCTCGGGCTGATCCTGGCCCCGATTTTGGACTACACCGAAAATCACGGCTATCCAAAGACTTTCGCCCCACATGACCTCGGCTCCAACTACCCCAACGCCAACGGTCACCTCAATGGCACCGGTGAGGAGGACATGCCGGTCGAGGAATCGGCGAATATGCTGATCATGGCCGCCGCTTACCTGGCCGCACTGCCGGCCGGCGAGCGAGCAGCCTTCGCGACCGCGCACTACTCGATCCTCAAGCAGTGGGCGGACTATCTGGTCGACAACGCGCTCGACCCCAACCTGCAGAACCAGACCGATGACTTCACCGGTTTCATCGCCCACAGCGTGAACCTGGCGCTGAAGGGGATCGTCGGCATCGGGGCGATGAGCCAGATCTCCACCGCCGCCGGCAAGACGGCCGACGCCGCTCACTATCTCGCCACCGCCAAGAGCTATAGCGGCCAATGGCAGACCAAGGCCACCGATACCTCCGGCGACCATCTCAAACTGGCTTACGACCAGGAAGGTACCTGGAGCCTCAAGTACAACGGTTATCCCGATCGTTTACTCGGGCTCGGGCTGATCCCGGCTTCGGTCGCCCGGACGGAGGCCACCTGGTACTTGTCCCGGGCCGCCACCGACGGTGTGCCGCTGGACATCCGGCACGGCTACACCAAGGCCGACTGGGAAATGTGGACCGCCGCCTGGCTCAAGGACCACGCCGAGATCCGGGACCTCCTGATCGCCGGGCTGTACGCCTTCGCCACCACAACCGCCCAGCGGATACCGATGACCGACTGGTACGACACGGTGACCAATCACCAGAGCGGTTTCCAGGCCCGTCCGGTGGTCGGCGGTTTCTTCGCCCTCCTCACCGTCTAGCGTCTACCTGATCCTGCTTGATCACCGGTTCGGCCCGCGAAAATGGCATGATTGCCTTACTTTCGCGGGCTGAACCGACGACCTGGCTGGACCAGTAGACCTGGCTGGACCGTATGCAGTGCTGGTCAGGCGTCAGGTCAGTCTGAGGAGGTGAGATTATTCGTTGATCTCAATCCCGTAGGACGGACAAATGTGAGCGAACTGCGCTTCACGGCGACTTTCGACCGACGTCAGATGACCACGCTGCTGCGGGCATCGCCGCAGGTCAACCAAGCTCGCTGGCGCACCTGGGCGATCTTGACCGGGGTTCTGACCGGCTTCGTCACCCTGCTCGGGTCGCTCGGTGCCAGCCTGGATCCGGCCTCACTGCTCGCCCGGACCGGCATTGATGCGGTCCTGCTGGGCGCGGTGTTCTTCCTGCTGGTGGTGGCCAACCCGTGGTGGCTGCCCCGACTGGCGCCGCGGCGGGCGTTGGTCGGGATGCCGACTCACTGGCGACTGGACGAGGCCGCCGCCACCGCCACGGGTGAGCGCGGTGCGTCCGTGTTTCCCTGGGACCGGGTAGCAGCCGTGCTGGAGAAGGACGGCCTGCTGGTGCTGGTTACCAAGACACCACGTCGGCTGATCGGCCTGCCCCTGGCTCAGCTCAGCGGGGAGGATGTCGCCGTCATCCGTCAGTGGATCGACGACGCCGAGGAACGACCAGCCGCAACTGCGACCGAGGCCCGATCGGACGGTGGCATCAGCACGCTCGCCGCCCCATTCACCCGGGCCCAGACGCTGACCATCGCCACGACCCTGAGCCGGGGACTGTCCATCGGGGGCGTGGTTCTGGTGGTTTTCGGGACCCTCGGCGGCGCCATGAGCATCTCGACCGGCCGGCCGACCAGCGAGATCCTGCAGAGCATGGTCCCCATCCTGGCGGGCCCGGTTGTGGGGCTGGTGATCTGGGCCACGAGTCGTCAGTTGCTGAAAACCCAATACCTGGTCGGACCCTGGACCTTCGACGGCAACGGGATCAGTTCGCCCAGCCCGCTCGGCGCCCATTTCACCCCGTGGAGCCAGATCCGGCGGCTGACCATCCGGCGCGGCATCGTGCTGGCCCGGCTCGGGTATGCGCGGTCGACGCTGGCCATGCCCATCACTGGCCTGAGCGGGAACGACGTCGAGCAGATCCTCTCCTGGGCGGCGGCCGGCGGCGTCCAGACCCGCAACTGATCCCCCGGATGCTTCGTTGGGGCGACCGGCGTGGTCGTTCATTCCCGCCCGCAGCCCGGGATCAAGAATGAACGACCACGCGGCTCACCGCCCGGCCTGTGACACGACCGACTCGACGCTGATTACGAGGTGGGAAGCTCGAACTCGCCGCCGCGCACGCCGGCCAGGAAAGCCGACCATTCCCGGCTGTTGAACTCGAGTTCTGGGCTGGCAGCGGTCTTGCTGTCACGCAGCAGAACATCGCCGCGCGACGAGATGGCCACCTCCACACAGCCACCATTGCCGCTGTGCGAGCTCTTACGAAATGCGCTCCATCTGACCTCGGTGGAGTCCGGGCTGTTGCTTGTCATGACGAATAGTCCTTTGCGATCTTATGAAGACGCGTCCTGGAGTCCCCGGGGCCGAGAGCTAATGCCCGGAGTTTCTCGAACGAACGCATGTACACGGTCAGTTGTTCAGGGTCCTCGATACAGGCGTCCCAGCGAGCTCCTTCGACGTAGACAGCCTCCGGCCCAGCGAAATCCAACCCGATGACCTGGAAATTCCCCGCCAGCCCGACATGCTCACCGGCTTCCCGGGCCAGAATCTGAAGGTCGATCTCTCGCTCGGTGGAGGCTTGCAGAAGGCGCTCGATCTGCTCGATCATCGTTTCGTTCCCACCGATCGGCCGCAGGAGGCTCTCCTCGCCCAGGATGATGCCCAGGCGCAGGTCCGCGAGCCGTTCCTGCCGCTTCAGCCTGAGCTGAACGGCGAGTTCAATCTCCTCCTCCGTAGCGTCGAAGTCGATGACTTCAAGCAGAGCCCGAGCGTAAGCCTCGGTCTGCAACAAGCCAATGATAAAAGTATTGCTGAAGTAGTTGATCCATTTCGCTTCGGCTTCCAGACCGACCAGGGTCTTGAAGGGATCCGTCGGACCGGATACCTGCCACCAGCCCCGCTGTGAAGCCTCTCTTGATAGCTGCTCCAACTGAACCGCACTGTCACCAGTAACGCCATACTCACCGAGCAACGCGCGAAGTAACGGAACTTTGACTCCGGACAGCCCGTTCTCAATACGCGATAAGGTCGTCTTTGACATACCAATAGCGGCCGAAACTTCGTCAATCGTCTTATTTTGGCTCTCCCGAAGCCGACGCAGCTCAGCGATCAGCCGACGGCGTCGGACCGTGGGACTCGGTACGGGCACGAACTCGAGCCTAGCACCGACCGGACCGTCTGGATGATGCACTACGGGAATCGCGACTTGCGCATCCCGCTGCCGCCGATCACCCCGACCACCGGGGAAAACCCTCCGATCTTCCCATCACATGGCCTTGAGCTGCACAGATCACCACTCCTTGAGGGTACAAGCGGCACCGGGCGCGGACGGTCGCGACGCGCCGGAGCAGGCAGAGACAACCTTGCGTCCGCGACGTAACGATGTTTCCAAACCGGGAGTTGCGTTTTGGGATTCCGCGTGTGACCCTGAAGCAGGAGCTCCTCCCAAATGATCACCAGTCGCCCAGAAACGGGCGTCGCCTAGCCCGACAGATCGAGCCTGGTCCCTGCCGCTCTGCCGGTCCCATCGGTGCGCTGGCTAGCACCCGCGGGTAGGTCACGATGGAATTTATCAAGTCGAGTTGATATTTTCGGGAGGGCATCTTGATGACGATCGTTACCCGCCGGACGGCTTAGCGCTTCGCCGGCAACAGAATTTTTGGCTCCGCCTTCCGAACTCCGCGAGCTGCTCGCGTCGAGTCATCTACGGTCACGCCGAGGCGTGCCCAATGAATCCAGTTTTCGAAATCTGGGGACGAGGCATCGACATGTTTTTCCACATTCGTTCTGCTCTTAGGAATTGTCATCACTCTGATCACGACCATCTCGGTGAGTCTTGTCGTGGATCGCGACAAGCGCACGAATGACAGACTGGCCAACCGGGGCTGGGGGATAATTTCGACCCTGTACGACTCCCAGTCGGCCTGGTTGTGGTCGGCCCGGCACAGCAACATTCCCGACAAGGCGTCCCGGCCGGCCTACGGCATCCCGTCCGGGTGGTGGGGCGGGCCCGCGACCAGCACCGAGGTCCCGCAAGTCCAGGGCCTGTTCTACGAGTCGCGACCGCACTCCGTCCAGGTCGGCGCAGGAACGGCCGACAGCGATCCTGGGCCCGACCGGCACACGGAATTGTCCTGACCCGCTGACCCCTCGCGTGATCCCTCAGCCGAAGGCTGGGGGATCACGTCTTCTGGCCGGCCAGGCTCCGGAAGGGTTTACAGTACATACTCGTCCCGCTGAATATCTCCACTCGTCCACCCGTGAGGCAATCAGTTCGATGACAGAATCTTCAAGGCCAGAATCATCTTCGCGGCCAGAATCACCGGATGCTCTGCCCAGCGTTCATCAACTGAAGGTCACCCTCCGCGATGTCCGCCCGCGGGTATGGCGACGGTTATTGATTCCCTCGGCGGCGACCCTTGGTGAACTCAGCGATGTGCTCCTGACGGCCTTCGATTGGGACGGCGGTCACCTGCACGAATTCGAGGCCGACGGAGTTCGGTACGGCCCGCCGGAACTCATCGACCCGTTCGGGGTCTTTCCCACCTCACGACTCAATGACGAGTACACGGCGGTGCTGGCCCAGGTGGCCGCCCGTCCCGGCGCCGCGCTGGCCTACACCTACGATCTGGGCGACGACTGGCACCACCGGATCGAGGTCGAGCAGGTCGGCCCGGCCGAGCCCGACCAGTTGTATCCCTGCATCGTGGCCGGGCAGGGTCTGGCGCCGGAGGAAGACACCGGTGACACCCGCCCCGGTCGGTTCGACCAGGCCGAACTCCGGGCCCTGAACGAGGTTCTGCACGACGAGGAGGACGCGGTCGCCGGTCGCGACCTGGCCACGGCCTATTCCGGCCCGGTCGACCCGGTCTTCGCCGGCTTGTTTCCCGGCTTCGCCGCCCAGCTTGGAGCCCCCTGCACCTGCGGGGCCGATCACGAGGACGAGAGCGCGCCGGTCCTGCGCCCGTACCAGCCGGTTGAGGACGCCGTCCTGGCCGAACTCGCGGCCCTGTCCCCGCTGGTCCAGCAGGCCCTGGCCCTGGCCCGCTCCGTAGGCGAGAACCGGGCCTTGACCCCCAGTCGGCTGTTGCGGCCGGCCGATGCCCTGCGGATCGTCACCGAACTGGGCCTAACCGGTCTCCCCGCCGGCACGAAGAAGAAATTGCGCAGCGCCAAGGACCTGCCCGAACTGAACGCTCTGTGGTCGGCGACGCTGGAGGCCGGCCTGATCGAGATCAACGGCTCTCAGGCCGGCCCGGGCGAGGGAATCAAGGTCTGGCAGGGCCAGGCCGACCCCGGGGAACGCCTGGAAAGCTGGGCCCGGTTGCTGGCCGGCTTCCTGCGCGCCCGGGACGGCGGCGACACCGACCTCGCCCCCATCCCCAGCGACGAACTGGTACCGGTCAGCGCCCAGTTGTTCTATACCCTGGCCCGCAGTCCGATCCCGGCGGCAATGCCGGCCTTTCTGCTGGCCGCTTCCACGGACGACCCGAATCCACTCGGCGCCTACTGGATGTTCCAGCAGCTACCGGCCGCCATCGACGCCATCGCCCTGGACTGGCTTCGGGCCGGTGTCCTGGCCCGGGTCGACGATGCCCGGGTCGACGATGCCCGGGTCGATGATGCCCAGGTCGACGATGCCGCGGCGCCGACACCGCAGGCCGATGCCTTCGCGTCCCTGATGCAGGAACTCCTGAGCGGGTTGCCCGAGCTCGGGCTGCCCGCCGAACTGCTCCTTCAGCCGCTGCTGGAGGAGGTGTCCAACAGCCCCGTGGTGCATCTGACCGCGCTGGGTTCCTGGGGTCTGCGGCGGCTGCTCCTCGCCCATGGCTACCAGATCCCGTTGATCGGCGAGTGCGCCGGGCTGGCCCCGGAACTGCTGCTCGACAACATCCAGCATTACGCCCCCGAGGATGCGATCGCCGAGGCGGAGATCTGGCTCGCCGGCCAGGCTGAACAGTGGCCGAGCGCATTGCAGGCGGTCGCGGAAACGGCCCGCACCAAGGACCCGCGCCTTGGGCCGGGCCGGCGAGCCGCGTTCACCGGGGTACTGACGGCCGCCGGATCCCGGATCGCGCCGATGCTCGACTCCCTGGAGGAGGACCCTTGGCTCGGCGCGGTCGCGGCCAGCGCCCGTCATGGCCTCGATCTCGGCCCGGAACTCACCCTCGACCAGGAACTGTGGCTGGCCATCGACGACCTCACGCCCGTTCTCGCCGCCGATAACGATGAGCGGGCCGCCGAAGTCGATCAGTCCGAGATCATCGAACTGCTCAGCGGGCCGGGCACGGTCGCGGCGGCGGTCGCGTGCACTCATCCGTACACCCGCCAGATCCTGGCTCTGGTGGCCGATCACTGTCCGGATCGGCAGCTCGCACAGAACTTGCGCCACGGTCTGGGCGCCAGACCGTTGCGTATGATCAAATCTCCCCGAGGCCCGGTCACACCTGGTCCTGAAAAGATGGGTCCTGAAAAGATGGGTCCTGAAAAGATGGGTCCTGAAAAGATGGGTCCGGGAAAGAAGAGTCCGGGAAAGAAGGGACGGCCGGAGAAGCTGCGGTAGCGAGCCGGCCGCAGATGATGTAGCAAAGCTCTGGCAGCCCACCGATGATCGGAGTGAGATGCGGATTGGAGCGATCTTTCCCCAGACCGAGATCGGTGACAGCCCGACCGCCATCCGGGCCTGGGCCGAAACCGTGGAGCAACTCGGGTACCGGCACGTCCTGGCCTACGACCATGTCCTCGGTGCCGGTGTTGACACCCGCCCGGGCTGGTCGGGCTACACCAGCGAAACCCCATTCCACGAGGTCTTCGTCCTGTTCGGTTATCTGGCCGCGGTGACCAGCACGCTCGAACTGGTCACCGGCGTCCTGGTGCTGCCTCAGCGGCAGACCGCCCTGGCCGCCAAGCAAGCGGCCGAGGTGGATGTGCTCAGCGGCGGAAGGCTTCGGCTCGGGGTCGGAGTCGGCTGGAACGCCGTCGAGTACGAAGCACTCTCCGAATCGTTCACCGACCGGGGTGCCCGCTGCGAGGAGCAGATCGAGGTATTGCGAGGCCTGTGGGCCGCCCCGACGATCACCTACACCGGAAAATGGCATCGCGTCGACAACGCCGGGATCAGGCCGCGGCCCGCGCGCGGGCGGATCCCGATCTGGATCGGCGGCAGCGCGGAGGTGACGCTGCGCCGGGTCGGCCGGCTGGCTGACGGCTGGTTTCCGCAAAGTGCCCCCGATCAGGCCGCGCACGCGATGGTGCAACGGATCCATGGGTACGCCGATCAAGCCGGCCGGGCACCGGCGGAGATCGGCCTCGAGCCCAGGCTGTCGGTGGCCGAAGTCCCGCGCAGCAACTGGGCCGGGTTCGCGGCCGGCTGGCGCGACCTGGGGGCCACCCATCTCGGCGTCAGCACCATGGGGCTGGGCCTGCCCACCGTGGAGGACCACCTGGCCGTGCTGGCCGACGTCATCGACGTCGTGGAACCGTTCTTGGATTGAGCCTGCTCAGAAGTGAGCCGTTCTAGCGACCGGTCTGCCCATCGATGAGTTCGCGCAGCAGATCCGCGTGACCGTTGTGCCGGGCGTACTCGGCAATCATGTGCGCGTGAATCAGCCGCACCGAGTAGGTGTCGCCCCTGAGCTCGAAGGTGTCGTCGAACCCCATCGCGGCGGCCGCCTCGGTCGCCAGCCGACATTCCTGCGTGTACCGGGCGTAGTCGTTCTCGGCCAGAGCTGGGTCCAGGTCCTCGAAGTCGGCGTCCTTGCCTTTCGCCGGGTCGTACATCGGGGGCAGGGACTGCCCGGCGGCGCGCTCCCGGAACCAGACTCGTTCCACCTTCGCCAGGTGCCGGATCAGGCCCAGCAACGACAGATTTGACGGCGGCGCCGGCCGCTGGGCCAGTTGTTCCGCGGTCAGCCCGGCGCAGATGTTCAGCAAGGTGTACCGCTCCTGGGCCAGAAAAGCCTCCAGAATTGGCCGGTCCGGCCCGACCAGTGGTTCGTCACCGCTCGGCGGTTCGGGTACAGGCGCGGTCCAGGTCATGGTCATCATCATGTACCACCCGACTTGTGGCGATCACGAATGGTTCCCAGCCGGCTCACAGGTAGGGGTCAGCCGACCAGGGTAAGTTGGCGCGATGGAGGAAAATCGCGCCCGCCGAGTCGTCGATACGCTGCGTGAGCGGGGCATAAACGCCCGGATGGACAAGGCCGGCGTCTACCAGTTCGGCATCTGGATCAAGATCTCGGGAGGCCGGGAGGCGATCTGGGACACCGATGGCACGGCCGGCCTGGAGGCGCAGGTGATGCGAGATGGCGTCCTCGTCGGCTTTGTCCCGTCCATTCCCGGCTCGGACGACTTCGACGAGGCCCAGGTGGTTGATGCGATTGCCCGCACCGACTACGACCAGCCGGTTGCGACCCAGCGGGCCAGCGCCCCACCGCCCACGGCGGCTCTGCCGCGAACGGGCGGGGTCTTCCGGCGTTTCCTGGATGGTTTCCGCTATCGCGATTAGGACGTAACCACCCGATTCCGGAAGATCTTTCTTTCCGAGGGATCTTAGAGCATGTCTTAGGGCGCGACCGGAGGCAGCGACGACCGGTGTCGGGAGACTCCGCCGTGGTGCAACTGCTGGTGCACTTCCAGAAGGTGAGCAGCCTCGCGCGGAGCGAATGGTCCACCGGTCAACTCGCAGGACTGGCAGATCATGACAGTTCGGGCAGGCCAGCGTGTACGGCGGAGCACAGCAAACAGGAGAATCCGGATCCTGAGGGCTAAAACCCTTGACCTGGGGAGGTTGTTACCCCAGGCGCGATAGGCGCTCACGGGTCGTGAGCGCCTGGTGATTCGCCGGAATGGGGCACCCACCCGCGAGGGAGTGGATGAAGCAGTGACGCCCCTGCTTCCGTGATGGACTGACGGCATGCCGTCCAAGATAGCCGAGCCCGCCCTCGCGCGCCGAGAACGTCAGGTTGCTCACATCCACCCCTGGTGGCCCAAGTCAGGCATTTCCACCGGTCGGCCGGCCTGACCGCGGGCCCGCCCGCAGCTACCCAGATTACTTCTTTCAAAAGTGTTTCCGCGAAACCAGCTACGCATTCTTGCCCCTTCCGTCCCGATGAACTCCCATTGAGATCGGACGATTTGAGCCTCAGCTCGCTGGTTTCACGCCAAATTCACCTTACCGCGCTGTATACGTTGATAGCCTCGCCGATACGGCGGGGGGCCGGAACGACCTTCCGGCGCCGGAAGACAGGCAACCATGGGGACACGGTGTCGGCATGGCAGATCAGAGTCCGAAAGATGTCGCTGGCGGTGGGAAAACACCCGGTTCGGGTGACAGACCGCACTGTTATGCCCTGATCTCCTCCCGCTGCGGAACGGCCCACGACCGGGCCGGCTCCGATCGGCAGGATCGCGGCCTGATCGCCGACGTGGCCGGTGACCTGGTGGTGCTGATCGCGGACGGCGCCGGCAGCGCCGAAGACGGCGCCGGTGGAGCCGAACTCGCGGTCCGCACCGCGCTGAATGCCATCGTCGACGCCCGGGCCAAGGGCTGGCGGGTACCCGTGGACGACGGCACGATCCGCGACCGCCCGGAATTCTGGACGGCGGGCCGCCCCTCCGGACCCGAAACACCGCTATTGGCATCCGCTTTCACCGACTGGGCGACGCTACTCAGCTCGGCGATGGTCGCCGCCCGCGAGGTCGTGCTGCACCACGCCTGGCTGATCGGAGACGAGAAGACCAACTGGGCGACCACCCTGATCGCGGTCGTGATCGCGGGCGACCTGGTTCATGCCGCTCAGATCGGCAATGGCTATGTCGTGATCTGGGACGACGATGAAGACCTGAGCCGAATCATCGCCCACCGTTTCGATTCCGACCCGGATCCGCATCCGGCGACGGCGATCACGTCGTCCAATGCCCTCGGCGAACTTACCCTCGAATCGGCGACTTTCGGACCTACCGCCCACTTGCTGGTCAGCTCGGACGGCATCGCTCCGGTGCTCCTCGAAGGCTGGTCCCCGCCGGTACCGAGCTCGCGTTTCCTGCGCCGGCTCACCCGCGAGATGAACACCGGCCGGCTCGATGCGGCCCAGCTCGATCGGTTCCTGGACTCCGAACTGATCTGTTCGCAGACCGACGACGACAAGACTCTCGCGCTTGTCCGCCGGCTACCGCTCGGCCAATCGCACGTGCCGCCGCCGCACCGCGAGGCCGACCCGGCCAACCCGGGCGACCCGGCCAACCCGGCCAACCCGGCCGAGCCCCGGTCCCAGCAACAGCACCCCCATTCCCCGTGATTCCTCAGCACTTCCCGTGATTCCTCAGCGCTCCCCGTGATTCCTCAGTCTTCGACCGGGAGGTGCTTCCGGCACGCTTGCCCGCGCCCATGTGTGCTCGGAACCGAGCGTGCAAACGTGCATGATCACGAGGGGTTTTAGGTGCTCCGAGAACTAACCCTGAGGGTCTGATCATGCACATTTGCACGCTCGCGGGGGACATCTGCATGCCCGCGGGGGGTACATCGAGTCATTCCGCTGGCCATCGGCGCCGGCGTCTGCCTATGATAGTGAGGATCCTCATCGTGAGGGCGCTCACTTCTAGAGAGCACGTTCCGAAAGCGAGGCCAAGTAATGGCGACGGCCGATCAGGTGGGTGCGGCGGAGCTGATGCTCACCTGCGTCAAGCACCTGCGAGAGTTGGTCGACGCCGAGCTCAGCAAGCACGGGCTCTCCCTCTCCCGAGCCAAACTGCTCGGGGCCATCGAAAATTCCGGGCCGTGCCATCAGAACGCACTGGCCACCGGCTTCCATCTCGCTCCCCGCACCGTCACCGAGCTGATCGACACCCTGGAACGCGACGGCCTGGTGGAACGCCGCACCGATCCGGCCGATCGACGGGCCCGTCAGGTGTTCCTGACCACGGCCGGCCGCGAAGCTCACGCTCACGCCGTCACCAGTCGAATGAAACTGATCGAGCAGATCTTCGGTGTCCTGGACGAACAGCAGCTCGGCGCCCTCTGCTCCATGCTCCGCGAGATCGACCACGAGATAACGAACGCCGGGAACGCACCGGGCGCCTCCCAGAGCAGTACGAGCACCTCCCAGAGCATTCGGTCGCAGCGCGGCGACCTTCCCCCCTGCGACACCATCGATTGAGGCAGAAATGTCCGCATCTTCACAGTTGGCCGCCACTCGCGGTCATCAGCATGATCATCGCTGGCTGATCCTGGTCATCATTGCGACCGCCCAGTTGATGGTCGTCCTCGACGCCACCATCGTGAACATCGCGCTGCCCTCGGCCCAGCAGGCCCTCGGCTTCGCCAACGACCAGCGACAGTGGATCGTCACCGCCTATGCCCTCGCCTTCGGCAGCCTGCTCCTGCTCGGCGGTCGGATCGGCGATCTGTTCGGACGCAAATGGGCGTTCATCGGCGGGCTGATCGGTTTCGCGCTCGCCTCAGCGGTCGGCGGAGCGGCCCAGTCCTTCGGCGTCCTGGTGGCCTCCCGCGCCCTCCAGGGTGTCTTCGGTGCGATCCTGGCCCCGGCCGCACTCTCCACCCTGGCCAACGCCTTTCAGGACCCCCGGGAACGCGGACGGGCCTTCGGCGTGTTCGGCGCGGTGGCCGGTGGCGGCGGGGCGGTCGGGCTGCTGCTCGGTGGGGCCCTGACCGAGTACGCGTCCTGGCGCTGGTGCTTCTACGTCAACCTGATCTTCGCCACCGTGGCCGCGATCGGCGGGCTGATTTACCTGCGCAACGAGGCCAACCCGCAGCGGCCCAAGCTTGACCTGCTCGGCTCGGCGATCGCCGCGGCCGGCCTGTTCGGCCTGGTCTTCGGCTTCTCCCACGCCGAGTCCGACGGCTGGACCGATCGGCTCACCGTCACCGCCCTGATCAGCGGCGTCGTTCTGCTGGCCGGGTTCGTGCTGGTCGAGCGCCGGGTGGAGCACCCGCTGCTGCCGCTGCGGATCGTGCTCGACCGCAACCGGGGCGGCGCCTACCTGGCCGTCGGCGTGACCGCGATCGCGATCTTCGGCGTCTTCCTGTTCCTGACCTACTACCTGCAGTTGACCAAGGGCTTCAGCCCGATGAAGACCGGCGTCGCCTTCCTGCCGATGATCACTTTCATCCTGCTCAGCTCGACCATCGCGAACGTCAAGCTGCTGCCGATCTTCGGCGCCCGGCGACTGATCACCACCGGCATGCTGTTCGGCGCGACCGGGATGTTCTTCCTCAGCCGGATCACCGCCGATTCCGGTTACGCCCTGCACATCCTGCCGGCCCTGCCGCTGATGGGACTCGGCTTCGGTCTGATCTTCGCTCCGGCGATCAACACCGCGACCGCCGGCGTGGCCCGCGCCGACGCCGGGATCGCCTCGGCCATGGTGAACACCATGCAGCAGGTCGGCGGCTCGATCGGCACCGCCCTGCTCAGCACCATCGCGGCCGGGGCGGCCACCCGGTACGCCACTTCGCATCCGGGCCGGACCGCGGTTATCGACGCCGCAGTGCACGGGTACACGATCGCATTCATGATCTCCGGTGCGATCTTCCTGCTGGGTGCGGTCACGATCTTCATGCTGATCCACCCGCATGTGGACCCGAACGCCGAGCCGGAGGCCGCCCCCGTCTACCACCACCCGGCCCCGGCCCAGTCGGTCGCCCGGTAACCGCACTCCTGATCAGCCTCACCCTTTCAGCTGACCCGGCCACCCGGGTCAGCTGAAGGATTCCAGTTCGGCCAGGTCAGCGACCAGGAGGTCGCTGACCTGGCGGGTGAACTCCGTCTGGCGATCATCGCCGTAGCCGCGCGGGATCGGTTCCACGGTCATGATCAACCCGAGGTAGATCCGGTACAGCAGCAGCCGACGGCGAGCGCCCTGATCCAGCGGCAGGACGGCACCGGCCGCCTGGTAGCCGCGGATGAAGTCGGCGTCGTCACGGATCTCCCCCAGCAGCGCGGTCGAGACGAAGTCGACCACCGGATCGCCCCACATCGCCCGCTCGCCGTCGATGATCCCGCTGATCCGCGCGGTGCCGCCCAGGTCGAGCAGCACGTTGCCGTCCCAGAGATCGAAGTGCACCAGGGTCGGAACCCGGACGGTAGCCAGTTCGGAACCGGCATCGGCCACGGCCCGGCGCACCCGCTGGGCCGAAACCGGCAGGTCGGCCCGGTAGAGCACGGCGTCAGCCAGCACCGCGTCCATCATCGCCGCGAAGGCGTCGTCCCAGTGGGGGGTCAGCGCACCGGTCGACTCCGAGGGGTATCCGAAGGCCGGGCCGGTGACCTGGTGCAGTCCGGCGACCAGTTCGCCGAGCTGGGCCCGCAGCGCGGGCCGGTCGGCGACCGGTAGCCCGGATTCGGACCACGGCACACCCGGCAATTCGCTGACCAGCAGTACCTCGCCGGCACCGGATTCGAGGCCGAGCGGGCTCAGGCCGATCACTTCGGGCACCGGCAGCCGGCCGCGGGCCTGGGTGTAGAACAGCTCCTCGGTCCGCAGAATGCCACTTTCGTAGGTCATCGCGGCCCCGGCCGGATCCGGGGACAGCTTCAGTACCACCCCCAGACGATCGGCGAACCGGAGCCGGTACACGGTGTTGAACGTGCCCCCGGCCAGCACCTCCTGCACGAGCGGAGGTGGGTCGATGCCGTGCGAACGCAGGATCCCCTCGATCTGGAACGGCTCCAGAAATCGTCGATGCTCGTTGGCCATCCACAGCTCCATGATCACCTGAACTCACCCGGTCGATCCGGTGCTCAGATCATCCTCTTGGAGCCCGGCCACACGGCCGGGGGCCGCAACCACCCACGGCCGGAAGCACCAGGGCCGAAATAACCGAAAAAGCCGATCAAGCGACCCCAAATCACGCCCGCAAATGCCGACATATACGGCCGAATACGACGATAGCGGCAGTACAGAGTCTGGGGATGCCTTAACTCAGCAACGATGCGGCGCTGAGGATGCCGATGGAACGCTCGCCCAAGGCGATGACTACCGAACCGAGCAACCTCCGGCGGGTGTGCAGGCGACAGGGGGGATGACCGGTGACCCGGCATGGAGGTGCTTGTGACCAAGGGACGACGACGTTGGGCGTTCGTGACCCTGATCGCGGTTCTGACCGTGGCTGCGGCCACGGTGGTCATGACGACCCGGACCGCAGCTCAGAGCGCGACCCAGATCGACCAGACCGCGGCCCTTCGGATCGCGGCGTCCAATCGGACGACGCCCGCGGCAGCCACCCCCGCCCCGACCGGCGAGGCCATGACCACCACCTCCCCGCCGAAACCCAGGCCCCGGATCACCCCGACGCTCAGGACGACCGCTCCCGGGACCGGGTCGAAAAGCCGGGCCAAGATCAGCACCGGCAAGACCGGCAGCAAGGCCGCCGCTCCGAGCGGCGGCGGGGTTCTGGGCACGGGCCGGATCCGGTACGGCCGGGCCTACACCGGCCGGGGCACGTTCTACGGTGCGACCGGAGCGGGTAACTGTTCTTATCCCGCCTCCAGCAACCTGATGGTCGGGGCCATGAACCAGTTGGACTACGGCAATTCTCAGGCCTGCGGGGCCTACCTGGAGGTGACCGGGCCCAGCGGCAAGACCATCACGATCAGGGTGGTCGACCGCTGTCCCGAGTGCGCAGCGGGCGCCATCGACCTCAGCCGGCAGGCCTTCGCCGAACTGGCCGCGCCGTCCACCGGGCAGATCACGATCCACTGGCGGCTGCTCAGCCCGGCCCTCAGCGGCCCGATCACCTATACCTACAAGTCCGGGTCGAGCCAGTACTGGTGCGCCATTCAGGTGCGCAACCACCGTAACCCGGTGCACTCGCTCGCGGTGAAAGTCAACGGCGCCTGGAAGAACCTGCCCCGGCAGGACTACAACTACTTCGTCTCGGCGGACGGCGCCGGTTGCGGCGGTCCGATCCGGACCCGCGACATCTACGGTAACCAGGTCGTTGACTCGGGGATCAAGATCTCGCCGGACGCCGTCCAGTCGGGCCACAGCCAGTTCGGGATTCCCCGATGAAGGCCGAGACGCCGCTGGTACGAGCCCTGGGGCTACTCACCTTCCTGGGTCTGGTCGGAGCGGTCGTGGCGGTACTGCTGACCGCGCTGATCGCCGACGCCGGAGCGATGTCGGCGGTCGCCCTGGACCGTCCCACCCCGGCCACGAACTCCGGGGATGCCCGCTACTACCGATCCACTGTCGCGACGATCAAGCCCTCGGTTCCTGGGCTGGCCCTCGAAGCACTGTCGAGCGGCCTCATGACACTGGCGAACCACACCGGAAAGACCGTCACGGTGTTCGGTTACGCCGGGGAGCCCTACTTGCGGATCACCCCGGCCGGGGTGGACGAGAACGTGAATTCGGTGACCACGGCCCTGAATGCC
>Ga0265340_10000442_pt1 | contig 22361 bp, 21 predicted proteins | sample 4CB225metaG_FD_202082 | JGI IMG/M metagenome (GOLD analysis project Ga0265340, IMG submission 202082) | Rhizosphere microbial communities from Carex aquatilis grown in University of Washington, Seatle, WA, United States - 4-CB2-25 metaG | ecosystem: Host-associated > Plants > Roots >...
CCAGGTCGGCAATGAAAATGTCCTCGGCAAATCCCTTTCCCAGCGCGAGCGGTTCGCCGCGGCGGTCCAGCGCGACGCTGTGGCCGTCGAAAATCAATTCGTCGTTGGCGCCGACCAGGTTGACCTGCGCCAGCGGCACGCGTTCATCGCGCGCCACGCGCTGGAGCATTGCCAGCCGGTTTTTTTCCTTGCCGTCGTGCCACGGCGACGCGGAAATGTTCAGGATGATTTCCGCGCCCTGCGAAATCAGTTCCTTGATGGGATCATGCCGATAGAGCCGTTCCGGCCAGAAATCCTCGTCGTTCCAGATGTCCTCGCAAATCGTGATGCCCAGCTTGCGTCCGCCAAATTCAAATGGCGCGGCAACTTTGGCCGGTTCAAAATAGCGGTCCTCGTCGAAGACGTCGTAGGTCGGCAGCAGACACTTGTGTGTGCGCCAGATGATTTTTCCGTTTTGCAGGACGGCGGCGGAATTGCGGAGGGCGCGTCCGGGGCGTTCGGCGTTCTTGTCCACAAACCCGACGCACAACGGGACCACGCCAATGGGTTTCGCCGTCTCTCCGAGCGCGACCAGGCTGGCTTCAATGAAATCGGCGCGTAAAAGGAGGTCGCGCGGAGGATAGCCGCACAAGAACAGTTCCGGTGCCAGCACGAATTCCGCGCCAAGCGCGACGGCACGTTCATAGCCGGCCACAAGCTTTTGCCGGTTGGCCGCAAAATCACCGACGGTCGAATTCAGTTGCAGAATGCCGACTTTCATCGCAGCGAGCATAACGGTCACGGGCGGCTGCGCAACGAATTTGCTCGTCGCCGATCAGCAAGCCCGGGGCGCAGGCTGCAGCGATGGGGTTGGCCCGGCCGTTTCAACGCTATGGATGGCTTCGGCCATGCCGGCCAGGTGACGTTCGAAGGTAAACTGGCGCACGAAGGTTTCGCGCAGCGTCGCGGCCACGTCGCTCGTCACCATGCGCAACAGCGCCTGGGCGATTTGCTCCGGCGATTTCGGGTCAACCAGGCCTGGATAATCCGGCGGCAGCATTTCGGGGATCGAACGCCAGCGCGTCGTGACCATCGGCAGGCCGAACGCCAGCGCTTCGATCAAATTTGCCGGCTGCCCTTCCGCCAGATAATAGGTCGGGAAGCAGAAGAGATCGGCGTCGCGCAACGCCTGGTCTTTGCGTTCGTTGGAAACGAAGCCAAGAATCTCGACGGCGTCTTGCAGTCCGCGCCGGCGGATCAATTCCTGCAATTCGGTTGCCTCGGCCTTTGAGGCGAATCCGCCAATGATGATGAGCCGGAAACGCAGCGGGCAATTTTCATTGGCCAGGGCGACGCCTTCGACGGCGTCAAACGCGCCTTTCTGGCGGCTCACGAGCGCGACGTACAGGACGTTGACGGTCTTGTCAGAGTCGGACGCGTCCCGCATCGCGGGATCGCCGGACAGGATTTTTTTCCAACCGGCAATCCGTTCGCGGCGGTGCGGCAAAATGTCCGTTTCAAATTGCGGACACGGGTCGGGAATGCCGCCGGCCACGACGACGGTGCGCCGCGCCGTGAGTTTTTCCGCGTCGTGCCGGTTGAAATTCGAAAGCACGATGCTCAAGTCGGCGTCTCTCATCAGGCGATAGGTAAAGCTGCGTGTGTGGATGGAGACGGCGGTTTCGAGCCATTTTGCAAGTCCCGCCGCGCGCCAGTTAAAAATGATGCGTTTAAAAAATGGGCGGCAGACCAGCATGACCAGCCAGTCGCGGTAAAGCGCCACGGGTTTGCCCGGTGCCGGGACGTAAAAAAGGTTGTCCACGCCGTAACGGAACCGGCACCAGACCGCCTGCAGGCAGTAAAACAGAATCAGAAGAATTTTCCCGACCCGGACCTCGCCAATGTCCTCGAGTGTCCTGGAAAAACGCGCATTGACATGGTAGCACTCGATGCCGAACTGGTTGGGCGGCTGTTTTCGAAACTTGGATTTGCGCCGGTCACCGCCAAAATTGTCCAGCATCAGCTTCATGGCGTAACTCTGGCCGTGGTACGGCGGCGGCACGTGGGCAAAGACCAGTAATTTCATTTATAATCCGGGTTGCGATTTGCGTGCTGTGCGAACTTTGGAACTATAAATCGTAAATCGCGAATCGCCAATGATGAATCGAGCCAGCCTCCCCCGGCGCCGCGCTGGCGCCGCTACCGATGCCGTGCGCCCGGCGCAAAGCCCCGCCTGCGTCACCGGCGACCTGGAGGGTGTTCCCGGTTTCAAATGTCCTATGGACTTTGAACGACAACTCAATTAAAACATCCTTCGTGCGTCACCCAAGGCTGTCCGCCAAACAGAGGCCGGCCCGTTTCGCCTCCGGCCTTGAAGGTCAAATCATTGAAATGAGAACAATCCAGTGAACTTGAAGAACAAAAAAATATTGGTTTTCGGCGGCGCCGGTTTTATCGGCAGCCATTTGACCGAGCGGCTGATTGAGGAAGGCGCCTCCGTTACGGTGTATGACAATTTGAAGACCGGCCGCACCGCGAATCTGGCCAAAGTCTGGCGGCACCCCGGCTTTCGTTTCATCGAAGCCGATGTGTGCGAGCGGAAAAAGGTGGAGGAGGCGGTTCCCGGCCACGAGGTCATCTTTCACTTTTGCGACGACAGCGACATCCGCTCGGCCGCCGAGCACCCGGACACCTTTGTCGAACAAAACATCATGGGATTGTTTTACGTTCTGGAGTCCATGCGGAGGAACGGAATCCGCATTATTTTGTTTCCGAGCAGCACCACCGTGTTCGGGGAGCTGGCCCATCCGCCCGCTTCGGAGTTGCACGGCCCGATGATGCCCTTGAATATTTATGGTGGAGCGAAACTCGCCGCGGAGGGTTTGATTTCGGCCTGGGCGCACACCTACGATTTTCACGCCATCGTTTTTCGCTTCGTCGGCATCATCGGCGGGCGCATGGATCACGGGGTGGTTCACGATTTTGTGAGGAAACTGCAAAAGGACCCGGCGCGATTGGAGATCCTCGGCGACGGCACGCAAAGCCGTTCCTTTGTGCTGGTGGATGACTGCCTGGAGGCGATGCTCTTTGCCCTCGCCCAGACCCGGAAGAACTACAACCTGGTCCACATTGGCAACGTGGACCAGATCTCGATCAACGAAACCGCCGCGGCCATTTTCCAGGTGATGAAATTGAAAGGCGTCAAACTTCAACCTGCCGGAGGGAAGGTGGGCTGGAAAGGCGATGTCACCTCCAACTTCATTGCCACCGAGACGCTGACTGCTTTGGGCTGGAAACCGCGCCGTTCAAGCCGGGAGGCCGTGATGGAGGCGGCGGCCCGCCTGGCTTTGGAAGGAGGCCGCGCATGATTTGCGATTTACGATATACGATTTACGCGCCCGTTAAATTTTGAAATCGGAAATCCAAAATCGTAAATCGTAAATGAACAGAGTCAACGTCCTCGGCGTCGGTATCAGCGTGCTGAATTTAAAAACGGCGTCTGAGGCGATTGCCGGAGCAGTTCGTGAGCGGCGCAAGGGCTATGTTTGCGTGACCGGCGTTCACGGGGTCATCGAGGCGCAGGAGGACGCGGCGTTCCGGAAAATTCTAAACAACGCCTTTCTTTGCACACCCGACGGAATGCCGATGGTCTGGGTGGGCAGGATCCGCGGCCATTCCGGGATGCGCCGGGTATATGGGCCGGACTTGATGCTGGAGGTTTGCGCCGGGAATGAAAAGAATCCGTGCCGCCACTTTTTTTTTGGCGGCGCGCCCGGCGTGGCGGAACGGCTCGCGGAAAAGTTGAAGGCGCGTTTTCCCAAACTGCAGATCACCGGCTGCTACACGCCGCCCTTCCGTCCGCTCGATGCGGCGGAAGAAAAACAACTCGCGGAAACGGTTCGTGCGGCCCGGCCGGACATCCTGTGGGTCGGCTTGAGCACGCCGAAGCAGGAAAAATTCATGGCGGAATTTCTGCCCCGTCTGGATGTGACGCTGATGATTGGCGTGGGAGCGGCGTTCGATTTTCTCAGCGGGCGCGTGAAGCAGGCGCCGCGCTGGATGCAGCGGAGCGGTCTCGAATGGTTTTATCGCCTGTGCCAGGAGCCGCGCCGGCTGGCGAAACGCTATTTCAAAAACAACCCGCTCTTTGTCCTGAAAATCGCCGGCCAGCTTTGCGGCCTGAAAAAATATCCGCTGGATTGAACGGCGCTGCGGCAAATCGTGATTTCATCATTCCAGAACGCGCTTGATGCGCCGGACAAGCCGGGTTTCGTTCTTGCGCGTAAGCTCGTGTTCCCAAATCCGCAACACCCGCCAGTTCGTTTTTCGTAATTTGGAGTTCACAATTTGGTCGCGTGATTTGTTCGCGGATAGCTTCCGATGCCAGAATGCGCGATTGCTTTTGGGTTGCCTCGCATGTATTGGACAAGAATGCCAAAAGCAGCCATCCACGAAAATGGCCAGCCGGAGTTTGCGAAATGCGAAGTCCGGCTTCCCCGGCAGTAAAATGTGTCTACGCCACCCGTTGATTCTGTTTTTTCGAAACAGTCTAACTAAAGCCAGTTCCGTGTCTTTGTTGCCTTGGCTTCGGACGAGGGCCATGACTTCTGAACGTTTCTTTTTTGTCCACAGGTCGGCCATAATCCGTGACTCCAAGCCGGTTTACTTACGCTTTAAGTGAGCCGCGACTTCTTGCAGGATTTGCTCCGCAGGACGGCCGGGTTTGAGTTTTTTTGCCCAAGCTCTGCCGGGATGAAGAATGTCCCAAGGTGACATTTGCTGCTCGTAACGTCCGCTGCCGGGATCGTGATTGCCAAAACCATCCAGCACTTTATTCCAAAGTGGCGAAAACATTTTAATCAACAATGATTCACCGAGCGGAATCCAGATGTCATCAACCGTCAAATAACGACAACGAAAATCGCGGAGTTTTAGATTTTGCGATTGAGCTATTGATTCAGCGTGTTCATCAAGGCGTTGATAAAGAACTCTGCCGGCCGGGGCATCGAGGCCAAAACCACCTTTTCGTGCTCCTGCCGGAACGGCTTTTCCGACGTAGATAGGACAATCGAATCGGTCATTCTTGTTTTTGTCGGCGATCGGTTTATACGGAGCAAAGTTGCCGCTGTAATAAATCGCGTAAACGCCGGCGCCATGAAATGAAGCGGCGGGTGGAAGCGATTCGACGGGCTTTTCCAACATCGCCTCGGCAACGCTGAAGCCGAGATTCTTTTTGTTCAACGGATTAAACGGTTCTTGAGTGTTCATCAGTTTTCCGTTTGTTTCCGCCGCTGTTGTCTTTCAAGAACATCGGCAACGCTGCTGGCAATTGTTTCTGAAAGAAGAACCGGCACGGCATTGCCAATCTGCCTCATGCTTTCCGTCCACGAGCAAGGAAATATAAACCAATCAGGAAATGTTTGGAGCCTTGCACTCTCGCGAACAGTGAAATAACGAACCGAACCGTCGGGATGTGCCAACATGTTCTCGCCACCTGGCACGCCGTGGTCTCCGGCTTTGAGAGTTTTTGCTGGAGCATCCAACAAACTTCCCGTGTGTCCCGTATATGTTCGCGCGCCCGGCTGAAATCGGTGATTGGGGAAAATTTCCCGGCCTCCGTTAGCTGGCTTGGGTAGACTAATAATAGCATCGCGAACTGTTTGCCAACGCTTGATATTTTCGGGCGTCTCCATTTTCATGGCTCGCTGGGCGATTTGAGTCGTAATCAGTGGACGATTCCTGCGACTGATGCGATGCTCATCCCAGTACTCATTCGTGACCCATTGCGAAAAGAGCAACGCGTCTTCCGAATGTGTTGCGAGCGGAAAATTCCAGTCTTCGCCGATGTCGGAACGGAAGCCCACGATGACCACACGCTCGCGTTTTTGTGGAACACCGTAGTCTGCCGCGTTAACCAATCTAAAAGTCACGCGATAATGCAGCCCGCGATACTGACCTTTCGTATGATAACGCTCCAAACGGTTCAAATGCTCCGTCCAATTCTCGCCCTTCGTGGAAACAATTTCCGGATAAGTCAATTGAAACAGAATGTATTCAAAGTATTTGGCGAAAGAACGGCGAAGAAGACCGCGGACATTTTCAAAAATAAACGCCTTAGGGCGCACTGCGCGCACAACTCGCGCTGCTTCGGGAAACATATCCCGCGAATCATTGAAGCCGCGATGTTTCCCGCCGATGGAAAACGGCTGGCATGGCGGCCCACCGGAAACCAACTCCACCTTGTCTTGGAATGATGAAAAATCAAAGTATCGGATGTCTGTTTGGTGAAGCGGCCACTGCGAATGCCCGTTCCGTGCCCTTCCAAGATTGTAACGCACTGTGGCACAAGCATCGTTGTCGCGCTCAATGACAACGGAGTGATCGAACCCAGCCCTTTCGATGCCCAAGCCAAGCCCACCCGCTCCGGCAAAAAGTTCAATTGAGTTCATGATTGCCGGTTCAATTTGCCCCCTTTGAATCAGGAGGCAAGAAAGTTTTTAGAGCAGTACATCCCGCCGGAAATTTATCAGCGTCAATCCGGGTTGTCGGCGGTGGCCTCGCTTCGGTCGGGGGGACTACCGGAGAACTTGCTTCGCGTCCCGCGGCAACCGCAAATCATCCTGCGCGCCTGTGCGCTGATGCAGCCATTCAATGATGCGGCTGATGGCAAAACGCACGGCTTCGTCGGAACTGCGCGGCAGAACGAAACCTGCCTTGCGGATTTTCGACGAGCTCATGCGCGACTGCGGCACGTCGCCGGGCCAGCCGCCGGCGGTGGTTCCGTAAGCGATGTTCGTCCGGCCCTTGAACCCCAGTTGCGCCACCAGTTCCCCGGCAATGAAGCGCACCGACGTTGCGCCGTCAGGGGCGACATTGAAGACATCGAATTTCCCCTTTTCCAGGGCCGCGCATTGTTTCCAGCTGAATACCAGCGCGCCGACCAGGTCGCGGACATAGACGTAAGGTTTTGCCTGCCGGCCGTCGCCCAGCACCTTCAGTTGGGTGGGATTTTTTGCGAGCTGCTTGATGAAATCGAAGATCGCCCCGTGCGTGGTGCGGTCGCCAACGATGTTGCCGAAGCGCAGAATGATGGCGCGCATTCCAAACGTGGCGCAAAATGCCGTGACGAGCGCCTCCGCCGCCACCTTGCCCGCGCCGTAAAGACTGACGGGCAGGCAGGGGCCGAGGTTTTCATGCGTCACGGTCGTGCCCACGTCGCCATAAACCGTGCCGGAACTGGAAAGAATGATTTGCGGCACGGAATGGCGCCGCATGGCTTCGAGAACGTTGTAGGTGGCGATGGTTTCCTGTTCCAAATCCAGTCTGGTGTTTTCAATTCCCCAGCGCGCGTCCGGGTTGGCGGCCAGATGGAAAACCTGTTCGACGCCGGCATAATGCGGCAGCACCTTTTCCAGTTCCAGCAAATCGAGCGTAAAAATTTTCAGGCGCGGGTCTTGGGCGTGTTGCGCCAGATGTTCGCGGCGGCCGGAGGAAAAATTATCGAGCACGCGGACCTCCTGCGTGGCCGGGTCGGCGAGCAGGGCATCAATCAAGTGCGAGCCGATGAACCCGGCGCCACCGGTGACCAGAAACACGGGCTGATTTTTTTTAGTCGGGCGTTTCAAACGTTAAAGGGCCAAAGTGTTCAAACACCAATCATAGGAAAGCTGCTTCACCAGCTCAACGATTTTACGGCTCGATTTTGTTTGAGCGAAAACGAGGCTTCTGCTATCTCAAGACTGGCCATACGTGCAAATGAACGGAATCCAACCAAACGAAACGCCCCGATCCTTCTGGCGGGACGCGGCGGACTGCTGGCAGCGATTGCCCAACAAGACATTTTTCCTCGTGCTGCTGGCGGCGTGGCTGGCGCTGTTTCAATTATTGGGCAATTCCATTTTGGGTTACGTCCACACCCCTTCGCTGTTTTCATGGATGTATGAGGCGTATAACAGTCCCAATCCCGCGGCCGACGACGGGCATGGCAACTTTATTCCGTTTTTGGTCATCGGTTTGTTTTGGTGGAAACGCAAGGAGCTGCTCGCGCAGCCGTTGAGCCTCTGGTGGCCGGGATTGTTGCTGCTCCTGTTGGCGATGGGGCTGCATGTCATGGGCTATGTCCTGCAGCAACCGCGCATTTCCATCGTGGCCCTGTTCACGGGGATTTACGGATTGACGGGATTGAGCTGGGGTCGCGGCTGGTTGCGAAGGAGTTTTTTTCCTTTTTTCCTCTTTGTTTTTTCGATGCCACTGGGCGACCAGGCCAAGTTCATCACCTTTCCGCTGCGGTTGCTGGTCTGCCAGCTGGTGGCAGTGGTGTCGCATTGGATTCTGGGCATTGATGTGATGCGGGTTGGAACGCAACTGATTGATCCAACGGGCGCCTATCAATACGACGTCGCCCCGGCTTGCAGCGGCATCCGCAGTCTGGTGGCGATTTTTCTGCTTGCCACGATTTACGGGTTTGTCGCGTTTCGGTCCAATTGGCAACGACTCCTGCTCATGGCCCTGGCTTTTCCATTTGCCGTTTTGGGAAACCTGCTGCGCATGTTGTTCATCATCATTGCCGCGGAAATGGGCGGTCAATCGGCCGGGAATTATGTGCATGAAAGCACCCTGATCAGTCTGGTTCCCTATGTTCCCGCGATGATTGGATTGCTTTGGGTCGGGCGCTGGATGGAAAAGCGCTGGAGGCCCGATGCAAAGGAGCAACCATGAAAGAAAAACAAAAGTGGCTGATCCTTTTTGTTGTGCTGGTTTTGTTGGCCGGCACCGCCGGCGCGTTGACATGGCTCAAGACGCATCAAAAACTCGGCAAGCCGGGCATTATCACCGCGCCGATTCCCGGCAGCGCGACCATGAAAATTGAACTGCCGGCGCAGGTCCTCAATTTTACCTCCACCAACGTTCCGGAATCGGAAATTGAACTGGGTTATTTTCCCAAAGACACCAGTTTCGAGGAGCGTTACTACCTGTCGCCTGACGATGCCCCCGGGATTTCCGCCACCGTGATATTAATGGGCGCGGACCGCACCAGCATTCACCGGCCGGAATACTGTCTGGCCGGCCAGGGATTTTCCTGTGATGAAAAAACGGTGGTGGACATTCCCGTGAGAGGTCCAAAACCGTACCCATTGCCGGTTGCGAAATGGAAGGTCAGCCGGATGATCCAGCAGCCGGACGGCCAAAACGTCAAACTGTCCGGCGTCTATGTCTTCTGGTTCGTGGCCGATAATGAGCAGACCACGGGCAATGTTCGGTTTCAGTGTGATTTGGTCAGGGACCTCCTGCTTAAAGGGGTCTTACAGCGCTGGGCGTATATTTCATATTTCTCCGCCTGCCTGCCGGGGCAGGAAGACGCCACATTCGAGCGCATGAAGGGGCTGATTGCGGCCTCGGTGCCGGAGTTTCAACTGCCGCCCCAATCCGCTGGCGCCGCGCCGCCCCGATGAAGAGGCCGTTGCGTCGCGCAAAAAAATCTGCTAGTGTAGTAGTTCACTCAAATTTGAATTAAATCATGTTGCGGCGTGATCGTCAGATGCGGGCGCAAGTCAACCAATTGGTGGACGCCTTTCTCTTTGCTGTCAGCTTCTGGCTCATGATGGTTTTGCGTGCGGACCCGCAGGTTATCGAATGGCTGGATCTCAAAAACCTGCCTGCCGATGCGTTTGAAAATGTTGGATGGCTTTACTTCGTGCTCATCCCGGGCGCACCGTTCGTTCTGGAATTGCAGGGCTTTTACAGCCGGCCCATATTGGGTCCGCGCCGCGCGATTCTGTGGTCACTCTTGAAAGGCTGCGTGCTCATTACCGTCGGCCTGGTGCTTGCCCTGTATGCCTTGCACCTGAACATACCGCGCTGGGTGGTCGTGTGGTTCGGTTGCCTTAGTTTCACCCTGGTATATCTCAAGGAGGAGATTTTACTTGCCGTTTACAAAAGCAAACTCGCCCAGGCGCAATACAAACGCCGTTTCATTCTTGTCGGCGCCAGCGCCGAAATTGCCCGGCTGCGGCATGAATTAAAAAAGCAGGCCGACGAGGGCATCGAAATCATGGGCGAGTTTGACTTCATCGAGGCGCCCCTGCAACAACTCATTGAACTGCTCCATGAGCATTCCGCCAGCGGCGTCATCGTCAGCGCCAAACAGGCGTATTTCGAACGGGTCGAAAGCGTCATCAAAGTCTGCGAACTTGAGGGTGTCGATGCCTGGCTCGTTGCCGATTTTTTTGGAACACAAATCGCCCGCGCGAGCCTGGATGAATTGTTGGGCCGTCCCCTGCTGGTCTTTCGCACCGCGCCGGAAGCCTCCTGGCAAAGCATGGCCAAGATGCTCATGGACTTCTTTGGCGCGCTGACCTTGTTGATTCTGCTTTCGCCCCTGTTCCTGCTGGTGGCCGTCGTCATCAAATGTGTTTCGCCGGGTCCGGTCTTCTTCAAGCAGCAGCGCTCCGGCCTCAGCGGTGCGCCGTTCACGCTTTACAAGTTCCGCACCATGGTCACCAACGCCGAGCAGTTCAAACATGAACTGGAGGCGATGAATGAAATGCGCGGCCCGGTTTTCAAGGTGACCAACGACCCGCGCGTCACGCGTGTTGGCAAATGGCTCCGCCGTTACAGCCTCGACGAATTGCCGCAACTCTTCAACGTCCTCCGCGGCGAAATGAGCCTCGTGGGTCCGCGTCCATTGCCGGTGGACGAGGTCAAACATTTCAACGACCTGGCCCACCGCCGGCGCCTGAGCGTGAAACCCGGCATCACCTGCCTTTGGCAGATCAGCGGACGCAACCAGATCTCCGACTTCAAGGAATGGGTGCGGCTTGATCTCGAATACATTGACAACTGGTCGTTGTGGCTTGATTTGAAGATCCTGCTGCGCACCATTCCCGCCGTGTTCGTGGCCACCGGCGCCAAATGAAACGCCCGGTCGTTTAATCGTTGAATCCTGCTCCCGTTTCACTACGCTTCCCGGACCCGGCAATGCAACCGCCGGCAATTTGTTTTTGATGAAAAAAAATCAGTCCACCTCCGTTGTCACCGGTGCCGCCGGATTTCTGGGATCACATTTGACCGATTTGCTTCTGGCGCGCGGCCACAGGGTCATCGGCATTGACAATTTTGTCACCGGCACGGTGGACAACATTTCACACCTCGGTGGCAACCCGGATTTCAAATTCATCCAGCAGGACGTCACGGAATTCCTTTTTCTCAACGAGAAGGTGGATTACGTCTGGCACTTCGCGTCACCCGCCAGCCCGATCGATTACCTGGAACTGCCGATTCAAACGCTCAAGGTCGGTTCGCTCGGCACGCACAAGGCGCTCGGCCTCGCCATGGAAAAGGGCGCGCGTTTCCTGCTCGCTTCGACCTCGGAAATTTACGGCGACCCGCTGGTCCATCCGCAAACCGAGGAATATTGGGGCAACGTCAACACCATTGGCCCGCGCGGTTGTTACGACGAGGCCAAACGCTTCGCCGAGGCGCTGACGATGGCCTACCACCGCGAACACAAGGTCCAGACGCGCATCGTCCGCATCTTCAACACCTATGGTCCGCGCATGCGGCTCAACGACGGTCGCGTCGTGCCCGCGTTCATCAGCCAGGCGCTCAAAAACAAACCCGTCACCGTCTTTGGCAAAGGCCGGCAGACGCGCAGTTTTTGCTACGTGTCTGACCTGGTGGCAGGCATTCATCGGCTGATGATGAGCCATTACGACCTGCCGGTGAACATTGGCAATCCTGCCGAACTGACCATGCTCGAATTCGCGAGGGAAATCATCCGTGCCACCGGCTCGCGCAGCAAAATCGCATTCAAACCGCTGCCGCAGGACGATCCGAAGCAACGCCGGCCCGACATTACCAAGGCCAAAGGACTTCTCGGCTGGTCCCCCGAAGTCCCGCTCCAAAGGGGGCTCACCGATACGATCGCCTATTTCAAAACGAAAATTTAACGCGGCAGCCGACGCGAGCCGGTCCTGGCTTTCCTGGTCCGTAAAACGAGCGGACGCGCGTCCGCCGCCACAACAACCGATGATTTTTCGCGCGCGCCAGTTTGAATTCGCCTTCCCGCGGCCAACGCTTGTCATGGGCGTCGTGAACGTCACGCCTGATTCGTTTTCAGATGGTGGAATGTTTTTTAATCCGGACGCCGCCATTGCCCATGCGCTCGAACTGGCCGGGCAACGGGCGGACATCCTTGATATTGGTGGCGAATCCACGCGCCCCGGCGCCGAACCGGTCACGGAGGCCGAGGAACTGCGCCGGGTCATTCCCGTCATCGAAAAACTTGCGGCCAAGGTAAAAATCCCGCTTTCAATTGACACGATGAAACCCGCCATCGCGCGCGCGGCGTTGCTGGCGGGCGCGAGCATCATCAACGATGTCGCGGCCAACCGCAAAGATGACGCGATGTGGAGGATCGTGGCGGAATTTCGCGCCGGTTACGTTTGCATGCACGCGCAGGGCGCGCCGCAAACGATGCAGGAAAATCCGGCTTATACGGATGTCGTCGGCGAGGTCGGCAAATTTTTTGGCGAACGGCTGGAAAGATTGAACGACTGCGATGTGGTTGCCGACCAGGTCGTGCTGGACATTGGCATCGGGTTTGGCAAGACGCTCGAACATAATTTACAGTTGCTCGCGAACCTGGAGAGTTTTACAACGATGGCACGGCCGCTGCTGATGGGTGTTTCGCGCAAGTCGTTCATCGAAAAATTGCTCGGCGGGAAATTGAATGAACGCTTGCCAGCCTCGCTCGCTTGCGCGAGTCTGGCCATCGCCAGTGGCGTGCAAATCATCCGGACGCATGACGTGGCGGAAACGGTCCGGGTCGCGCGCATGACGGAGGCGTTGCTGGCCCGGAAGAGAAATTGATGTCCGACCAGATTCACATCCAGGATTTATGGCGTCACGCGTTGGAGATTTTGATCCTCGCGGTGCTGATTTATTACGCCTTCCGTTTTTTGCGCGGCACGCGCGGCTGGCCGGTCGTCATCGGCTTCGTGGTCGTGCTGCTGGCGCTGGCGCTGGTGACGACGGCGCTGGATTTAAAGGTGCTGCGCTGGCTGCTCGGCACGTTTTCGGCGTTTTTTGCCGTGGCCGTCCTCATCATTTTCCAGCCCGAACTGCGCCGGATGCTCGCCGAATTGGGCAATTTGCCGCTCTTCGCCAGCGCCCACGAACAGCGCGAGAGCATCGAGGTCATCATTCAAACGGTTGAACGCCTGGCCGAAGTGAAAATCGGCGCGCTCATCGCCATCGAACAATCCATCCAGCTCCAGGAAGCCGTCGAATCCGGCGTGCCCGTGGATTGTGAGGCGACCCCGGAAATGTTGGAGACGATCTTCTTCCCGAACAACGCGATTCACGACGGCGGCGTGATCATCAAGGGCGACCGCATCACCTATGCCGCGTGCATTTTTCCGCTGACCCAGCGCCAGGATTTGAACAAGTCACTCGGCACGCGCCATCGCGCGGCAATCGGTTTGAGCGAGGAAACCGACGCGGTCATCGTCGTGGTGTCCGAGGAGACCGGCATGATTTCTCATGCCTACAAAGGCCAGCTGGTGCGCGGCGTGTCGCTGGAGGAATTGCGCGCGTTCCTGACCTCCGTGCTGGTGCAACCGGCGAAATCACGACACGGCGTCGAATGGCTGCGTGCCCGCTTCGGCGAGCGCCCCCGATCCGGCCCCGCCGTCATCACCAAAAGCGAGCCGCGCCCGGCGCTCAAACAAACCGGACATTGAATCGTTATGGCGATGCGCGACTGGTTCATAAAAGATTTGGGCTGGAAATTGTTTTCCGTCGTTCTGGCCGTCGCCATCTGGATGACCGTCAACAAAATCCTTGGCGAATCCGGGAATTACGCCGCGCCGGTCGCCGGAGACAGACCGACGACTTATGACGATCTGCCGGTGCTGGTCGTTTCCGAGACCTCGGACGTGCGCTATTTCCGCGTCATGCCGGCCACGGTGTCCGTCACGGTCAGCGGCCGTCCCGACGTCATGGCGATTTTGCAGGCGAATCAAATCCGCGCAGTCGTGAACCTCACGGGCATCGAGTCCGGCAAGGAGAAGCACCGGCGCGTGGATGTTTCAACCCCACCCGGTGTGACGCTGGTGGATGTCACACCACCCGATGTTGATGTGATCGTTCCCTCGGCCGCCAAATAGACAGACATGAGTTCACCCCAAAAAATCTTCGGCACCGACGGCGTTCGCGGCACGGCCAATGTTGAACCGGTCACCGCGGAAACCGCGCTCAAACTCGGCCGCGCCGCCGCGCACGTTTTCAAAAATCTCGAACGCCAGTCGCGCGGACACGGCCGCCACAAAATCGTCATCGGCAAGGACACGCGCCTCTCCGGCTACATGCTCGAAAACGCCATCTCGTCCGGCATCCTTTCGATGGGCGTGGACGTGCTCTTCATCGGCCCGCTGCCGACGCCCGGCGTTGCCTACGTCACGCGCAGCCTGCGCGCCGACGCCGGCATCGTCATCACCGCCTCGCACAATCCCTACGCGGACAACGGCATCAAATTCTTCCGCGCCGACGGCTACAAGCTCGACGACAAAATTGAGGGTGAGATTGAGCACCTCGTTTTCAGCGGCAAAATCGAAAACATCCGCCCGACCGCCGGTGAAATTGGCAAGGCGGTGCGCATTGACGACGCGCTCGGGCGTTACATCGAATTTGCCAAGGCCTCGTTTCCCCGCGGTCTGACGCTCGAAGGCTTGAGGGTGGTGGTGGACTGCGCGCACGGCGCGGCCTACAAATCCACGCCTTGCGTCCTGCGCGAACTCGGCGCGGAAATCATCGTTTACGGCGACCAGCCCGACGGCATGAACATCAACCGGAATTGCGGCTCGATGCATCCGGAAAATCTTTGCCGCAAGGTCGTCGAGCACAAGGCCTGCATCGGCATTGCACACGACGGCGACGCCGACCGGGTGCTGCTCTGCGATGAAACCGGCCGGTTGATTGATGGCGATGACATCATGGCCATCGCCGCGCTCGACATGCTCGCGCAAAAAACGCTCGCTAAAAAAACGCTTGTGGCCACGGTGATGAGCAACGCCGGCCTGGAGGCCGCGCTCAAATCCGCCGGCGGAAAAATCATTCGCACCGACGTCGGCGACAAGAACGTGATTGATGAAATGCTGCGCGGCGGTTTCAACTTCGGCGGCGAGCAGAGCGGGCATTTGATTTTCCGCGATTACGGGACCACCGGCGACGGCCTGGTTGCTGCCCTGCAAACCCTGCGAATCATGAAGGCGAACGGAACGCCGCTCTCGAAGCTGGCGAAATGCTGGACGCGCTTTCCGCAACTCGTCACCAACGTCCGGGTGCGTGAGAAAACCCCCTTCGACCAGCTCGACGGCCTCACGAAGCTTGTCGGCGAAGCCGGGAAGGCGCTCAAAGCCCAGGGCGGGCGCGTGTTTCTGCGTTACTCCGGCACGGAACCCAAAGCCCGGCTGCTTCTCGAAGGCCGCGACGCCGCATCGCTGAAAAAATGGTCGGACAAGATCTGCGGCACGATTCAAAAGCAAATTGGCGGATAAATTGATGCCGCGCGGAATCCCGCCAAGGCGGTCCCGCAAAATCATTCATGCCACCGCGCTGCGGGGAAGACAAAACCGAAAGCGCGCCAGAATACCTTTGCCGCCGCAATGCCTGAAGGCCGCCGCCGGAAATGATGACTGCAGGTCAGTTGTTGCGTTCGCGGTCGGACCCGGTGGGCAGGGCCTTCTTTTTATGGAGACGGTGACTGCCGGGGTTCGGGTTGGATTTACGGGACTTGTCTAAAGAGGTGTAAACCTGGCGCAACAACTTTTCAACTTTTGAAACCAGTTGCTTCGGGTCGAAAGGTTTTAAAATAAAATCGCTGGCACCGGACTCAAGCCCGGCGAACCGCCCAAACTGGCTGTCCATGCCCGTCAGCATGATGATCGGCACGGAAGCCGTGGCCGGGTCGCGCCGCAAACTTTCGCAGACGTCAAAGCCGTTTAATCCGGGCAACATCAGATCCAACAGGATCAAGTCTGGCGATATCGAGCGGGTCTTTACGAGGGCGTCAGTGCCATTGGCAGCGGTGCCGATGGCAAAACCGGCTGCTTCCAAACTCAAACGAATCACTTCCAGTTGATCGGGGTCATCTTCTACGACCAAAATTTTTCTACGCATAAGAATTTATTTAACTTATGCGCCGGCAGGTAACGTTATCTTTCATGCGCATAATCACCGCCGCGTAGAGCAGGAACGGTGCCGCTGAATTCGGAAAAGCGGGAGAAAAACCCGGCATATTTCAAGGACACCTTGAAATTTCACCGTCAGATTCCGAAGGGCAGCCTTAAAAATCATCAATCCCGGCCTGTTCCTGGTGCCGGGGATGCGAGTCAACAGGGAGTTAAGAATCCAATCAAGGAAGTTTATCGCCGGGCGGGGCATCCGGTTCCAAGGTCAGCGGCTCGTTGTGATTCAGATAATCCTCGCACACGCGGAAAAAATCCGCGGTGGTCGCCACCCGGCGGATGTCGTGCAGGAATTGTTCGCCCACGCCTTCGCCGATGAAGTTCATGAATTTTTTCATCCGCTGCACCTGAGCCGATTCCTTCACCCCGGGCCTTCGCCGCGCCGAAGTGTTGCCAGTCAGAATTTGATTTCCTGCTGTTGGCGAATCGGGCAGGGACGTTGGGACACCGGCTTCGGCCACGCAGGCGGGCGTGATTTCGCTCTCCCAAAGTTCGCGCACGTAAGCCAGCACGTCGCGGCCCGACGTCAATTTTAATTTTTCGCCGCGCAGTTGCGCCCGGATCTGGTCGAACAGCCACGGATTGCGGATGCCGCCGCGTCCGATCATCAATCCGCGCGCGCCGGTCTTCGCCAGCACCGCCTGCGCCTGCGCCGCGCCGTGGACGTTGCCGTTGGCGAGCACCGGACAGCGCAATTCACGCGCCGCCCGCGCGATGAGATCGTAACGCACGCCGGGCCGGTACATTTGTTTGACCGTTCGCGCATGAACAGTGAGCAGGTCAATCGGATGTTTGGCGAATATCGGCAGCAGCGCGTCGAATTCGGCGGGCGACTCGAAGCCGATGCGCGTTTTGACCGTGAAAGGAATCGGCACCGCGTCGCGCAACGCGCCGAGGATGGCGTCAACTTTTCCCAGTTCCCGTAGCAGGCCGCCGCCGGCGCATTTGCGATAAACCACCGGCGCCGGGCAGCCGAGGTTCAGTTCAATCGCCGCAACCGGGTAACGCTGCAATTCCCCCGCCGTGCGCACGAGCGCGGGGATGTCGTTGCCGATCAGCTGCGCAACGACGGGCCGGCCCGTGGGGTTTTGGGTGATGGAATCGAGAATCCATTTTTCCGGACGCGAATTGCCGTGGACGCGAAAGAATTCCGTCCAATAAACATCCGGCCCGCCGTAACGCGCCATCACCCGCCAGAATTCGAGCGTGGTCACGTCCTGCATCGGCGCGAGCGCGAGGACGGGCCATCGCTGTGCCGAAGGGTTGCCGGTTGGAATCTGGCTTCCGGCCGCCGGCGGGTCCGGCGGGGACTTTTGCGCATCGGCTGCGGCCACGCCGGCGGGTGCCGGGCTGCGGAGCAGGTTAAAAAAGGTTTCGGACGGAGTCACGCGCCGCAAAGGTAAACGAGTTGGACGAAGAAACGCGAATAATTCTTGCCTTTGAAAATGTTGTCCCCATATTTAACGGGCTCAATCATGAGCGATAAAATCTTTATCGGCACGGACAGCGGCGCGGCCACTTCCAAAATTGCCGCCGTCTGGAAAAATGGCAACGCCGTCTCCACCAAGCTTCTCCAGCGTCCGACCGATTCGCAGAACGGACGCGACCCTGTCATCCACGGCTGGATCTCTGCCATCAATGAGTTTTTCGCGCTAAACAATTTGCAATGGTCGCAGGTTCAAGGCGCCGGCCTCGCGATTCCGGGGCCTTACGAACGCTACGGTGTCCTGGGCAAGTCTGCGAACCTGCCGGCCAGTTTCGCGGGCTGGAATGTGCACGCCGATTACAGCGCGGCCCTCGCAAAAGCCGCCGGGCGTCCGCTGTCATTGACCATGGGCAACGACGGCCATTGCGGCGGCGTGGCCGAGGCGCGGATTGCGCGCGGCGATCATCCGTTCTCCGTCCTGATGCTCATGCCCGGCTCCGGTCTTGGCAGCGCGTTTGTGGGGCAGGATGGCCTGCCGCTCACCGGCCAGACGCTTACCGCCATGGAGACCGCGCACGTGGCCGCGCCGTTGCACCTGTTCGGCCTCACCGGCAAACCGTTCCCTTGCGGCTGCGGCAAGAACTGGGGTTGCGTGGAACCTTACATGACCATCGCCGGCCTGCCGCATCTGCTGGCGGAAAAACTTTTGAAATATCCCGGCCATGAACTGGCAAAATCCACCGCGCCGGTGAGGGAAAAAGTCCTCTCGCTCCGCAGCCGCGCGCAAAAGGGCGACGCGCTGTCGCTGGAAATCTTCGATTTTCAGGCGCGCGCACTGGGCTTCCATGTGGCGAATCTGGTGACGATCCTCGATCCGGGCATCGTTGTCATTGGCGGCGGGCTGATGGACCACGAAGCGACCACGCCGGAATTCCGCGAGCGTTACCTGTTCGTTCTCCACGAGACCGCCGCACCGTATCTCTGGCCCGCGCAGCGCGCCACCGTCAAAATCATTCCCGCCGTTCTGGGCGAATTGTCGCAGGCCATCGGGGCCGCGCTCATGGCGCTTTACCAAAGCCGCAGTTGAAGTTCTGCCACGTGTCGGCTATTATGTTCAGCCTATGACATTGACGGAAAAAATCCTGGCGCGCGCCGCCGGCAAGCCGCGCGTGCAGGCCGGTGACAACATCTGGGTGAACGCCGACGTGCTCATGACCCACGACGTTTGCGGGCCGGGCACCATCGGCGTGTTCAAACGCGAGTTCGGCAAGACCGCCAAGGTCTGGGACAAAAACAAGATTGTCATCATCCCCGACCACTACATCTTCACCGCCGACTCGAAGTCGAATCGCAACGTGGACATCCTCCGCGATTTCGTGAAGGAGCAGGACATCCCCTATTTCTACGACGTGATTGACGATCCGAACGGCCACTGGCATTTCGATTCGAGCAAGGGCCATCTCAAGCGGCAATACGGTTCGCAATACGCAGGCGTCTGCCACACGGCGCTCCCGGCCAAGGGCCATACGCGCCCCGGCGAAATCCTGTTCGGCACCGACTCGCACACCTGCATGGCGGGCGCGTTCAACGAGTTCGCCACCGGCATCGGCAACACGGACGCGGGCTTCGTCATGGGCACGGGCAAGCTGCTCATCAAGGTCCCCGAGACGATGCATTTCCGGCTCGAAGGCCGGTTGCAGCCGGGCGTGATGGCCAAGGACATCATCCTCCATTGCATCGGCGAAATTGGTTTTGACGGCGCGACGTATCGCGCGATGCAGTTCGACGGTCCCGGCACGGCGAGCCTTTCGATGGACGACCGCATGACGATTGCGAACATGGCCATCGAGGCGGGCGGCAAGAACGCCATTTTTGAATTTGATTCGCGCACGGCGGAATACGTGGACGCGCGCGTGAAGTTGAACGGCACGCAATCCGGTTACACGCCGGTCGAGCCGGACAAGGATCAAAAATTCGTTTACGAACTCGTCGTGGATTTGAGCAAGCTCGAACCGACCGTGGCGTGCCATCCCGATCCGGGCCAGCGCAAGAAGGCCAAGGAAATGAACGTCAAGCTGGATCGCGCCTACGTCGGCTCCTGCACCGGCGGCAAGACGAGCGACTTCGTGGCGTTCGCGCGCGTGTTGCGCGGCAGGCACGTGACGATTGACACGTTCGGTGTGCCGGCGACACCGGACATTGTGCATGATTTGCAGTCCACGCGCTGGGGCGGCAAGACGATTTGGGAGATCCTCGTGGACGCGGGCGTGCAAATGACGGAGAACGCCGGGTGCGCCGCGTGTTTGGGCGGGCCGGTGGATACATTTGGCCGCATCAACAAGCCGGGCATCAAGTGCATCAGCGCCACGAACCGCAATTTCCCCGGCCGCATGGGCGACAAGGAATCGCAGGTGTTTCTCGCGTCGCCGGCGACGGTGGCCGCCAGCGCCATTGCCGGAAAGATAGTGGACCCGCGCGAGTATTTGGGGAATTGAAAGCAATTGTAACGCGCAAAAACCAACCGGGCACAGCCCGTGAATGCTCGCGGGCATGCTCACCGGCTTCTTTCGCGTGGCAGGCAGTGCAATCCTGTGGCGGCTGCGGGTCACCGCCGTGACATTCACTTTGTCCGTCGGGCCTCTCAGCGTCTTTGGCCGGCTGCGCGGCGCACGGCCATTCTTCCGTGGCGTTATTTCTTGAAGGTTCGCATGTAAGTCACCAGCCCTTTGATGTCGTCGTCCGACAAATCGCTGTAGGGCTTCATCAAGATCTTGCCGTCCTTGGAATTCAGCCCTTCCTTGGTGGCTTTGAACGCGGCGTCATCCGTCAGCGCGGCCTGGACCTTTGGGTCGCTGTAATCCTTGACGCCGAGCCGCCGGCCGATGTTGGTCTGGCCCTTGCCGTCCCCGCCATGGCATTTGGCGCACAGGGTGTCCCAGTTTCCTTTGGCGTCCGAGGCTGAGGCGGTCAGTGCCGCCGCGAAACCCAGGACGGCTGCGAATATGATGGTTTTTTTCATTGTCGTTGCTCCGTTTCGTTGGTGCGCCACTGGCGCATTTTCAGGAAACTACAACGTCGGTGAAGAGACTGGAAACCACCACTCCTGTTTTGGCCAACGTCGCACTTTTTTTGCATTGAAATGGATAAGACCGCAGCCGTCACACGTGGCAAAAAGCGCGTATCCAGGCGGCGGCCGTTCATTTTGCCGGACTCGTTACGGGCGGACCAAATGTGGAAATTGTGCCTGTGTACGGTTCGGAACCACTCACCGTTTGCTGAAATTTTCCAACTTCGCAATGAAGGCGTCCGGGCCGCCCCCGGCATAACCGACCTGACGTCCCAATTCGTTTCCGGCGCAGCTCAACAGCACATACGTGGGGTAACCACCCACGCCGAATCGTTTTGCCAACGCCCGGTTGGCTTGCTTGAGCGCTTCGCTTTGCGGTTTATGGCGCGGAAAGTCCACCAGCACCGGCACCAGCTTGCCTTGGGCGTAATCAGCGAACTTGCCGGTGGACAGCACGTCGTGGTCGAATTTGATGCACCACGGACACCAGTCGGAGCCCGTGAAATCAAGCAGCACCATCTTGTTTTCCGACCGCGCCTGGTCCAACGCCGCGTCCAGATCGGTGCCCCAGGACAATCCCGAAGACTGTTCCGCGGAAACCGGCGGTGTTGCATCTGCATCCGCCGGCGGCCGTGGCGAAGGTTGGCGGAGGGCTTGAAGATGGTATTGGGCATTGGCCACCGCCTGTTTTTGCTCCACCTCGTCCGCTTTCAACGGATCGTAGTGGAAATGCGTTTGCAGCCCTGGGCTGAGCTTTTGCAATTTTGCGTTGCCCATCCCGCCGGCGTAAGTGAAATAAATATCCGTGGTCGTGACCGCGGTGACGGTCACGTTACTGTAAACGTTGCTGCCCACCGTGAGCACCGGCAGTTTTTCATCGGCCCAAACTGACACCATGCCCAGCAGGCAAAGTGTTGGATACATTGCAAGGCGCATGTTCATTCCCGCCTGATAGCAGCCTGTTTGCCAAATCCTGAATGCAGAGGTTGTTTTGTGTGGCCGGAAACGCCACGACAAAGGAGTTTTGCCTGGGAACGGAACTCAGTTTTACTTTCCCAGCTGCGCGCCGGGCAGATAAACCGTGAAGGTCGTGCCTTCGCCGAGCCACGTGTGAACGTGCAGCGCGCCGCCGCCTTCCTTGATGAGCCGCTGGACGATATTGAGGCCAAGGCCGGTTCCCTGCCGCGGGCCCTTGGTGGTGAAATAAGGCTGAAAAATTTTCGGCAGGACTTCCGGCGGAATCCCGGGGCCGTTGTCACGCACCCAGAGTTTCACCAGCGGCGCGGTGTTCTTGTAATTTTCCACGTTCAGCAGACGGTCCTGCGGGCCATCCTTGAAGGTTTGCAGGTCAAGCGGCTCGCGCAAAACCTCGCCGCCGATGTCCACGCGGTGACCAAACGGGGCGCATTGAAAGGCGTTGACGGCGAGATTGAGCAGAATCTGGATGAGATCGGTGCCGTTGATTTTGACGCCGATGTCTTCCGCCAGCGGCTGGACGCCGAATTCGTTGTCCTGCAGGCTGGGATGAACGCGAACGAGCTGGTTCAAATCGTTGAGCATCTGGTTGACGCCCACGCGCGCGGTCTCATCCGATTGCCGGCGGAGAAAGCTGAGATAACGCCGGGAAATCTCAATGCAGTTG
>Ga0265340_10000444_pt1 | contig 22306 bp, 26 predicted proteins | sample 4CB225metaG_FD_202082 | JGI IMG/M metagenome (GOLD analysis project Ga0265340, IMG submission 202082) | Rhizosphere microbial communities from Carex aquatilis grown in University of Washington, Seatle, WA, United States - 4-CB2-25 metaG | ecosystem: Host-associated > Plants > Roots >...
ATTTTGGCCCTGTTTAGAAAATAATCGAATATCCAGTCAGTATCAAGCGGCCCAGGCGAACTTTCAGGGTGAAATTGCACGGACATAAACGGCAGACTGTTATGAATGATGCCTTCATTCGTATTGTCATTGGCGTTATAAAACCATTCTTTGAAATCCGAAGGAATTTTCTTCAAAGCAAAACCATGATTCTGGGTTGTTAAATAACATTTATTTGTGTCTCTTTCCACCACAGGCTGATTTTGGCTTCTGTGTCCGAATTTCAGTTTGTAAGTGGTACCATCCATAGCCAATCCTAAAATTTGATTACCCAAACAAATACCCAATATGGGAATTTTTCTAGCAATAATTTTTTTTACATTATTGATTGTTTTTCCAGCTTTCATTGGGTCTCCGGGGCCATTTGAAATAACAACAGCCGAAAATGGAAAATTTAATTTTGTGACATCGGTATCCCAAGGCACGACTACGACTTTCAGATTACGCAAGAGAAGTCTTCTTATAATATTCTGTTTCAATCCGCAATCTATGACAATTACAGTTTTGTTTATTTTTTTATTATCAGGGCTAAATTCCAAAATTCTTTTTGTGGAAACCAAATCCACTAAATTTTTCAAATTTGGGTCTTCAAAAGCCACAGAATTGTGGCCGGTTGTCATAATTCCCTGTATCACGCCTTCGCTTCGCAATTTTTGAGTTAATCCTCTGGTATCTTTTATCTCAAGTAAAGGCACCCCTTCAGATTTTAACCAAGAAGCAAGAGTCTGAAGAGAAGAGTGATGCGAGGGTGTATTAATATAATTACAAACGACAAGCCCGGAAACTTGAATTTTTTTTGATTCCCAAGATTCTTTCTTGGGAACGCCGTAGTTTCCCAAGAGCGGATAAGTCATCACCAAAATCTGGCCTTTGAAAGACGGGTCGGTTAATGCTTCCGGATAACCCACCATCCCGGTCGCAAAAACCACTTCACCGGAAACGGATTTACTAGCTCCGAAACTTTTACCCTCATATTCGGTTCCATCTTTTAAAATTAATTTGTTTCGCATCATATTATATTTTGGTTTTGGGCCTGCCCGCCCTCCGGGAGCAGGCGGGCAAAAAAATAACCCCACGGCGGGGGTTTAAAAAATAAAAAGCATAGGTGAATTAATTTGGCAGGTTTGTAATATCTTTTTATGCATTGGGTAAGATAGTATCACTTTTAAAAATACAAGCAAGCCGTTTAAAAAATAAAAAATGTGGATAACCTGCTAAAGGCGGGCAAACTTGAAAAATTTCAAAATTAGATATAGTATAAAAGTATGTTAATACCCACAGTCATAGAAAAAAGCCAATTTGGCGAACGTGCTTACGATATATATTCTAGGCTCTTGCGAGAAAGAATCGTGTTTTTGGCGGGCCCCATTGACGACAATGTGGCAAATATTGTCATTGCTCAGCTCCTTTTCCTTGAATCTGAAGATGCCAAGAAAGATATATCTCTTTATATAAATTCCCCGGGCGGTTCCGTTACTTCAACTTTGGCAATAGTGGACACGATGAGCCATGTGCGCCCGGATGTTTCGACTTTTTGCGTCGGGCTTGCCGCTTCGGGCGCGGCTCTGATTCTTTCATCCGGCAAAAAAGGCAAACGTTTTATCTTGCCTAACGCGGAAGTTATGATTCATCAGCCTTTGGGCGGAGTGGAAGGCCAGGCGACGGATATCGCAATCACCGCGAAGCATATTTTGAAAACGAAAGACAGCTTAAATAAAATTCTATCCAAAAATACCGGCAAGCCTCTAACACAGGTGGAAAAAGACGTGGAGAGAGATTTCTTTATGGACGCAGAGGAAGCCAAAAAATACGGAATCGTTGATGAAATAGTCACTAAATCCAAAGCTCCTGTTCCAAAGCCTTAACTTTTTATTTAAAAATAGAAAGGACCATGCAGACATTATTTGTTTGCATGGTCCTTTTTGTTAATCACTTCATGTGTCCATGCGCTCTTGTAAAAGAAGCGTGAATAGGACTTTTTCCGCTGTGTGCCGGGAAATCACCAGTCCCAGTTCTACAACATACAGAAGAATTTTTTATTTTCCTGTTAAAATCATTAAACTCTTTCGGTGACAAATTTCCGGTGTCTCTAGACAACAACATTCCTGCTCCTACAATATCCCCAGCATCTATCAACGCTTTAAGCTTCTCTTTCATAAAAAAACTCCCGAAAAATTTACTGAATGAAATTATGTATTAAGAACTTAATGTCGCTACCAACATAACACATTTTATAAAAAAATGCAACCTATAGACAAAATAAGTGCTATTTGTTATACTACAAATGTTGAATTTTACAAATTTATTTTAAATTGGTTTATAGGAATATTCCATATATTTATGAAGTTTTTAAAGGGAAATTTTGAAATCTTTGAAAAAATCGTCAGTAAAAAGATAGAACCCTGCCCGCAATGCTACGCATAGCGTTGCAGGCGGGCGCAAATATAGTGGCTTGTTTTTATAGGCCGACATAAGGCTTATGAGTTCATTAATAATAATTCTAATCGGAGTCCTGGTACTCCTTTTGGGCGTTGGCATTGGGTACTATCTTCGGGTAATTGTTGCCCTGGGAAAAAGAAAATCAATAGAAATAGACATCAAACAGATGCTGGTCGGCGCTAAAGAAGAAGCGCAAAAAATCACGGACGAAGCTAATAATAAAGCGGAAAAAAGACTAGCAGAATTAAAAGAGGAAGAAAAGAAACACGAAATAGAGTTTAAGGAAACAGAAAAAAGGCTTATCAAAAAAGACGAGTTTTTAGATACGAGACAAGTTGAAGTAAATAAAGAAGCTGAGAACATCAAGCTGAAAGTCGAGGAAATAAAAAAGATTCAAGAGAAAGTGCTGGGCATAGAGACGGAAAAGAGGGCCGAGCTTGAAAAAGTTTCAAAATTGACGGAGGAAGAAGCAAAAGAAGTGCTGATGAAGGATATTGAAAAGAAATACGAAGAAGATATTTTAATCAGAATCCAGAAACTTGAAAACACCAACGAAGAAAAATTGGACCGAAGGGCAAAAGATATTTTGGCCACTTCCATACAGCGTCTCGCCTCAAGCACAGCATCTGAATTGATGACCACCATAGTCAGCATTCCGAATAATGAAATCAAGGGTAAAGTTATCGGCAAAGAAGGCCGAAATATAAGGGCTTTTGAACGGGCTTCCGGTGTTGAACTCATTGTGGACGATACTCCGGGCTCGATAATTATTTCCTCATTTGACCCGATTAGACGCCAAGTCGCCCGTCTCGCATTGGAAAATCTAATCCTAGACGGACGTATCCAACCAGCCAAAATTGAAGAACTGGTGGAGAAAGCCAAAGAAGAAATAAATAAAATAATCAAAGAAAAAGGCGAGCAAGCAGTATATGAATGCGGAATATTTAATTTCGACCCGCGCATTATTGCCATTATCGGAAGATTGTATTTCCGCACAAGTTACGGGCAGAATGTTCTACAACATTCCATTGAAATGGCGCATATTGCTGGTATGATTGCCGAGGAGTTGGGAGCGGACGTGGCTATAGCCAAAGCTGGCGCATTGGTGCATGACATAGGCAAGGCGCTGGACCATGAAGTGCAAGGCACGCACATTGAGATAGGTATGAGAATTTTGCAGAAATTCGGGGCGGATGAACGCGTTATCACGGCGATGAAATCCCATCATGAAGATTATCCATACGAAACGATAGAGGCAGTAATCGTCCAGACAGCCGACGCAATATCCGGAGGCAGGCCAGGAGCTAGACGAGATTCAGTAGAAAATTACTTGAAGAGACTTCAGGAACTTGAAGCCCTGGTAAATGCTTTTCCGGGAGTTGAAAAGTCATACGCCCTACAAGCCGGCCGTGAAATCCGTATATTCGTTACTCCGGAAAAAGTTTCCGATGCTGAAGCCAAAATAATGGCACATGATATCGCCGTAAAAATAGAACAAGAACTGAAGTACCCTGGAGAAATCAAGGTGACAATGATTCGGGAAACCAGAATCATAGAGTACGCCAGATAGAAATTCTCAAAATATAAAGTTTTTCCGGGTACGGATTTTTTGAAGCTTAAAAAATCCTGAAGTTTTTGCGCCGTCGCGCTCAAAACCCCCTACAAAACTTATATTTCTGAGAATTTCTGAGCACTTGCCTTAAAAAACCCTTGATATATAATGTATAGGCATTAATTATATAAGCAAAAGCCGCCGCTTTAGGCGGGGCAAGGTCGAAAGAATTATAAAAATAACCTTAAAAAATATGAACAAACAAGCATTAGCTGAATGGGTACACGGAAAGCTCGGCGGTACAAAAGTGCAGGCTGAGGAAATCGTAGATGGATTGTTTGATGCTATCATCAGCACCATGAAGAAAGGTGGTGAAGTATCAATCGCCGGCTTCGGAATCTTTTCCGTAAAGGCACGCGCTGCCAGAATGGCTCGCAATCCAAAGACCGGAGAGCAAGTCAAGGTAGCTGCAAAGAAAGTTCCAAAATTCCGAGCTGCAAAGGCTTTGAAGGACTCAGTTGCATAATTTTATCTCGAGATAAAAATTAAAAAATCCCCTTATTGGGGATTTTTTAATTTTGTAAATTATTTTTTAGTATTCTTTTCGAAATCTATCTGATAATCGGGTATACCTAAAACAAGCCCATAATTTGTCGCTTCATTATATTCTTCTCTTTTTGTACGGTCTATTTTAAATATCTTATCTCTATAAATAACATAATGAGTACTATTATTCTTAAAATCAGCATACCAGCTATGCTGGTGGTCTCCGTCTAGAGATTTACTTATCTCCCATGTAATAGTTTTAATCTTATTTGGTTCTATTTCAACTTTATGTAAAGTCCATTGTCTTATCCAAGGAGTTTTATGTCTATCTGTCACTTGTTCAACCTTTGTTGAAATTATTTTCACCTTATCTAAAACAGATTTATCCTCGAGACTTTCTTCAATAATTGTGCCTTTAAATGTTTCCATAAATTTAATACAAAGAACCAATAAATATCACTGATTCAGTTTCTGATTTTTTTTCTATATTCACTCCCTTAAAAGAACTAAACCCAAAAATTTGATTTACCCCTATTACATTCGTATATCCTTCCCGGATTAAAAATGACTTTACATCTTCTGCAAATTGAGCTAATTCACTACCTCCACCTGCCTGTAATGAAACATGTATAGTATTATTTTTATTCTTGAAAGCTTCAGTTATTTCTCGCTTATTTTTATCAGATAATTCAATTCTTGCTTTCCGAAAAATGTTTACAATCCCAGCAGTAATTCCTCCTTGTTGATCATTACTAGTAACATTAAATATACTCCCTGCATTTTTATCTTCATCCATGATTAAAATATTAAACGAATAATTATTTCAACAACAATAGCTAAACCCAATGTATAAAAAAATCCCTCCTTGCGACCCTTCCAAATATAAGTATTTATTGTATCTTGACTAAGATTAACAATCCCGCTTGTTGTTCCACCAGATTGTTTTTCAGAAGATACATTTATAATTTTTGACATTTTAATTTTAATTATTTTTTTTCTAATCGACCATAAAATTAATATTTTCTAACCACAGCTTTCAATACTGCTACCACATTCAAACTTTGGGTCGGGTAAATTGGTTTATAATTTTTATTGGCAGGTTCCAGCCAAACTTTAGGACCATCTTTGCGGAAATATTTCATCGTAAAGTCTCCGTCTACTTCGGCAATGACTATTTGCCCGTCTTTGGCCACATTTGTCTTCTCCACCAGCACCATATCTCCTTTTTCTATGTGCGCGTCAATCATAGAGTCCCCATCCACTTCCAGCATATAAGTTGAGGCTTTGTTTTTAATGAGCAAGTCATCAAGATTGACAGTGTCCGCCAATTCTTCTTCCACCGTAGCCGGGAATCCGGCAGTAACAAAACCAAGCATTGGAATTTCTCCAAAAGTTTGAGTCGGAACCAATCTTCCCAAGTGGTCCTTAGCCACAAAACCGGCTTCAATCAACTTATTTACGATTTTAAAAACAGCGTTCTTAGATTTGAAACTGAAAAGTTCCATCATCTCAGAATACGTCGGCATTCTTTTATTTTTTCCGTAGAAAGTTTCTAGTTTTGCTTGATAAATGTTTTTCATATGAGCGTATTTTCTTTAAATTTTTTGCTTCCCGAGGGTCCCGCTCCGAAGGAGAAGGGCGCAGGGACGAAAAATTTGAAGAAACGAAGCGATTTTTAGAATGAAAGAAGTCTCGGAAATAAGCGCCTAAAAAAGTTCTGCCTGTTATGAAAACGTATTTTCTTCAGCAGAAGCTTATGGTCTCGAGCTTCTCTGATGTATTCTTCTCCGCGAAGAATTTTCAAATCAATAATCCTATTGATTCTTTGTATCTCTCTTTCCACAGTTTTAATATATTGTTTTTGCGACATATTATATAAAGGTTATTTGCTAATAAATGACCTGAATATAGTATAGGTGAACGAGCGTTCACTGTCAATAATCCCCTGTGGATAACTAAAGGAAGTCGGCCCTTCTACGCATTTACCTTTGGCCTGTACTGTATCGCTTCTAGGATATGATTTGAATTAATTTCTTCTGAATTTTCCAAGTCTGCGATGGTGCGGGCGATTTTGATGACCCGGTGATAGGCACGGGCGGAGAGAGCCAAGCGCTCTGCGCTGTCATCCAACAGATTCCTAACATCTTCTTTTAATTTCACCATACCAGACAAATCTTTCACATTCATTTCGCTGTTGGTTTTTATTTTTCTGCCGAATTTTTCAAATCTTTTTCTCTGGACTTCGCGCGCGTTCGTTACCCGCTTTTTTATCCATTCGCTTTTCTCACCAGTCCCCTCTTCGCTTAATTTTTTGTAATCAACATTACCGACAGAAACCCATAAATCAATGCGGTCCATTATCGGCCCGGACAATTTTCTTTTATATCTGTCCAAGTCGGAAGGTTTACATATGCAAGCTCTTTGTTTATTGCCAGCATTCCCGCACGGGCAAGGATTCATGGCCGCAACTAAAATGAAATTTGAAGGGAAAGTCGCCGTGCCTTTGGCGCGGGAAATTGAAACGACATTGTCTTCCAGCGGTTGCCGTAACGATTCCAATACTCTTTTTTCAAATTCCGGAAACTCGTCTAAAAACAAAACACCTCTATGGGCTAAGGTCACTTCTCCTGGTTTCGGATAAGTTCCTCCGCCTATGATTGATACATAAGAAGAAGTGTGATGAGGAGAACGAAACGGAGGAGTGGAAACTAGTTCGCCCCTCGTCACCCCGGCCACTGAATGTATACCGGTGATTTCCAGCACTTCAGGAAGCCCCAAATCGGGCAATAATTGAGAGAAAGCCCGGGCTAGCATTGTTTTGCCCGTGCCGGGCGGACCATACATAGCTATATTGTGCCCGCCGGCAGCCGCTATCTCCAGCCCCCTTTTTGCTCCCTCTTGCCCTTTGATATCGGAAAAATCGGAATTCCTTATTTCTCTTTTGTAAGTTATTTCCGTTTTCGGCTGAACTTTTATTTTTTCATTCTTTTTATTTTCTTCCTCCGCGCCACGAACAGGTTTCGTTTCATCTATATGCTCTACTACTTCTTCCAAACTATCCGCGCCAAAAATTTTTATGCCTTCAACCAGTGCCGCTTCAACCGCATTTTCTTTTGGCAAATAAATCTCCTCATAACCCGCGCGTTTGGCTTCCTGCACAAGTGGCAAGGCTCCACGAATGCGCCGCAATGTGCCATCCAAGCCAAGCTCACCCAAGAAAATCTTTTTCTCCGGATTAAATTTCAAATCCTCCGAGGCAAGCATATATGAAAGAGCGATAGCCAGGTCAAAAAACGGCCCTTCTTTTTTCAAATCAGCCGGAGAAAGTGATACGATTATTTTTTGGTTTTTGGCTTTGGGAGATTTAAACCCGGAATTTTTTATAGCCGAACTTACTCTGTCTTTGGACTCATTTACGGCATTATCCGGCAAACCCACCACATTGAAAGTGTGCAGTCCGCGCGATAAATCAACTTCAATCGTTACGATTTGTCCGGAAAGCAGGTTTACTTGTGCCGAATAAACTCTTGCGAAAGCCATAATTATTTCAAAATAGAAAAAGAAAAGATTTTGAGGGGTTTCGAGGCTGACGAGCCGAGAATTTCAGGATTTTTTAAGCTTCAAAAAATCCGTACCGGTAAAATTTTTTCTTTTTCTATTTTATTATCCTTCTAAATGCTTTTTACAGGTCCTGGCTGCGGGATTCACTTCCATACGGTCCATTTCTATATTTTTCTTGCATACCTCGCATCTGCCGAAAGACTCCTTGTGCAATCCTTTAAGAGCATTTAAAATATTATTCAACCTTGATTCCAGTGCTTTTATTGTAATGCTTCTTTCTTCAAAGTCTTCAAACCTGTCTGCCATATCATTCTGGTCCGATTCCCTGGAATTTAATTCCTCAGGAGTCGCTTCCCATTCGTTTGTTTCCGGATTCAATGTTCCAATATCCCGAATTTGTTCCAAGAGAACATCTCTCTCTTTTTCCAGCTTCTCTTTAATTTTTTTCTTATCTAACATAACTAAAGGGTATCACTTTATTTTTAAAAAGCAAATAAAAATATCTCTTTGCTTATTCTTTAATCTTACTAGAGGCAAGGCGGAGGACTATTTCATTCACGGCATCTTCCGAATTAGTTATGATTATAGAGTTGTCGTCGGCATACACATACATCAAAACAATTTTTCCGTCTTTGTCTCTCAAAATTCTGGCATTTTTATTGGCAACAACACCATCTTCCCAGTCTTTAGTAAACAGATAATTAGTATCCGAAGAAATGCTCACTCCAAAAAATCCGCTTAGGTCATAAAGCATTTTATTCTCCCAGCCAAGCATCACGGGAAATACGCTCCCAAAAGAATTCATATTAAGAAGTATAAAAAAATTTCTGCTTGTTGTTTGTGAAGCGGAATTGGCGGCACTATTCTCAATACCAAGCAGAAAGTTGTCATTTATAAGACCATCCTGGTTTAAAACAATGTTGCTATTTATGAGTGAAATAAATCTTTTAAAGCCTATGACTTTATTATTTTCTGTTAAATAAATCCCGTCTATGCCCCCTATTTTTACTTCGTTATTAACCTGAGTCAAGACAGCATTCGCTATCTGGTCTTTGGTAAATCCGTCTATCGCTTTGAAATCAGTCTGGTCGACAAAAATAATTGAAGCGGACTGCGGCGCGACTGAGACAACATTGCTGTTTTTATTGAAAAATGCCAAAAAGGCCAAGATAACCAGAGCAAAAAACAAAAGCGCAACGCCTATAAGCATAAATAGTTTATTTCTACTTGATGTTGGAGACAAATTTTTCTTCAATGCTTCGTGCTCTTCCTGTTCGTGAATTATTTTTTTTATCAAACCTCCTTTGTCACTTTCAATAGCTTTCACCATATCTTCCGTGTAGGTTTCCACATTTCTATTTTTTAATTTGCTGTCGTTTTCCATCTAAAAATTTTTTAAATTTCTAAAGCTTTTTGAAAAAATTTATATCGGCTTCTTTGATAGATAGACTGATTTTACCTCTTTCAGGGTCTAATTTTATAACTTTCACCGGCACAATCATTCCCTCTTTTATTATATCGCTAATTCGTTCCACCCGAAACGGAGCCATCTCGGAAATATGTACCATTCCGTCGGTAAAAGGATTAAGCCGCACAAATACGCCGAAATCCGCGATTTTAACCACTTCACCTTTAAGCACTTCTCCCAATTTAAATTCGTGAGTCATTTCTTCTATTATGGCTTTAGCTTTTTCAGCTTTATCGTCTTTACCGGTCAGATATACCGTGCCGTCGTCTTCAATAGTTATCTCCGCTCCGGTTTTTTCTTTTATATCTTTAATAGTCTTGCCTCCGCTGCCTATAACCATACCGATTTGGTCCGGTTTTATTTTTATAATCAGAATTTTCGGCGCATTTTTGGAAATCTCCGCTTTGGGTTTAGGAATTTCTTTTTCAATCCTATCCAATATAGCAATTCTCGCCTTTTGGGATTGCATCATAGCTTCACCCAATATCTTTATCGGCACTCCTTCCACTTTCACATCAAGCTGAATGGCGGTAACACCACCTCTGGTGCCCGCAACTTTGAAATCCATATCGCCGTGATGGTCTTCCGGTCCCTGGATATCAGTCAAAATTTTATATTTATTATCATTTTCATACATCAGCCCCATCGCGATACCCGCAACCGGCGCTTTGATAGGGACCCCGCCATCCATCAAAGCGAGAGTGGAGGCACAGATGGAAGCCTGTGAAGTGGAACCGTTTGAGGCCATTGATTCGGAAACTAAACGCATAGTATAGGGAAATTCCGATACGGAAGGCAACACCATTGCCAGAGCTTTTTCAGCCAGAGCTCCGTGACCTATTTCTCTTCTGTTGGTAGTGCCTATGCGTCCCACCTCTCCACTTGAGTAAGGCGGAAAATTATAATGATGCATAAATCTTTTCTCTTCTTTTGTTTCCATTCCGTCAACCAAAAGTTTTTCCTCGGGGCCGGCAAGTGTTAAAACAGAGAGCACGTGTGTCCCTCCTCTATAAAAAATTCCGGTGCCATGCAGAATTGAAGAAATTCCTCCGGCCTGTACATACAAATCGCGCAATTCATCCATAGCTCTGCCATCAGCGCGTTTATTTTCGTCAATGGCTTTTTTATGCAACATATCATTCTCCGTGTCATCAAAAAGATTGTCCTCCGGGGCAAAATCTTTTCTGTCCGCATATTTCTCTTTTACCATTTTATTCCAGACACTATGCAATTCATCAATTTTCTTTTTTCCGGCGCCGGAAAAAATTGCCTCTTCCATTTTAGGCATTATATTCTCATTAAACAATTTCACCGACTCGTCCGATACTTTTTCTTTTTCAATCACTCTTTTGGTAATGCCAATTTCCCCGACTATTTTCTTCTGAAAATCCTCTAACTTGGTTATTTCAACACTGGCCAATTTGAATGCTTCCTCCAATTCTTCTTCTTTTGTTTGATGGGCTGATGCTTCAATCATATTTATGTTTCCGCCTTTTCCGCAAATGGTAAGGTCAAACTTGTATCCTGCATCGTCTTGGCGCAAGCTTTGTTCCGGATTTATTTTTAAATTTTCGTCATTATATTTACCGATACGCACCGCCCCCACAGGCCCTGCCCAAGGAATATCCGACACGGCCAAGGCAAGCGAAGCCGCGTTGATTGCCAGTATTGTCGGGTCATCCACATCAAGCGATATGACGGTGACAATGACCTGCACTGCGTGACGCATTGATTGGTCAAAAAGCGGGCGGAGAGTCCTGTCTATAACTCGGCAGGCCAGTATGGCATCTTCCGAAGGCTTGCCTTCCCGATGCATAAAACGGGAACCTAAAATTTTCCCGGCGGCATAAAACTTTTCCAAATAGTCAACCGTCAAATTAAAAAATCCCAAGCCTTCCTGCTTGTCTTTTGACATACAAGCAGTAGCAAGCACAATCGTCTCGCCATATTTTAAAATCACCGAACCGTGCGCTTGTTCGGCCAAGTCCGAGAAGGTAGCGGTCAACATTTTGCCGCCAATCTCGACTGAATACTCTTTTTTCTTCATAATATTTGCCCGTCTAAAAAACGGGTTAGCTCGTGTTCAGACTACAGTATTGTTCCTTGCTAACATAGAACATTACTTTTTGTCCGAACGCGAACCGATTAACTGATAATTTTTATCCCCTCATACCTATTAAATATTTTCTAGGGTTTAAAGAGAGGTCAATGAAATCGTCCACCGCATCACGAAGTTTGCCGGAGGTTGATTTGCCGAAAGAAATCGCTTCCACTTGCGTGCCCATACTCTGTATATATTCAACCATAGGAACATAATCTCCGTCTCCGGCCACAAGCACGACAGCATCTAATTTAGGCGCGAATTTGATGGCATCCACGGCAAGCCCGACATCCCAGTCGCCTTTTTTGGAACCGCCGTAAAAAACCTGCAAATCTTTTGTCTTTGTTTCAATGCCCAACTTTTCCAGCGCTTCAAAAAAGTTCTTTTCATCGCCAGCCTCGGAGGTGATGACATACGCCACAGCCCGGACGAGTTTTCTGCCCGCTACCGCTTCTTTCAGGACCGCGCCGAAGTTAACCCGTGCTTTGTATAAATTGCGGGCCGAATGATATAGATTTTGGGTATCAATAAAAACTCCAACTCTTTGTTCTTTATTTTTTATAACTGTCATAAATTTATTATAGCACAAACCCCTCCCGACCTCCCCTTATCAAGGGAGGAAAAGAAGACCCCCTGACAAGGGGGATTTAGGGGGTTAGACAAGCTCCATCTTTTTCATGAGGGCATTGTAGCGAGTTTTATCTTTGCGTTCCAGGTACTTCAAATGAGTGCGTCTGTCTGCCACCATTTTTATGAGCCCCCTGCGAGAACTGTTATCTTTCTTATGTTTCTTTAAATGCTTTGCCAATTCGTCTATTTGAGTGGACAAAACGGCCACTTGTACTTCGGAAGAGCCTGTGTCTTTCTCGTGAACCTGGTTTTTCTTTATAATTGACTGCTTTTTCTTTGTAGTTAACATTCTTTTACTTTAGCATAAAGCAGCCAAAATTGCAAGATAAAATAGGCGTGTCGCACAATATTTGATATAATTGCTAATATTATTATGACATCCTTAAAACAGCTCAAAACTCAATTTTTGGAATATGTGGAAATAGAGAGAGGAAGGTCATTAAATACCGTCAGGAATTACGACCATTACCTCACCCGTTTTTTGGATTTCACAAAAAACGACAATCCGGCAAATATAAACGACAATATGGTGCGGGAGTTTCGTCTCTGGCTCAACCGCCAGTCTACCGGCAACAACAGGGCCACGGGAGAAACTTTGTCCAAAAAAACTCAAAACTATTATTTGATAGCGCTCCGGGCATTTTTGAAATATCTGGCGCGGCAGGAAGTTAAAACTATGCCAGCCGAGAGAATAGAATTGGCAAAAGTCGGAGAAAGGTCACTGGACCTCATCACCCACACTGAACTTGAGAGGTTGCTCAACTCTCCTAACGGAACCGACCTGAAAGATTTAAGAGATAAAGCAATTTTGGAGCTTTTATTTTCCACCGGACTGCGTGTTTCGGAATTGTGTTCTTTAAATAGAGATATTGATTTACATTCGGACGAATTGTCCGTCAGGGGGAAAGGCGGAAAGGTGCGCGTGGTTTTTCTTTCAGACAACGCGAAAAATGCCATCAAGGAATATTTATCAGCGCGCAAAGATATGAGCGACGCTCTTTTCGTGCAAGTTGGAAATGAAATTCCTCAAAAAACAAAAAACACGGAATTCGGCCCCTTAGCCCGCAGGTCTATCGAAAGAATTGTGAAACAACACGCCATAAAAGCGGGTATTTCAAAAAAAGTTACCCCCCACGTAATGCGTCATATGTTTGCGACCGATTTACTTGGCAATGGAGCAGACTTGCGTTCGGTTCAAGCAATTTTGGGCCACGCCAATATCGGCACCACGCAAATCTACACCCACGTTACGGATAAACACTTGCGCGATGTTTATAAAAAATATCATAATAAACAATAATAATATGAAAATAGTTTCATGGAACACAAACGGACTAAGGGCAACGGCAAAACAAGGCTTTTTTACTCCTTTATTTGAAGACAAGCCTGATGTTTTGTGCCTGCAGGAAACAAAAGCCGAGCCGGAACAGCTTGCGGAAGAAACACGCAATGTTCCCGGCTATGATTCTTATTTCTCTTATTCGAAATTGAGAAAAGGATATAGCGGCGTGGCTATTTACACAAAGGAAAAACCGCAGGAAGTTTTTTACGGTATGGGTATTAAAAAATTTGACGATGAAGGCAGAATAGTAGGTGTAAAATTAAAAAATTTCACAATCTTAAGCGGATATTTTCCGAACGGCGGCCAAGGTCCTCATCGATTAAAATATAAGCTTGAATTCTATGACGCCTTTTTAAAATTTATTATGAAACTTCGCAAGAATGGCGAGCATATTATTTTTTGCGGCGATGTAAACACCGCCCACGAAGCCATTGACCTGGCGCGACCGAAAGAGAATGAAGAAAATACCGGCTTTCTGCCGATTGAGCGGGCTTGGATTGATAAAGTCGTAAAAAATAATTTTAAAGATGTGTTTAGATATTTTTATTCGGACAAAAAAGACGCGTACACATATTGGGACCAAAAAACCCGCGCCCGGGACCGCAATGTGGGTTGGCGTATCGATTATTTTTTCGCGAGTTCCGAGATTGTCCCGAAAATAAAAAATACGGGTATAATGGTAGACTATTACGGTTCCGACCATTGCCCGATTTGGATGGAGATTTAAAAAAAATGCCGTGGTGGCGAAATTGGTAGACGCGCTAGTTTCAGGTACTAGTGGAAGCAATTCCTTGGGAGTTCGAGTCTCCCCCACGGCACAAAATTTTATAGATTTATTAATTTCGGTTTTGTTTTACCTCCAAACCATTTTTTAGTGAGTTCTTCTATATTATGTGTTTTGTCGGTGACTAAAATCTTCATACTTTTATTTTTTGAGAGCTTTTTTGATATTTCCTGGTGATTGAATAAGTAATTTTTTAATTTCCTTGGAATTATATTGTCTTGTGAGATTATTTTCACTTCTTCAGGCAAAACTTTTCTGAATTCTTTCTTAAAAATCGGGTAATGGGTGCAACCCAATATAAGAGCTTCTATATTTCGGGACAAAAGTGGTTTTAAATATTTTTCAATAAACACTATAGCGAATTCTTTCTCCCCTTCTTCGGCAAATGGCACCAAAATCGGGGCAGAATTTTGAAAAACTCTAATTTTTTTATTAATCTTTTTTATTTCTTTGGGAAAAGTATTTGAAGCGACTGTGCCGCGAGTGGCAAGCACTCCCACCCTTATATATTTTGCGACCTCTTCAGCTGTTGGAATAAGCACACCTAATATTTTCCTTTTTGAACCATATTCTTTTTGTAGTTTTCGGAGCGCTCTGGCGGAAGCAGTATTGCAGGCGATAACTATAATTGCACAATTTTCCTTCTTAAATAAATAATCCACCGCCTGGCGGGTAAATTGGTACACAGTCTCATGCGAACGGTTGCCGTAAGGCACTCTTTTTGTGTCCCCCAGATACGCATAATCATATTCCGGCATTGCTTTTCTTATGGCTTTGGCAATGATAAGCCCCCCCAGCCCCGAATCAAAAATCCCGATTTTCATATTTTTCATTCTAGCATATCCTGAAATTAGTGTTATTATTTATCTATGCAAAAAATTTGCAAAACTTGCGGGAGAAAGTTTGAAATAAGAAAAGAAGACCTTATTTTTTACGAACAAATGAAGACTGTTCCCCCATTAGATTGCTCAGACTGCCGTATGGCAAGACGTTTAGCCTTTAGAAATGAAAGGACTCTCTACAAGAGGCCGTGCGACCTTTGTAAAAAGGACATTATAACGGTTTATTCACCGGAATCGGATTTTAAGGTTTATTGTCATGATTGTTGGTGGAGCGACAAATGGGACCCAAAAAGTTTTGGGCAAGATTATGATTTAAATAAATCTTTTTTTGAACAATATAAAGAATTGCAAAAGAAAGTGCCCAGACAAAGTATGGCAGCGGTAAATAACGTAAGGAGCGACTACACGAATGGCTCAGCTGAAAACAAAGACTGCTATTTGATTTTTGCCGCAGATTATAATGAAGATTGCATGTATGGGAGATTGTTGCAAAGAGACAAAGGTTGTGTGGACTGCGCATTTTTGCATGAATCAGAATTATGTTATGAATGTTTGGACTCCAGAAATTGTTTCAAGTGTATGTTTTGTGAGCAATGCCAGTCTTCCAGCGACCTTTTGTTTTGTTACAATATGCGAGATTCAAGCAACTGCATCTTCTGCACAAATGGTAGACATTTATCAAATGCGATTTTGAATGTTAAATATAGTAAAGAAGAATATGAAAAGAAAAAAGCGGAAATTCTTTCTGGTTACGAAAGCATAGAGAAAACAAAAAAAGAATTTGCTCTTTTGAAAAGCAAAACGATAGTTAAATACGCGTCACAAACCAAATGCAATAACGTAACCGGCGACTATTTACATAACTGTCACCAAGGAGTATTTCTTTATGACACTTATGATGCGAAAAATTGTTCTTATATGACGGATTCTGAAAGTCCTATGGATAGCCAAGATTGCAACAATTATTATTACAAACCGCAATTTGGATACAATATGATGGGGGTATTGGAAGGTAGCAGATTAAAAAATGGTGCTTTTGTGTTTTATTGTAGTGATGTTGAATACTGCGAAAATTGCCATCATCTGATAAATGGAATAGGCTGCAACGCCATTCGCAAGGGTGAATATATGATATTAAATAAACAATATCCTAAAGAAGAGTTTTATAAATTAAAAGAAAAAATTGATGAACAAATGAAAAAGGAAGGAACTTATGGACAATTTTTTCCATCGGAACTCGCGCCTTTTTGTTACAACGAAACACTGGCACAAGACTATTTTCCTTTAACAAAAGAAGGGGCCTTAAAAAGAGGTTTCAGTTGGCAAGAAAAAACAACCGGCACATACGGAAAAGAAACAATAAAAGAAGGAAAAATACCGGAAACGATAGGAGAGGTTACGGAAAACATACTGAAGGAAATTTTGGTATGCGAAGATTGCAAGAAAAATTTCCGTATAACAAAATCAGAGTTCGATTTCTATAAAAGGATGAATATTCCCCTGCCTCATAAAGATTTCGAGTGCCGGCACAAAGAAAGAATGCTAAAGCGCAACCCGAGAAAGCTTTGGCACAGGGCGTGTATGTGCGACAAGACAAATCACGAACATAAAGGCAAATGCCAAAACGAATTTGAGACTTCATACTCCCCTGACCGTCCTGAAACAGTATACTGCGAACGCTGCTACCAGCAAGAAGTATATTAAAATTACCTATAAAAATTATGCAAAAGTGTATAGAATACTCAATGTGGGGCAGAAGACTGGATTACGAATATCTGGTGTGGATTTATAATCACGCAGTCCGGCTCGGGCTAAAAGGAACCACTTTTTTCAACAGCGACGGCAGTATAAAAATAGTGGCTGAGGGAGAAGAAAAAAATTTAAATAAATTTGTAAAAAAAATGAAACGCGGCCGATCTTTTTTCTTTTTTCTGTCCCCCTTAGAGAATTTTTCTATAACTTGGCATGAGCCGAGAAACGAATTTAGTGATTTTTCTATTAGCTAACTCCGTGTTTTTGATGAAGTTTTGCGACTTCTTCTTCTTCCAGTTCTTCTTTTTTTTCTTTTCCCCTGTTCCCCAAAGCTTTTAACGCGCCATCCGGCAAAAGATTTAGCGATTTAACCAGCTCCGAGAGATGCTCTTTCGTATTTTTCTTCGGGTCATCAAGCACTTCCTCAAGAAGAGCGTGCAACATCCACCCCATCCTGGGTCCCGGCGGGATATTCAATTCCTTTATCATAAATTCTCCGTCAATTTTAAGTTGACCTACTGATATCGGGTCGTGCAAGGCTTCTTCTATCATTGCGAAATACTTGCGCAGACGATACGGCGCTTCTTTTTTCCTCATCCCTACCCTGTCGCATTCGCGGACATCCATCAATAGCCAAATATTTTCTTTGCCGACTTTTGTGATAATTCTCCGCACGGCGGAAAGAGTGATTAATTCCGTATCCGAAAAAAACATATGATTGCGGACGAGCTTATCAACCAATTCAATTTCTTTTTTCGTAAATTTCAACCGTTCCAATATTTTTTTTGTCATCCTAGCGCCAATAACTTCGTGGCCATAAAAAGTATATTTCTTTTTTCCAGTCGATGCAGACCTTCTTGATTTTGGTTTACCGATATCGTGAAAAAGCGCCGCCAGCCTTACTTCCAAGGGCCAATCTTTATCCGCAGAATGTTGCAGAGCGTGAAGTAAATGATTCCAAACATCATAAATGTGTTCGCCTCCCTGCTCGCAATCTATCCCCTCTTCCAATTCCGGAATTATATTTTTCAACAATCCGAATTTCTGCAACATTACAATTCCGGCAGAAGGATTTTGAGATAAAATTATTTTTGAAAATTCATCACGAATTCTTTCCAGCGATATTTCTTTTATTAAACCTGCGTTTTTAAAAATGCTTTCAGTGCTTTCGTGCGACACAGAAAAATCAAGTTGCATGGCAAAACGCACAGCACGTAGCATTCGGAGCGCATCTTCTTGAAATCGCTCGTCCGGATTCCCTACCGCTCTTAAAGTTTTATCTTTGATGTCCTTTATACCGCCAAATATGTCTTTTAAGTCAGCCTTACCATTTACATTTCTAAAGGCCATAGCATTTACCGTAAAATCACGTCTTTTAAGGTCATCTTCCAAGTTTTCACTAAATTTAACCTCATCCGGATGCCTAAAATCACTATATTTTGCCTCAATTCTATATGGGGTAACTTCTATTTGACGCAAGGTTTCGCGTGAAACCTCTTCTTGAATAACCATAACTGTCCCAAAATCATTCTCATACACAGTTTTTTCAAACAAACCAATAATCTGCTCCGGTTTAGCATTCGTGGTTATGTCCCAATCTTTTGGCTCTCTGTCCATTATGATGTCCCTGACACACCCGCCTACCAGATATGCCTCAAAACCGGCTTTTTCAAGCGTGTCTGTTACGTATGAAACTTCCTTAGGAATTTTAGATATTAAATTTTTTTCTTCTAATGAGTTCACTATTATGTGCACCCGGAGGGATTCGAACCCCCAACAACTGCTTCGAAGGCAGGCATGATATCCATTTCACTACGGGTGCAAAATTATTAATAATTCAGTAATTATACACTTTTTTTTATATTTTACAAAAAAAATTGCAACAAATGTTTAAAGTATAGTATAATGCACAATACAAGTTTTTTAGAAAATATAAATTGCGGGTATATTTGGTGGTCTTTATACATATTAAGTTCGTGGGTATATTTGGTGGTCTTTATACATATTAAGTTCGTGGGTATATTTGGTGGTCTTTATACATAGATAACTTTGCGGTTATGGTTTAGTGGTAGAACACGTCCTTGCCAAGGATGAGACGGGAGTTCGATTCTCCCTAGCCGCACAGAAATATAGTGTCCTTTACTTATAACTTATTCTATAAGGATTTTATGAAAAACTGTGGATAACTATGTTGGTAATGTTTATAAAGGACATAGTATAAAGTTGTCTTTTAGGCGCATTTTATTGAAAATATGCTGTAAAATAAGGGTATTTTTATAAAAGACATAAAATTAGCCAATTTCTATCACGTGAAACATATATTAATAGGTTCTTCATGAAACATCACAAGAGTGTAATCTAAAATAACTCTATGCCTAAAGTATTTACTTCAGAAACACAAAAAATAGGGGAAATTGGTGAAAATATAGCTGTGAAGTTCCTCGTGAAACATAATTTTCTGATATTAGACCGAAATTATACTAAAAAATGGGGTGAAATAGACATCGTGGCAGAAAAAAGTAATAAGTTGTATTTTATTGAAGTCAAATCTGTCTCTAGGCCAGACCTTGATAGTGTTAATCGTGACCTGCCTGCGCAGACAGAAACATTGGACAATTATAAACCTGAAGATAATATGCACCCTTGGAAACTTAAAAGGATGTCACGGACAATCCAGACTTACCTTTTGGATAAGAAAATTGACGAGGGAAAAGAATGGCAAGTGGATTTATTGGCTATTTTTTTGGATGTAAAAAGTAAAAAAGCAAGAATAAAAGTAGTAAGTGATATTATTTTGTAAGAATTTTGTAAACTTGTCGGGCTGCTGGGAATTGAACCCAGTCTAAATGCTCCCAAAGCACTTGTACTACCGGTATACTACAGCCCGTTTTGTTTCTAGAGTATAACCCTTAGTGATACTTTTAGCAAAAATTTTGTATTTTTCAATAAAAAGTTTACGAACTTGCATATATAGTACGCTGTGATATACTTAGGGTGTATGACTCGTGCAATCACAATACGCAAAAAAGTTTTTGAATTACGAAAAGAAGGATATTCTTATAATTATATTTCACAACAAACCGGAATTTCAAAAAGCACTCTAAGTGGCTGGCTTTCAAATATTCCTTATACTCCAAACAAAATAATAATTGAAAGAATAGGTAAGGCACGAGTAGCTTCCGGCCGTGTAAAAGCTAGACAAAAAATAGAATCTATAGAAAAAGCGGAATTAGAAGCCAAAAATGAAATAGGGGGAATAACAAAAAGAGATTTGTTTATGTTGGGGATTGGAATTTATGTAGGAGAAGGGACAAAAACAAATAATATCGTACGTGTAATCAATGCAGACCCAAAAATTATTAGGTTTACTGTTAGGTGGTTTAAAGAAGCGTGTGGTTTATCAATGGAAAATTTTAGAATTAGACTCCATTTATATCCTGATAATAATATAAAAAAATGCATACGGTTTTGGTCAAATACTTCTGGAATTCCATTAAATCAATTTCAAAAAACTTATATTGATATACGAAAAGATAAAAAAATGTTTAAAAGAGGAAAATTGCCTTATGGAACTGCTCATTTAAGTATCAAAAGTAATGGCAAAAAAGAATTTGGCGTTTTCTTTTCTAGGAAAATCAACGGTTGGATTAAGGAGGTTTTAAAATAGATTATTATGTGTATAATGAAATATACAAGCGGGTATGGTTTAGTGGTAGAACAACACACTTCCAATGTGTAGACGGGAGTTCGATTCTCCCTACCCGCACAGGTTTACAAACTATTACAAATTTCCTCCCAATAATATTTACTCGAATATCCTCCCATTTGGAACCGGATATGATATAGTTTTTGTATGGATGAATTTAAAAACATTCCAGAATTTGGAATCAAGAGAGAAAATGAAGAAAGAAGAGACGGTGGATGTGCTGTTGTTTTTGACCCTAAAAGTCAAAAATATGCAGTAAATAAAGTAACAACTGAAAATAAATTTTGGTTATTTTCTGGAGGGGTTGAAGATAATGAAGATATGAAGGACGGAGTATTGAGAGAAGTAAGAGAAGAAAGTGGTTTGTATAATTTCTTGTATGTTGAAAAAATAGCTGAAGCTATAACTCATTACTATAATAGCTTAAAGAAGGTGAATCGTCTTGCTTATGCTACCTGTTTTCTTGTAATACTTAAAGATACTGAATTACAACCTACTCAACTTGAAGAACATGAAAAATTTACTTTAGTCTGGGCAACAGCTAAAGAAGTTCTATCAAACTTAAAATTAAATAACAACGATAATAATCGTGACCATTGGATATATTTTTTTAAAAAATGTGTAAATCGTGCTATTGAATTAGGGTATGATAAAACAAATGCAAAGCTTAATTAGGTAGTATAATAGACTGTATATGATTATTTTGATAAGCATAGCGACATTGGTTTCTACATTCTTGGGCGGAATGTTTGCCTTGCGTTTCAAGGACAAATTGCATTTGATTTTAGGTTTCTCGGCCGGAGCGGTCATAGGCGTGGCCTTTTTTGATTTGTTGCCTGAAGCATTAGGGTTGGGGAAAGAAAATTACAATATTGGTTTAATCACTTCCATTGTTGCTCTTGGTTTTATTGTTTATATGATTTTGGACAGATTTGTTTTTTTTCATTCGCACGGAACGGAAGAAAATAACGGGGAAAATAATTTAAATAAAAGGGGAGTGCTGGGGGCGGGAAGTTTGTCTATGCACAGTTTTCTGGACGGCGCGGCGATAGGCTTGGCTTTTCAAGTTTCAAGCGCGGTAGGCACTATAGTGGCTGTTGCCGTGTTGGTGCATGATTTTTCCGACGGAATAAATACCGTGAATATGATATTAAAAAATTCCGGCACGCGCAGACAAGCATTCAAGTGGCTTTTAGTTGACGCTATCGCTCCGGTGCTGGGAGTAATTTCCACTTTGTTTTTTACCGTCTCGGAAAATACACTAGGCATAATTCTAGCCGTATTTACAGGGTTTTTTCTATATATTGGCGCTTCAGATTTATTGCCGGAAAGCCATCACAATCATCCTACAATGTGGACTACTGTCGCTACAGTATTGGGAGTTGTTGTCTTGTATGGGGCGATAAAAATGGCTGGTATTTAACTAAAAATTAAAAATAAAATTTTACCGGTACGGATTTTTTGAAGCTTAAAAAATCCTGAAGTTTTCGCGCCGTCGCGCTCAAAACCCCTCAAAAATTTCATTTTCAATTTTAGTTTGCCCA
>Ga0265340_10000448_pt1 | contig 22253 bp, 15 predicted proteins | sample 4CB225metaG_FD_202082 | JGI IMG/M metagenome (GOLD analysis project Ga0265340, IMG submission 202082) | Rhizosphere microbial communities from Carex aquatilis grown in University of Washington, Seatle, WA, United States - 4-CB2-25 metaG | ecosystem: Host-associated > Plants > Roots >...
CGGAAATCCGCCAGATTTGAGGCAATCTGCGATTCACCATTGCGGTATCTGCTCGTGATGGAAGCCTGCGCTGACCGGTGGCATTCCATGGCGACATGCGCGCCTCTCCATGACGTCGCTAGCGATCCTTACATACGACGGAGAGAATCATGCGCCGCGGGCCGATGCTCAGGCTGCCTTGCATCTTCCTCGAGCCAACAGATAACACGGCGCGAGGGCGAGACCTAGCGAACAATCACGCGAGCCGTCAAATAACACCTCGTGGAACGTGGGAATTTAATTCAATTTTCTTGTAAGGCGTCAGCGCCCCACCAAGTTCTGCGCGACGACCGGGGTCGCGCCGCTAGCGCGCGAGGGACCGTAAAGCGCGACAATTCCGGCGATGTCGCCGGGCTGCAGACCTTCGAGCCGGCCGCTATATTCGAACGACATCAACTCGCCCGACGGGCTTGGGTGATCCAACCCCAGCACATGGCCGATTTCATGCGCCAGAACGTATCTTAGCCTATAGCTCTTGCTGTCGATCACGGGGCGGCCGGCCGAGGGGCCCTCTGCGGCGCTCCAAAATTGTTGGGGATTGAGGCAGACGATGCCTTTGGCGATCCGGTCGAACCTCTGTCCGCCGGATGACGCGGGCGTGACGTCCGCATAAGCCACCCCGTCGGGCGCAGCTTCGGCGGCAATCAGAAGATCCGCCGCGGCGGCGTTCTTGGCCGGAAAAAAGTGAATATCGGCGGCATTTTCCCACATACCGAACGCGGCGGCGAGCTCGCCGTCGAACTGAAGGGCAGAGAGCCGCGAGCGCGCGAGCAGCGTGTTCACGCCGGTAATCGCGCGGCAATTATTGATCCCAGAGGAAGCGGATGGACCCGACACCACGGCGTAGCTAAGCGATGCACCGGTGCCCGGGTTCGCCATTCCCCATTTGACGTCATGGCCATTCATTTCGAGCAGGCGATAGCCGTCGTCGGCATTTGCCGCCGCGAGGGCCAAACAGACTGTGGCAACCGCCAAGAAACCCGAACTGATCCGCATGGGACGCCTCGTGCGCGCCTCGTCCAAAAGGGGCATGCGCTACACCCCTTTTTTGTCCCACAAAAGTCACAGGCGGACAAGCGGCTTTGTCCGAGAATGATCACAACCGAGTAGACGCATTGTCGCTAACCTTTTGGAGCGCATGAGCGCGATTGAGTGCTGGCGGGCGGACAAGCCCATGACCGGGCAAAATCGAAGAGGACACGATGAAGAAGCTCTTAATCACCTGCGCCGCCGCCGCCCTAAGCGCCGGTCTTCTCAGCCCGGCATTCGCGCAAGATTCCGCGCAACCGACGGCCCCGGCTACGCAGGCCACTGGCGCACAAACGGCGCCACAGACTGCGCCGTCGAGCCCGCAAGCCGATCTCACCGGCCAGACGATCTACAGCTCGAAAGGCAGCAAGATCGGAATCGTCGCCTCGATGACGAACGATGCGCAGGGCCAACAGAACGCCGTGGTCGGCGTCGAAAAATTCCTCGGGATGGGCGGCAAGAACGTCCTGTTCCCGGTTTCATCGCTGTCGCCCAAGGACGGCGGCGGCTACAGCACCTCGCTCACTTCGGCGGAGATCAAGAAACTGCCCGAAGCCAAGAGCGGCGCGAACTGAGGACCGCATTTGGTGGGGCGTTGGCGAAGTCGGCGACGGCTCTCCCCCACAGCCCCCTCGGTCGGCGTGATAACGCCGCGCCCCACCAAACCCTGCCCATGGCGACGAGCGCAGTGCGAAGACGCGCGCGCTTTCCGGAAACAGGAGACCTGCGATGAACACACGACCCTCATTTCTGAAACTGTCGATGACCGATAGCGGCGCGATGAGCTTGGCGAAACCGCTGGCGCTCGCCTCGGTCCTGCTCCTTTCCGCATGCGGAACGGATCCGGGCGACCGGATGCTGTCGGGCGGCATGCTCGGCGCCGCAGGAGGCGCGATCGTCGGCGCTGCCACCGGCAACCCCGGCGCAGGCGCGGCCATCGGCGCGGCCAGCGGCGCGTTTATCGGCGGCGTCACCAACCCGTGCCAGCTCGACCTGGGCGCGCCCTATTGGAAACGGCACGGCGGACGCAAAGCCTATGAAAAGCGCTGCGGCCACGACGAAGATCGGGACGGCCCGCGAGGCTGAGGTCCGCCACGCGACCGCTGACGATCCGTCTGAAGCCGGCACCGGAAAGTGCGCAGCCTGCGTCTGATCCGCAATAAAACTCGGCTTTACAGCGGGCCGGACGCGGATTTCTAATCGCGCCATGCCGACTCTGGATGAGCTGCGCCCTCTGCACCCCGACATCGGGGCGGACTTCACGATTCCCCAGCACTGGGAGCGCTACGGCGCGGCCGAGCACGCGATCTGGCGCACCCTGTTCGAGCGCCAGGCGCGGGTGCTTCCCGGCCGGGGCTGCCAAGAGTTCCTCGGCGGTCTCGAGCGCTTGAAACTTGTGCCCGACCACATCCCCGATTTCGAGCGTCTGTCCGAGCAGCTTTCGCGGCTGACCGGCTGGCGCGTGATCGCGGTGCCATCGCTGGTGCCCGACGATGTGTTTTTCGATCATCTCGCCAACCGGCGGTTTCCGGCGGGACAATTCATCCGCAAACCCGAACAGCTCGATTACATCGAGGAACCCGACGTCTTCCACGATGTCTTTGGCCATGTGCCGATGCTGGCCCATCCCGTGTTCGCCGATTATATGGAAGCGTACGGCAAGGGCGGGCAGCGCGCGCTCGCCGAGTTTGGAGCGCTCAAGAACCTGGCGCGGCTTTATTGGTACACGGTGGAGTTCGGGCTTATCGAGAGCCGCGAGGGGTTGCGCATCTACGGCTCTGGCATCGTGTCGTCGAGCGCGGAGTCGGTGTACGCGGTGGAAAGCCCCTCGCCCAACCGCATCGGCTTCGAACTCGAACGCGTGATGCGCACCGATTACCGCATCGACGATTTCCAGGAATCCTATTTCGTTATTTCCTCGTTCGAGGAACTGTTCGCCGAAACCTACAAGGATTTCGCCGCACTTTACACCAAGCTGGCGAGCGGGCCGGTTTATAAGCCGGGCGACGTGCTCGATAGAGACCGCGTGCTGACGCGCGGCACCCACGCCTATCGCGCGGGCAGCCACGCGGCACTGTAACGGTCCATGTACCCTATTCCGGGACGCGGATGATCTCGGCGCGGCCGGGCCTGGTTCCCGCTCCAACGGCTATCTTGCACCATAAACAGACGTAGAAGCGCCGGTCGCCGTCCTCAGCCGCTTCGTGGTGTCGCGACTGAACTGATGCCGTGCGCCGGATCTGCTTCGGATACGCTCTGGTTCGGCACGGCCATCGCCTGCAACCGCGCGGTCAGCGCAGACGCCGCCTTTGCACCCGCTGTGCTCAGCTCGTGCGCCAATCGCTCGACGGCCCGCATGTCGTCGACCTTGCAGGCGTGTTCGAGATCGCGGGAGAGAGCGCTCAATTCCATCGCGCCCACATTGCCGGCCATGCTGACGAGACCATGCGCCGCGCGCGCGACGGTAGAAAGATCACCCTTCGCTCGGTGCTCCTCGACCAGAGCAAGATGGTTGGCGGCTTCAGCAAGAAAAAGAGCGATGAACTCCGCGACGCTCTGCGCGGACATGACGGTGTCGAGTTCCGCCAGCTTGGCCACGTCGAGGACGAGCGGGCCCGGGACGGAAGCCGGCGTTCCATTCGTCATGGGCTGGAGCTCCTTGTGGATGGCCGGCGCTTCGGACGACCGCACCCCCGGTTTTTTCTTTGCCGCCAATTGCGCGAGCTTCGAGAGCAACAGTTTTCCATCTATCGGTTTCGATATGTAATCGTTCATCCCGGCGGCAATGTAAGCCGCACGTGCGCCCTGCATCGCATTGGCGGTCAAGGCAATGATGTAGACGAGGCACGCCGGCGGCGGCAAAGCCCGGATTTGTTTGGTGGCTTCCACTCCGTCAAGCTCGGGCATCTGGACATCCATCAGCACCGCGTCGTACGCGGTGCGCCGTACAGCGTCCACCGCTTGATGTCCGTTTTCGGCGATATCCGTACGATGGCCCGCCTTGCCAAGCAGCGCCACGGCGTATTGCTGATTGATCTTGTTGTCCTCCGCCAGGAGCAGATGGAGCGGTGACGCCGGCGGCAACGCGGCGAGAGTCGCTTGCGCAGAGTTCGTCGCCGGGGGATCGGTTCGGCTTGCATGACCTTCGTGCATGCGAGCCGAGAATAGCTTTGTCAGGCAATCCATCAGGTCCTGTTGGCGGATCGGTTTGCTCAGCAGGGCATCGAGCGTCAGCAATGCAGTCTTATTGACCCCTTGCGATCCGGCTGACGATATCAGGACGAGTTTGGTTTCCGCGAACTCCGGCATGGCACGAATGCGTCCGGCCAGCTTGTCGCCCGACATTCCGGGCATCATCTGATCGAGGAACACGAGGTCGTAGGGCCGGCCCTTGTGCCAGGCGCGCTCCAGCTCCGCGATCGCCGCAAAGCCGTCCGCGACGCCGCAAACCTGCATCCCGTATGCACTGAGCTGGCGGCCGAGAATCTCAAGGTTCATCGCGATGTCGTCAACAATGAGCACGGTCAAGTTCTTCAGCTGCGACGGCATCGGGGGACGCTCGGGGATTGTCGCGTTGGAGTGCTCCAGCGCCAGTTGAACCCAGAATGTGGAACCCGACCCCACGTGGCTCGTGACGCCTATCTCGCCGCCCATCAAATCTACGAGTTGCTTACAGATCGCCAGACCAAGGCCGGTTCCGCCGAAGCGCCGGGTGATGGAACTGTCGACCTGGCTGAATTTCTTGAACAGGCGCTCGCGGACACTCTCGGGAATGCCCATGCCGGTATCGGTGATCTCAAAGCGCAGCGTTTGCTTGCCTTGCGCGGCGGTGGTTTCGTCGACCCGTTCGAACACCTGAAGCGAAATACCGCCTTTCTCGGTGAATTTGATGGCATTGCCCAGCAGGTTGAGCAGAATTTGGCGAAGGCGTGTGGGGTCTCCGTGATAAACGCCGTGGGTGGCGCGGTCCACGAAAACGCCCAGATCGATGCCCTTCTCACGCGCTTTTGCCGCCATCAGACTCGTCGCGCTTTCCACCGTGCCGACAAGATCGAAGTCGATATGTTCGAGCTCCAGCTTTCCGGCCTCGAGCTTGGAGATATCCAGGATGTCGTTAACGATGGCGAGCAGGGCGTCACCCGACTCGCGCACGACGTCGGCGAACTTGCGTTGCTCTTCGTCCAGATTCGTTTCCATGAGCAGACCCGTCATACCGATGATACCGTTCATCGGCGTGCGGATTTCATGGCTCATATTGGCGAGGAAGTCGCTCTTGGCCCGGTTCGCGCGTTCAGCGGCGTCGCGGGCCTCGGAGAGTTCGCGCGCCTGCAAAACCAGGCGGGCCTCGCTTTCCCGCAGTGCTTTTTGCGCGAGATGGCGGCGCGTCTCGTGCAACAGCAAAGTGCCAAGAATTGTGGCCGCGAGAATACCAGAGATGAAGGCAGGAACGATTGCATCGAGCATTGCGGTCCGTCCCTGGTATGACCACAACACAAGCAGGCTCAGACCGGCTGAAAGAGCGCCCAACACCGGCAAATGGTAGTAATTGACTTCACCCGGCTGCGCACCCTTGCGCCGGTCGAGCGACAGACGCAACGCCAGGCCCGCGCCGGCGCAAGCGATCGACATGACAATTCCCATACCGTCCACGGTTCCGCCCTGGAGAGCAGGCAGAAGTTCCACGCCGACGGCGATCAGCGCCGCCACGATTGCCGCGGCGGGGCCCGCGAGCAGTCCGGCCAGCGCCAGAAGCACCGTCTGGCTACCGGTGAAACCGCCACCGCTTAAATGGACGGGCATCAACAGGGCGATGGCGGTCGCGACGCCGAATAGCACGCCGGTTGCCACGCTCCGCGCTCGCTCGGATGCCGGCAGCAGATGCGCCGCGAGCGTCCGCGCCGGACGGTAGGCGATCACTGCGGCCGCAAATACCGCGAAATTGAGCATGAACTCGACGATCGTGATTTGCCAGAAGATATCCATTGAACCTGAGTCCCTATCGCCTCGTTCGTGAGATCAGAAATTCACACTCAGTGTCGCAAACACCTGCCGTTCGACGGCGGCGCCAGAGGTTTGTCGTTGGGAGGACTGCAATAAGTTCTGGCCGGAGACCGACAGCGTCGCCCAATCCGCCAGGCGGTAGGCCACGCGCGCATCGACGGACATATAGGCCCCGATCGGTATCAAGCTCGTGCCGCTCATTCCCTGCCGCAGGCCGGTCGTATTCGATTGATAGCCGAGATAGGCGTCGGTTTCCCAATTGCCTTGCGTCCAGCCGACCCCGGCCTTTGCGACGTGATGGGGTGTCGTGTGTTCGAAATCGGTAAGCGTTGCGCCGCCCGCCGCAAACGGCAAGAAACGGTCATGGATGATTTCGGCGCGATAGCTCAACGACCAGCGCCAACCTTCGCCGACCAAGCCGTCGGCGCCGAGTTCCAGTCCGTTCGCATCCGAGTCGCCAATATTGGCGGATGTCGAGTATGTACCGCCCGGTATCGCAATCGTTCCGCCGCTTGTGGCTATGAGGTCATCCGAATGCTGATGGAAAAGGCTGGCGTGCAGCCGTGCGGCGAGCGAAGGGAAGGCGCGGTCCCAAGCCAATTCGTAATTCGTGACGGCAGTCGGGCGAAGCGATGGAACTCCCGTCAAGCCAAAGAAGGCCGAGTTCGAAAGAAGGGCGCCCGCGTTCGCCAAACTCGGAAGCTGTACGCCGCGGCTCGCGCTAATCCGTAGCGTGTCCCGGTCGTCGGCCTTCCACACCAGGCCGCTGTTGAAGCTGAATTCGTTGATCGTGCGGTCCCAATCGGAGTTCGTGAACGGGTAGTTGGCGGGCACGGAACCGTTGCGCCCGAGCGAGAGATGATCGAAGCGAACGGCATTGATCAGCGAAATGGCCGGCGTGATCCGCCAGTTCCACATGCCCGAAGCGGACACAACGCCGTAGAAGACGTTGGCACCGGTATATGTCGCCGTATTGACGGTGTTGTGCCGGTACTCAAGTGCGACACGGAACGTGTGATCGGTTCCTAGATTGAAGACATCTTCTCCCTGAACGACCGTAACTTGGTTGTGGAAGGAAATGCCTACGGATTGGGAAGTGTCTCCGGGCCACTGTGCGATCCAATTGTGATAGGCCGTGAACTTCAGCAGCCCGGCGCCCGTGTCGGCTGTGAGGCGCGTCAGCAGAGAGTTCGTTTCGTACCTCGAAATGCCGTAGGATTGTCCCGGATTCATCTCGTTCCGGCGGGCATGACTGTGGCTCGCCTCCACGTCGAGTTCGACATCGTCGCTCAGCGCGAAGGCGGCGCGTGCGTTGATCTCGGCGCGATCGTTTTCCATACGCGACGAGCCTCCCATGGACGTCGGAGGGGCCCCCAGATCCGGGCCCGGCGAGCCTCCGGGGATCGACGGAAGAGGAGTCCCGAAATCGTTGTCGGATTGAATTCCGCCCGACAGGCGCAAAGCTCCGATCTTGCCCAGTTTGAAGGTGGAGACGCCGGAAATTTCCGTCATCCCCGGCGTGCCCGTACTAACCGATGCCGCGTTCACGTCGTCGTAGCGCGGATTGGTGGTGATGATGTTGATCACGCCGCCGACAGCATTGAAGCCGAACAGTGCGGAGTTTGGCCCTTTTACGATCTCGATCTGGCGGATCGCGCTCAGTTCGACCGGTAGTGCGCTCCACGGAACGAAGCCGTAAAAATCCGCGTAGACTTGCCGGCCATCAATCAGCACAAGGGTCCGGGCGGCGTAAGCTTGATCGTAGCCCCGTATGGAGACATCTGTATCGTCGCTGGCCCATTGCATCAGGTCGACGCCCGCGACGTGGCGCAAAACGCCGGGTATGTCGCGCGCGCCGGAGCGGCGAATTTCGTCCGCCGTGACGATGGTCATATTCGCGGGGACTTCCGTGGCACGCTGCGGCGAGCCCGTGGCGCTGGTCGTTACCGGTTCTCCGAACAATTGTTCCAGCGAACCGTAGTCCATCGATTGCGCGTGAAGCGGTGACAGGCCGATGAAAGCGGTCGCGCTCATCGCCACTCCAGTCATTAGGCGGCGGCAAGTGCGATGCCGCTCGCCAATCTCGTCTTGAGTGTCCACGGTCATCGGCGTTTCACCATCATCGTAAATACGGAGGAGAACTGCACGCCCGCAGCAGCCGATAATGCCGTGTCGAGAACGATGTTCACGCTCGAGCCGGCTTGCACCATCAACACGCAGCATTTGGTATCCAGACAGGCCGGATCGCTTGAGATGCTCACGACATGCAGCCGCCGCACGGCGTCGGCGATCTGGGCGCCGTTCGCGGCGAGGCCAGGCATCAGATAGAGCGCGTCGAAGCGCTGGCCGTTCTGCGAAAGCTCGTCCAAGGAAACCGCAGTCGCACGGATGGTCGAGGAGCCCGGCCCAACGATTGCGCTCAAGGCGCCGGCGGTCTGGCTCGCCGAGTTCTTGCCGTCGTGAACGGCTGGGCCGTAAACGACGCCAATTAATATCGTAGAATGGTTCTGGAGCGAGTCGATGAAGCCCAACGAACGCGCGGCGGCCTGAAGATCGCCCAGCGCGACGGCATCGGCGGCACGTGCCAAGGGGGTTAAAAGCGTCGCGCAGATTGCGGCGACAGCACAGACCTTGGCGGCACATAACATTGGACTGAGCTTTCAGTTACGCGATGCATTTCTCCGTGCGAAATGTGCGCTGCGATGTGCGGGAGCCTGTGCCGGCACAATCCTAAGGTAGGGATGTTGATTTGATAAAACCTTAACTAGAATGATTAAGTGCGGGTTTACTTTTCCACCGAGATACACCGGCAATTGCAGGTGCAGGGCCGCTAATCGGCACTTTGTGAGGGGGAATTCGCGGCCGTACGCAAACGGCGGCGCTCAGGGAACGCCGCCGCTGCGAGAAGAATGTCCGCTCCCGCTAGAGCCCGCTCAGTCCACCTTGAGGTTCGTCGCGCGAATCGTGACGGTCGCGGGGCAGAACGCGCCCACATCCTGAAGTGCGCCGCCCTTCACCGTCGGGTCCTTGTATTTCAGTGTGATCTCTTGATGCGCCTTGTTGATGCACACCTGCGTGACAGGCTCGGCGCCGGTTGCCGCGTTGTCATGGACGGCGCCGCACAGCGTTTCCCCGTCGAAGGAGATCTGGGACAGACGAGCGGTCTGGTAAAATTCCTTGTCGGTCTTCAGATAAAGGAATCCCACGCCGCCCACGGTCTGGATGTACTGGACATTCTTGCCGTCATTGCAGACCGCGACCCATGATGCCGCGTTCGCCGCAGCGGCCGTCGATCCGGCCAGCGCCGCGATAAGAAGCAACTTGTTCATGATGAGCTCCCGAAGTCTCGGCGGGTGCGCACAGAGGAGGATCGAGCCGAGCGTCGGTCCTTCGCCCGAAGGAGCGAAATTTACGCCCCCGGCAGGCTAAAGTTGTAAATTTGATATGGGCATTTGGTCGCAAGCTGCACTGCGATCCTCATTGGAATGATTCCGGTCTGGGGATTCCGCGCCGATTACCGCGGCGCCCCCAGTGCCTTCAGCACTTCGCCTTCGGTCAGTATTTGTGACAGCACGACCGGCTCGGCGGCGCCCGGCGCATAATAAAGATAGAGCGGCACGCCCGAGCGGTCATGCGCTTAAAGCAGCGCGGTGATCGCGGGATTGCGGTTGGTCCAGTCCGCCACCAGGAAAGCAACGTGTTGCTCGGCGAACGCCGCGCGCACGGCGGGCCGCGACAGGGCCGCTTCCTCGTTCACCAGACAGGTGATGCACCAGGATGCCGTCGCGTCGACGAACACCGCGCGACGGGCGGCCCGTAACTGGTCAAGACGTGCGGCGGAGTAAAGTTCGGACTTTATCCCGGCATAAGTGCCGAGAGCGGGCGGCGCGGGGCTCGCGTGGCCGATCTGGCTCAGCGCATAAGCGACGCCCGCGAGTCCGATAATGGCGACAAGGCTTCCCGCCTTCCTCAGCCAATCGCGGCCCGTCCTTGTGGCGCCCCACAGCCAAAGCGAAACGGCAAGCGCGGCCATCGCGGCCAAGGCAGCGATGAGTCCGTTGCGATCGACCTGTTGCGACAGGACCCACAATAGCCACGCCGCCGCGCCAAACATCGGGATGGCCAGAATCTGCTTCAGCCGCAGCATCCATTTTCCCGGCTTGGGCAGGATGCGGTGCATCACAGGCCACAGGCCGAGCAAGATGAACGGCAGCGCGAAGCCTAGCCCCAACGCGGCGAACACGGCGAGCACGATGGGCGCCGATTGTGTCATGCCATAGCCGATTGCCGTCGCCATGAACGGCGCGGTACAGGGCGCGGCAACCGCCACCGCCAACACGCCGGTGAAAAACGCGCCGAGGAGCCCGCCTTTGCGCGCCAGCCCTTCACCCGCCGAGATGGCGTCGATCTCGAACACGCCCGACAGATTGAGTCCCACGGCGAACATCAAAAGCGCCAGCCCCGCCACGACGATCGGCTCCTGCAACTGGAAACCCCAACCGATGGCAGCCCCGCCTGCGCGCAATGCCGTCAGCAAAAGACCGAAGGCGATGAAGCTCAAGACCGCGCCGGCGCTGTAGGTGAAGGATTCTGCGCGCGCGTGGCCGCGCCCGCTGCCCGCATGCCCGGCCAACGCCAAGGCTTTCATTGCCAGCACAGGCAGCACGCAGGGCATGATGTTGAGGATCAACCCGCCGATGAAGGCGAACAGCAGCGCCAGCGCGAGACCGAGCGAGCCGCCTTCGCCGAAGCGCGCGGGCGGCACGGCGCCGAGCTTGGCCCTCACTTGCAAGGCCTGGACGGAATGATCCGCGGAGGTCAGCACCAGCACGCCTTCGAGAACCTTGCCGAGCTTGCTCCCCGCCTGCGTACGCAACACGATGCCGTCGCCCGCAAAACCGAGCGCCTGCGGCGCGACATCGTTCACTTCGCCGGACCTGGACGGGAAGAACTGCGCGTCCACAGGTTTCGCCGCGCCGCCCAGCGCGGGCGCCTGAACATAGAGCTTGAGTTCGCCATCGAGCGCATAGCGCATCGGCCAGGGCGACACGGCGGGAAGCTTGGCACGCGCCGCCGCAAAGCGTTCCGCGTCGATCGCGTCGGGCGGCTGTGCATTCGCCTGGACGAACAGGATGAGATTCAGCGTTGCTTCCTCGGGAATGCAAACCTCACGGCACACCAGCCACGAAACCGCGGCGCTCAGATGTTCTTCCGAATCCGGCTTGGCGTCCGCAGGCGCCTGCAGATCGACCAGCAGCCAGACCTTGTTCTGATAGCCGTAGTCCATCAGCGGGCCGACCGGATCGCGCTCGGGATAGGGCCACTGGATCGTGTCCGCGGTCCAACCCGGCGGCAGAGTCCATGTGATTTCGGTTGGCGCGCCTGCGTCGCCCGGATTGGACCAATAGGTGTGCCAGCCGGGACGGATGTTCTCTTCCAGCGCCACCGTCAGCGTCCCGCCTGGCGAGACGGCCAGACGATCCGCGACCAGCTTGGCGATCACCTTCGGCGCCTGATCGATCTGAGCGGCAGCCGGGGCCAAACTCGCCAGCAAAATCAGGGTCCAGAGCCAGAGCCTGCGCATCATGGCGCCGCTCATAGCCTGCCGCGCGGCGGCGCGCTAGCGGGCCTCGCGCGAAGGTGAAGATTCGCGCTAGTTTCCAGGGCTTTGGCTTGGGGAAATTCATGCGCGTCACGGGAGGTATCTTCGGTGGTCGCACGCTGGCGGCGCCGCGCGACGCGCGCGTCAGGCCGACCTCCGATAAGGTGCGCCAGGCGATGTTCAACATCCTATTGCACAACGAATTCGGCCTGACGCTCGAAGGCGCGCGTGTCGCAGACCTGTTCGCGGGCACGGGCGCGCTGGGGATCGAGGCGTTGAGCCACGGCGCATCCTTCTGCCTGTTCGTCGACGACAACGCGGAAAGCCGCGCGCTGATCCGCGAGAACATCGAGGCCATGTCGCTGACCGGGGCGAGCAAAATCTGGCGTCGCGACGCCACCGGGCTTGGGCCGATCGCGGCAGGCAGCGGCGGTCCGTTTGAACTCGTCTTCCTCGACCCGCCCTACCACAAGAACCTGGTCACGCCCGCGTTGGACAGTTTGCGCGAAGGCGGTTGGCTGGCGGACGGCGCGTTGCTGGTGGCGGAAACGGCCGAGGACGAGATCATTGCGCCACCGGATGGCTTTCGCCACCTCGACGAACGCGTCTATGGCGATACGCGCGTCCTGTTCCTCGGTGCTTCGACTTAATGTCCCGGCGCGGTGTCGCCGATGTAACGCACGCGCCAGATCGTCTTGCCGGGATCGTCCGCGACCAGGAGGCTGCCGTCTTTCGCCACGAGTAAACCGGCCGGCCGCCCCCACACCTGCGCCGGAGAACTCGTGCCGTCCCAGAAACCGGTGAGGAAATCCTCATAACCACCCGCAGGCCGCCCGTTCGCGAATTTGATGCGCACGACCTTGTAGCCGGTGGGCTTGGCCGCATTCCACGAACCGTGCAGGGCAACGAACGCATCGCCCTTGTAATCCTTGGGGAACTGATCGCCCTCGTAGAATACGAAGCCGAGCGGCGCGGAATGCGATTGGAAAAGAAGGTCGGGAACTTTCGCCTTGGCCACCAGATCCGGCCGCTTGGCGCCGAAATTCGGATCGGGGTGCTGACCGATATAGGCGTACGGCCAGCCGAAAAAGTCGCCGGCCTGGATGCGGGTGAAATAGTCCGGCACTAGACCGTCGCCCAGCCCGTCGCGTTCGTTCACCGTGACGTAGAGATCGTCCGTACCAGGATAAACTGCGATGCCTACGGCATTGCGCAGGCCCGAGGCGAAGGTTTGCATGTGACCGTCCGCCCTCACCTTCTGCACGGTGGCGCGCGGCGCGGCATCCTCGCCGACGTTTTCCGCGCTGCCGATGGCGAGATAAAGCGCGCCGTCGCGCCCGAACGCGATGTCGCGCGTCGAATGTCCGCCCTTGCCACCGAAATCGTCCAAGGTGACGCGGCTGCGCGCGCCAGCCTCAAGCGCGCCGTCCTTGTAGGCAAGACGCCACACCGCGACCAGATCGCCGACATAGAGCGCGACATCGTGGAACGCCAGGCCGTGCGGGTTGTTGAAACCGCTCGCGAAGAGATGGGCGACGCCATCATGGATGATCGCGACCCGGTTCAAGCTCGGCTCGCTGATGAAAACGTCACCGTTCGGCGCCAGCGCCATGAAGCGCGCATTCGCCAATCCCGTCACGAACGGCGTCACCGCAAATCCCTTCGGCGCCTCGGGTATGGTGTTCTTCGGCCGCGCGATCGTTTCCGAAGAATTGGCGGCGGCGGGCGTGAGATAGGGCTTGGGTAAATCCGCCGGCTGGATCAGATGCTTCATACCGGGATGGTCGGCGCCGCGGGCGGTCATACACAGGAAGCTTGCGGCCAGCAGGGCGCCGAGGATCGCGTTTCTTGCCATCTCGATAGGCCTCCATTTGCCGATAGATTCTTTCTAATTGCGGCGTGCAGGACAACCAGCCGGCCACGCTTGTCACAAATTGCGTATGGTAAACGTTGCTTGCACGCGGGTCGCCGAAAATCGGAAACGCCATTGCCGCCATCCAGTTAACGCTGGTCCATCGATCGTGAGATCGCGTCGAGTGGGCGGCTTCGGGCGCGCACGAATCGTTCGACCCCACCACGAAAGATACGCTCGCTACCCACACCGCAGGCACCTTGCCTCGCCCAATTCTTGGTTACCGACAATCGATCGTAGGAAAACATCCCGGTTCTTGGAATTGACATGGTCAACCCCGCCGCCAAATGTTAATAGTAAACAAATTGTTGAAGGCGGGGCTTCGTCGCGTTGGGGTCGCTGCCCAATAGGTTGGGGGATGTCGTAGTGGGTAGAAGGCAAGGGGTGTCCTTGTCGTCCTTGGAGCGGCGCAGTGCCGGCGCTGGAAAGAGCCGCAAGGGCTTCAGGGTGCTGGCGCTCGCAACCGCATTCGTGGCGGGAATTGCGGCGGCATTTTGCGTTACGCAAGCGGTCGCCGATTACGCCGACGGCGACCAGGCCAAACAGACCATCGCACTTGAGAGCACCGTCCAGATCTGGCGCATGGCCGCCTGGCAGGAGGACGATTTCTTTGCGCAGGTGGCGTTGGGCGATCTCTATTCGCAGGATCCCAGCTTCAAGGACACGATCGAGGCTTATGTCTGGTATTACCTGGCGGTCCGCCCCAACCATCTTTACCCCGTCGACGACGACGAATTTGCCGGCCGCGCCTACGATCAGAAATGGCGCGGCGCCTTCGACGCCATGCAGCGGATATACGATTCCCTGACGCTCGAAGAGCGCATGCAGGCGCGCGCGCGGATCATCTATATCCTGGCCAGCCGGGGCTCCGAAGGCTTCATCACGCTAGGCAAGCTGCATCGCGAAATGGACCGCGGGCAACGAGGCCAGCCCGGCAGCTGGCCCCCGGTCTATGTCACGAAGTGCGACCCGGTGCCGTTCGAGGATGGCTGGTGGTCGCGATTCTGGCGATGGCTGTTTGGCGAGAGGGAGAGGCCAAGACCGAGGCCAGAGTGCCATCGAATTCGCGTCACCTGGGATAATTTCGACAATTCGGGTGCGGACGCCTATGCCGCGCAGTCCGGCTCGTACCCTCAGTCCGGTTACTATCCGCAGTCCAGCTCCTACCCGCAGTCCAGCGCGTACCCGCAGTCTGGTTCCTATCCGCAATCCGGTTCCTATCCGCAGTCCGGCAGTTACGGTGCTCAGCCCGGTTACGACAGTAGCGCGACGTCCGCAAACCAAGGCGCGGCGACCAGTCAAAGTGTCGGCACGACTCCCAGCACCGGCGGCAGCGCAAGCGTGACCGAAGGCCCAAGTGTGAGCATGGGTTACAACGGCTCGGGGGCATCGAGCACCGGCAGCTATCCCGGTTACAGTGGCGGCCAGGATTACGGCAACTATGGCGGCGGCAGCGCCAGCGCACCGTCCGTAATCGTCAAGAACGACGTCGAAGCGCTGATGTATTTCGACATCGCGGTGCTTCGCGGCCATCCCCTCGCCCAATATTACGTCGGTTCGCAACAAGCCCAGCTGTCGTCGGCCGTCACCAATCTGCAGAAGATCGAGAGTGAGGCCGAGGCGCGCGCCGAAGTTTGGCTGCCGCCGTTTGAGTATTATCCCGGACTCACCGCCGGCGGCATGCCCCATTCCGACGAAAGCGCGCCCAATGTCGACCAGCGCCGCGCTCTGGCCCGCGTGGGCGAGATACCTCCCTGCACTATCGAGATCGCCTTGGCGTTTCGTGGGCATCTCAACCGTGCGCGCGGCTGCATGCACGTGCCGCCCCCCGTCCTGGAACAGGCCCTGAGGAATTTCCAGAAGGCGACGCATCTTGAGTCGACCGGCTTCGAGCCTGCCTCTGTGATCGTTCGGCTGATCCAGATGGATGCGGTCGACGGCGATGCGGAGATGGAGAACCGGCTGGGCGTCATGTACGCCGAGGGGGTTGGCGTGCCGAAGAATTATCCGCGCGCCGAAAAATGGTTCGCCAAGGCCGCCGACCAGCGCTACGGCGAAGCGCTGTTCAATCTCGGCGTGCTTTACAAGGCGGGGCCGCCGGGCGTGCCGCAGAACATGTACAAGGCCGTCACGCTCGACCTCGAGTCCGCGGCCGCCGGGTTCAGGCCCGCTCGCTGCGAAATACAGGAATTGCTGACGCAAGCCGGTATCGACTGTCGCCACTGGGCAAGGAGATGATCATGACGCGAATTCTCTCTCTGCCTCGCACGCCGTCCCACTATTGGGGTGCGCTGCTGGTCGCGGTCCCGCTTTGCCTCGCCGCCGCGGCGCCGGCCCGCGCGCAGTGGTCCGAGTCGCCGCCGGTCGGCTCCGATTGGGCCGGCGAACAACCCATCGGCCGGCATTCGGGTGAAGTCGCAAGAGAGTTCGACCCCTTCAATCCGGTTCCCGACATCGGCCGCTACGATGGTTGCGGCGACGGACGGGACGGCTGCGGCGATGAACGCGAGCATTGCCGCGACGGGCGAGAAGGTTGCCGCGAAGGCGAACATCATCATGAGCATGGCGCACCGCCGCTGCATCTCTCCGAACACAACGCGCTAGTGGTCGATTGCAGCGGCGAGCACCGCGATATGTTCAAGTCCGTGGACGCCGCGGTTCATGCGGCGCCGCCCAATGCCACGATCTTGATCCTACCCCCCGGTGACGGCACCACCTGCGTGGAGACGGTGACGATCCATAAGCCGTTGACAATCTCGACGTTGGGCGGGGGCAGCCCCGCCGTCATTCAGGCGCCCGATAATCAGCCCTGTCTCATCGCCGATATCCCGCTCGGCGACACGCTGACGATCGACCGCATCCGCTTCATCGCGCGCGGCCACAACGCGCCTTGCGTTTCGGTTCAGGCGGGCCATGTCGTCGTGCGCAACAGTTCGATCGATTCGCGCACCCGCAATTGGGCCTTCGACGTTGCCGAATCCGGCGATCTGAGCGTCGAGGAGACGCACATTGAGACCGACGGCTCTGGCGTCCATGCGCGCCGCGCCAAGGTTGAATTGCGCGACCTCGCCATCGACATCGACATGGGCCATGACGGCGTCGGGCTGGCGCTCGACCGCACCGACGGCATCATCGACGGCGGCAGCATCATCGGCGGAGCGGTGGGGATCCTGGCATCGGCGGGAACCCACGGCCTGCAGCTCAGCGATACCAAAGTCCACAAGGCCAAAACCGGAGTAGCACTGGTGTCAGGCGGGCTCGGCAGCATCAGCGCCGACCGTCTCGCCTTATCAAACAATGCGGAAGGGCTGGTCATCGGACCCGGTGCCGACTCCCAGATCACCCACTCGGTCATTACCGACAGCAAGGAGGACGGAGTCGCGATCTATGGCGCGGCGACGCTGATCAGCGCCAACAAGATCGTCGGCGCCGAAGTCGGTATTAGGCTTTCGCCACCCTCGACATTCTCGCCTCCGCCGTTCGTCGAATTCATCGCCGATCCGCCGGGCGACGGCAATGACGGCAAACCGATCGTCGAAAACAATCTCGTCGCCAACGTGCGCCACGCCGCGGTCCTGATCGACGGACCGGCGCACGGTCGCGTCATGGGCAATGTCTTCTATGCACCGGGACATGCGCGCTGTATCGACGGCGACGGCCATATCGACGAAGGCGACAACGCCTGCCACGGATCATGGCTGCCCTGGCCGTTCTAGAACCGGCTGCGGCCTTCTTGCAGAGGGCCGAATGAAGATAATGCCGGCCAAGGCCCGCATATCGTTCTGAAGCTGACAGGCCGCCCGGCCCCCCCGCGGACCCGAGGATTGCGGCATTTTCCGCCCAAATTCCGGCGCCGGCGAGTGCCGTATGGGACGCGCACGCGGCGGACGACTTGCGAATTCACTTGACTTTTAGGCATGATAACCGGCTGACGCGCCGTGCCGGGGGCCGGAGGGGCCGGTGCGTTCTTGGGACCATGTCCGGCAGGCACGGCATCGGCATACTCATGGCTAACTTCGACAATGACGGCTCGCAGCCTCTCGCGCAGGCTTCTGCGAAGGGCACGGTCAAGTGGTTCAACGCCACCAAAGGATATGGCTTCATCACGTTGGAAAATGGCGGCGATGCGTTCTGCCATGCCTCGGCCCTGACGGCGCTGGGCAGCACCAACCTTCCGCAAGGCGCCACAATCGTCTGCGATCTGCAGGAGTCGCCGCGCGGCTTGCAGGTCGTCATCGTGCACACGGTGGATACCAGCACGGCCGACCCCAATCCGCCGCGCCGTCCGCGCCGCGAGTTCGCCGACGCGCCGCACACCGGCGGCGACCGTTATGGCGGCGACCGTTTCAGCGGCGGCTACGCCGAGCGTGACGGCGCCCCGAGCGGACCGATGGTCGCGGGCAAGGTTAAGTTTTTCAATGACCAGAAGGGCTTCGGCTTCGTCATGCCCGACGATGGCACCGGCGACGTCTACATCCATGCCAGCGCCCTGCGCCGCTCCGGCGTCATGGCCTTGGAAGCGGAGCAGCGCATCCGCTTCTCCACGCGTCAGGGCATGAAGGGGGTCGAGGTCGATCGCGTCGAAATTATCTAACCGGAACCCGCGAGAATTCGCCGTTTCCCCACTAGTGCAGGCCCCTTCGCGCCTTGCAACTCAGTCTTGCTTCCCGCGCGGCAGCCGGCGGTCATTGAATCCCCACAATTCGTACCGATATAGCGTCAATCACTGTTTAAGAGTGGCTATGGATGCTCTTAGCAGGCGGCCGACTGGGTGGAGTGGGGCGTGTTCGCAACTTTGAAATCGTGGGTCATCGGTGTGTACGAACGATTCATGCCGGGCTTCTGGCTCGCGATGAAGCCGCAATATCAATGGGCATTCGGCATCGCCATCGTCGTCGTCCTCTATCTGTCGACGGGATTGCTGCGGGGCGGCGGACACGCCGCCGATCCTTCGGCGGCCCTGGCCAAGTCCGCCTCCGAGATTCCCAGCGTGCGCGTCGCCGTGCTGAACGCCACGCCGCACGATGCCACGATCACGGTGCGCGGGCGCACCCAGGCCCTGCATGAAGTCGACGTGCGCGCCGAGATCGAAGGCGTCGTCGCGGGGCTGCACTTCGAAAAGGGCGACCGGGTGAAGCAAGGCCAGGTGCTTTGCGAGATCAAGCTCAATGATCGCGGCGCCCGCGCGGCGCAAGGCCAGGCTCTGGCGGCGCAAGCGCAGAAGGAACTGGAAGTTGCCCAGGAACTCTACAAGGAAGGCTTCCGCTCCAAGACCCAGTTGGCGCAAGCCATGGCCAGCTACCAGGCGGCCAAGGCCGGCGCCTCGACGACGGATATCCAGCTGGCCAACACCCAGATCCGTGCGCCGTTCGACGGCGTGGTCGACGAGCGGTACGTCGACGTCGGTGATTACATGACGGTGGGCGCCAAATGCGCCATGGTGATCGCCCCCGAGCCGTTCCTGGCGGTCGGCACGGTGAGCGAAGAGGAAGTGGGCCAAATCGCCATCGGCAACAAGGCCTCCGCCACGCTGGTGACGGGACAGACTGTCGAAGGCCGCGTCCGTTTCGTCGCTGATCGCGCCGACCAGGCGACGCGCACCTTCCGCATCGAGGTCGAACTGCCCAATCCCGATGCCTTATTGCGCGACGGCGTCAGCGCCGACATCCATATCCCGGTGAAGCGCCTGAATGCGCAGAAAATCTCTCCCGGCATCCTGGTGCTCGACGATTCGGGCGCGGTGGGCGTGCGCGCGGTGGCGGGCGGCATCGTGCGCTTCCTGCCGGTGCACATCGTCTCCGACGGCCCGGACGGCATGTGGGTCGCGGGCCTGCCCGAGCGGGTGAATGTGATCACCGTAGGCCAGGAATTCGTCATCAACGGCGAACGTGTGAAAACAGTGATCGACAAGCCCGGCACCGCGTCATGACCAGAATCGTCGAGTGGGCGGCGCACAACACCCGCCCGATCCTGGCGCTGATCGCCGTCGTCTTCTTTGCCGGGGTCTATGCATTCATCACGATCCCCAAGGAAGCCGACCCCGACCTGCCGATTCCGTGGATCGTGGTTTACGTCAACTACCAGGGCATCAGCCCGGAGGACAGCGAGCGCCTGCTGGTGAAACCGCTCGAAGCCAGCCTGCGCTCCATCGAAGGCATCAAGGAGATGACCGGCCGCGCCTATGAGGGTGGCGGCCAAGTGGTGATGGAATTCAACGCCGATTTCGATAAGCAGAAGGCGCTGGAGGACGTGCGCGCCCAGGTGGATTCCACCCGCCCGCGCCTGCCCCAGGAAGCCGATCCACCGGGCGTGTGGGAAGCCAACACCTCTTCCTTCCCCGTCATCACGGTGGCCTTGTCGGGCGAGGTGCCCGAGCGCACGCTGATCCATCTGGCACGCAACCTGCGCGACGAACTCAAGACGATCCCGAGCGTGCTGGAAGCGAACATTACCGGCGCCAGCGAGGAGCTTCTCGAGATCACTGTCGATCCCGCCAAGCTCGAGAGCTACGGCCTGACCCAGACTGAGATCTACAGCGCGGTCAGCGCCAACAACAATCTGATCGCAGCGGGCGAGATCGACACCGGGCACGGTAACTTCGCGGTCAAAGTGCCGGGCGTCATCGCAACCGCCCAGGACGTTCTCAATCTGCCGATCCGTTCGACGGCGGATTCCACCATCACGCTGGGCGACGTGGCCAACGTCCACCGCACTTTCTATGACGCGACCAAATATGCGCGTATGAACGGGCAGCCCACCGTCGCCATCGACGTTTCGCGGCGCACCGGCACCAACATCATCGCCAACAACGAACTGGTGCGCGCGACCGTCGAGCGCATGCAGAAATCCTGGCCGGCGGGCGTGCATGTCAACTTCATGTTCGACCAGTCGACCTATGTCCGCGACCAGCTCGGCTCGCTGTCGGATTCGATTCTGCTCGCCGTGCTTCTGGTGATGATCATCGTCGTGGCCGCGCTCGGCATCCGCTCGGGCCTCCTGGTCGGCGTGGCGATCCCAACCTCGTTCCTGATGAGCTTCATGGTGCTCAACAGCCTGGGCATGACGCTCAATTTTATGATTATGTTCGGGATGCTGCTCTCCGTCGGCATCCTAGTCGACGGTGCAATCATCGTGGTCGAATTTGCCGACCGCAAGATGACCGAAGGCCTTCCCCCGCGCGAAGCCTTCGCGGCGGGCGCCGTGCGTATGTTCTGGCCCGTTGTCAGCGCCACCGCGACGATGGTCGGCGCCTTCCTGCCGATGCTGTTCTGGCCGGGCCTGGTCGGAAAATACATGAGCTATTTTCCGATCACCCTCATCATCGTGCTTTCCTCCTCGATGGTCGTGGCGCTGATCTTCCTGCCGGTGCTGGGCGGCATCTTCGGCAAGCCGCCGCTGCGCGACGAAGCGCACGAGAAAGGCATCGAAGCGTCGGAGACCGGCGACTGGCGGGAAATTCCGGGCATCACGGGCTGGTATGCTCACTTGGCGGCGCGCCTGACGCGCCATCCCGGCAAGGTGATCGGCGGCGCCATCGCTGTCGCGGTCATGATCGTCGTGCTGTTCAGCGTCTTCAACAAGGGCGTGGAGTTCTTCGTCACCACCGATCCTGACTTCGCCAACGTCTATGTCTCGGCGCGCGGCAACCTGTCCGCCGACGAAAAGCGCGACCTGATCATGAGCGTCGAGAAGCGCATCGATAATGTCGACGGGCTGGAGTTCCTCTATGCCACCTCCGGCCATTCGGGCAATGACGACGCACCCGTGGACAATATCGGCAAGATCGCGGTGCAGCTGAAGCCGTACGCCCAGCGCCGGCCCGGCAACGAGATCCTCGAGGAGATACGCAAGAAGACAGAAGGCATGGCGGGGCTGCGCGTCGAACTGAGCAAGCAAAACTCCGGGCCGTCTAACGGCAAGGACATCGACATCGAGGTCACCTCCGACAATTACGCCGCCATGGATCAGGTGGCCGACGCGGTCCGCCGGCATATGAACGCGCAGCCCGAACTGCGCGACGTGGAGGACACTCGCTCGCTTCCCGGCATCGAATGGGACATGCAGATCAACCGCGAACTGGCGAGCCGCTTCGGCGTCAACGCGCAGGAGATCGGCACCGCGGTCCAGCTCGTCACCAACGGCATCTTCATTGCGCGCTACCGTCCCGACGATTCGGACAATGAGGTCGATATCCGCGTGCGCTATCCCTCCGGAGCGCGCGGCATTCACGCGCTGGACGATCTAAGGGTCGCGACAAACACCGGCGCCATGGTGCCGCTGAGCAACTTCGTGACCATGGTCCCGGCCCACGAAACCAACAGCATAGAGCGCAAGGACGGCCATCGCGTCTATCACGTGCGCGCCAACATGAAGCCGAACACCATCCTGCCCAACGCCGAGATGGACAAGCTGAAGAGTTGGATGGCCACGCAGTCCTTTCCTTCGGACGTGCGCACGATCTTCGGCGGCTCCAGCAAGGATCAGGACGAGTCGGGCGCCTTCCTGATGGTGGCCGCGTTCATGGCGCTGTTCCTGATCGCCATGGTTCTTCTGGTGTTGTTTAACAGCTTCTATCACACCTTCCTGATCCTGGTCGCCGTGGTGATGGCGATGATCGGCGCGCTGCTCGGCATGCTGGTGATGGGCCAGACTTTCTCGCTGATCATGACG
>Ga0265340_10000449_pt1 | contig 22252 bp, 16 predicted proteins | sample 4CB225metaG_FD_202082 | JGI IMG/M metagenome (GOLD analysis project Ga0265340, IMG submission 202082) | Rhizosphere microbial communities from Carex aquatilis grown in University of Washington, Seatle, WA, United States - 4-CB2-25 metaG | ecosystem: Host-associated > Plants > Roots >...
TGAACCTCAACGTGTGGACGCCGCAGGCCGCGCTGTCCCGGGACGGCGGGGCCGGGCTGCCGGTGCTGGTCTGGATTCACGGCGGTGCCTTCCAGCACGGCAGCGGCGAGCTGCCCGGCTACGACGGGTGCCGGTTCGCCCGCGACGGCGTGATCTGCGTGACCATCAACTATCGGCTGGGGGTGGAGGGGTTCCTGCTGCTGGACGGCGGGCCGGCCAACCGCGGGCTGCTCGACCAGGTCGCGGCGCTGGCCTGGGTCCGGGACCAGATCAGCGGATTCGGCGGCGATCCGGGGCGGATCACGGTGGCCGGTGAATCCGCCGGGGCGATGAGCATCAGCACCCTGCTGGCGATGCCCTCGGCCGAGGGCCTGTTCCAGCAGGCGATCACCCAAAGCGGCGCGGCCGCGCACGTTCACAGCGCGGCGATCGCCCGGCGGGTGACGTCGGTGCTGGCCGGCCGGCTGGGGATCGAGCCGGCGGCCCAGGAGTTCGCCGCCCTCGACCGGGCCGCTCTGATCGAGGCCCAGGACCAGCTCGGCTATGACGTCGCCCGGAGCCGGGACGTGCCGGCCTGGGGCGAACTGGCGCTGAATACGATGCCGTTCGAGCCGGCCGTCGACGGTGAGGTGCTGCCGGCCCACCCACTGGAACGGATCCGGGCCGGCGCCGGAGCGTCGGTCCGGCTGCTGACCGGCACGAATCGCGAGGAGACGACGCTGTTCCTGGCCGGGACCGGGCTGATCGCCACGGCCGACGAGACGATCCTGGCCGCCGTGGCCGCCGGTTACGGACTGGACGCCGACGCGGTGGCGCTCTACCGGCAGGCCCGGTCCGGGGCCGCCGAGCCCACCTACCTGTACGAGTTCGACTGGCGGACCCCGCAGTGGGACGGCGCTCTCGGCGCGACCCACGCCCTCGAGATCGGCTTCGTCTTCGACAACCTCGACACTCCGTCCGGGGCGCCGCTGCTGGGGCCGAACCCGCCCCAGCCCCTGGCCGACGAGATGCATGCCGCCTGGGTCGCGTTCATCGCCACCGGTGATCCCGGCTGGCCGGCCTATCGCGACGGGCGGGGCGTGCAGACGTTCGGGGTGAAGAGCCGCCTGGTCACCGATCCCCGGGCGCAAACCCGGGCCGTCTGGGCCGGCCATCGCTGACCTGACCGGGCGTGAGCGGTTCAGCCTCGCTCGGCCCTTCACCCGTCCGGGTGGCGGCAGAGCCGCACCCGCTCCGGGCAACGTGTGTCGGGACGGTAACGCCATGCGCCCACGAACGGTAACAAAAACGACAGATGTCGCTATTGCCCGCAGATGGTGCGGCGGGGTAGTTTTTCCTGAGTACAGGGGCCCACCATCGGCGGGAAACTTTTGGAGGACGGTATTACGGGAATTCCTGCCCTGGAGTGTGTCAGGCGGAGGGGAAACATTCGGGTCGGGGTCAGTCTGGGATTCAACGGCCTGTCCGGCTGTAACCCCGAAGGGATCTGGGCCGGATTCGATGTGGAGATAGCGAACGCCGTTGCCGCCGCTCTATTCGGCGATGCCGATGCGGTGGAATTCGTGCCGCTCGCCTCCGCTGACAGGTTCGACGCCCTCAGCGCCGGGGACATCGATATTGGATCCTACAACGCCAGTATCACGTACTTTCGCGAGGCGCGATACGACGCGACGTTCATCCACCCCATTCTCTATGACGGTGAGGTGTTCGCCACTCCCAAGGAGAACATTCGGCCCGGCCGCGGCGCCGGTGCCTCGATACGGGACGTGACGGGCACCAGGATCGGCATGCTCGCCGGCTCCACCACCGCCGACAACGTGGCGCGCTACTGCGGGCATCTGGAACTCGACTACAGCGCTGTGCTGTACCGCACTCCTCAAGCGGCTCTCAGCGGTTACCTGGCAGGCGAGGTGGACATCTACTGCCTCGACTCCTACCTGCTGGCCGGCGAGCTTTCCCGTGCGGGCGAGATGGACGGTCACGTATTCCTGGCCGACCAGGTGTCGCTCGAGGCAATGTCACCGGTGGCCCGGGCTCGCGACTGGCAGCTGGTCAAGGCGGTCAAGTGGGCGCTCTACGCACTGATCGAAGCGGACAACCTCGGGTTGCGGCAGGACACCGTGGCCGAGGTGCGCGCGCAGCCCCCGACCTCCTATCTGCACCGGTTTCTCGCCCCGGACGCCGATTCGGTACAGAGCATAGGGCTGGTGCCCGACTTCACCACCAGGATCGTCGAACAGGTCGGCAGCTACAGCGACGTCTTCGAACGCAATCTGGGAGCGCGGTCAGCGCTCAAACAGGAACGCCGGGCCAATAATCTCCGGGGCAATGGTGGAATGCTGTACGCCCCGCTGTTCATCTGACTAAGGAGCAATCTGTGTCACAGGACATATTGTCGCCCATGCTATCGGGTTCGCGCATCGAGGAGGGATTCTCCTACCTCGAGACATCGCCGTCCGAAGTCGATACCGAGGTCATTTGGGATATCATTACCGGCGGCGACCACCGGGGCGCGGTCGTGTATGTGATCCGCGACGCGTTCGGGCCGGAGTCGGCGGCCCGGGTCGTCAAGAACTTCGATCGGCTGACGCATGAGACCGACGGCGGCAACCGTCATGACGATGGATACGTCAAGACCAATCAGATCGGTGCGACGCAGTTCTCCCGCTCGGGAGGGGAGTACGTCCGCGAGGTGATCAAGAACTCGCCGGAAAGCCTTGACCTGTTCGACGACGTCAGCCATGGGGAGATCGAGCAGCTCTTCTACACCGAGCTGCTGGAGAAGATGTTTGCCGAGAAAGGCGTCGTGTTCCGGGGAAGCAGGTTCAAGAACATACCGGGCGGTTTCTCTACGTTCAGGCGCTGGCTGGACAACGGCGAGATGGCTCTCCTGCCGCACGAGGACACCGCCCAGCTCCTCGCTGCCCGCAGGGACGGTTACGAGATCGCTGCGGCGCGGCACGTCGTGTCCTACAACGCCGCCGTCCAGGTCGCTGACCGAGGCGGTGAGCTGGTGGTGTGGAACCTCAGGCCGGACGACCAGTGCCGCGAGAACCTTGGCCTGGTCGGCACCGGCTACCCGTACCCGCTCGGCGCGCTGCAAGGGGTCGAGTCGACCACCATCCAGTTGCGTGAGCGTGATGTCTACTTCCTCAACGCCAGCTTCGTCCACGGCGTGGCCAGCGTGCAGGAGGGCCAGCGGCTGACCGCCGGACGTTTCATCGGGCAACTCTCCGACAACCTCGTCGTGTACTGGACGTGACGCGATGACCGCCACCACCGCCATCGAGAGCGGCGAAGCCGAGTACGCCAGGGACCTGGCCCGGGACGGATATGCCTACATCCCGGCCGACTTCTACTACGGCAACGTTTTTCGTGATCGAGCCTTGACGGAACTGCGGGCGGACTACCGGGGGCTGGAAGCCGAATTCGGTCTCGGGGAGCTCGACCCCTACTCGCCCGGCAATCGGTATCGCCGGTACGCGCAGTTACGCGTCGAACCTGACTCGGCCGAGTTCGAGTACGGCCGGTTCGAGTTGTACAAGCAGACGAAGCAGTACAACCCCCAAACCGGCGGCGTGGTTCGCGAGTACCCGCTGATCAGCCCCGAACTGCAGGAGAACCCGCTGCTGCGCCGGCTGTTGCAGTCGGACATCGAGTTCCTGCGGCGCTACCCCCGGATCGACGCCGACCCGGCGGAACTGATGGTGGGGTTGCACTTGTTCCGGTACCTGGCCTACCCGGGCGACCCGGCGTACAGCTCACCGAACTGGCTGCACAAGGACGATGAGAACGTGGTGTTCATCCACCTCATCGGGCTGTCCGGCAACGTGGTCGGAGGCGACAACGTGATCGCGCCCAACGCCAAGCAGTTCGAGACCGTGCTCCGGCTGGCCGACGTCTTCGACACCCTGGTGATCAACCACGACAAGCTGCATGCGGTGACCCCGATCGGCACCAGCAGCCGCAACCCGGTGGCGCCCGCCCGGCGGGACATTCTGCTGGTGACCTTCCAGGTGCGGGGGAGCGCGTGACCGAGAAGGCCGCGGTGGTCACGGGTTCGGCCAGTGGGATCGGTCTGGCCACCTGCACCGGCCTGCTGGACGCCGGCTACCGGGTGCTGGGCCTCGACCGGAGCGGACCGGGCAGCTCGCACCCCGATTACGAGCACGTGAGGCTGGACGTGACCGATTCCGATCGGCTCGCCGAGGAGATCGGGCGTTTCACGCCCGGCTCCGCCGTCAACCTGCTGGTGACCTGTGCCGGGCAACGGGAGATCTGCCATACCCGGCAGCTGGCCCCCAGCCGCTTTCGGGAGATTCTGGAGGTCAACACCACCTCCGTTTTCGTTGCCGGGCAGGCCTTCTGCGAGCGGGTGATCGCCGCCTCGGCGGCCGGCAGCATCGTGAACATCGCCTCGGTCGCCGGTGTCCTGGGCGAGCCCAACCGGACCGCCTACGTCACGTCCAAGCACGCCACGATCGGGCTGACGAAACAATTCGCGGTGGATTATGCGCCGTTCTCGATCCGTGCCAACGCGGTGGCCCCCGGCGTGATCAGAACCCCGCTGACCGAGCAGTACTTCGCCGACGACGATCAGGTCGGCCGGATCCTGCAGGGGCAGCTGGTCAAGGAGATCGGCACCGTCGCCGACGTCGTGCGGGCGGTGCTGTTCCTGGCCGATGCGGAAGCGACCTTCGTCACCGGTTCCACCATTTTTGTCGACGGTGGCTGGAGCGCCGCGAAGGTCCTCTAGCCCGCTGACCGAAGTACACCCTAGGAGACCGCTGTGGAAGATTACCTGCTTGTCGTCGGTGGCGAGGTGGCGTTGCGCGAGCGCAGCCTCGCGGGGGCGCTGCGCGCCGCCTCCGGACGGCCGGTGTTCACCGTGTCCACGAACAAGGAGGCGCCCGGGCTTCGGTACTTCGACGGCAGTCTGTTCGCCGGCATCGCCGACCACGAAGCGATCATCGCCGAGGCCGAGCGGCACGCGGCCCGGACCGGGGCTCGGCCGTTCGCGGTCGTCCCGACGAACGACTTCACCGTCACCTCCTCGGCGCTGGTCGCCGCGCACTTCGGGCTGGCGCACAATTCCCTGCGCACGGTCGAGCTGTGCCGGGACAAGCTCAGCATGAAGCAGGCGTTCGCGCAGGCCAGCATTCCGGTGCCGAAGTTCGGCGGGTTCAGCAGCTATGACGAGCTGAGCGAGCTGGCCCGCGAGTTCAGCTTCCCGGTGGTGATCAAGCCCCGGCTGATGGCCGGCAGCCTCGGAGTGATCAAGGTCGAACGGCCGGAAGATCTGAGCGAGGCCTACCAGCAGTCGGCCCAGGACGTGCTCTCGCTCGGTGGTCAGGCCAACTCGGCCGAAGACGTGTTTCAGCTCGAGGAGTACATCGACTACCCGTACGAGGTCAGTGTCGAGATCGCGCACCTGCACGGTGAGCGGGTGGTGCTCGCGGTGACGGACAAGCAACTCGGGCCCGAACCGCACTTCGTCGAGCTGGGCCACGTCGTCCCGTCGGTGCACGCCTCGAACAGCACACTGATCAAGTGGGCCCTGCGCGCGTGCGAGGTGCTCGGCATCGAGTACGGGGTCGCGCACTTCGAAGCGAAGGTCAGTGCGTCCGGAGCAGTACAGGTCATCGAAGTCGCGGCGCGTACCGGCGGCGACGCCATCATGGATCTGATCGAGGACGTCTACGGCGTGAACCCGTACGCGGTGCACGTGGCGTCCTACCTGGGCAGCCGGCCGGACCTCACCGCCCTGACCGCCCGCGGGGTCGCCGCCGTCGCCTTCCTCAAGGCACCGACCGGGACGGTCAAAGCGATCAACCGGTCCGCGGCCGCGCTCCAGGCCCCGGACATCAAGTTCTTCGCGGTCACGGTGCACCCGGGTGACGTGGTTCTTCCCCTCACCTCCTGGCGTGAGCGGGAGGGGTACGTCCGCTTCCTCTGGCCCGATCGGTCGGTGGACGAAGGCGGCGTGCCCAGCACGGAGAACCTTATCCGGGCGAGGGAGATCGGTTCCGAGATCTTCCTGGTGGAGTAGCTTCATGAGAGCTCACCGGTTCAGCTTCAGGCGCTTCATGATTTCCCGATCGCTGGGCTCGATGTGCGATCAGTTCCTGCTGTTCGCAGTGCCTCTGGCCGTGCTGCACGCGACCGGTTCGGCGAGGTACGCGGCGGTCGCCTTCGTGATCGAGTGGGTTCCCCGGGTGATCGGGTTCCCGCTGATCGGTGCGGTGATCGACGGCCTGCGCCTGAAACGCGTTTTTCTCGGGCTCGACCTGGCCCGGGTGGGGTTGCTGATCGCCGCGGCCGGTGCCCTCGGCCGGTTCGGCACGTTCGGCACGCTCTCGACCCTGATGGCCGGCATGTCGGTGGGCTACGTGGTGAATTTCCTCGGGATGGAGGCGGCCATCCCCAATAATCTTCCGCAGCAGGATTACCCGCGGGCTCACTCCGTGGTGCAGGGGGTCGAGCAGGCCTCGCAGGTCATCGGCCCGGCTCTGGCCGCCGTCCTCTATCAGGTCGGCAACATCTCGTTCGTGCTCCTGGCCTGTGCCACGCTCTTTGCCGTCTCGGCGGTCAACATCGCCCTTCTGACCGTCCAGGACTCCTCGGCGTCGAACTCGGCCTCGGTGGCGCGAATCGTCGCCACCACCCGGGTCGCGCTCGGGGTGCTGCTCCGGCGGCCAGAGGTGCTCTACCTGAGCGGGCTGACCTGGGTGGTCAACCTCGTCTACGGTACCGCGCTGGCGATCAGCGCGGCGGTCGTCGTGCAGCGCTTCGGGCTGGGGTCCGGCAGTTTCGGCGGAATGCAGTCCTCCGCGGCGGTGGTGGCGCTGGCGGTGTTCGCCGCGATCCCGAGCCTGGTCCGCCGGGCCGGGGTGGCCTTCGTCGGCCGGCTTTCCCTGGGCGTGATGATCGCGAGCGGGTTCGTGCTCGGGCTGGCCCCCGGCTTCGTGGTCTACGCCGCTGCCTACTGCCTGCTGATCGGGTTCGACGGCGGCTTCAACGTGTATGTCCGCACCATGCGCAGCACCGTGTTACCCAAGGAGCACCTCGGCAAGATCATGGGGATCATCGGCGCGGTGAACCTGCTGTCCATTCCCGTGGCCGGCGGCCTGGTCTCAGTGCTCGTCGGCAGGTTGCCCTTGCTGGGCATCATCCTGGTGTCCAGCACAGTCTCGGTGGCGCTGTGCATCGCAGTGCTGCTCTTCGGCCGGTTCGCTCTGGGGTACGCGTCGTACTTCCCGCAGGTCCCTCCTACCGATTCGACCGTGGAGGCTGAACTCACCGCGGAAGCTGAACCGACCGTGGAGGCTGAACCGACCGTGGAGGCTGAACCGACCGCGAATCAGGTCTGAGTCTGAGAACAGTCACCGCCTTCTGGCGCGGGCTGATGACGCCGCTCGGTCCGGAAGGCGCGGTTCGGGCCCGCTCCTGAGGCGATTGCCGCAGTGACGTGCTCAGTATCACACCGGCGGGAAGCGGCGGCTCGGCCGGGGCTCCCCGTTCCGCGATGTGGCTGATCTGGAGTGTTTGTGCCATTCAATCGTCACGGAAACAAATGGCCTGGTCACAGATTCGGTAAGCGGTCCGATCGGGCGAACGTTCGATCATCACAATCGGGCTACAGGTCCTGCGCGGATGTGGCGCTGGAGCGGTCCCAGGTGGAACCTTACTGGTCACCGGGGGTTCTTCCGATTAACCTGCACCGAGCCAGGGGTTGAACGAAAGGATTTTCATCCCCAGCTAACGGTCGGTCAGTGCAGCCCGATCGGTCCTAGCTCCTCGGCGAGAAGAGCCGGTAGACCGTTCCACCTGATCTGTCAGTCACCCGCAAGAGCAAGAAGCCGACCGTCGCCGCGTCGGCCACCAGCCAGCCTCAGCCAGCAGGGAGAGTTCAAGATCCATGAGTGCGCCACTCGACGTCTCAGGAGGTGCGGCTGAGGCCAGTCCGGAGGCCGTACTGGCCGGCGGTGGGGTGCCGATCCAGGGTCGCTCCCTCAGTCAGATCGCCTGGATCCGGCTGAAGAGAGATCGGGTGGCCCTGGCCGCGTCGGTCGTCATCGTGTTCCTCATCCTGGTCGCGATCTTCGCTCCGCTGATCATCAAGCTTTTCGGGCATCCCCCGAACGAATTCCATGAGAACCTGATCGACCCCAACCTGGAGACGCCGTTCGGCAAGTTCGGTGGGGTGAGCTGGAAGTACCCGTTCGGGGTCCAGCCGGTCAACGGTCGCGACCTGTTCAGCCGGGTGGTCTACGGCTCCCGGATCTCGCTGCTGATCGCCTTCCTGGCCACGATGATGTCCGTGGTCATCGGCACGGTGATGGGCGTGGTGGCCGGGTATTTTGGCGGCTGGGTCGACACGGTGATCAGCCGGCTGATGGATCTCTTCCTGGCCTTCCCGATCCTGATCTTCGCCCTGGCGCTGGGGGGTGTGATCCCGGACGCGGCCTTCGGCCTCAGCGGCGACGCTCTCCGGATCGCGCTGCTGATCTTCATCATCGGGTTCTTCAACTGGCCCTACATCGGCCGGATCATCCGCGGCCAGACGCTTTCCCTGCGCGAGCGCGAATTCATCGACGCCGCCCGCAGTATCGGCGCCCGGCCGGGATACATCCTGTTCCGCGAACTGCTGCCGAACCTGATGGCACCGATCCTGGTGTACTTCTCGCTGCTGATCCCGTCGAACATTCTGTTCGAGGCGGCCCTGACCTTCCTCGGAGTCGGAGTGCGGCCGCCGACGGCGACCTGGGGTGGCATGCTCTCCGAAGCCACCCGGTACTACCAGATCGACCCCTGGTTCATGATCGTTCCCGGTCTGGCGATCTTCATCACCGTGCTGGCCTTCAACCTGCTCGGCGACGGTTTGCGAGACGCTCTGGACCCCCGGGCGAGGTGAGCCCTGGACCGGACGAAATGCCGGCCGGGCGAATCGGCCCGGTGACTCCGTCGGCCCCACATGTTTCAGGCACTGCTCCGACCAACAGATTGATGGGTGGACCCGAAGATGAAGAGAAGGCGCACAGTTGGCGCGGTCGCTGCGGCGGTCGCGCTGGTCCTGGGCCTCGCTGCCTGCAGCGGGAGCTCCAGCGGCAGCACTTCCGGTAGCTCCGGTTCGGGGTCGAAACCAGTGTTCAACGCCGCGGTCGGCAAGGTGTACAACCCCTCGACCAAGACCGGCGGAACCCTGCGGTTCGCCAACTCGGGTGACTGGGACTCGCTCGACCCGGCCGACACCTACTACGGCTACTCCTGGAACTTCATCCGGTTGTACGGCCGCTCGCTGGTGATGTTCGCCTCGGCTCCGGGCGCGGCCGGCGCGAAGCTCGTCCCGGACCTCGCGACGTCGCTGGGCAAGTCCAGCGACGGGGCCAAGACCTGGACCTACACCCTTCGCAAGGGGGTCAAGTTCGAGGACGGCACCGTGGTTACGTCCAAGGACGTGAAGTACGCGGTCGAGCGGTCACTGGACAAGTCCGTCTTCACCCAGGGGCCCACGTACTTCAACGACTTCCTCGACCTTCAGGGCTACACCTCGCCCTACAAGGACAAGACGAAGGACAAGCTCGGCCTGAAGGCGATCGAGACCCCGGACGATCAGACGATCATCTTCCACCTGAAGAAGCCGTTCAGCGGGTTCGACTACTTCGCCCAGTTGCCGGCCACGATCCCGGTGCCGGAGGCGAAGGACACCGGCACGAAGTACAAGGATCACGTCATCTCGACGGGCCCGTACATGTTCCAGCAGAACAACCTCGGCAAGAACTTCACACTGGTCCGTAACCCCAACTGGGATCAGGCCACCGACCCGAACCGCCACCCGCTGCCGGACAAGATCACCGTCCAGCTCAACGTGAACGCGGACGACATCGACAACCGGTTGCTGGCCGGGGATCTGGACGTCTCGATCGAGGGCACCGGCGTCGGCCCGGCCGCTCAGGGCCGGGTCCTGGCTGACCCGGCGCTGAAGGCCCAGTCGGATTCCGCCGTCACCACCCGGCTGTGGTTCACCAGCATCAACGGTCAGGTCGCACCGCTGGACAACATCCACTGCCGCAAGGCGGTCGAGTACGCGGCCGATAAGGTCAGCTACCAGCAGGCCTACGGCGGCCCGATCGGTGGCGACATCGCCAGCAACCTGCAGCCGCCGGTCATTCCGGGAGCGAAGTCCTTCAACCTGTACCCGACGCCGGGTAACAAGGGCGACATCACCAAGGCGAAGGCCGAACTGGCCCAGTGCGGTCAGCCGAACGGTTTCTCGACCAGCATCTCCTACCGGGCCGAACGGCCCAAGGAGAAGGCCGCGGCCGAATCGCTGCAGCAGTCGCTGGCCAAGGCCGGCATCAAGCTGACGATCAAGTCGTACCCGCTGGCCGACTACACCAAGCTGTACGCCGGCAAGCCGGACTACGCCAAGGCCAACAACCTCGGCCTGATCGTCTACGGGTGGGGCGCCGACTGGCCGGACGGCTTCGGCTTCCTCAGCCAGATCACCGACAGCCGGGTGATCCGGGCGCAGGGTGGTAACACCAACCTGACCGTTCGCGACCCCGCCGTCGATGCCCTGATCGACAAGGCGATGACGGGCCCCGACCTCGCCAGTCGACAGGCCGACTGGGTGGACGTCGACAAGAAGGTCATGGACGACGCCTACGACCTGCCGGGGGTCTGGGCCAAGGGGCTGCTGTTCCGGCCGAAGAACCTGACCAACGTGTTCGTGACGGACGGGTTCAGCATGTACGACTACCTCGCCCTTGGGGTGCAGAAGTAGCTCGACCGAAGTAGGCACGACAGGCGGGCCGCCGTTGAGGCCCGTCAGTACGGAAAAGCCGCGCGGATGACGGCGGTAATCGAGCGAAAAGGCAGGAAATGTTCAGCTACATCGTGCGTCGCTTGATTGCCGCCGTCGGGCTGCTGCTGGCAGTCAGTCTGGTTACGTTCCTGATCTTCTTTCTGGTCCCCCGCCTCGGTGGGGCCACCGCCGACGATCTGGCCTCGCGGTACGCGGGCAAGACCGCCAACGCCGCGCAGACCCACGCCCTGGCCAAGCAACTGGGCTTCACCGACCCGGTCTACGTGCAGTACGGCCGATTCGTGAAAGGCATCGTGGTCGGGGCGGACTACAGCACCGGCCCGACCACGGTGCACTGCTCGGCGCCCTGCCTGGGCTACTCGTACCTGACCCAGAACCCGGTGCTGCCGGATCTGCTCAATCGGATGCCGGTCACCTTCTCGCTGGCCATCGGGGCGGCGGTGATCTGGGTGCTGTTCGGGGTCGCGACCGGCGTGCTGTCCGCGCTGCGCCGGGGTTCGGTGTTCGACCGGGCCGCGATGGGTGTCGCCCTGGCCGGAGTCTCGCTGCCGATCTTCTTCACCGGTCTGCTCTCGCTGACGCTGTTCAGCTACAAGCTGCACTGGTTCCCGGCCGGTAGTACCTACACCCCCATCACTCAGAATCCGCTCCAGTGGGCGTACGACCTGATCCTGCCCTGGATCACGCTGGCCTTCCTGTATGCGGCCGGGTACGCCCGGCTGACCCGGGCCGGAATGCTGGAGACAATGGGCGAGGATTACGTGCGGACCGCCCGGGCCAAGGGCCTGCCCGAGCGAACCGTTATCGTGAAGCACGCCCTTCGTTCCACCCTGACCCCGATTCTGACGATCTTCGGCCTCGACATCGGAGCCCTGCTCGGCGGTGCGGTACTGACCGAGAGTGCCTTTTCGCTGCAAGGACTCGGTGCCTACGCCATCCAGGCGATCGGTTCCAACGACCTGCCCAAGCTGCTCGGGGTGACGCTCGTGGTGGCGTTCTTCGTGATCATGGCGAACCTGGTGGTCGACATCTTGTACGCCGTCGTCGACCCGAGAGTGAGGCTCGGATGACCGAGGTGCAGCCCGAGACAGCCCGGACAAGTCAGACCGGGATCGTCCGCCCGTTCCTCGACGTCCGCGATCTGAAGATCCAGTTCCCGACGGACGACGGTCTGGTCAAGTCCGTCGATGGGCTGTCGTTCTCCCTGGAACGGGGAAAGACGCTGGGAATCGTCGGCGAATCCGGTTCCGGCAAGAGCGTGTCCAGCCTCGGCATCATGGGCCTGCACCAGGGCACGTCGGCGCAGATTTCCGGGGAGATCTGGCTGGACGGCGACGAGCTGGTCTCGGCCACCCCGGATTTCGTCCGCCGGCTGCGCGGCCGGAAGATGGCGATGATCTTTCAGGATCCGCTGTCCTCGATGCATCCGTACTACAAGGTCGGGGCGCAGATCGTCGAGGCGTACCGGCTCTACAACGATGTCAGCAAGAAGGTCGCCCGGCAGCATGCGATCGACCTGCTCGGCCGGGTCGGCATCCCCGAGCCGGCCTCCCGGGTGGATGCCTACCCGCACCAGTTCTCCGGCGGGATGCGGCAGCGGGCGATGATCGCGATGGCGCTGGCCTGCGATCCGGAACTGCTGATCGCCGACGAGCCGACCACGGCCCTCGACGTCACCGTGCAGGCCGAGATCCTCGACCTGATCCGCGACCTGCAGCGCGAGTTCGGGTCCGCGGTGATCATGATCACCCACGACCTCGGTGTGATCGCCGAGCTGGCCGACGACGTGCTGGTGATGTACGCCGGCAAGGCGGTCGAGCACGCGAGCTGCCGGGATGTTTTCCGTAACCCCGAGCACCCGTACACCTGGGGGCTGCTCAGCTCGATGCCCCGGCTGGACCGGGACCGCCAGGACCGGCTGGTTCCGGTGACCGGAACCCCGCCGAGCCTGATCGCGCTGCCGCCGGGCTGCTCGTTCAACCCGCGGTGCCCCTATGCCGCACTGACCGACGGGAAGTCGTTGACCGAGGTTCCCCCGTTGCTGCCCACTGACGGCACGGCGAAGCATTCCGTCGCCTGTCACCTGCCGCCGGCCCGCCGGCGAGCGATCTGGTCCGAAGAGGTGGCTCCCAAGCTATGACCGTCTCCGAAGCCGTGCCCGCGGGCGCGCCCCAAGCCGTGCCCGGTTCCGATCAGCCGAGTTCCGATCAGCCGTTGCTGTCGGTCTCCGGGCTGCAGAAGTATTTTCCGGTGCGAAAAGGTGTTCTGAGCCGTCAGGTCGCGGCCGTGAAGGCCGTTGACGGTCTCGATTTCACCGTCCGCCGGGGGGAGACCCTCGGGCTGGTCGGGGAGTCCGGATGCGGTAAGACCACCACCGGCCGGCTGCTCACCCGGCTGATCGAGCCGACCGCCGGCTCGATCGAGTTCGAGGGCCAGGACATCGCCCACCTGTCCACCGCGAAGATGCGGCCGCTGCGCCGCGACATCCAGATGATCTTCCAGGACCCGTACTCGTCGCTGAATCCCCGGCACACCGTCGGCGGGATCGTCGGGGCGCCGTTCCGGTTGCACAAGACCCTCCCGAACGCCGAGATCAAACCGGCCGTGCAGGAACTGCTGGAGCTGGTCGGGCTCAACCCGGAGCACTACAACCGCTACCCGCACGAGTTCTCCGGTGGTCAGCGGCAGCGGATCGGGGTGGCCCGGGCGCTGGCGCTGCGGCCCAAGCTGGTGATCGCCGACGAGCCGGTGTCCGCGCTCGACGTGTCGATCCAGGCCCAGGTGATCAACCTGCTGGAGGATCTGCAGGACAAGTTCAAACTCACCTATGTGGTGATCGCGCACGACTTGTCCGTGGTTCGGCATATTTCGGACCGGGTCGCGGTGATGTACCTGGGCAAGATCGTCGAGATCACTTCGCGGGAGAGCCTGTACGAGCGGCCGATGCACCCGTACACGCTGGCGCTGATGTCGGCGGTGCCGGTGCCCGACCCGGATCGCCGGGACAACCGGGAGCGGATCCGGCTGCGCGGGGAGACCCCGAGCCCGCTGAACCCGCCACCGGGCTGCCGTTTCCACACCCGGTGCTGGAAGGCGCAGGAGATCTGCAAGATCCAGGAACCGCCGCTGGCCGAGCTTCTGCCCGATCACCGGGCGGCCTGTCACTTCCCGGAGAACGTGCCCGCGTAAAGTCCAGGCATGACTGCGCGCAGTGGCGCCCCGGACTCGGATGCCCCGGACTCGCGGGCCCCGGATCCGGACGGCCCGAACTCCAGTGGCCAGGGCGCGGGGGAGAACTGCCCGGGACGGCGGCTGATTCTGGCCGCCACCGACACCCCGGTCGAGCGAGAGCTGATCGAGCGCTGGGTGGTCGCCGATCAGAGCGGTTCGGGGCCGGCCGACGTCATCGATGTCCAGGACGCCGGGCTGATCGCGCAGCGGCTGCGTGATGGTGACGACCTGCTGCTGGTGCCGGTCCGGATCACCTGGTTGCCGAAGGAACGTGACGGCAAGCGTGAGTTCGGGCTGACCGATCTGCTGGCGTTCCGCGATCCCCGCCGGCCCCGGGGGCGCAGCCAGAGCAAGATCGTCGAGCGGGACATCGACCGTTACCGGGTCGTGGTCGGTGAGCCGGCCCGGGTCTCGCAGCTACGGGCCCGGTTCGTGCAGCACAGCCGGCCCGTGATCACCGAACCGCCCGGCCCGGCCGAGCCCGGCCGTGGTCCGGACGGGCCGGTCTGTGGTCCGGAGGGGCCGGTCTGTGGTCCGGACGAGCCGGTCTGTGATCCGGACGAGCCGGTCTGTGATCCGGACGAGCCGGTCTGTGATCCGGACGACCAGTTGGCTCTGGCCGGGTTCGTCGTCCGGCAGGCCACGCTGGCTCTGGAGCGGGCCGAGCGGGTGCTGATCGGTGATCGGTACAAGGTGCCCCGGCTGGTGGTCGAGGAGATCACCACCGGTTCCCGGTACAACCAGCGGATCGGTGAGCTGGCCTCCCGGCTGTGCCTGCCCCGGGCCCAGGTGTCGCAGCGGGCCACCGAGGCGCTGCAGGAGCTGGTCGCGGTGCAGAGCCGGCTGGCGATCGACCTGTTCGGGACGGCGATGCGCCCGCTGCACGCCCGGGCCTGGCACGTCCGGGCCCAGGCCGGCGAGCTGGACCGGTTGCGGGAGCTGAACCGGCGCTCGGCCCTGATCTTCCTGCCCTCGCATCGTTCCTACGCCGACACCCTGGTGCTGGCCGGGGTGCTGCACGAGTACGACTTCCCGCGCAACCATGTGGTCGGCGGCGACAACCTGGCGGTCTGGCCGTTCGCGCCGCTGGCCCGCCGGGCCGGGCTGGTGTTCATCCGCCGTAGTTTCCGCGGCGACGAGATCTACAAGCTGGCGATCCAGGAGTATTTCGGGTACCTGGTGGCCAAACGGTTCAACCTGGAGTGGTACCTCGAGGGTGGTCGCTCCCGCACCGGGAAACTCCGCCCACCCCGGTTCGGGTTGCTGACCTACGTGGCCGGCGCGCTGCGCAACGACCCGACCATCGACGTCCAGTTGGTTCCGGTGTCGATCACCTACGAGCGGCTGCACGAGGTCACCTCGATGGCGGCCGAGCAGCGCGGGGCGGCCAAGCAGCGGGAAGGACTGAGCTGGCTGGCCCGCTACGTCCACGGGCAGCGCCGGGCGGCCGGCGACGCCGTGGTCCGGTTCGGGGCTCCGGTCAACATGCGCCAGCGGCTGGAGGATTATGCGGCCGGTCAGCCGCCCAGCAGCGGTCCGGGGGTCGAGCGGCTGGCGCTGAACAAGCTGGCCTTCGAGGTGGCGGTGGGGATCAACCGGGTGACGCCGGTGCTGCCCGGTGCGCTGGTGACCCTGGCCCTGCTCGGGGTCCGGGACCGGGCCCTGACCCTGGATCAGGTCCAGCGAATCCTGGTCCCGTTGCTGAACTACGTCCAGGCCCGGCGGCTGCCCGAGAGCGGCCTGGCCTTGCTGCGGCACCCGGGCCGGGTCGGCGCCGCGCTCGACGACCTGGTCCGGGAGGGCGTCGTCACCAGTTACACCGGAGGTGACGAGCCGGTGTACTCGATCACGCCGGGCCAGCACCTGGTGGCGGCGTTCTACCGGAACAACTCGATCCACTGGTTCGTGACCCGGGCGATCGTCGAGCTGTCCATGATCGCCACCGCCGAGCGCTGGGCCGAGCCGGACGCTCACGGGGACGCCGACCGCCGCGTGGTGGAGGCCTGGGCCGATGCGCTGCGCCTGCGTGACCTGCTGAAGTACGAGTTCTTCTTCCCCGACAAGGAGGCCTTCCGGGCCGAGCTGATCGCCGAGCTGGAACTGATGGACCCGCAGTGGCCGGAGCGGATCGGATCGGCCCAGCAGGTCCATTCGCTGCTGGCGTCGTCCGGGTTCCTGGTCGCGCACCGAGTGCTGCGCTCCTTCATCGAGGCCGAACTGGTGGTTGCGGAACGGCTGGTCGGTCACGGCGGCCATGCGCTGATCGACGAGAAGTCGTTCCTGGCCGAATGCGCGGGAGCCGGGCAGCAGATGCTGCTGCAGGGCCGGGTGCTCAGCGCGGAGGCCCTCTCGGGCGAGTTGTTCAGCGCCGCGCTGCGCCTGGCCGGCAGCCGCGACCTGCTGGAGGTTCGGCCCGATCGGGGCCCCGACAACGCGGACCTGGGCGCGCGGCGCCGGGCCTTCGCCGCCGCGGTCCAGCACATCGTCGACCAGATCGGGGTGGCGGCCGGGATCGACGCCGAGGTGGCCCTGGACTAGCACCGGTCCGGGTACCGTGGCGGGATGGCTGCCGCTGTCATCCTGTCCCGCCGCGACCTCGACTTCATGCTCTACGAATGGCTGGACGTCGAGGCGCTGACCTCGCGGAAACGGTTCGCCGAGCACTCCCGGGAGACCTTCGACGCCGTCCTGGACCTGGCCGAGGAACTGGCCGGGAAACTCTTCGCACCGCACAACCGGCTGTCGGACACGGACGAGCCGCAGGTCGTGGACGGCCTGGTCCGGCTGCCCGGCCCGGTGCGGACGGCGATCGAGGCGTTTGCCGAGGCCGGATTCCTGTCCGGCAGCGCCGACGAGGACCTGGGCGGTTCCCAGTTGCCGACCACCGTGCACCGCGCGGCCATGCTCTGGTTCCAGGCGGCGAACGTCGGGACCACCGCCTACCTGGGCCTGACCATGGCCAACGCCGCGCTGCTGCAGGCCCACGGCAGCCCGGAACAGGTCGCCACCTGGGTGCCCGCTCTGCTCGAGGGCCGGTTCCTCGGCACCATGTGCCTGTCCGAGCCGCAGGCCGGATCGTCGCTGGCCGACATCACCACCCGGGCCCTCGAGCAGCCGGACGGCAGTTACCGGCTGACCGGCAACAAGATGTGGATCTCCGGTGGCGATCATGAACTGGCCGAGAACATCGTGCATCTCGTGCTGGCCAAGATCCCGGGCGGCCCGGCCGGGGTGAAGGGGATCTCGCTCTTCGTGGTGCCGAAGTTCCTGCTCGATCCGGCCGGCCGCCCCGGGGAGCGCAACGACGTCGTGCTGGCCGGCCTGAATCACAAGATGGGTTACCGCGGCACGACCAATGCCCTGCTCAACTTCGGTGAGGGGGCGTTCCGGCCCGGCGGCCGGCCCGGAGCGGTCGGGTACCTGGTGGGCGAACCGAACGCGGGGCTGGCCTACATGTTCCACATGATGAACGAGGTCCGCATCGGCGTCGGTCTGGGGGCGACCGCGCTCGGCTACACCGGATATCTGCACGCGCTCGACTACGCCCGGACCCGGCTGCAGGGCCGGCCGGCGGGGGACCGGAACCCCGGCGGCCCGCAGGTGCCGATCATCGAGCACAGCGACGTCCGGCGAATGCTGCTGGCGCAGAAGGCCTATGTCGAGGGTGGCCTGGCGCTCGGGCTGTACTGCTCGGTGCTGGTCGACGAGCAGCAGACCTCGGCCGACGAGCAGGTCCGGCGGCGGTCGTCGCTGCTGCTCGACGTCCTGACCCCGATCGCGAAAAGCTGGCCGTCGCAATGGTGTCTGGCCGCCAACGACCTGGCCATCCAGGTGCACGGGGGCTACGGCTACACCCGCGACTACCCGGTCGAGCAGTTCTACCGGGATAACCGGCTGAACGCCATCCACGAGGGCACCCACGGGGTGCAGGCCCTGGACCTGCTCGGCCGCAAGGTCGTGATGCAGCAGGGCGCGGGCCTGCGGCTGCTGGCCGAGACCATCCGGGCCACCATCGCCGCGGCCCGGTCGGTGGACGGACCCGAAATGCCGGTCTACGCGCAGGCGCTGGAGACGGCGGTGGAACGTCTTCAATCGGTCACCGGACGATTGTGGGCCGCCGGCGACCCGGCCGTCGCTCTGGCGAATGCCTCCGTCTATCTGGAGGCGGCCGGTCATGTCGTGGTCGCCTGGTTATGGTTGGAGCAACTGCTCGCGGTCCGGGAGCGGACCGGGGACTTCTATTCCGGTAAACGGCAGGCGGCCCGGTACTTCTTCCGCTTCGAACTGCCCCGGACGGCGGCCCAGTTCGAGCTTCTGGAAGGTCTGGACACCACCACCCTGGTCATGCGGAATGCTTGGTTCTGAAGAGGCCGGGGAGTAGGGTCGTTCCATTGCCGGGGGGACCGGTAAAAGTCATCGCAAGTTCCGGTTCGGAATTCATTTCGGGGGTATTCATGTACGGACGGCTAGGAGCGGCTCTGGTGTTCGGGCTGGCGGCGATCGCGGTACCGGCGCTGCCCGCCGGGGCGGCCTCGTTGCACTGCGGCGACACGATCACCAGCGACCTGGTACTGAGCAAGAACCTGACCTGCTCGGGTACCGCCCTGGTGGTGTCCGTGGCCGCGGGCAGTACGGTCAGCATCGACCTGAACGGGCACCGGTTGAAAGGGGACGGTACCGGGACGGGCATCGAAACGGTCCGCCCGAACGGGAATGCGGGCACTCTGTCGGTGTCCGGCGGCACGATCACCGGATTCGCGACGGCCCTGGTCGGGGCGGGCCAGGGCAGTCTGGCCACGCTGAACGTCACCGGGATGCGGTTGGTCTCCAACGGTGGCTGGCTGCCCATCGACCTGGGCCCGCAAACCAATGTTCAGGACTCCAGTTTCATCGATTCCGGTCTGGGGGGATCCTCGGAGAATCGTCAGTGGCTCATCGTCCGGAACTCAAAGTTCGTCCGCTCGGGTATCCATTCCAGTTACCAGTCCTTCACCTTCGTCTATGACAGCACTTTTGTCGGCGGTGGCATCTACGCCGGCATCGAATCGAACCTGGTCGTGCTCCGAAATTCCTTCCAGGCCTGTGACGTGGGGGTCAGCCTGAACACGGGGTTCAGCGCCGGAACCACCACGGTGGAGGACAACACGTTCAGCAAGTGCCGGATCGGGGCCGTCCTGGGCGGCCTCGACGGCCCGGTGTCGGTGCAGCGGAACTCGTTCGTCAACAGCACCGAGACCGGGATGATGTTCACCAGCGCCCCCGGACTGAACGGCGACATCGCCGGCAACACCTTCCTGCACAACGGAGGGGACGGCCTGTCCGGTAGCGGGCTCACCTCCAGCACGGGGCCGCTTCCGATCATCCGGATCACCGGCAACCAGGCGAACCGTAACGGTGGCTACGGGCTGGACCTCACCGGCGTCACGGACGGCGGCGGGAACACGGCCCGGGGCAACGCCAACCCGGCCCAGTGCACCGGAGTGGTCTGCACATCGCACTGAGCCCGGCCGGACTGCGTCAAGCGCCCAGTCGCAACGGGAACGAGTTCTGCGCCGGGCCGCCCTCGTCCAGCCGGGGGAGCATCACGGAGCCGAACTGTTCGTCCGGCTCGAGGAGCGGCAGCCGGATCCGGAAGGTGGCTCCTCCGCCGGGGGTGTCGGTCACCTCGACGGTGCCCCCGTGGGTGGCGACGATGCCGGTGACGATCGACAGGCCGAGGCCGCTGCCGCCCCGGCCGCCGGCCCGGGTGCGGGACGGATCGGCCCGGTAGAAGCGCTCGAAGATCTGAGGCTTGTCGGCCTCGGAGACACCGGGACCGTCGTCGGCGACCTCGAGCACGACCTGCGGGCCGGAGGTGGTGACCGTGACCGTGACGGCGGCGCCGGCCGGGGTGTGGGTCAGGGCATTCGTGAGCAGATTGCCGAGTACCTGCGTGAGCCGGCCGGAGTCGCCGGCCACGAGGCAGGGACCGTTCCCGGCGTGCAGTTCGATCCGGCGAGCGGGGGCCGAGGCCCGGATGTCCTGGACCGCGCCGGCGGCCACCGCGACCAGATCCACCCGTTTACGCTCGAGCGGACGCTGCTGATCCAGCCGGGCCAGCAACAGGAGGTCTTCGACGAGGGTTCCCATCCGCCGGGCTTCGCTCTCGACCCGGGACATGGCCTGGTCCACGGGCGCCCCGGCCGGCAGTGCCCCCTGCCGGTAGAGCTCGGCGAAGCCGCGGATCGAGGTCAGCGGGGTGCGCAGTTCGTGGCTGGCGTCGGCGATGAACCGTCGCATCCGTTCCTCCGAGGCCAGCGCCTGGGTCTGGGAGGCGGTCCGGGCCGTGAAGGCGGTCTCGATCTGGGCGACCATGGTGTTGAACGAGCGGGACAGGGAGCCGACCTCGGTGCGCGGATGCCCTTCCGGGACCCGCAGGGTCAGGTCCCCGGCGGCGATCTGCTCGGCGGTCAGCTCGACCTGGGCCAGCGGCCGCAGTGACCGCCGGACCACGAGATAGCCGAGACCGGCGAGCAGGACGAGCACGATCACGCCACCGCCGATCTCGAGCATCCGCAGCCGGGCCATGGTGGCCTCGACCCCGTCCAGGGGGAGAGCGACGACGACCAGCAGGCCGTTCTGGGTGGCCACCCACACCCGCCAGGTGTGCCGCCCGTCCGTGGAGGCGACCGTGAACGGCGTCCGGTGATCACTGAGGTTGGCCGGCAGGGCCGGCCCGGCCAGACCGGTTCGCAACGGCGAACGCGAGTTGGTGCCGCCGCCGGTCACCTCCGCGTAGGCATCGGTGAGCGGGTCGGGCCGGGTGCTGCCGGTGTCGCCACCGTGCAGGTACGGATCGTTCATCAACCGGCCGGTCGAGGCCGAGAGCTGGTGGTCGACCTGGTCGATCAGGTATCCGCGCAGCGCCGTGCTCGCGGCGACCCCGCTCAGGGTCAGGGCCAGGGCGGACAGCAGGACGACCACACCGACGAGGCGCACACGCAGAGGAACCGAGGACATGTGATAACGCTCGACGGACTCGCTGCCGTGGAGCTGGAAGGACCCTGCACCGAGGCTGTGAGCCGCAGGATCCTTGTTCTGTGGCCCGGTCCCGGTTTACCGTGCGGGTAAGCCGCCCGCTTTCGGAGGAGTTCCGATGCTGATCGATCCGAAGACCACCGCTGTGGTGCTGATCGAGTTCCAGAACGACTTCACTTCCGAGGGCGGCGCGCTGCACGACGCCGTTTCGGCCGTGATGGTCGGCACCGGCATGCTGGCCAACACCAAGGACGTCGTCGCGGGGGCGCGGGCCGCCGGGGTCACGGTGATGCACGCGCCGATCAGCTTCACCGAGGGTTACCACGAGATCAGCGCCCATCCCTACGGCATCCTCAAAGGAGTGGTCGACGGGAAGGCCTTCGTCAAGGGGTCCTGGGGGGCGGCGATCGTCGACGAGCTGGCTCCGGTCGCCGGCGACATCGTGATCGAGGGCAAGCGTGGGCTGGACACGTTCGCCAGTACCAACCTCGATTTCATCCTGCGTAGCAAGGGCATCAGCACGATCGTGCTGGCCGGCTTCCTGACCAACTGCTGCGTGGAGTCGACGATGCGTTCCGGCTACGAGAACGGTTACCAGGTGATCACGTTGACCGACTGCGTGGCCGCGACCTCGGCCGAGGAGCACCAGAACGCCCTCAAGTACGACTTCCCGATGTTCTCGACGCCGTTGTCCTCGGCCGAGCTGATCGCCGAACTCGGGTAGCTTTCGGGGCCTGGAGGGTCCGGTACTTCAGCCCGGAGGGGTCCGGAACTTCAGCCCGGAGGGGTCCGGCCGGGTTCGAAGCGCGCGAAGAAGACCCGGATGTGACTTTCGACCCGGTCGGCGGCGACGCTCGAGTTGCCGCCGGCGAGGGCGTCGTAGATGCCCCGGTGCTCGGCCCGTAGCCGGTTGGCCAGGTTGTCCCAGTCCGGGGACTCCACGAATGCGGTGAGCAGGACATAACGCAACGAGCTGCGGATCGCGGCGGTCAGGTCGGCGACCAGCCGGTTACCGCCGGCCTCGGCGATCGCCACGTGGAAGGCGGTGTCGAGCTCGTTGAAGCGGGGTCTTTCCACGGCCGGATCGTCCATCCCGGACAGCAGCTCCCGCATCCGCTCGAGGTCGGACTCCTGGGCGTGCGCGATGGCCAGCCCGACACTCCAGCGCTCCAGCAT
>Ga0265340_10000453_pt1 | contig 22175 bp, 18 predicted proteins | sample 4CB225metaG_FD_202082 | JGI IMG/M metagenome (GOLD analysis project Ga0265340, IMG submission 202082) | Rhizosphere microbial communities from Carex aquatilis grown in University of Washington, Seatle, WA, United States - 4-CB2-25 metaG | ecosystem: Host-associated > Plants > Roots >...
GCGCAATTGCGACGGGTGGAAACAACGCCACCGGTGGAGCAATGGCCACGGGTGGAACCAACGCCACTGGCGGCGCAATTGCGATCGGTGGAAGCGATGCTGGCATCGATGCTGGGTGCGAGCAAGCGCCAGTCGAGCTGGGGGCTGCTGACGGCTTCGTGGTGCTCGCTGGCTCCACCGTGACAAGCACGGGTCCCACATCCGTGACTGGAGACTTAGGCGTGAGCCCGGGTAGTGCTGTGACCGGATTCGGTCCGGGAACGATTGTCGGGGTTCAACACATAGCTGATCCAACCGCGGCTCAGGGGGAAGCAGACTTGACCACGGCGTACAATGACGCTGCTGGGCGAACGCTTTGCCCAATTACGATCTCCGGCAATCTCGGCGGGCAGACCTTGACGCCCGGTCTTTACAAATCAACGTCGTCACTCGAGATCTCGTCCGGAGATCTCACGCTCGACGCTCAAGGCGACCCAGACGCTGTCTTCATCTTTCAGATGGCCTCAACGTTGACGACTACCTCCGGGCGGCAAGTGATCCTAAGTGGGGCCGCCAAGTCGACCAATGTCTTCTGGCAAGTCGGCACGTCAGCGACGCTGGGTTCGACGTCGGCTTTCCAGGGAACCGTCATGGCAGACCAAGCAATCACAATGGAGACCGGCGCCACCCTCAATGGGAGGGTGTTAGCTCGAATCGCCGCGGTGACATTGGATACCAACACCATAGTCAAACCTTCACTCTAGCCGCAGATCAGGTGGAGAAGGTGTGACCGCGACACGTTCTTTACTTGGCCAAATCTCAGCTTCTCCGATGTGTTTTCCGCTGTCCGCATCTCCAAGGTCTTGAATATGAAACCCATGGTTTCGCGAAAACGCAAACACTTTCACCACATCGTCAGACCTCGAGCGCATACACACCCAACTTTTGTGTCGGACACATATCGACTTCAGCCGTCGCCCTGTACCGGGCGGATGCTCGGGGGAAGGTATGAAATTTTGGGGCTACTTGATCGCGGTGGCTCGTCCGAAGTCTACTTAGCCAAAGATGCGCTGGGCGAATTGCCAGTCATCGTGAAAATGCTGACCGAAGTGGCGGCAGCAGATACGCAGCATCGTGAACGCTTCATTGTGGGCGCCCGATTGACGATGGCCCTTGACCACCCGGCCATCGTTCGCGTCCTTAGCGTGGAAACGCCATTTGGAGCACCTCCTTACATGATTATGGAAGCCTTGCAGGGCGAATCCTTAGCCCAGTACCTCGATCGGGAAAACACCATGTCGCAGTCGATGACATTGGCACTGGCTCGCCAAATTGCTTCCGGTTTAGTTGCAGCGCATGGCGCTGGAATCATTCACCGCGACATCAAGCCAGCCAATCTATTCCTACTCGGTCCCCAAGGTTCACCCAGTGGCATAAAGATTATCGACTTTGGATTGTCCAAAGATCTGTTTAGCATCGTTTCGGGACCCGCCAGCGTCAACTTGGTACTAGGAACGGCGCAGTACATGGCCCCGGAACAAGTGCTTGCGGACCCCATCGACGGACGGACTGATATCTACGCCTTCGGCATCGTTCTTTTCGGCATGCTCACGGGTGTATTGCCTTTCGATCTAAATCTTGGCCCCGATCTGTTCTGCCACCAGTTGTTCTCGCCGGCCCCGCCCCCCTCTTGGCTTCTGGAGGACATCGATTGTCGGCTTGAACAACTAATTCTCCGGTGCGTGCGCAAGCATCCCGACAATCGCTTCGACTCGATGCAATCGCTACTCGATGAACTCATTGCTATTGAGAGCCATCCCCTGGCACGCTCAAATGAAGTATCAGTGCCCCTATTGCGGCGCCACCCCGATTTGTACGTACCCCAGAACTCTGAGGGACGTGGCGTCGCACAAAATCTCGCACGATTCAGTCGTTCTGGCGCGGCAACGATGCACATACCGCAATTGTCAGACGGACTCGATGATTTGCTAGACGTGGCAGAAGTAGAACCCATGCGCGAACGCTCCGGTACCAGGTTGTCGAGAAGGTGAAGCGTCTGTGCAGCAAGCCGGTGCGCATTTAGACATCGAGCGGTTCTAACTATGTCATTGTGCAATTACGATTCGCAATTCGCAAAACGTCGGCGGGCTGCCTTGCCTTTGGACTCGGAATCCCCGTTGAGGAGACTTGGCACGCAACCTGCGTGACTTCGTACCAGAGGTTTACAATGACCGTTCAAGAGGTGGCGCTCAAGGCTTTCGGACGCACCGACATCGGCAGGGTGCGAAAGAAGAACGAGGACACATTCGTTATTGCAGACTTGATGCAGTCATTGCCTATTCACGGCATGCCTAAGCCGATTGCGCTCAATGTCGATTGGCGAGGGGTGCTCATAGCGGTTTCTGATGGCATGGGTGGTGCGGAGGCCGGCGAAGTTGCCAGCGCAATGGCTCTCCACGGTTTGCGCTTGGAAATGCCATCGGGAGAAGGTGGAACCGCCGAGGCTGCACTCAGGGCAAGTGTGGAAAAGGCGAATCAGGATGTATGGCAGACTGCCGCAGATACGGGACGAACTGGGATGGGGGCTACACTGACCGCTATACTCATTCATGGCAAGCGCGCCTATGTGGCGGAGGTTGGTGATTCCCGCGCCTACTTATTGCGCGGGAATCGCTTTGTTCAGCTTACTCGCGATCAGAGCTTTGTGCAGAACATGCTCGACACAGGCGCAATTACACGCGGACAGATAGCAACGCTACCAAATAAGAATGCAATCCTGCAGGCAATCGGAACCCGCCCGAGCGTAGTTGTCGCGATGAATCGCTTTACGCTGCGTCAGGGTGACCGCATCTTGCTCTGTTCGGACGGTTTGTCGGGCAAAGTCACAGACGATGAATTGCGCAACGTGTTGCTTACGACGGCCGCTCTGGACTCGGCATGCTCGCAGCTGATTGATTTGGCCAATTCACGTGGCGGAGAAGACAACATCACGGTCGTACTCTTTGAGATGGACGGTCAAGGATTGGCGGCGTTAACCGGTGATGAACGTGTATCGCTTGAAACGGTACAAGCGTTTTCTGGCTAGTCAAAAGGAACACCTGATGGAAGCGGTCATCGATAGGCAAATTACCCACGCGACTGGCAAGTTGCGACGCAGATTGATGCGTCAAACCCAGAATGAACCTCATGCCCTCTAAACAACAATCCCCCGGGTTTGTCCGAGCGCGCAGCGACAATGATTGTCTTCAACGCGTTGGGACGGCCAAGCTGAAGAACGATTGCGGCACTGCGAAGCAAGCCGCGCGGTTGGATTAGAGCGCAGTGCTCGGCACGAAAGGTGCTTAGAATAACGTATGCACCGGCACAATGCAGTGTCGAGAGCAGACCTAACGGAGCGTTGTGCCGTCGATGCGTTACGTCGCCCTATGCGACCGACGTTTCTTCTGGGCCCGCACTCACAACCACAGAGGAGAGCACGATGAATTGGGATGGAATTGAAGGAAAGTGGCACCAACTCCACGGGGACATCAAGTCACAGTGGGCCAAACTCACCGACGACGACGTCAAGCTGGTTGCTGGCAAGAAAGAGAAACTTGTCGGAAAATTGCAAGAATACTACGGCATCCTCAAGGAAGACGCCGAGAAGCAGATCGATAAGTGGGCTGCGAAGATTAGCCCTCGGCATGACGGTGACAAGCCCGTGTAAAACGACGGTCGTAACAGTTGATATTTTACGTAGTGATTGGTTGCCACGACGTTGTCGCGGCTATGGAGAACATGTATGTACAGATCGATTTTGTCATTGATAATTTTAGCTCCGCTATTTACTGCTTGCGGCGCCAGCATTCCTCCGCCGACGCAGCGCCTTGCTGACGCCCAGTCTGCGCAGCGAAGCGCGCGGGAGCTCGGTGCCAACAGTGAGCCAGGCGCACAGCTGTCGCTCAAACTCGCAGACGAACAAATTGCTCTTGCCCAAAAAGCCATGTCTGATGGCGACAACAAGCGAGCGGATAGCCTTCTGGTTCGAGCCAAAGCGGACGCCGAACTGGCGGTAGTTCAGGCTCGGGAAAAGGGCGCCAACGCTGCAGTGCAAACTGCGATCGATAACTCGGCTACGCAGAAGACCATGAATATTGAGCAGGGAGCCGTAAAATGAAACGCATTCGAAGCATATTCGTTCTTGTTGCCTCAACTAGCGCCGCGAGTCTCATCGCATGCTCGGCTTCCCTGCCACCACAGGACCTCACCAATGCGCGCGACACGTACGACCGCGCCAGCAGAGGGCCAGCAGCGCAACTGGACCCGGCTGACATGCACACCGCGAAAGTGCAGCTCGACCTTGCAGAAGCGTCGTTCACGAAGGATGGAGACACGCAAAATACAAGGGACCAGGCCTACATCGCAGTACGCAAAACAGAACTTGCCGAGGCGGTTGCGCGGACCAAGCAAGCCAACGAAGACAAGGATGGCGTCGTGAGCGCAATGCATGCCGATGAGAAGCAGGCCGTCGCAGCCACGGCAGCAGAACTCGGTCGCAGTAAGGCGCGCGTTGCAGTTCAGGGCGCTGCGCTACAGGATGAGAAATCCCGCCGCCAGGACGCGGAAAAACGAGCAGCGCAGGCCGCTGCCGATCTCGCCAAGTTTGCAACTGTCACGCAAAGTCCGCGCGGAATGGTCATAACCCTTTCTGGCAGTATCTTGTTCGTGACGGCAAAGTGGGATCTGCTTCCTACCGCCCAGTTGAAGCTAAACGATGTTGCCACGGCGCTCATCAAAGAAGATCCCCTTTCGAAGATGGTCGTGGAGGGCTACACCGACTCGCAAGGCGGGGCCGCCTACAATCAAGAACTTTCGATGCACCGTGCGCAAGCCGTGCGTGACTATCTCGTGACGCGCGGAATTGCTGCTGACCGCATCACCGCGCAGGGCTTCGGTCTCACCAACCCAATTGGAGATAACAAATCTGCGGAAGGGCGCGCCAACAATCGACGTGTCCAGATCGTTGTACAACCAACGGATACGACGCTGGCAACTACCTCTTCTCTCTAACAAGAATGGACTACTGCACCGGGTACGCTCTTCTGCGAAGCATTGCGGAAGAGCGTATTGCCTTGCCCGCCCACCCCGTGCGGTGGGGGTGAATCGTTTCGCAAAATGCAAATGCGATGCGCATTTTGCCCAACCTTAGACTACCGGTCACATCGCGAACCGAAATATTCAGGCACGGCACGAGCCGTGCTTATCGCTTGTGGCCTCGCTCCCCAGTATCCAGCTCGATGAGCAATCGGGAACCCCGCCCGGGGCGCACCAACTGCTACGAGATGGCGACCGAATTCGCATCAGTGGCGACCTGCGCATGCACGATGCGGCCGGCCTGTTGCGGGCGTTACGCAAGGAGACTAACCACGCGTCGGGGCCCGTGACGTTCGATCTGTCGAACGTCCAAGCTGCCGACGGCGGCGTTGTGGCGTTGCTGATCGAAGTTCGAGCGGAACTTGCTACGCGTGGAGTGTCGGCCGAAATCTCTGGCGCGAATGAACGCGTTGAAACCATCGTCAAGCTCTACTCGGGCCACGAAGGTGTGACAGAGCACCAGAAGCGTAAGCCAGAACGCGCAGTTGCCCAGATCGGTCGCGCAACGTTTGAGGCAATAGAAGAAGCAAAAGCGCTGCTCGACTTCCTTGGCAGCATGGTGCTGGCTGGCCTCGCCTTGGTGCGCAAGCCACGTGTCGGTCATTGGAAAGACGTCGGGCCGCTCTGCGAGAAGACAGGCGCCAACGCCGTACCAATCGTATTGCTTATCAACTTCCTGGTCGGCTTCGTCATGGCCTTTCAGTCAGCGAAGCAGCTCAAGCTATTTGGCGCAAATATCTATGTCGCTGATCTCGTTGGGATCTCGCTAACGCGCGAAATTGCTCCTCTGATGACCGCGATCATCGTGTGTGGCCGCTCAGGCGCCGCATTTGCAGCCGAGATCGGGTCGATGAAGGTCAACGAGGAGATCGACGCGCTGCGAACGCTGGGCATCTCGCCGTTTGGCTGGCTCGTGGTGCCACGCGTGGTCGCGTTGATTCTCGTCGTGCCGATTTTAACACTCATCGCGGACTTCGTCGGTATTACTGGCGGTCTTCTCGTCGGCGTTCTCAACCTCGATCTTTCCCCGCGGGGATATCTCATCGAAACTCTGACCGCTGTGCACGGGTGGGACGTCGTCACTGGTCTGCTGAAGGGCTTCGTGTTCTCGATTGCCATCGCACTCATTGCCTGTCAGCAGGGTTTTGCTGCGGTTGGGGGTGCCGAGGGCGTTGGTAGGCGCACCACTTCTTCGGTCGTCACCTCGCTCTTTGCGCTGGTCGTCATTGACGCGCTCTTCACCGTCATCTTCCGAGTGCTCAACCTATGATGAATATTCCAGTTCTCAAGGCTGCGGTTCCGCCAGCGTGCTCGAAGACGACACGTTCGATCTCGATGCCCAGAGGGAGCCGCGCAGATACCGCCAAAGCGATGATCGAAGTAAAGAGTCTCACCATCGGGTGGGGCGACACCATTGTTCAGAGAGACCTCAACTTCGCTGTCACACGCGGAGAAGTATTCGGTATCCTTGGCGGCAGCGGAACCGGCAAGACAACGTTGCTGCGCTTTCTAATCGGGCTCGAGTCGCCCACCAAAGGCGAAATTGACGTTGCCGGCCGCGGTCCGCCCAATCTCGAGGCGGGGCTTCCCCCGTTTGGTGTCATGTTCCAAGCAGGCGCGCTTTTTGGATCATTTACCGTAGGCGAGAATGTATCGCTTCCCCTCGAAGAATGGACCGACCTCCCCAGTGATGCGATCGCAACGATCGCACGCGCGAAGCTGAAGCTCGTTGGTCTAGATGGCGCGGCCGACAAGTTTCCGGCAGAACTCTCGGGCGGCATGAAAAAGCGCGCTGCCATCGCGCGTGCCCTAGCTCTCGATCCCGAGCTCGTCTTTCTTGACGAGCCATCTGCCGGACTCGATCCCGTGATGGCTGCCGGACTCGACGAGCTCATCTTGACGCTCTCGAAAACACTGGGGCTCACGGTCGTGCTCGTGACTCACGATCTAGCGAGCATTTTCCGAATTGCGAACCGCATCATCATGCTCGACCGCGAAACGCAAACGAGCATCGCCACGGGAGATCCACGTGAGCTTCGCAATAGTGCGGATCCGCGCGTCTATGACTTCTTCAACCGCAAAAGCAGGGAAGATTGAGTCAATGGCAACACCGACCAACCATTATAAGCTCGGTTTGTTCGTCATCGTTGGCTTTGCCGCCGCGATTCTTGCTGGAATCTTGGTCGGAGGCGCGCATTATCGGAAACACACCGTCGAATACCATTCGTACTTCAATGAGTCCGTGCAAGGTCTCGAACTTGGGTCACCGGTCAAGTTCCGCGGTGTAACGATCGGCAGCGTTGGAGCGATTGAAATTGCGCCCGACCATCGAATGGTAGACGTGGTAAGTGAACTCGACATCCAACATGTCAAACGGATGGGCCTTACGGAGGCTGGGCACATGCGCGGCGAGGAGAGGTTCTCAGTACCGGCTGATCTCCGGGTCCAGTTGAATTCTCAGGGTATCACGGGTGTGAAATTCGTTGCGATGGACTTCTTCGACGTGAAAAGCAACCCACCTCCGCAGCTTCCATTCTCGGTACCGTCAGGTCACTACATCCCTGCAGCCTCGAGCATGATGAAGAACCTAGAGGACTCCATCACCAAAGCTATGGATCGCCTGCCTGATATGGTTGACGCGGTGGTCTTGATCATGCGTCGCATTGACGGGCTCTTTGCTTCGCTCGAATCACAAGACGTTCCTGGTAAAGCAATGGCCACACTTGGTCACGCGGATTCTGTGATGTCGACACTTCAGAGCACACTTGGGCGGATTGACAAACAAGACCTCGGCGCCAAGGCCGCGACCACCCTCTCAGACCTCAATATGGCCGTGAATAAGATGAACGCCGTTCTGGACGGGCTTGGTGGTCAGAAGGGGTTACTTGCCAGTGCGCAGCGAGCAACGGATGCTTTCGGCGAAGTGGGGCGAGCTGGCCGCGGCACGCAAAAGGATCTGGATGCCACGCTACGCAACGTAAGCGACGCTGCCGAATCGATTCGGGCCTTTGTTGATGCTATCGAGCGCGATCCTGACATGCTCTTGAAGGGTAAAACCAAAGGAAAGGGCCTCCGATGACAAGTTCAATCGGCAAATCGTTGTTGGGGGCGCTCTGGACCGCAAGCGTAGCGCTCGCAATCAACGCTTGCGCGCTGACCTCGAAGGCTGAGGTCGTCGATGTGCGGTACTTCAACCCCGAGCGCATAAGTCCGCGCATTAATAGAGCGACCCTCGCCGTAACACGACAGATGACAATTCCAACCTTGCAGTTGAGATTGGGCCGCGTTTCTTCGGGTCCGAACCTGCGGGAGCGTATTGCATATCGCAATTCTGCCTACGAACTGGGCTACTACGAGGACCTCCACTGGACCGAGCGGCCTGAAATTTACGTCCGGCGAGAATTTGGCCGGTCGCTTTTCGAAGCGCATGCATTGCGTCGTGTTCTGGCGGGCGCGGCCCCAACGTTGGATGTTGAATTGATCGCGTTCGAAGAGGTGCGCTTGAAGGCAAGTCGGGTGGCTCGTATTCAGCTGAAGGTCATCCTCTACGAGGACGACGGTGTGCTCTTCGAGGACACCCTCACAATCGACCGCCCGGTGATGGGTCAGAAGCCCACAATTGAGGACGTGGTTGCGGCAATGGCGATGGCTCTCGATGCGGCATCTGAGCAAGTTGCGCTCAGAGTGCAGCAATCGCTGGCGGCAAAGCAGGTGGCACCATTCGCCGATGCGGTCCCGTGATATGGCGATTGGTTGGCACACCCCCGTGTCGGTCCGACAATGTGTGGCCGTCGTTCTCACTGTGTCATTTATCACCGTGGCGTTGCTGCCAAGAGTCGCGCAGGCGCGACTCGTTGTTGGCCACATCATCGTGCATGGTCAGACAAAGACCACGCTCAACGTTCTGTCCGCTCGAATGGATCTACATCTCGGTGATATAATCGACTTTCGCGTGATTGACGATGCCGAGCGTCGTCTTGTCGAAAGTGACCTTTTCACAACTGCACGTGTGTACCTCGAATTGCCCAAGGCCGAAGCCGCGCATCGGATGTACGTCGATTTTGGAGACTATCCCGTCGACGTGCATGTTGAAGTCTCGGATAAGCAATCTTGGTTCGTAGCGCCGATCGGAAGCTTTGGCAGTGGGGACTATGCAGGTGGAATTGCCTACGGAGATCAGAATCTTCTTGGCCACGACGTCCAGCTCGTTGCGGCAGCCCAGGTTGGGCAGTCACGCAGCTTCGTATTTGTTGGTTATCGGGACCCGCTGGTGGTTGGCGCACCGCTCACTTGGGGAGTTGATAGCCTAGTTCGCTATGAGCAAATTCGATTTTTCGTCGATCACCGGCTGGTCCTCGAGGTGCCAACGGTGGTGGGCGGTGGCGAGGGGGAATTGGGTTGGGTTCTATCGAGGCACATGCACGCTGTGCTTGGTTTCTCAGGGCGCTACCAGCGCGTTCGCACGGCCGAAGTATTGGAGCCAGACGCGCAGCTGCCTGCGTACAATTCGCGCAGCGGTCGCATCTTTCTACTGGTATTTCAGATGCGCTATGACGACACGTTTGCTCCTGAAGGATTGCGCCGCGGTGTGAGGCTGCTCCTTAAAAATGAAGTATCCGATCAGTACTGGGGCTCGCAGTTCGATTATTCCAAGTTCGAATTTCGCACGGAGCTCTACGGCAAGCTTGCCTGGAACTATCCGTCAGCCATCGTGCAGACCGTGTTCGATTTTCCAACCTCGAACCGTGGCGTACCGATCACCGAGATGCTGCGCATTGGCGGCCCTAACCTGCGCGGCTATCTCACCAACGAATTTCACGGCGACACATTGGTAAGCACGCAGCTGGAGGATCAAGTGGTGGCGTTTCGCGATTTGCTGGTCCCATTGACCACCATGCGTTTCAATATTGCGGCAGCCGCATTCGTTGACGCTGCAACGCTCCTTGAGCGTCACCCGGGGGGTACTTCGGTCGACCTGCCCGTCCAACCTCGCCCAAAGCTCCGCGACATTCACACCAGCGTTGGCACCGGTCTTCGCGTTATTTTGCCTGGCGTGGCAATCCCGGCAATCAAGGCCGACCTCGGATATGGCATCGACGCTCACAGCTTCGCCGTCACAGTCTCTATTGCGGGCGGAGGCTGAGGATATCACAGGCGCAGGCGCGTATAGATTGCTGCCTGCGCAGCACGAAGCGCCATGGCGCGGTGAGCGCATGACTCGCAACGATGAACGCGACCGTTAGTTAGGAACCGCAAGAACAGTTGCCGTATACCAATCGCGGATGAATGATGGCCACAGACCACACCACAGCGCGAACAGACGATTGGCTGGTCTATCCTGAACGATTTCTGCGCGACCAAACTCTTAATGACTACCCCTGCCATGATGAGCGCAGCAGCAAGACGCGTACCGCTCTGTCGCGCGATCTCTTCGATTGTCGCGCGTTCTCGTCGGTTGCATTGGTTGACTGAGCCTTCCCTTAGGCAGTGGCACCACAAAAAATAGCAAGTCACGGCGCGAGGCTTGTCAGCCGGGCTTCCTGAGAAGCGTCAGCCGTTGTGTTGCGCTTCGTCGATCTGTGGTCACGTTGAATTGCGTGCGATTCAAGAAGGAGGACATTTTGCCTACGAGCGAAGGCTTCGACAAGTCGACCGACTCGAAGAAGTCGGAGTACGCCGCGCGTGAGTCCTTATTGACGCGGTACTTTTCCGAGATGGTTACCCACCAGGTAATGAGCCCAGAAGAGGAGCTTGAATGCGCACGAGCGCTGGAACAAGCAGAGTTAGGGCACTGGACCGCGCTACTGGCATTCGTGCCAATTGCCGAGCTAATTCTTGAACGTTTGGTTCGCGACGTGAACGATAGCGATGACGTCGATCGACCCGATATTCCGCACGCAGAGGAACTGCAAAGTCTAGTTGCCACGTACCGCAAGCAAAAGTCGAAGTTGACCCTTGGGCAACTCAAGCGCTGGAATGAGCTATCGACGGAGCTTGCTCGTCGAATTCGATTGTTTGATCGAGAACGGGAGTGGTTGGCCCACGCGGTGGAGACAGCAGAACGCGGCGGGGAACAGCACTGCGATGGCGACGAGAAGCGTGCGTTTGCAAGATCCGCGGCATACGTGGCCTACATTGCTCAAGTCCGCCAAACAGCTGCGCGACGGTTAGAAGTCAAGAATCGATTCATTAGGGCAAACCTTCGACTCGTTGTGAGCATTGCGCGACGTCACAATCACGGACGCATGCCGCTGGATGATCTCATTCAAGAGGGAAACATTGGCCTAATCAAGGCCATCGACCGATTCGACTACGAACGCGGCTATCGCTTTTCAACCTACGCCAGTTGGTGGATTCGACACAACATCGCGCGCGCGTTGTCTGATAAGGGTCGCGCTGTCCGTATCCCAGTTCATATGCTGGAGATCATCAAAATCGCTGCCGTTGCGGCAACTACCATTGTAGCTCGCACTGGATGCGAACCCACATTGGAAGAATTGGCTGCAGATACGGGGATTTCTAGGCAGCGACTACTCCAAGCGCGCGAAAGTGCAGCCGCCACAACCCTGTCCTTGGACCGCCCCATCGGTGATGACGAAGGTCGTCGACATATAGACTTGCTGGTCGACAAAGACGCAGTATCGCCTTTTGATGGCGTGGCGAGTCAGAATTGGTTGGCGGAAGTGCAGCGCTTGCTCGGCACTTTGACGCAGATTGAAACCAGAATCATCCGGTGGCGATTTGGGCTCGATGGTGGCGAGGAACTTACCCTAAGAGACATCGGCGACAAGTACGGCCTGTCCAGAGAGCGCATTCGGCAATTGCAAGAACAGGCGCTTCGAAAAATGCGCAAGCAAGCTAGTAACGACTGGCGATAACCAAATCCCATTGCAATTTGCCTCTTGCATCGTGCAACAGGCGCCTTCGGTTGGGTTCATGTATTCGTAGAATTGTAACCTCACGGGTTCAAGACGAATACTGCCTTAGTAATCTGCGGCATGGCCTGACACACGATGGCATCGTTCGTGCTTTGTGGAACCTCGCGTGGCCGAGCTTCGAGTGTTAATCGCAACGACCTAAGTGTGGCGAATCGCCAATCAGGGTCATGCGCTTGAACCAACCTCACGTTCTGCCGCGTTTGTCCACACGTAAACGGAGAATAATTCCAAATGAAGAAGATCTCGATTCCGGCGGCTCTAGCCATTCTAGCAACCATCCTCGTCCCGAGTGTTTCCAACGCGATGGGCTCGATAAATGCGGATGACCATTTTCAGCCAAGAAACAATGAACATGATCACTTTTTGAGAGGAGCACCTCATGTCGCAAGTGCAGTCCCCGAGCTTTCTACTGGCACGGCAACGGGTGCATTGGTGATTCTCGCCGGTGCGGCGCTGATCGCTTCGGGCCGGCGACGCCGCGCTCAATCGCAGCTCATATCAAACAAACCTCAGTGATGAAAGAGGCGCAGCAGCGCGGCGGACACCGAAGGCACCGCCGCGCAAGCGAAGCGATTTGCTCACTCCACTTGGCAACGTTACCCACATGTTTTACTCAGGCGCGTTTTGTGACGAACCTGCTAATTAGCTGAGTGGCTAGTGCGGTAGCGAAAGCCGTTGTCGCCCGACCCAAAAGTTCACTAATAAGCGAGTTTCCTCGACGGCCAACGGATGCCCGGCCCAGCGCAACACCAACCGCCATGCCTCCAAGAGCCGATACCCCGAGCACCATTGCGGAGCTCTTCAAAGTTCGCTCTCCGTGTTTTATCAAACGTTGACCCGCGCGGTTAATCTCACGAATATCTTCAGTCAAACCGGCTCGAGCTTGCTCCGCATTCCGTAGGTTCTGTTCATGCTTGATATTATCCATTGGTGGACCTCACGACGCTTTGTGCATCGCTGTAAAGCCGTTCCCGCGTGATTGCAACAGTGTGATGATTGCTTAGGCGAAATCCGTAGAGTGAAATGACTAGCGATAGAACTCCCAAAACAATGCCCGTCGAAAAAACGACAACTGCGGTAACGCCCAATAGTAGGATGACACCCACTGCAAGCAGTATAATTGCCGCCTCCAACAGCATTGCGCTTATTGCAAGGCCGACGGCCCGCTTTTTCGCATTCTGCAAATCACTGCGCAACTCGTCTTTCACGAGTGCAATCTCGGCACTCAGCAGCTGCGTAGCGTGACGTGCCGCGGCATGCGCTAATTCCGCAAGCCGTGCCGCATCAGCAGGCAAGGTGTCGGACGGTAAAGTGTCCATGCAGGTGAACTCTGCACTATACGTGCCGAGAATAGCAATTATCGCACCTTGCCGCGATGATTGCTCCGCCATGTTCAGGGGCACTTGCACGCGGGTGGCTCAATGTTTGGCATTGCAATTGCTCTCCACATGTTCTGGCAACCGTCACGGATGCCACTGCGAAAGAACCACTCTATGAATGTATCGAAAGCGTTTTGGACCCTAGGCACGTTGATTGGAGCTAAGCAAGCGGTCAGCTTCGGGCGCAGGTTTGAGTTGGACGACCTGCTCGGCCTGATTGGCCTTCAACAGCGCCGTTCAAACATGCAATTGATTCTTCCAGCAATCGGGCTGGTCTCTTTGGGGGCTGCTATCGGGGCGGGTGCGGCGTTGCTCGTTGCCCCAAGCTCCGGTGCAGATTTGCGAAAGCGCCTCTCGGATCGATTGGACAGCTGTGCCACCAAGGCTGACGGGAGTCCATCGCATCAGCCAACAAATACGTCACCGACACCAGTGTCACACGCCTAATTGCCATTGAGAGCAGGAGCGGACGGTGTCGTCGCCCGGCCTAGCGCGTCGTTTGAAATTCCGGGGTGGTTTCATTGGGCGGTATAAAGGCAGGTATGCTAATTTCGGGCGAGCGGATACGCACGCCGCCGGTCGCGTACCACGCACCCGGGGCAAACATGAGCAGTCCATCGCGCGTATAGAACGATTGCCAAGGCGCGAAGGATTCTCCGGCAGAAACAAACACCCAGCCGCCACGCACCCAAGTGTAGTACTGACCTTGCCACGTCCAATAACCGTCAAGCCACACGAGTGGCGAACCCGAGGAGGGGGGCACTGCCTCCACAAGTCCAGCTGGCGGTGGATACGGAACCTGAACAAAGGCGCTCTTCGGATGGGTTACCAGAGGAGGGCTGGGCACGGAAAAACCGCACGAGCAGAGAGTCGTGCTCAACGCCGCGGCTAACGTCGGCAACCGACCATGATCTTTCGAAAAAGCGTCCATCAGAATGCTCACCTTCAATCAAAGCAGGATCGAGGCCACGGGCGTGCCGTTTGCATCCTGACACCTACGTGCCAAGAGATGTGCGGCGCCCCCAGTCGTGCCAGTCACATTGGGTCAGGTTCGGTCGGACAGAGCCCTGTGTCTGGGTACTTGTCACGTTCCAACTAACGCTGGGTTGCGCTTCGATACCTGAACGTCGCTTCGCGTTACGCAGCATCGACATATCTGGCAACCATGCAGTTGACGCTGACGACGTCCGCGCCGAAATTGCAAGCCAGGAGAGTGCACGTTTCCTCGGCCTGTTTCCGGGGTTGGTCTATGATTATGAGATATTTGATCGCTATGTACTCGAGCGGGACTTGCAGCGTATCGAGCGTTACTTTCGGGCCCGAGGCTTCTACCATGCCAAGGTGAGGGCTGGCAGGGTATTCTACCAGAGCGCGCGCCAAGTAAAGGTCGAGATACTGATTGACGAGGGGCCGCCCATGATCGTGCGGCGCATTGATCTCCACGGGCTGGAGGGATTACCAGCGCCGCTCGTGACGCGAGCCACACTTCGTGCCGAAAGCAACCTGGGGGTGGGGAAGCGATTTGAGGAAAAAGTCTTTGCTTCGACAGAAACAGACCTGAAGACACTTTTCTCTAACGCCGGGCACGCTTTTGTGAAGATCCGACGTTCTGCCGACGTGGACTTGTCAAACGACTTGGTGTGGGTGGGCTTCTGGGTCGACGCCGGTCCCGTTGCCCACATAGGTCAAGTCCGCATCGAGGGCCTTGGCTCCATTCCCGAGCCGCCAGTGCGGCGAGCGCTCGCGCTCAAGCCAGGAGAGCCCTATTCATCCGCTGAGTTGAAGAGCGCGGAGCATGCGGTGCTCGAACTGGGTGTCTTTGGATCGGTTAGTGTCAAACCCGAGCTCGCTGAGGATTCCCCATTGCCCGCAGACGCGGTTGTCCCAATAGTGGTGCGCGTTGAACCGAGCAAACTTCGAAGCGTGCGCCTGGGTGGGGGCGCCGAAGTCGACGCCTTGCGCAGCGAAGTACATCTGATCGCGGGATGGGAAGACCTCAATTTCTTCGGCGGCCTTCGCCGCTTCACGACCGACCTCGTGCCAGGGGTTGTTCTCTATCCCACGCACCTGCCCACTTTCGCGACTCCGGAATTCTTGTTACCGGAGATAAAACTGCGCTCGGAATTTCGTGAGCCCGGTTTTCTCGAGCCGCGAACGCACGGGCTCGTGAGCGCGCAAGGCAGCATTTACCCAGTCTTGCTTTCACCAGACGCCATTCCCGGCGCTCCGATACTCGGATACCGCGAGCTGCGTGCTAGCGTTGGCCTTGAGCGCGGTTACGGGAAGTTCAACGGCATTCTGACCCAAAACGTACAGCTCAATAGTCCTTTTGCTTATCACGGTTCGAAAGATCCGGATCTTCATACGATTGTCGTCTCGTATCCTGCCGTCACCGCAATGCTCGACTTTCGCGATTCGCAAGTCCAGCCCCATGCGGGCGTCTACTTGGCAACGACCATTCAATTTGCGGGTGTTGGCGGCGACGCGCGTGATTGGAAGTTACAACCCGAAGCTCGCGCATACCTGCCCATTAGTCGCCGTGTAACCCTTGCCCTGCGAGGCACGCTGGGGCTGCTCTTTCCTCTCAACTATGGCGCGACCATTGAACCCGATGCGGTTACCAAAACCGCGGGCACTGCAAGTCGCTCTGATTGGGTCCGCGACCTTCAGATCATGTTCTTACGCGGATTTTTCTCGGGCGGACCGGGTTCGAATCGTGGCTACCTGCCGCGCGAGATTGGTCCTCATGGCATCGTCCCGTTCTTCAATCCGGGCCAGACCAGCGCACAGATCGCTGTCCAATGCGACCCCGCGAGTCCCACCTACTCGGTGATAAGTTGCAGTTTGCCACTAGGCGGCTTCACGCTTTGGGAGGCAAGTGTGGAGCTGCGTTTCCCAATTGGAGGCCCCGTCGAAGGAGCGCTGTTCACTGATGGCAGCGACGTGTCGCCGCAAACTCTGCTATTTCGTTGGCGCCCTCATATCAGTAGTGGTTTCGGTCTTCGCTATGTAACACCAATCGGCCCGGTTCGATTGGATGTTGGCTATCGCATCCCGGGCCTACAGGCGCCCGATTCGTCGGGTGAGGGTACACCCACGAGCATTCTTGGGGCTCCCATCGCCGTGTCTTTTGGCATTGGGGAGGCGTTCTGATGCTCCTTGTCGGGCGTCCCAGAAGACTGGGCAGGTGGCTGCGAAGAATCGCGAATATTGCGGTCATCCTCTTCGCGTGCGTCTTGTTCTCTGGCTTGACTCTGCTTGGCGCGCTCCGCCTGAAGTCCGTTCGAATCTTCGCCGTCGCACAGGTAAACGGCGCTTTGGCTGGGTTGTTTTTGGGTAAGCTGCACATCGAGTCCGTTGCTCGGCTCGGGCTAACTGGAGTTGGCGGCGTCAATGCTACGATGTTCGATGTTGATCGGCACGCGGTCTTGATTGTGCGCAATGCCAGCGCAGAGATTGCCGCCGTTCCCCTACTCTGGTCCGCGATAGCACATCCCCGCCGTCCGCTTTCCATCGACCTATCACGTGCCACGATGGATCACGCCGAAGTCTGGCTCATCGACACGGGTCACGGTGTGCCCACGCTTGCGGCCGCATTCTATCCACGTCACCCGAGCGCGCACACGAGCAGTGCCGCCATTCCCACGATTCATATTCGGTCCATCGCGATCGGTCATGTGTGGGTTCGTGGTCAGCTGAACTCGACTCCTGCCATCGACGCGGACATTGAAAATACTGCGGCCCAGCTTGACATTGAGGCATCGCGGCTGCGCTTGCATATCGATGGCACCCGTGTGCATGCGCGGGGGCTCCGCAACGGAGTCACTCTAATCGGCAGTGCCGGGGGCGTAGTGGATCTGCCAATTGTCGAACCACCGCGCTCGAATGACACTCGCGCGCGACTTCTGCAGCGTGCGGGTTTCATCGTGCATGCGTGGTACAATGGACAGATCGCGGGTAGTCCCATTGCTACTACGTTCGATTGGATCAATGGAAAGCTAGCCGCGTCGCTCGACTCGCCGCGCGTCGAGCCCGCAAGCGTGGCGCACATAGTGCCGGGAGTCATCCTGCGACATCCACTGATGTTGCATGCAACTGCGCAAGGGGCACTCGCGGATGTTCGCTTCGAGGCTCGAGCATCGGTCGACGGAGCATGGAGGACGCCGAGGAATAGTGGTCCTCCGACCACTCCTCGGCGTCGTCGAAGGACCACCAGGACTCCAACGTCGGCGCCCAACACAACGGCACTCGTCATCATTGGCCGCGCCGCACTCGGCGAAGATATGGAAATTGATGCCGAGTTCCGCGCCAAGGACGTAAATCTCGCTGACTTACGCGCCGACGCACCCGAGTCGCGACTGGATGGCGCGGCGCACGTGCAGGTTACGCGCACGCATCGAGGGACGCTCACTGGGCGCTACGATCTAACGACCTGGCCCGGGCTAATCGCAGGCACGTCGATACCGGCGCTCGATCTCGAGGGGTCTCTGAACAACGACGCCGGGGTCGCGTTCATGACCAACGGACGAGTTTACGTCCTCGAATCCGGCGCGAACACGACCATCCAATACTCAATCATGCCCGCACTGAAATCCAAAGAATCGGTCGTCTCAATCGAGACCTTCACTGAGGTTGCCGAACCTGGCCGGCTGCAGTCCCTCGCCCATGGTCTGCGTGCGCAAGGCTCAATTGCAGTCAGTGCGCGCTACTGGCTCGGCAATGGTCATTGGAGCGTGCAGTCGAACGCAAGGCTGCATGACGTGCAACTCGATCAGACGAGCGCCTCGCGAATCAACGTGCTGGTAGAAGCTACAGGCGGGCAGAAGTCTCCCAGCGGGTCACTTCATGTGCTGGCGCATGACATCAAAGCCGCCGGGCAAACCTTTCGCAACCTCGATCTTGTTGCGGACGGCACTCTCACACGAAGTCGTCTCGTGGCGCACTTCGAGCGCAGCGACGCGCAACAGCTCAATCTGACGACGGAGCTCGGGCTAGCGCCGACCCTGCACGCACACGACACGCATATCGCGCTTCCTTCGGCCAAGGGCGACATAGAAATCTCAGTCGACGATATTCGTTCAGGCAACGGTATGACCCACATCGGCGGTATGCACTTGCAAGGCGCTGGCACGGTTGACGCTTCATTGACGATTGGACGCAAACTCGAGCAGCTCAGCCTAACGACCGAGTCGTTCGAGTGGGCGCGCGTAGCTCGCCTCTTGGGTTTCCCGTTGCCAGTTCAGTCGGCAAACTCGACTCTGGTCGCCCATTACGAGAGCAACAACATTGGTGCCGAGGGTTTCGTGCGCGGTCGTACTGGTCGAATTGACTTTGGGCCTTATCATGGCGCCACCGCTGATATCAACCTCACATTGTCACGCGGGCTCATCAACGGCACGCTTGCATCCAATCTAGCCCAAGGCAGTAGCCTGAACGTTTCAGTGCGATCCCTTCCGCTTAGTCGAATCGAACATCCAGAATTCGTGCTTGCGTCGCGTGACTTCTCGCTGTCAGTGCGTGCGGCGATGGATCTCTCTGGACTCCAATCTTGGTTCCGTGCGCTCAACGTGCCCTTGGGACATGTTGCAGGAACAATCTTGCTCGAACTTACGGCACAAGGCCCAACTCAGGGACATGAAAACAACGCGCTTATGGCGCGCGTCCAGACAAGCGCGTTGCAACTTGCCGGGCTGAGTGACGCGCAAGTCCCAGAAAAAAATGCAGCGCTCGCCAAAGGCGCTCAACCCTGGTCGATTCGCGGCGTAGACGGCAAGGTTACGCTGTCTGTCTCGGGCGAACAGCCCACGGGGGTATTGTCCACCGAATTGTATGACCAGCACGGTGAGTTGTTCAACGTACAAGCTTCGGGTGAACTCCCTCCGAGTGTTTGGCGCACGTTGTGGCTCAGCAAGCCTGAGGCTTTGGCAATGCCCGTGGTGGCTACTCTTCACATGCCTCGGCGGTCGCTGCAGCATTTCCCCCCGATTGCTGGCATTCAGGGTTTGCAAGGGAACGCATCGCTCGACATTGCGCTCGATGGCGCGCTCGACAATCCGCAATTCGTCATTCACGGCGCGCTAGAACACCTGGTCGCCTCGATGGGTAACCGACCGGGCCAGCCATTGCCAGCTCTCGACGTGAGCGTCCAGGTAAACGGTTCTCGACATGCCGGCGAAGTCCGAGCTGAAGCGAAGGAACGGAATCTTACCGTAGGTAGCTTGCTGACCAGTTGGAAGGGGGACATTACACGACTTGCCTCGGCAAGTCTCGACGCACAATCGCCCGTTCAGGGTGAGCTCGTTGCTCACTTCAATCGCTTTGATCTCGAGCGACTATCGACTTTCCGAAACTATCAAGTGTCAGGCCTACTCACTGGAAGCATTGCCCTTCGCGATTGGGGTCGCGACGCGCACGTTGTCACCAAGCTTTTCGCCGAAGAACTCCGGATTGGAAGCGTCATCGTGGACCGAGTCGAGCTTGCAGCCAACAACGCCGATGGGCAACTCGTGACCAAGGCGCGACTCTCGGGGCGCAGCAGCGGCACACTGGAAGCCGACTTGGCGACAAAGGTGAGCTGGGGTGACCGTCTCGCACCAATCGTTGATCCCGCCATCCACGGTGGACTCCAAACAAAGGCTCTCGAACTCGGTATATTCTCCCCATTCTTGAGCGGATCGGTCAATGAACTGTCGGGCTCAGTCGACGCCAAGTTAATCGTCAACCTCGACGAGGGAGTTCTGCGAGTGGAGGGCCGGGCCATGCTGTCTCGGGGGGTGATTCAAATTCCAAGCATTGGGCAGAGGTTTGATTCCATTCAGGCACTTGCCAAGGTTCACGACGGCACCCTCAGCGTGGAGAACATGCAGGCGCGCGGACTCACGGGACGCATGACGGGCAGAGCCAAGCTCCTACTCGATGGGCTGTCGCTGAGAGAGGGGGACATTCACCTTGCCATTGCGTCCCACGAGCAGATCCCGATCACGATCGAAGGGCAGGCAATGGGCGATGCATCGGGACGCGTGGACGTCAAACTCAATCGCCTTGTAGGAAGCGACATCACGAACATTCGCGTTGACGTGCCAGAGCTCCACTTTGATCTGCCCGACAGTGACCCGAGAAATCTGCAGACTCTTGACCTCGCCGAGCACGTACGGATTGGTGTGCATGGGGGCGACGGTCGATTCCTCTTTGTGCCCGTTGAACCGCTAGCTTCGCGAGCGCAGGGCGGAGGCGAAGCATTAAAGGTTGACGTGCACCTCGGCAGTTCGGTGTGGATCCAAAAAGGTCCGGGTATCAAGGTGCAGCTCGCGGGCGAATTGCGGGCAAGCATTGCGGAAAAGACAACTCTCGAAGGGCGATTGGACCTCAGAGGCGGCAAGCTAGACGTATCCGGCAAAACGTTTGAAATCGAGCGCGGTATCGTAATATTCGACGGGGTTGACACGAGCAACCCATCGGTCAACGCAAGGGCGCGCTGGGATTCTCCTGCTGGGTATAGCGTTTATGCGGAATACGCCGGAACAGTAAATGACGGCAAGCTGACGTTGCGCTCTGAGCCCCCCTTGAGCGCCGACAAAGTTGTAACCCTATTGATGTTTGGTTCGCCAGATGGCGCATTCGGTGTCAGTGGCCCGCAGAGCCAGGGAGGCGAGACAACGTCGGCGGCCGTTGGGGTCGCGGGCGGCGCAGCAGTCAAGGGACTGAACAAGGCGATCACGGGTGTGACGAAACTCGACATCAGTGCGCGTCTCGACACGAGCACTGGTACCGCTCGTCCAGAACTTGACGTACAACTTACACCACGCGTGACTGCACGCATGACACGAGCAATTGGTGAACCAGCCGCTGGCGAAAGCCCCGATCGCACATTTCTGACACTAGAGTTGCGACTTCTACGCGCCTGGTCGCTCTCGGCAGTGGTAGGCGATCATGGGGGTTCCGGGCTCGATCTCCTGTGGCGACGACGCTATTGAGGTCGTGCGCCCCAAGTGTGAACGGACATGTGCCCGCAATCTGCAACTGGCCAAGGCCTTTCGCAAAAAAGGAGGCTGAAACGAGTGGGATTGGTTCGGCTCACTGCAACCCTTTGGCACCGCTTTTGCTTTTGAGAGAACGCCGTCATGCCCCAACACCAGGTTAGCTCTCAACCGCACGATGCCCCGATCGGTCCAGGTACTGATCTGCACAGTGGCGCTGTGCTGGGAAGGCGCTATCGAATAGGGTCCAAGCTAGCAGTGGGCGGCATGGCCACGATCTATGAGGCGCATGATATTCCCTTGGAGCGAATGGTCGTGCTCAAGGTCCTCAGACGCGAGTTCGCGAACATTCCAGAGATTGTTGGGCGTTTCCTAAACGAGGCTCGTTCTTTGGCCAGACTTCACAGCTCTCACGTAACCCGAGTTCTCGATTGCGGAAATATCCAGCAAGACTCAGCGACCGATGTGCCGTTTATCGTTTTGGAGTTGCTGGACGGAATTGACTTGTGGACCGCGCTCCAGCAGAGCAGAAAGCTAAGCGCTTCCTTGACCGCTCGCTATATGCTCGAGGCTTGCGAGGGGCTTGCTGAAGTACATGCCTTAGGCATCGTGCATCGCGATATCAAGCCGGAAAATATTTTTTTGGCTCACGAAGTGGACGGAACGCAAACAATCAAATTGCTCGATTTTGGAATCTCGAAGACACTGGAGCAGACCACCATGGGGTGGCACACACAATCGTGCAATATCGTCGGGTCACCCCTTTATAT
>Ga0265340_10000454_pt1 | contig 22163 bp, 17 predicted proteins | sample 4CB225metaG_FD_202082 | JGI IMG/M metagenome (GOLD analysis project Ga0265340, IMG submission 202082) | Rhizosphere microbial communities from Carex aquatilis grown in University of Washington, Seatle, WA, United States - 4-CB2-25 metaG | ecosystem: Host-associated > Plants > Roots >...
CTCAACCTTCTCCAGAGCCCGGTCGAACAGGTCGGGATCCAATGAGAGCTTGGCGGAGAGTTTGTCACGATCCACCGGCTTTTTCGTCAGCTTCTTGTATATCGAACCCAGTATGTCCGGATTAGGGTAGTCGCGATTATGGAAAAACTCGTGGGTCTTTCGGTCCGCATACGAGTGCATCAAAATCGCTGCGGCGGGGTTACCGTCGCGCCCGGCGCGCCCGATTTCCTGGTAGTAGCCCTCGAGACTGCCCGGCAGTGCAGCATGGACGATGGTCCGCACATCTGCCTTGTCGATGCCCATGCCAAAGGCCACGGTGGCCACGACAATCTCCAGACGACCGTCGAGAAATGCAGTTTGGATCCGCTCGCGTTCGTCGGCGTCCATGCCGGCGTGGTAGGCCGATGCGCGTTTTCCTCCAAGAGCCGCGCCTAGCGCTTCTGCGCTCTTCCGAGTTGCGGTGTAGACGATGGCGGGGCGGCGAGTTTTGTTAGCGAGAAGCTCGCACACTGCGTCCGTGCGCTGGCCCGGACTCAGCTCCACTACCTCAATGGCAATGTTGGTACGGCGAAAACCGTGAATGAACCGCTCGGCTTGTCTTAGACCCAATTGAACTACGATGTCGTTTTGGACCTCGGGGGTTGCCGTGGCAGTCAGAGCGACAATAGGAGCCGGGCGCAGCGCGGGCAGGCGCTGGCCGAGCAAGCGGTAATCGGGACGAAAGTCGTGCCCCCACTGAGAGATACAATGGGCCTCATCGATCGCGATGAGAGCAGGCGTTCGCTTGGCGAGCATCTCAGGAAAGCCGGGCACCCGGAGTCGTTCGGGTGCGATGAATAGAAAATCCAAATGACCGGCAAGGTAGTCGATGCACGCTTGTCGCGACTCAACCCGCTGACGACCGGAATGGATGCGCTCTACCCGAAAACCATGCGCTGTGAGTTTAGCTGCTTGATCATCCATCAGAGCGATCAGCGGACTCACAACCAGCGTTGTGCCCGCACGCGCGATACCGGGAAGCTGATAGCACAGGGACTTTCCTGCGCCCGTGGGCATGACCAACAGCAAGTCGCGCCCCTCGGTTGCGGCACGACACACTGTCTCCTGATAAGGGCGAAAGTCGGCAAAGCCAAATGAAGATTGAAGCAGCCGTCGCAAATCACCGGGCGCTGTCGGCTGACGAGGGACAATGGCCTGCGAAACTTGCGAATGAGTTGGCGGGGTCTCTAGTGCCTTCGGACGTAACTGCTTGGATGCAGTGCGCGTGGCAATGCTGCCTGCTGTCGTCCTCTTTGGTGTGAGTGCTATCGCCGCCGCAGCGCGGGACTCGGTCCTTGTCGGACCGTTGGAGGATGGCAAACGTATTGTCGGCGGATCCATTTTTTGTGCTGCCACATCAATGGGGGGGATGTGACCTTTGACGACGCGCGAGACCACGTCCGTCACGTATGCCTCAATGCCAGCCATGAACGTTCCAAGGTCCCCCTGACCGCGCTGTAAGCGTTTGAGTTTGGCTTCCCACTCGCCAGTCATTGCTGGACTCTTCACTTCGGAGTGAACTACGGCAACGAGACCAATGCCCTTGTCCGTGGCCTGCAGGGATTTGCCGGATCGAATCAAGTACTCGCGACGCAGCAAGGTCTCGATAATCTGGGCGCGCGTAGCAGGAGTGCCAAGACCGAGATCTTGCATTGCGGCCGAGAGTTCCTTCTCATCCAGCGATTCACCTGCATTCTCCATGGCCGTTAGGAGCGTCGCCTCGGTGTGGCGCTTGGGCGGTCGCGTGCGCTTGGATACTGCATTTGCCTCAATCACCTGCAAGTGTTGGCCCGGTGCAAGACCCGGTGGAAGTGCTTGATCCGGGTCATCAGTATCTACCGAACATTCGTCAGCGTCCGCTTGCTCGCAATTTCTAGTTACTTTCGGTGCCTTCTTGCCGCCACCGATATCCAATACTTTCCAACCAATGTGTTCAATGGCTGTGCCGCGGCTTGCATAGTGATCGACGATGGGGGAGAGGTCAAGCGCAGTGATTGCGGTAACCACCGTGGTAATCGAGTACACGTGGTCATCGTGCCACGCCGCTAGCAGACGACGGCAGACGAGATCGTAGATTTTATTCTCTTCGTTGCTCAGCGCGCCTTCGCGGGGCGGCGTTGCCGTCGGGATAATCGCGTGGTGGTCCGTCACTCGGGTGTCATCGACAAAGCGACGCCCGAGCGGCGTCGCACCGGTTCCCGGCGCGAGGCCCCCAGCGTACCGAGCGTGTATCGTCTCAACCACAGCTCCAAGTGTCGTAGCGACATCATTTGAAAGATGTCGACTATCGGTCCTTGGATAACTCAGTAGCTTGTGGCGCTCGTACAGCGACTGAGTGACGTTGAGTGTTTGCTGCGCGCTCATTCCAAAAAGGCGGTTGGCGTGGCGCTGTAGTTCGGTCAAGTCATAGAGCAAAGGGGGCGGGATCTTTCGTGTCTCGCCCTCGACTGATTCGACGCCGGCGTTGCCCGAAAGTGCACGAGCGACGATGGCCCTCGCCTCGACCCCGTCCGCAGGTAGGCGCCTTTGCCGCGCTGAATCGTTGGTACTCTTGTCGCTTTGCGCCTGCGTGCGAAACCACGTGCCTTGATACCTATTGCTCGATTCCTTGTTTTTTGAAGCACTCGCTGCAAAGGTGGCGATAACTTCGACGTAGTCTTCGGGAATGAAGTCTCTGATCGCAAGCTCGCGCTCGACCACGATTGCAAGTGTGGGTGTCTGCACCCTGCCCACCGAGATGTCCTGATCGAGTTTGAGGCTGTAGGCACGCGAGAGATTCATCCCCACGAGCCAATCGGCGCGACTCCGACCTTTGGCAGCATCGGCGAGTGCATCGAAGTTGGAGTCGCTTTTGAGGTTGCGAAAGCCTTTGCGGATAGCATCTACAGTAAGCGACGAGATCCAGAGCCGACTCACGGATTTATTGCAGGCAGCAGCCTCGTAGATGTAGCGGAAAATTAGCTCTCCTTCGCGCCCGGCATCCGTTGCGCAAACGACGTGCTCGACGGTTCGGTCTTTGAGGATTCGACGCACAACGGCGAACTGCGCCTTGGTTTCAGATACCACGACCAGCGGAAACTGTTCGGGAAGCATGGGTAGCGCTGCTAGGCTCCAATGCTTCCAACTTGGATTAATCTCATGAGGCTGCGCGAGCGCTACGAGATGTCCAATTGCCCATGTCACCACATAGCCGCCGCCTTCGAAGTATCCCTCGCGGCGCTTCGTCGCACCCAGCACCGCTGCGATGTCTCGAGCGACGGACGGCTTTTCGGCAACTACCGCAGTGGTCAATGTCTTAGCGCTGCCATTTGTTGCCGTAAGTCGGCCAGGCGCTGTCGGGTGGAATCGCTGTTTGGACGACCCGGACAACCCAACCCGGACAACCCGACGCTGGTTGAATTCCATTCGAGGCGCAGTCGGGTGGAGTTGTCGTTTGCGATGAGAATACGGAGGACAACCCGACCCTCGCAGTCGGGTGGAGTTGTCGTTTGCGATGAGAATACGGGCACAGCGGAAGTAACTGTACCAACGAGCTGGCGACCGTGCCACAATTTGCTGCTTCCGCGGCTGCTGCTAGTGCCAGTGCTTCCACCAGCGCTTCCAACCCGACCGTGGTTGGTTTCCACTAGGCCATCACTTTGGCAATCTTGCGGTAGCGCAGCAGCTAGTGCACGGCTTGGATGTAGAAGTCTCTTGTGCCGCGAACCCAATTCGCGCGAGCGAATCCTCAGCCCGACGTGCTGATACGTCTGTATGGCGCAAACACGACAGCCCTTCGCCTTCCGATGAAAGAGAGTCTCACTCGGTCAACCTGGTAATGTGTCCAATAGCGAGTCTTGAGCCCGAGCGACTAGCCTGGCGCTACTTGCACGCCATGCAACCAACGCATCTGCCAAGTGGCAGAGGGAAACACCACCGTGCGACAGCCTTCTCGCCACTTCTTCAGTGCAATTAGATAGGCTTGTCTGAAGGTCTGTAGGACTTTCACCGCGTGAAAGAAGACCTGTCGCTGTCCCCGCCCCACGGCAATATTCGGGTTCCGGCTTCGCAGCGGTTCCCAGCTCGTGGCTTGCTCGTAAGGGGAACTTCGAAGGACGGTACTTCGTCCAAGCACTCGCCAGCCTTTGGTGCGTACTCGTTCGTGTGCTTCGGTTTCTAAGTGCTTCAGCTCTTGTTTAACACTGCACCGGACTTCTTCCTGGGCCCAAGGCGTACGGGGCATCGTGAGCCGCAATGTCGCCGTCTTGGGCCATTGAGGGTTGTCTGGATCAAAGTAAAGGTCAGGGCGATCAACTGTCCAGGTCTTTGATCCAAGTTCGTGAGGCAAGGTAATAATACCCGGCCACTCCTCAGCGCAATGGACGAGCGCCGCTTCAACGGGATTGGCCATGATGTAAGCGAGCTTTTCAACAACTGCCTGCGAGGTGCACAACTGAACTCGAGAAGTGGGTTCACTGTCCCACACCGGGCCATCCCAACGACGCAAAGCTTTGGTGCCCAATGCCAGTTCGCGATGATAGTCGCGTAGAAAGTCGGGAATGCAGCCATGTCTGTCTGTGACAATCAGGTGCTCGTGAGTCGACATGAACACGACAGCGTGAAGCTCTATCCCATAACGCTCACAATAAACGGCCAGCAGATACAGGCACAGCTGATTGAACTTGCGGTCAGGCCGAAGCAGGTGCGTGCGGCGCAGTGCGCGGCGGGTAATCATCTGTATCATGCCGGGAACAACACGGCGGGGCAAAGTCATGCGAGCCAACAGCGCAACAGTTGTGCCTAGCCGCTACTGCTCAAAAATATGCTACTTTCGCTCGAATACCCCCGGCGATCGCCACCCAGTACCGGCGAACACGCCACCCTGGGTTGGGTTACGGGGTTACGCCACCCTGGATTGTTATTGCCATTTGGCGCTTTTTGCGTGCCTGTGGCTCCAAGCGCGGGTTGGCGCCCGAATTTGTGCCATATGTCATCAATGAGTTCGCTGTTCTCACCTATTCGTCTCGGTTCGATGGAACTTGCGAATCGCATCGTCTGCTTGCCCATGTACCTGGCCCTTCCTGAGCGGGACAATGAGGTCAATGACTTGGTACTCGAATACTACGACGAGATGGCCCGGTCTGGCGCAAGTATCATCGTGGTGGAGAACGCGTCCGTGGAACCGCGTGGGCTAACGCAGCCGCGTACATTGCTGGCTTCGGATGACCGTTTCATTCCCGGGCTGACTCGCCTAGCTGCCCGGATCAAACGGCGCGCTGTCAAAGCGGTATTGCAGATTCATCATGCGGGAAGGTACGCGAATCGTCCGGACCGAATTGCTCCTTCGGGGGTGCAGACATTTGGGGCCATCCCGCGTGCGATGGATCAGCGCGATATTGATGAAGTTCGTCGCGCGTTCGGGGAAGCGGCGCGGCGCGTCGTTGAAGCTGGCTTCGATATGGTCGAAATCCACGGTGGCACGGGCTACCTGTTGCCCCAGTTTCTGTCCCCTCGAACCAATCACCGCGAAGATGAATACGGTGGCGATCCAGAACGCAGAATGCGCTTTCCGTTGGAGGTAATGGCTACGGTCAGGGAGGCGGTCGGTGACGACTATCCGGTTAGCTATCGATTCCTTGCGGATGAGTACATGCCGGGAGGGCTAACCTGCGTCGATACCGCGCCGTTTGCGCAAGCTCTCTGCAAGTATCGCCCCAGTTGGTTGTCGGTCATGGCTGGTTGTTATGAGGCGTTCGCGAGTGAGCCATACATGAAGGATGATCGCACCGAAGGATTTATGGTGCCCTTTGCTGCAAAAATCAAGCAGGCCGTTCCTGGGACACCGGTTGTTGCAGCAGGTCGTATTCAAAAGGTAGAGACGGCAGAATCCATAGTGCGCGACGGGCTTGCAGATTTGGTAGGCCTCGGCCGCGTACTGCTCGCAGACCCGCTGTGGCCGCGCAAAGTTAGCGGTGAAATGACTGAAACAATTCAGCCATGTGAACCCGGCTGCACTTTCTGCAACGACCGAATCAGAGCACAAAAGCCGTCGTTCTGTGCAAGATGGTCAAAGCAACGTCGAGACGAGTTTTTGGCGCGCACGGGTGGCTAGTCGCCTATATTGTCCAGCCGCGGAATGCTGCAGACACTGCCGCAGCCGCAGCTGGTGACAGTGCCGCTGCTGCTGCATGTCAAAATATCCATGGGCGGCGCTCCCGTGGCGCTGTATTGGTTGCGCGTGCGGTATCGACGAGTCAACACAAAGGCACTTCTGGCAAGCGGTGCGCTAGCGATCTTGCAGCTGACTTGTAGTCGCCCGAGTAGCAGCGTCGCGAACGTCGAACCTAGTGTACCGACGAATGGGTCCAGCGACGCCGGGCAAGTCAAGACAGCCTCAGTACCAACGAGGGGCACCGTTGACTCTGGGTTGGCGCCAGTAGCAGTAACAACCGCAGAGAGGATACTCACGTTTGCTTGGAAACCGAGCGGCGCCAGCGAGCGCGAGTACTCGATGATCGATCCGCTAGACCAGCACAAGATCCTGCTGACGACTGGCGTTGAGCGTGGCAAGTCATATCCCCTGGTGTTGGCGCTCCACGGGCAACCGCGTCGGGGGCAAGCGCCGCGAGACTATCAATTCATTCGTGTCGTTTCCGATGTGGCTCGTGACGTTGCGACACGGAAAGGCGCTGCGCCCTTCATTCTGGTCACTCCCGTGTTTCGGTTCGACGGGCAGAATTGGCCGCACTTCGAATTAGCGGAATTCATGGCGCAGGTGCGACGTATCCTGCAAGGGGCCGGGATTGGTACTAAGGGGGTGTACGTGTTCGGGCACTCTGGGGCAGTGGGCTGCGGTGGGCAGGGGCTCAATCAGGTTGCTGTTCTTTCACCCGCTGCTGTCGGGTTCTTCGACACCTGTGTGGGTTCGGGCTTCGTGCAGGCAGTCACGGAACTTGCCAAGAACCACGTGCCCACGCTCATTGTGCACAGCGTAGAAACCGCGGGTTTTTATCCACGCCAACCCATGGAGTACGACCCGCACTTCGACTTTGGCAAGGTCTACGCGACCCTGGGTCTGCGCCCCAGTCACTGCCCATCCCATTTGCCCGCCGCACCGCTGCGAAATTTTGCTTACCAATGCGCGAAGAATACTACCGGTAGCACGATCGCACTGGTCATTGATACTGGCAGCGGTGAAAAAGCGCATGAGGCACTTGTGCCGATTGCCATGCGGTATTTCATCTCGCAGTACGTCGGGCGACAATAGCACCCGGCGGATTCGCCCCGCGAGCTACTGCGGCGATTGGTGCTGCTGGTGCTGCTGGTGCTGCTGGTGCTGCTGGTGCTGCTGGTGCTGCTGGTGCTGCTGCATGACGGTATCTTTACCCATCGTGTAACACACGCAGAATAGGACACAATCGCAGCGATGCCTTGGAATGGCAACGGCCGCGCGAGAACCACTTGCGGCGACTGCAAACCCATCTTCCGCCGCGCGGGAACCTGCTGAGGCCGCCTCAGGTCCATCTCGCGCAGCGCGAGAGCCACTTGCGGCGACTGCAAACCCATCCTTCCGCTCTGCGGGAACCCGTTGAGGCCGCCTCAGGTCCATCTCCCGCCGCGCAAGAACCACTTGCAGCCACCGCAGGTCCCGCCCGCGCAGCGCGAACGTTCATTGTTGCCACCGCAGGTCCATCTCGCGCAGCGCGAACGCCTCATTGTTGCCACCGCAGGTGCATATCCTGCTAATCACCATCATCGACCTGGGTTACCGCGCCTTGGCCGTCTGTTGCGCTGGCTTGCAATGGATTGCCGACGCTTTCTGGTACTGCACGCCAACGCCTGAGGATACCCGTGACCCCCCGCGCTAACGCAAGTGTTCATCGAAAAACTTCAGCGCCAACTGCTCCACGCGCTCGTGAATGGCCTTCCTGTCCACGGACGGCGCGATATCGGCGCAAACTTCCCGCGCATATTGGAACCCCCGCGGATTGCAGAGCGGCATGAAGACGTAGTGGCCCCCAGATTCGAGCGCGGTAAGGTGCGAGCCGGCAATGAACTGGGCGTAGCGCTGCGCGTTGAGTTGGAACGGCAGTACTTCATCGTGCAGCCCAGCCACGATACTCACCGGCACGCTCACCGAGGCAAGATCTTCCTGTGCGAACCCCTGCCCCACAGCTGGAGCCATGGCGAATACCGCACGAATTCTAGATTCACTGTATGAGGCAGACGCCGAACTTCTGTCCGGAAACTTTGACACATCCAAGTCACCGGCAAGTTGGCAAACGACTTCCGTTGGATGCTGACTGCAGTAGGCAGCCATCAATTCTGGATGATAACGGCCACCGGCAAGCGCGATTACCGTGTAACCACCCGCTGAGAACCCGGCAGCGCCGATTCTGTTGACCGCAATGCGGCTGCCAAAAAGCGGATCAGTCAAGAGGGCGTCTAGAACATAGGTGATGTCCCGGGGCCGGCGCCAAACCGATACCACGCCTTCGGTAGAATTGTTTCCAAAGGTGTTGCCAAAGTGATCGACCGCAGCCACCAGATAGCCGTGCTGCGCCAAGTGTTCAGCAAGCCAAACCAAGTTCGAACTGCCCCCGCCGGTTCCGTGCGACAAAAGCACCAGCGGAAACTGTTGTGGACTTGATGCGAGCGGCGCATTTGTCGCACTGTGGGCAACGAATATCCCCTCAATCGTATCGCCGCGTCCAAGGGGCGTAGGCTTGGATGGATACCAGATGCGAGTGGGCAGCGGACGATGTCGAGTTGCATCTTCGAACCTCAGTTGAGCGAGCCCAACGCTGACTGTGTTGGTTACGTTAGGGCTTGCGGGTACGCGAGCGTTTTGGCCAATGTTGCCTGTGGCGCAGGCCCCGGATAGCATGATGACGATTACGAAGAGAGGGCGCGTCCCCATGTTGAGGGTGACAATAATGGCACCCACTAAGAGGTGTCAAGTCAACAGGTTGGGCAGCTGCCGCTGCCGCAGTAGCAGCAGTTAACCCACTTCAACCCGCATGCCGTACTCTGGAACTACTACCTGGCACGAAAATCGCGTGGTTACCAGCTGGGCGAAGGTTGCGGTAACTTGAGAACCGCCGTGTACGATCGCGACTCTCTGGGGACCGCCGGGCATGTCTCCGAGCCAATTGAGCAATTCATTCTGATCCATATGGCCTGAAAGTCCCTGGATTTGTTCCACTTGAATGCCCACGGGTCGATAGCCGCCAAACAGGCGGACTTCCCTCGCCCCCTCGACGATCTGCCTGCCGAGTGTGCCGGATGCTTGGTAACCCACGAACAGCAGTGTGCTCAGTTCATCGTCCAGGTAGCGCGACAAGTGGTGCTTGATGCGACCACCGGTGCACATTCCAGAGCCTGCCATGATAATCGCTGGCTTGTGTATGTCGTTGATGCGCTTGGACTCTTCGCATGACGTGCACAGCGTCAGCTCTGGCAGAGTGAATGGTGAATCGCCGGTGCTCATGCGGTCGCGGGACGTGACGTCCATGGCTTCGGGATGATGGCCAAATACCTTGAGCAGGCGCACGGCCATTGGGCTATCCAAGAAAATGGGCACTTTGGGAATGCGGTTGGCCTTGCGCAGGGTTTGCAAATGGTGCAGCAGCTCCTGCGCGCGCTCCACGGCAAAACACGGGATGAGTACCGAGCCGCGGCGCCCGAGGGTGTTGTTGATTACGTTGCAGAGTTGGTCGGCCACAGTCACTTCGTCCGAGTGAATGCGGTCTCCGTAGGTGGACTCCATCACCACGAAGTCAGCCCGCGGCGGCGAGGCAGGCTCGGGCAGTAATGGGCGTCCGAGGCGACCCAGATCGCCGGAAAATAGCAGAGTCTTGCCCGAGGTCTTAGCTTCGACGAGAACCATGCTCGCGCCCAGAATGTGCCCGGACGGCAAGAGAGTAACGCTAACGCCCGGTGCGATTTCCCGCGCAACGTTGAACGGCATGCCGACCAATGATTGGCAGGCGGCTTCCACATCATCGGTGTCGTAGAGGGGTTCGATGGGGTAGAGCGACTGGCGGCCTTCCGCCTGATGGCGCTTTCTCTTCCAAGCCACGTCTTCCGCCTGCAGGTGCGCGGCGTCGGCCAACACAAGTGGTACGATTTCTGACGTGGCCAGCGAGCAGTGCGTCTTGCCGCCGTAACCTTGGTGCACCAAGCGCGGCAGCCAGCCCGCGTGGTCGATGTGTGCGTGTGTGAGCACAACCGCGTCCAACGTATGCGGCTCAATGGCGAATGGATCCCAGTTGCGTGCGGCGTTGAATCGCTCTTGATAGAGACCGCAGTCAATCAGGACCCGCGCGCCATCGGCTTCGATCAAATGGCGTGACCCCGTGACATTCTTAGCAGCACCGAGAAATGTAACTGAAAGGCTCATGGTTTGATACTCACCGTCAACTTCTAAGCATACGCGCAAACGGGTTCATGGGTGAAGCCCGATTGGTGGCAAAGTGCAAAGACAGCGACGTGCCCTTTAGGCAGCCATCGAATCGTGAACGCTCGCGACGGACGGTTCAGATCACTCTGTCCGTTGTAATGGCCTATTTGTTTTGCGCGGCACTCTCACGAAGGCCAGCGTCCGGGATGAAGCCCCAACACGATGGCGGTTGAAAGCAGCGCTTGATACGCCCCTCGGGCGCGTGATATTCGAAGGCGTGGGTCAGAGGCGGCCACTTCGAAAGTTCTTCAACGTGTACTGCTGTGTCGGTGCTGTGCTGGGGCTTGTTTCGGCCACTGCGCTGGCTACGCCTATAAGCCGGTTGACCTATGCCAAAGGTTCTGGTGCGGATGCTTGCCCGGGACCCATGCAATTGCGCATGGCCGTGATAGCCCGGCTTGGTTACGACCCATTCAGCGCTACGGCGAATCAAACCGTTATTGCCAACATCGTGCGCGACGGCGAAACGCTGCGGGCCAAGATCGATCTGGTCAATGCCGAGGGCTCGAGCCAAGGCGTACGTGAACTTACTTCGTCTCTTGATCGATGCTCGGAATTGATTCGAGCCATGGCCCTATCGATCAGCATTGCGATCGATCCCGAGGCGGTCCTGAGCCACCAGGAGGCACCGTCCGCAGCCGCCGGTGCCATTGACGAGAGCCCCGTGGCACCAACGCATGGAACTGAGCTGACCGGCGAGCGAGCGCCAACGCCCCAAATGGAACCAGAAAAGGCTCACCAAGGCCGTACCCTCCGTTACTTCACGGGCCTGGGCGTTCATGCCACGCTCGGGCAAGCGCCGGCGATTGGGTATGGAGGCGACCTGTTCATTGGTGGACGCACCCGGCGCTTCTCGCTGGCATTGGAAGGGCGCATCGACGCGCCACAGATGGATCAGCTGACCGGGCCGTTCAGCGGTGCAAAGATTGAAGCAATGTTCCTGCTCGCGTCATTGGTGCCGTGCCTGCATTGGGGACCTATGGCGGCATGCGGTGTAGCCAGCACAGGATTTATCCGTGCGAGGTCGGAGGGGGTACGTCATCCGGCACAGGACCATGCTCAGTATTCCACTGTGGGCGCTCGGCTGGGCTTGGACCTACCCGTAAGTGATGCATGGTCGTTGATGCTGCACGCCGATGCTCAGGCTCCCATTCCCAAGCAAACCATCAAAATCAACGAGAATGGTCAGGACAACGATGCCTGGCAGTCATCCAGTCTCGCGGGCCTGGTGGGTGCGGCAGTTGCGGTCCACTATTAGTGACGGATTTGCGGGGCCTACACCAAGTGACGGATGTGGAGCTTTCTTCTGCTGCGTCAACGGCTGCGAACACGGAGCCAGTCGCACCTGTCTTCCTTGCCGTGTTCAATGCCCACGTGGGCTACGTCTGCCAAACATTGCGACGACTAGGTGTCAGAGAAGCCGACATAGAAGACGTAGCCCACGATGTGTTCCTGCAGGTGCACCTGCAGCTGCACCAATACGACGCGTCGCGACCGCTGCGGCCGTGGCTGTTCGCGTTTGCATTTCGCAAGGCGTCTGAACACCGCCGTCAGGCGCGCGTGCGATTGGAGGTCGTTGGCGCCGTTGACGAACCCCCGGATCCGGCTCCGTCTGCCCTTGAGCAGGCTCTGCGCCATGAAGCACTCCAGCTGGGGCATCAAGCGCTGGCCGAGATTGAGTTCAATCAGCGCGCCGTATTCGTGCTGCACGAACTCGACGGTTGTGCCATGCCCGAGGTGGCGGCTGTCCTGGAGATTCCATTGAATACCGCCTATTCACGGCTGCGTTTGGCCCGCGCCGCGTTTGACAAGGCGGTTCGCCGTTTGCGTCTACAGCGAGGTGACTCATGAATACTACGCACTCGGGGCTCGATAGTGTACAGGTACTGGCAGCGCTTCGCGAAGAAACCCCGGCGCCGCTCAGCACCGAGCAGCAGGCATTGCTGCTCGCTCGCATCGAAAGTAGCGCTGCTGCACTTGGCGTGGCCGCTGCGGTGGGCAACTCAATTGCCGGTAGTCACGTTACCCCGGCCGCTGCAGAAGACTCCATTTCAGTCGTGGACCATCTGTCCGCGCAATTGGCAGCACACCCTGTGGTAACTTTGGTGACTACGCTGGCGCTCGGGGGAGCGCTGGGGGTCGCAACCTATGCTTTAGTGACGCCACGACATCAACAAGCAACTCAAACTGTTGTGACCTCTCAGCAGGCGGTCATTCCCTATGTGCTGCCAGTTGCGTCGTTGGCAACGCAGGTTACTCCGATATCGATTCAAGAGCTACCACCCGTTGTGCTGCCTTCGCGGACGTTACGCGATCGACCTGCAGCGAGTGCGCATGGTGCTGGAGCGCCGTCTCAGCCGGTGCAAGCAGCTCCGGCAATTGTGTCAGCGCAGTCGCCTGGGCTGGCAGAGCAGTTGGCGTTGCTGGAAACCGCGCGCAATGCCATTGCGCAGAAGAACGTGGCTGCAGCCCTGCGCGCGCTGGAATCACACGCGGCTCAGTTTCCGAGCAGTGCTCTGGCTGAAGAGCGTGAAGCGCTGACCATAAGAGCGTTGGTGCAGGCCAATCGCGTCACTGAAGCCAAGCGTCACTTGACGCAATTCGAAACGCAATTTCCAAACAGTCTGTTGCTGTCGGCACTGAAACGAACCTTAGGCAATTCCTGGTGACGGATTCCGATGTCTCGAAGCAAGTACGGAACAGAAGCTGCTGTTTGCCAACAGTGCCCGAAAGGATGTCAACATGTCTAGATTAGCTGGTATCGCAGTGGTGACCGTGCTTGCGGTTGGTTGTGCTGGCAATGCACTCAAATTGGGCTCAGATGTGGACGCAGGCGACAACTCTGCCATTACTGCCACTGGCGGCGCCAGCGCGGTCGATTGTACAGGCACAACCGCAGGTCCGACACTGCCACAGTGGTTGGCGCCTGACGCCTGCGTAACAGGCGACGAAAATGCAGCCATTGTTGGTGAATGGGTGGGCTACTACCAAGGCACCAGCATTGATGATGAAAGTAGCACGTTTCGACTGAAGATTCTTGGAGCCAACGCGACCAAAGGAGTCTGTGGAACCTTGACGTTTGGTGCGCACACCGCCGCAATTGCAATGCCTGTCGCGACGGACCCTGCAACTGTTCCGGCCGAGACCGCGTTGGGTTCTGTGTTGTTGGGTGCTCCCTATACTCTGCTTGATGGGGCGGTCGATGGTCAGCGAGTAACCTTCAGCTACAGCCAGCCCGAGGTCTACAAATCATGGTGCGAATTGCAGACCTCATACCCTGTCGACAGCAGTTGCACCCGCTTCCAGTGTCTCTCGGCCAGTGGTAACTACGAAATTGTGAGCGAACCGACTGGCGTTTGCTACGTTGCCAACCAGGACGGCTCAAACAAGCGCTACTACAGTTGTTTGAGTATTGATGTGTGTCTGAAGTTTGCGGCGTCTGGTTGCGTCTGCGCTGCTACGGGCTGCACGGCAGTGATGTCGGGGTCAGGCGCTCTATTTGATCTTACTTTCACTGGCGACCAGGCGACTGGCGTGAGTAGCGGAGTCACTGGCGACCGTAACGTCATTTTCAACAGAGTTACGACTACGCAATAGAGGTGGTCTGAAACAGGACGCCCGCGCTTTGAGGGAGAATCCCTACAAAGCGCGGGCCTTTGTTGAGACTCGCGTAGGAGTACTTTGAATCGGGTGGGCACATGATAATTTGACCTACACAGCGTGAGGCCCTGTCGCGCTGCTTGCGCAGCGTGGCCAAATCCGCTCCCTAGTCTTAGTCTAGAACGCGTAGCAATAGTTGCCTGCAGTCGCCAAGAGCCCGAGGATATAGACCGCCTCTTGATAGTAGCGGTACGTGCCGCTCTGTTGCCCGACCGCCCAGAGGTTTTCTAAGTACTTCGACCGGTTCGATTCTGCCGAGCCGAGAGCCCCAGCGGCTACGAAGCGGCGGATGCTCCGAAAACATACGCTTAATGCAGGTCTCGATCGGTGCTATGAACTTCTCATGAATGATTGGCTCTTCCGCGAACCGACTACATTCAACGGCAAACGTCTATATCGTTTAGGCTTAGCCGCGAACTTCGGCATCGACGAAGACGGTGTGCAGTCGGCCATGGACCGTGGTGTCAACCTGTTCTTGTGGACAAGGAGAGCAAAGGGGTTGGGCCAACCATTGCGTAAGGCGCTGCAATCGCGGCGCGAGTCCGTTGCCGTGGTTGGCTACGCCGCAGTAGGATGGTTCGGCTGGGGCGTGCGTCGGGGCGCGGAAAGCCTGTTGCGCAAACTGGGTACCGACTACCTCGACGTGTATCAACTGGGTTGGGTGGGCGTGGGTGCGGCGTGGAACAGCACGACCGAGCGTGAACTGGTCCACCTGCGAGAGAGCGGAAAAGTTCGCGCCATCGGCGTAAGCATTCACAACCGGGTACGCGCGGGTGAATTGGCGCGCACCTCACCCCTCGATATGTTCATGATTCGCTACAATGCTGAACACCCGGGAGCGGAGACGGACATCTTTCCGCACGTCCGTAGCGGCAAACCGACGATCCTAGCGTACACGGCGACCTCCTGGCGTCGGTTGCTAAAGCCTCCGAAGGGTTGGCAAGGTCCGACCATGACCGCCGGCGATTGCTACCGGTTCCAGCTTTCCAATCCCAGTGTGGATCTTGCCCTGATGGGGCCGGCAACTCGAACCCAAATGGAGCAGAACCTGGCAGCCCTAGAAAAAGGTCCACTTTCCCCGGAAGAGGACAAGTGGATTCGCGAGTATGGTCGTTTGACTCACGGGGGCAAGGCGGCAACCGCATTAGCCGGCTAGCTTTGGGAAGCATGGGTCGCTTTGGCGTGGACGTCCTCCGCAGCCGTTAGTTTTGCGTAGGCCACGCAGCAGATGGTTGCGCTGAGGGCAATCTGTAAAGTCTCCACCAAGCCGGCGATGGTCGTCTCGAGCGACGAAAGGGGTTTTGGATCATCGAACAGAGACTGCAACGAGTGCCCCATGGCAAACGTAAGTGCTGCAGTCACAATGAACGTTGCGAATTGTACCATCGCAAACACGTAAAACAGCGATCGTCGGGAGCCCCAGGTCAAGCGCGCGCTGTGCAGGAGTGCCTGAAGTGCGCTTTCCTGTTTCCACAGGGCCGTGGGCGCTGCCACGACCCAGCTCAACCAGACGATGATGCCGGGGACCATGGCTGCGGCTAACCCCGCAATGGTTCCAATCGGTGCCACTGCTGCAATGGTCAAAACCGGGCCAACCCGTCTCCAGCGGATGCTGTCCACCTTCCAACGACCGTGACTCACTCCTTCGATGTGCGGCAAGGCGACGGTCGAGATTGCGGCGCACGCCAGGTACGTGATGACCATTGAGCCATATAACGACACGATCGCCGCAAGTCTCGAATCTCCAATCTCGCCTGGATGCAAACCGAGAATGGATTGTTCCAGCCACGCGGAGGCCATGCCGAAAGGCAACGCCAGCAAGGTAAGACTAGCGCCCCGTGTCTGCATCAAGCGCGCGGCCCCAAGCCAGAGCTCACGCGCTCGAACTTGCGCAAACTGTTTTCTCGTTCGCCTGGGCTTTCTCGAATGCTCGTGCGCTACCATCGCTGCTCAATATTGCCTCTACTGGAGCACCGATGCGGGCACAACGACTATCGCACAATGGCGAGAAACGCCAGGAATCTCGCAAAGCAGCGGAGATAACGCAAGGCTGCTGCCGGCACGAGCATTAGTATGGCTCTTCATTGATGACTGCCGTTCGGGTTTTCTCCACTCGGCGTGCTAGGCTAATTGACCACCGACGGGCCAAATGACAAATGACGGAATGGTTTTGGCGAACTACGTGCCCCAGGCGAGCTTTCGCCCGCCAACCAAGCTAATCCCCACAACTCACAACGACCGGGGGCACGCTACTACGAGCGCGTCGCGCAAGTCGAGGGTTTTGGGTTTTTCCAGTCCCACCTGACCGATTCACCACCCGTTTTGAGCTCCACAACGACCGCTTGACACTTCAGTGACGATAGCGTTCGCTCTGTTTGCCCTAGTGGTGGGCTAGGTGAGCTGAATTGGAGATCGACGATGATACACAAGAGTATTGAAGACGCACTAAACACTCAGATCAATCTCGAACAGTATTCCTCGCAGCTCTACGTGGCCATGAGCGCGCATTGCGACAGCAAGAGCTTCCGTGGCTTCGGTCATTGGCTACGTGTGCAAGCCCAAGAGGAGACAGCGCATGCGATGAAGCTCGTAACGTTCGTGCTGGATCGCGGAGGTCAACTCGAGCTCAAGCCGCTCTCAGCGCCCCCGAAGGACTTTGGCACCATCATCCAGGTCTTCGAGAAGATCCTCGAGCACGAGAAGAGCATTACGACTAGCATCAACGCACTGTTTGAACTCTCACGCCAACAGAAAGACTACGCCAGCGAGATCACTCTCCAATGGTACGTGACTGAACAGGTCGAAGAGGAGGCCAATGTGGGCCAGATACTAGAACAGTTGCGCGCGGTGGGAGAAAAGGGTGGTGGAATCTGGTACCTGGACTCGAAGATGGGCAAACGCGGCCGACCCTAATTCTAGATAGCCAGAATCCGCTCTGGAGCTGGTCCTTCGATTCCGCTGCATCGTCGAAGGACCACCTCTCTTCGGTCGCCGGTGTTGCCTCGTGCCCGTTGTTTGTCGCAATGACAATCACTCACTAGACCGCACTTGCGTCTCCGTCGATCCCGCTTGGGCGGACACACTCACGGTACGAGCACGACTTTGCCGATGTTACTTCGGCTTTCAATGCGTTGATGGGCAGACGCGATCTGGTCGAACGGGTGCACCGAATCGACGTGTGGGTGAAGATTGTTGCGGCGACAGAACTCAACCGCGGCAGTCAGACTTTCAACCAACAGCTGAGGGTCACTCCAGAATCGGCCAGTGCTCACCCCCGCGACGGAGCGATTCATTTCAATCAGGTTGAAAGGCGAGAATCGTGGTGTTCTTAGAACTTGGCGAAGCATTGCGGCAAGATTCCGCCGCTCGCCGGTCATCATGTTGGCAACACCAAATGTCACCAGACGACCCGCTGGACGTAACAGGTCGTAACCTTTGCGCCAATCATTACCTCCCAACGGATCCAATACTACGTCCAGTCCCTGACCGTGCGTGAGCTTCTTCACTTCGTTGACGTAGTCTAACCTGTGGTAGTCGATTGCGTGCTGACAGCCTTCTGCTCGCAGTACGTCATGCTTGGAGCTCGAGGCAGTCCCGAATGTCGTTGTGTCTGCAATGGTTCTGAGCAACTGAACGGCAGCCATCCCTACGCCGCCTGCGGCCATATGGACCAGCACCCGTTCGCCTGGCTGCACGCGTGCGACACGGAAAATTAGATGATACGCCACGAGATAATTCCACGGAATGCAGGCGGCTTCCTCGAAGCTCAAATCTTCGGGAATGGGCAGCGCAAACCGAGCGGGTGCCACCACCATTTCTGCCTGGGCCCCAAAGTGGCAGATGACCATGACCCTTGCTCCAATGGGCGGGGCATTGACGCCCGTACCATGTGCTTCGACAATTCCCGATGCGTCGTACCCCACAATGCACGGAGGTTTGGGTGCGAGCGGATAAGTCCCCTGACGTGCCATCACTTCTGCAAAACCAACGCTGGAAGCGCGCACTCGTACGAGGATCTCCCCGGGGCCAGGTAGAGGCGATGGCGTTTCGCGCACGGCCAATACCTCGGGGCCCCCGATTCGCGTTATCCAAACTGCACGCATGTATTCTCCAAGGAACGTAGTGTTTGCTGACTTGCTACCGCGACGCCGGACGAGTTGTCAAACACCATCTTTGGTTGCCACGGTATGTGCGTTGCGCGATGTGTGACGATAGTCTTAGGCACGACAGCAAAGTTCTTCACCGTACTGGTTGAGCAAGTCCGGGGCGTACTGGTTGAGCAAGTACGCTGGGCCAAGCTGGGCGCGTTCACGGGGGCAGCATCAGAAAACGACACGCAAACTCGTCCCCAAATTCCCTGGTCCTGCTCTGCGACAGCTCCTTCGCCCACATCGAGTTCACGTTGAGCAGTCACGTAACCCGGGCGCCTGAGGTCAACCCTATGGTGTCCGGCTGCGAGCGCAACGGACGTGGGCAAGGGAGTCTTTCCAACGAGACGGTCATCCACGAATAGCTCTGCGTCCCGAACGCGCGATTGCACAGAGAGATTAGCTACCTGTGCGCTTCGCACTGAGCTGAGCTCAAAGTTGAGCGCCACGTCGGTGTTGCCTGCAAGCAAGATCTCTTTACGCATCGGCGCGTAACCTTCGGCTACGACTCCGACGATGTGGTTTCCTTCAGAAACACGAATGGGTGCAACTAGCGGGGTCTGAGCAACCTCGACATTGTCCACCTCGACGTGCGCCTTTTCCGGTTTGGTCGTGACCGCTAGGCGACCAATGCGAGTCTGTTGCTCCTGCAGTGTCCGCTGTGCACGCTGGAGTTGGTCCGTGGAAAGTCGAACGTCATTGCAGGCCGACTCAGTAGCGGCGAGCCGTACATCGTGATGGAGCTACTCAAGGGCATGACACTTGCCGAGCTCATCAGTGAACACGGCCCACTGGAGATCACGACCGCTTGCGACGTGCTCACTCAAGCCTGCGACGGTATCGAGGCTGCGCACGCAGCCGGGATTGTCCACCGCGACCTGAAGCCGGAAAATATATTCCTGACCGGTCCAGATTGTTCGTTCGTGAAAATTCTGGATTTTGGCATATCGAAGTTCGACAGTTCCATTACGGGTGTTGAAGGTTTGACCGTGGAAGGGTCAGCTCTCGGCACTCCCTTCTACATGTCCCCTGAACAGGCAAAGGGTGAGTTGGAACTCGACGCGCGCTCAGACGTGTACTCGCTCGGTGTCGTTCTGTACGAGTGTCTGACCGGGGTTCACCCATTCGAATCCGAGAACCTGTTGCAATTGGTGTATCAGATCTCCCGCGGCTTGTATCGACCACCGAGTGAGTTGCGGGCATCGCTGCCTCGGGTACTCGACTCCATTATCGTCAAGGCCATGGCGCTTGACCGGGCGAACCGCTACGCGTCAGCTCGCGAAATGGCGCAATCGCTAACGCAGTTGCGCCAATCTTTGGCACCTGCAGCACCTAGTGTCCCTCCTCCCGGGCCTGTGACCGTTAGGTCTGGTGATACCGTGGGTCCAGCTTCGACTACCACCGGGATGTTCTCGCAAGCAATTGCGTCGAGACGACGGTCTTCGGCATCGCGCAACTCCTCGCAGCAGAGACGTATTGTTATCGGGTTGCTGGTGCTTGGGTTGATGGCCGTGAGCCTGAAGATTGGAATGAAGTGGTTAGCCTCATCCTCGGTGGCTCCGGCGGTTACCCAGGGAGTTGCCGCACAGTTAAGCTCGTCCTTGCCGCTGCTTGCGCCGTCCACAACGGGCTCTACCGAAGTTATGCCGCTGTTGGCTGCCACTGTTGATTCCATAGCTCCAACACAGGCGACAGTTGCAAGTACTCGCTCGGTTGCCGTTGTCGTTCCTAGCTCAAACTCGAGATTGACAGCCAGGCCGTCAAGTTTGGCGCCTGCCGCGAACCGATCGCATTCCTACGGACTACCCCAAGACAACCCATTCAAGGACTAAAGTCCCAGGTCCAATTTCATCGGCCAGGTTGTCTGGCTTTTCACAAGAACTCGACTGTCAACGCCAGGTAGCGTTTGTACCAAACGCGCATGCGCACAGCTTCGGCTTATAGGGTTCAGGCCTGGGAGGTCAAGCCGTGAGAGAGTTGTCTTGGATCGGTTCTCAGCGCCCGGACGCCGCATACTGCTGCAGTGGAAAGACGTCGGTCGTAGCCGGATCTGCGGGTGCCATCGTTTGTCGTTGACGGCCAGTCCAAAGCGCAGTGCCAAGTTGGGGTACGATCAATTGGCGCACGGCAATCGAAACTGCCTCGGCCGCGCCGGGGAGTAGATACACCAGTGTTCCCTGGCAGAGCGCTGCAGCGGCCCGAGATTCGAGCGCGTGTATGCCTAACTTCTGAAACGCCAATAGGCGAAAGACCTCACCAAAACCTGGCATTGGTTTGGAAATCAAGGGTGCCAGCGCTTCTGGCGTGACATCGGTAGAGCCGAGGCCAGTGCCCCCGATAGCGATAATCACATCGAGTTTGACACTGTCTACCCACTCACGGAATAGGTGCCGAGTAATGGATAAATCGTCAGCGATCCAGCGCCGCTGAGTGACCTCGTGACCTGCTCCAGTGAGCGCGTCACAGACGATGGCACCACTCTCGTCTGTGTCCCCCTGGTGCGTGGCACTGATGGTCAGAATACCGCAACGGAGTCCCGTAGTGTTCGCAGGGTTCATAGGTAAGAGCATAGTGCGCTTCGCAGTGAAGCGTAGCCCCCAATTTTAGGAATATTTGGGGTTACTAGCCCTAACTGCTTGTCATGTTTCGGGTTTGTTACCAACAAGGGTACGGGATTGTTACCAACTCGAGACCGCGTTGTTACGGACACTCGCCAACTAGCCGATCCGGACCAGTCGCGAAAAGGTTCAGCGCGCCGCCTGTCTGGCCCATTGCATCAACCACCATCTCGCTCGCAAAGTGGCAGTCGCGAATCGGGAGACCAAACGAAGTGGACATGGTCCAACTTCAGGTCGTTGAAGTCTCCGGTCATCGTAACGGCTCGCCCAACGTTGTCCGACGAGTCGCGATAGCGAAAACCAACGAAATGACCGCCTGAGGTCCATTGGTGAACGATTGCAGAACGGTAGAGCATACCGTGTCGCTCTTCCATTGACGCGTTGAAGGCATCGCTGTGTTGGGGGCCTGATGCTGGGTCTATGGTGTACCCGTTGCGCCGAATGAAGTCCTCGGCACAGCGAACCGCGTAGCAATCCGCGTGCTCACCTGCTAAGCGCACCACTTGGCAGCGACCAGTGGGATCGATCGCCGCCGATGACGCCTCTGAATGCTCCAGGTGCGCTGAGTGGCGTGAATGGCAACTCATACCAAGGAGTGCACAACCGGTGACGAGGAGTAGTCGCATGCGGGTTTCGAATCCTTACGCTATCAGTTTTGGCAGATGTCCGCACCAGGTGGTGGACCCGAACCAGAATAGTGCTTCCTGCGAGCCCCCGAGCTCCTTAGAGCTGCCTCCCTTCACCCACCTCAGTGAACCTTGGGCACCTTGTGAGCCACTACTACCGTGCGAACGAAAGCTTGACGATTGCATTGCGCTCGTGAGATGGTTTCTTGTGTACTGTGTACATTGCGTGCACGGTTCGCAAAGCGAAGGGAGCATATGGGATCATGACGAATCACAAGTTGATCGGTACGTTGGCTGCTTCGACACTGCTCATGCTCGTCGTTCCCGCGAGCTCACAAACATTCGATTCTCATACGGTCGACAACGCCACACTTAGTAGCTTGCCTCTATCCACCCTCCACGCAGACGTTACCAATTTGACCGTGTACGGTCCGACCCCGTACGGCGTTCGCGTCGATGTTGCATTCAAAGGTAGGCTCCGCGGTACTCTCAGCGGCACGATGGAAGGCGTGGACTCTAGTACGGTCCGTGCCGACGGGGTCACTGACGTAAACGTTCGAGCCAAGATCGTTACGGATGATCAGGCGTTGCTCTCGGTGGAAATCGTCGGCAACCTCAACAATGGGCAAGT
>Ga0265340_10000456_pt1 | contig 22126 bp, 15 predicted proteins | sample 4CB225metaG_FD_202082 | JGI IMG/M metagenome (GOLD analysis project Ga0265340, IMG submission 202082) | Rhizosphere microbial communities from Carex aquatilis grown in University of Washington, Seatle, WA, United States - 4-CB2-25 metaG | ecosystem: Host-associated > Plants > Roots >...
CGCCACTTCTGAGCGATCTTTCCGGGGTCTCAGTCTTTCCCGGACGCTCCCGAGCGCCCGGCCACGAACTTCGCCGCCAGTTCCTCGCCCCATTGCCGGGCTCGGTCCTCCTCACCGTCCAGCAAGGGACCGGGGGTGCCGGAGACATAGAAGCTGCCCGCCGCACCGGCCGGGGGGAAACCCAGCTCACGCAGGCGTTTCTGCGCCACCTTGGCCGCCGACCCGGGTACGAACCGAATCTTGATCCGGGTGTCGAACGCCGCCGTGGCCATCGGCCGGCCGCGGTGCAACTGGTCCAGCCATTCCCGCAGACCGATTCCGGTGGAGACGATCTGGCCCTCAGCCTTTTTCCCCGCTTCCTCACGAGACGCCGGCCGGCTCAGACTGAAAGCATGCGTCGGTGCCCCGACGACCAACAGATCCAGATCCGAATCGAATCCGGCTTGAACCGTGCCTACTTCGGCGAGCTCAACCGGGAGCTGGGACGAGATGCCGTCGGCGACCGCTCGCGCAATGATCTCGGTGTTGCCGAACATCGATTCGTACACGACCAGCGCGCGCATCGTTCTCTCCTCCTGGGCCATCACCCTTGCCAAAGGCGCCAGCCTGGTCTCACCCGGCCGTCGGGGTCAGAGTCCAAGGTCCCGACTCGGACGACGAGTCGTCCGCCCCCGGCACCCCAGGCCCACCCGGCCGATCGAGCCCACCCGGCCGATCGAGCCCACCCGGCCGGCCGGGCGTGCCCGGTGCCGGAACACCCAGCAACCGGAACCAGTCGAGGATCTGCGCCAGAACCGCCTCCAGATCACCGGGCTCACGAAACAGCCTGCGGGCCCCGGGGATCGTCACCAGCCGGGATCCACCGGTGAGTCTCGACAGCGCCTGACGGTTCAGCCGGACCAGGGCCGAGTCGGCCCCGCCGACCAGCATCAGGGTGGGCGCCCGCACCGCGCCCAGCCGGGCCACCAGATCCGGGCGGCCACTCAGACTGACCACGGCCGCAACCCGCGCCGCCGGCCCGGAGGCCGCCTCCAGCGCCGCCGCCGCGCCGAGACCATTGGCCAGGTAACCCACCGGCCCGTAATCGGGCCCGAGTTGCTCGGTCACCCGTTCCAGCCGGCCGGCCAGCGTTCCGATCGCGAGCAGCAGGTCGCCCTGCCGTTCCTCCACCGGAGTGACCAGGTCGAGCAGCAGGGTGGCCAGCCCAGCATCGTTGAGCGCCCGGGCGATCACCCGGTTCCGGGAGGCGTAACGATCGCAGCAACTGTCCTGCCCGGAAATGATCAGGCCGCGCGCTCCGACCGGCACCGTCAGCCGCCCGGACAAGGTGGCCCCGGGCACGGGCAGGGAGATCTCCTGGCTGGGTGGATCGGGAGGACGGCGACGAAGCGCCACCGATTCGGCCCCAGCCCCGAAACCGCCTTCCGCGGCCCGGAGCAGCGCCACGACATCATCCTCGGTGACCTGGCGGAAATCCTGGTACCACTTCCCGAGAGCCCGGAAGTCGTCCGGCACGCTCAGGATGCGCACCCCGTCCACTCCGGCCCGGACCCGGGTCAGCGCCCCGGACCGGGCGACCGGGACGGCGAGCACGATCCGGCCGGCGCCCCGACCGCGCACCACCTCGGCCGCGACCCGGGCACTGAGTCCCGTGACCACCCCGTCATCCACGATCACCACGGTCCGGCCGACCAGGGGCTCCGGCGCCCGGTACCGGCGTAGCCGCTCGACCTGCCGGTGCACCCGGTCGGTCTCGCGATGTCTCAGGCCGAGCAACTCGTTGGGTCCGATCTGGCCGCCCTCCAGCGCGCGGGGCCGGGCCAGGTACGCGCCGTCCTCACCGACAGCACCGACCGCGCGCCCGGGTTGCATCGGAGCGTTCATCCGGCTCGTCACCAGGATGTCCAGCGGGGCCCCGAGGGCCCGGGCGACCTCGAAGGCCACCGGCACCCCGCCGTGGGTCAGACCCAGAACGACCGGATCCGCTTCGCGTAAGGGTTGAAGGCGCTGCCCCAGGCACCGGCCCGCCTCCGCACGGTCGGCGAACAATCGTGGGATTCTGCCGTTCTGACCGTTCTGCATGAGCGGACCCCGCTTCATTGCGTGTCAAACCGATCTGCCTCAGTCGGTGGGCCGCCCCGGTCGGTTTGGGGTCAGAGCGGTCTCCAGGGCGACCGAAAGGGTCGCGAAATCCCGGTGATCCGACCTCAGCCAGGCCTGATCCGCAGGACCGATCGAATATTCCGAGAGCTTCAAGCCGACCATCCAGAGGGCGGCTCCGTGCCGGGTCGCAGCCCGATCCATCAGGCGTAGCACCGGGATGGACGTGTGGTCAACGATAGCCTCACTGAGGTCCAGGACGATGATCGGCGTCCGCACCCGCAGCGCGGCGCTGAGCGCCGACCAGCAGGTCGGCAGCACCGCCGGGCTCAGCCGGCCGTGCAGCGACAGTGCTCCGACGCCCGAAACGACCGTGGTCCGGGCCGTGATCCGCCCGTCGTCGTCCGACCACGAATTGACCCTGGGACCGACCCTGATCCACTGGGGCTTCTCCGGCTCCGGGAGACGGACCAGGCCGACTTCGTGCAGGGCGGGTCGACGGGTCATGGTCCTCAGCCTCCAACTATCCGCGCCGTTCGACCAGGGACGAAAGCCCTGTTCTGCCCCGGACTGGGAACTTGCTGCGAATCAGCGCCCCGGCAGCGAGGTCAGAGCCTTTCGGCCCTGTTCCAGCGGCGGCCAGGAGATCAAACTCAGGTCCTGGGAGGCGATCAGCATGGGGTACGAACCGGCATCCGCGCCGACCTCGGGGCCAGGTCAGGCCGGCCGGATCGTGGTCGGTTACGACGGGTCGGAACCGGGCGTCGCCGCGCTCGACTGGGCGGCCGCCGAGGCCCGGCGCCGGCGGATTCCGCTGACGGTGCTGTGCGTGGCCGGTCTCCCGGCCGGACTCACCGAGCCGGAAGCCCGGCAGATCGGTGCCCAGGCCGTCACCCGGGTGCGCCAGAACCCCGAGTCGATCGAGGTGCGGACCCTGGTCTGCCGGTCCCGGGTGGCTCGCTCGCTGATCGCCAATTCCCGGGCCGCGGCCCTGCTCGTGGTCGGTACCCGCGACCGGAGCGAACTGTCCGGCACCGTGCTCGGATCGGTGGCAGCCACGGTCAGCGCGCACGCTCACTGCCCGGTGGTCGTGGTCCGGGGCGACTCCGCCCGGCCGCCCGGACCGGACCGGCCGGTAGTGGTGGCCGTCGACGGGTCGGCCGGGACGCAGACGGCCGTCCAGTTCGCCGCCGACCTCGCCGGCCGCAGCCGGGCCCCGCTGCTCCTGATCACGGCCTACCAGTCGGGCTCGACCCGGTCCGCCGGGCCCTGGTGGTGGCCCCGGCTGGAGGAATTCTCACCGCCAGGGGGTCATCATCCGGACCTCGAGACCATCGCCCGGATGAACGCCGGCGAACTCACCTCGAACGCCTTCCGGAACGCGGTGTCCACCCACCCCACGCTGTCCGTCCGGCAGCAGTTGATCGAGGGACCGGTGACCGACGTGCTGATCACCGCCGCCCTCGGGTCCGGCCTGCTGGTGATCGGCTCGGGGGAACGATCGGAAGGACGATCGGAAGGACGATCGGGAAAACACAGCGGACTCGCCGGGCTGAGTTTCGGGTCTTTGAGCTTGCGCTCGGTCCGGAACGAGGTCCTGCACTGCTCACCGTGCCCGGTCGCGGTGGTCCGCTGTCCCGGGGTACTGCCGGAACGCACCGCGGCAGCGGCCCGGGTGAACCCGTTCACCTCCGGCTATGAAACTCTGTCGTATGGCTTCACGCCCGCCTACGGCAGACGAACAACAACAGGTAGCGATGCGAACGGCGGGTCTGCCCAATGAAGACGGAACCGTCGATGTAGTTCGCGACTTGCGCCGCACGGTGCGCGGAAGCGTCTGGAGTGATGCCCGCCGCCGCGCCGAGTACTCCACTGATGCCTCGAACTACCGGGTGGTCCCCCGGGTCATCGTCGAGCCGCTGGACACCGACGATGTGCTGGCCACGCTCGAGGTCAGCCGCAGCACCGGGATTCCGGTCACCAGCCGGGGGGCCGGCACCTCGGTGGCCGGCAATGCCATCGGGACCGGCATCGTCATCGACTTCGCCCGGCACCTGAACCGGATTCTCCAGCTCGATCCCGAGAGCCGGACCGCGCTGGTCGAGCCGGGCGTGATCCTGGCCCAGCTACAGCAGCAGGCGGCACCGTTCGGGCTGCGGTTCGGCCCCGACCCGTCCACTCAGGCCCGGGCCACCCTCGGCGGCATGATCGGCAACAATGCCTGCGGCCCGCATGCCGTCGCCTACGGCCGGACCGCGGACAACGTCGAAGCCCTCACCCTGATCGACGGGCGGGGCCGGCGATTCATCGCGAGCGCGGGTCTGGATCCGGTTCCCGGTCTCGAGGCGCTGATCGCCGCCAATCTGGAGGCGGTGCGCACGGAGCTGGGCCGCTTTCCCCGGCAGGTGTCCGGTTACTCCCTGGAACAGCTGCTGCCGGAGAACGGTCGCAACCTGGCCCGGGCCCTGGTCGGTTCCGAGGGCACGCTCGGGGTGATCCTCCAGGCGCAGGTCGGTCTGGTTCCGATCAGCCCGGCCCGGCTGCTGGTGGTGCTCGGATACCCGGACATGGCCTCGGCCGCGGATGCGGTCCCGGCGCTGCTGGCCCATTCCCCGCTCGCGGTCGAGGGCATGGATGCCCGGCTGGTCGAGGTGGTGCGCCGGCACCAGGGCGCCACCGCCGTCCCGGAGCTTCCGCGCGGGGGTGGCTGGATGATGGTCGAGATGGGTGGTGCGGACGCCGCCCAGGCCCAGGCTTCGGCGCAGGCACTGGTGCGGGAGGCCGCCGCCCTGGACTCCCGGATCATGCCGGCCGGGCCGGAGGCCACCGCGATGTGGCGGATCCGGGAGGACGGCGCCGGGCTGGCCGGGCGCACCCCGGACGGCCGCCAGGCCTGGCCGGGCTGGGAGGACGCCGCCGTGCCGCCGGCCAACCTCGGGGCCTATCTGCGGGCGTTCGAAGAGCTGATGGCCGCGTACCGGGTGACCGGCCTGCCCTACGGTCACTTCGGCGACGGCTGTATCCACGTCCGGATCGACCTGCCGCTGGAACACGACGGCACCGTTTTCCGGAGTTTCATCCAGGACGCCGCCCGGCTGGTGGTCGAGCACGGCGGGTCCTGCTCGGGCGAGCACGGTGACGGGCGGGCCCGGAGCGAACTCCTGCCGATCATGTACAGCGAACGGATGATCGGCCTCTTTGCCGGGGTCAAGGCCCTGTTCGATCCCGATGATCTGCTCAACCCGGGGGTGCTGGTGCGCCCGCAGCCGATCGACGCCGACCTGCGCCGTCCGCAGGCCCGATCGTTGCTCGCCGACGGCGGGTTCAGTTTCGCCCACGACGACGGCGACCTGACCCGGGCCGTGCACCGGTGCGTCGGGGTCGGCAAGTGCCGGGCCGACAACCGCCCGGCCGGTGGCTTCATGTGCCCGTCCTACCTGGCCAGCAAGGATGAGAAGGACTCGACCCGGGGCCGGGCCCGGGTGCTGCAGGAACTCAGCAACGGCTCGCTGATCAGTGGCTGGGACGCCGCCGAGGTGCATGATTCCCTGGACCTGTGCCTGTCCTGCAAGGCCTGCGCCCGGGACTGCCCGGCCGGGGTCGATATGGCCCAGTACAAGTCCGAGGTGCTTTTTCGCGCCTACCGGGGCAAACTCCGCCCGATCAGCCATTACAGCGTCGGCTGGCTGCCGCGCTGGATCCGGCTGCTGGACCGGGTGCCCCGGGTCGGCGCCCAGGTCGCCAACGTGGTGCTCGGATTCCGTCCGCTGGCCCGGCTGCTGCTGCGGGCCGGCGGGATCGACCCGCGCCGGCGCGCACCCCGGTTCGCACCGACACCGTTCCACCGCTGGTGGCGTCAGCAAGCAGTCCAGACCCCCGGAGCTGGGCAACCGGATACCCGGGATCCGGTGGTGCTCTGGGCCGACACCTTCACCGACGGGATGAATCCCGAGGTGGCCCAGGCCGCGGTCCAGGTCCTGACCGCGGCCGGTTACCGGGTCATGGTCCCGCAACAGCCGGCCTGCTGCGGGCTGACCTGGATCACCACCGGCCAGCTCGACGGGGCCCGGACCCGGCTGCGAGGTCTGCTCGAGGTCCTGGGTCCGTTCGCCGAGCGGGGAATCCCGATCGTCGGGCTTGAGCCGTCCTGTACCGCGGTCCTCCGCTCGGATCTGCTCGATCTGTTCCCGGACGACTCCCGGGCCGCAAGCGTGTCCGGCGCGGTGCGGACCCTGGCCGAGTTGCTCACCAGCCGCACTCCCACCCCGGACGGGTGGCAGCCGCCGGACCTGTCCGGAGTCGAGATCATCGTCCAGCCGCATTGCCACCAGCACGCGGTGATGGGCTTCGCCGCCGATCAGAAACTACTGACCGACGCCGGGGCCACCCTGACCGTGCTGTCCGGATGCTGCGGCCTGGCCGGAAATTTCGGGATGGAGCTCGGCCATTACGAAATGTCGGTCGCAGTCGCGGAGAATGCCCTGCTGCCCGCGCTTGCGGGCCGTCCGGCCACCGGCATCACCCTGGCCGACGGCTTCTCCTGCCGGACCCAGATCGAGCAACTGGCCGGACTGCCCAGCCTGCACCTGGCCCAGCTCCTGGCCCAGTACCAGAAGAGCTGATCCGGCCCGGCGCCCGGCCGGCGAGAACACCGACTCGAGCGGCCGGTGATAAACGCGATGGCCCGCCGAACTCCAACCGCGCGATCTGCTGCCGATACCTCCTGGTAGAAGAAGCGGAGGAGCGGGTGAGCGGGAGAACACGGGTAGCGGTCCTGGTGGATCGGATACACGAGTATCAGGTGCCGGTGATCCGTGGGATGGAGTCGGCCCTGCATGCGGCCGGCGCCTTCCTTTTCGTCGTCGTCAGTCATCCGCTGCATGTCCAGCGCGAGGCGATGCTCCGGCAACTGGTCCAGTCCGGCCAGGTGCAGGGCATCATGATCACAGCGATGGGGGAGACGGACACCGCGCGCAATCGGGTCACGGCCGCGTCGGCGATCGCCGTGTTGGCGGACATCCCCTGTGTCACCATCGGCATCCGCCTACCCGACATACCGGTCGTACTGGCGGAGAACGTCGAGGGCGTGCAGGCGGCGATGACGCACCTCTTGGATGACTGCGGCCGGCGGCATCCCCTGCTGATGGCCGGTGACCCCGAGAACGACGACTCCCGCGAGCGAGAGGGAACCTTCCGGGCCCTGGCGGCCGAACGCAATCTCAGCCTGCCCCGGGTCCCGGTGGCCCACGGAAACTTCGAGCGGGAGCCGGCCTACCGCCGGATCACCCAGCTCCTGGCCGCCGGCCGCGACTTCGACGCCGTCCTGGCCGCCAACGACGACATGGCCATGGGCATCCTCGACGCCCTGCACGAGCACGGTATCCGGGTTCCCGAAACTGTCGCCGTGATCGGATTCGACAACGTGGCCGAGGCCTACCGCACCGATCCTCCGCTGACCACCGTCGACATCGAACTCACCGAGCAGGGGAAGGCCGCTGTCGGCCTGCTGCTGGCGCAGCTCGAGGGACTGCCCGTACCCGAGCAGGTCCGGCCGTCGGCCCATCTGATGATCCGCCTCTCCACCCTCCCCGGGGTGTCCGACGACACGTTCGAAGCCGCGCTCGCCGCCCTGGTAAGTACCAGCGCCGAGGGCCCCACTCTCCCGCCGGTGATCGTGGCCGAGCAGATCCTGGCCACGCTGTCCACGGTCACCGCACCGATGAATCCGGACTTCCGGCGCCAGGTCAATGCCTTCACCCTCGAATGGGCCTCGAGCATGATCGAGGGCACCCTCAGCCCCGAGCGGAGTGAACGGCTGACCACGGCCCTGACCGCGCTGGTCACCCTTCATCCCGAGCCATTGTGGTGGCGCGGCCTGACTGCTGCTCTCCAGCGGGCCCTGGCGAAATCCGCTCCGGACGGGCGGGTGAACGCCGTCAACCAGGCCGGAGTGATCCGGATGATCATGTACATCGAGCGGGCCCTGATCCTGGTGCGTGAGCGGCTGGATCGTGAGCAGCTTTCGGTCTCGGAGCATGTCCTGGAACTGAACCGCGGGCTGTCCGGCTGCCGGTCGCTGCTCGCGCTGACCCAGGAACTCAGCGCCTATCTGCCACGACTGAACGTCCGGCGCTGTTTCATGGTCCTGCTCGAGCAGACCACCGGCGGCCCACCGACCGGCCGGAGCGAACCGGCCGCGGTGACTGGTCCGAGGCTGGCCCGGCTGGCCATGAGTTACCGCGACGGGGTCTCCAGCACCACCCCGGACCAGCAGTTGTACAGCATCGATCAGCTTCTCCCCCCGTCCCTGGCGGTGGAACTCGAGCACGGCACGCTCACCGTGCAGCCCTTGTTCAACGACGACCACTGGTTCGGGATCCTGCTGCACGAGCAGACCACGATCGACCGTCACACCGCCGAGGCCCTGCGCCTGGACGCCAGCCGGGTGCTGGACACGATCGGCCGGGCCCGGGAACTGACCGAACGGGCCAGCGAACTGGAGGCACTGGTCAAGGTGCGCACCGAACAGCTCGAACTGGAAGTGGCCATCCGCCGGGCCGCGGAGAAGGGCCTGTCCGAGGCCAACACCGACCTGCGCCGGGCCATCCTGCTCGACGGCCTGACCGGTCTTCAGAATCGGCCGTCCTTCGACGAGCACCTCGCCCGGGCCTGGCAGCGGCACCTGCGCAACCGTTCCCCGCTGAGCGTCCTGATGGTGGACATCGATCATTTCAAGTTCTACAACGACACCTACGGTCACCTGGCTGGGGACGACTGCCTGCGCCAGGTCGCCGCGCATCTGCGGCTCGCCGTCCCCCGCAAGCAGGACATCGTGGCCCGGTTCGGGGGCGAGGAGTTCGCCGTCATCCTTCCCGACACCGATGCCGGGGGCGCTTTCCTGGTCGCCGAGCGGCTGCTCGAAGGCTTGCGGGCCGCCGCCATCTCGCACAGCGGAAGCCGGCTCGAACGCCGCCGGGTGTCGGCCAGCATCGGGGTCGGCAGTACCGACGACCCCGTCGTCGGTACGATGGAAGAACTGGTCGACACCGCCGACCAGGCAATGTATGCGGCCAAGCACAACGGCCGCGACCAGGCCATGATGTTCACCCGGCCCGCGGCCACCCTGACCAGTCCTGACCAGTCCTGACCAGTCCTGACCGCGAGCTGGCCGCGCCGGACCAGCCTGATCAGGCCCCGGTCTCGACCGGCCGCCCGGGGAGCGTGGCCCACTGGGACCAGGAACCCGGGTAGAGGACGACGTCGTCGAACCCGGCGACGGCCAGGGCGGCGATCTCGTGGGCGGCGGTGACGCCCGAGCCGCAGTAGACACCGACGGCCCGGCCCGGACGCAGGCCGAGTTCGGCGAAGCGCCGGGCGAGCTCCGCCGGGGCCCGGAAGGTACCGGCCGAGGTGAGGTTCTCGGTGGTCGGCGCGCTGAACGCACCGGGGATGTGACCGGGTTGCGGATCGATCGACCTCACCTCACCCCGGTAACGCTCCCCCGCCCGCGCGTCCAGCAATACCCCGCCCGCCGCGACCAGAGCGGCCGCGCCGTCCGGGTCGACGGTCGGTAGCAGGCCGGCGGTCAGTTCGATGTCACCCGGCGGCACCTTCTCGCCGGGGACGGGCGCGTCGCCGGTCGCCACCGGCAGGCCCGCGGCCCGCCACGCACCCAGGCCGCCGTCCAGCAATCGGACCTTGCTCACGCCGGCCCAGCGCAGCAGCCACCAGGCCCGGGCCGCGGACAAATTCCCGGCGTCGTCGTAAGCCACCACGAGTTCACCGGTCCGCAGCCCCCAGGAACGGGCGGCGGCCTGTAGCCGAACCGGATCCGGCAGCGGATGCCGGCCGGTTCCCGGGCCGGGTGGGGCGGCCAGCTCTTCGTCCAGATCGACATAGACCGCACCGGGGATGTGCCCGGACCGGTATTCCTCGCGGCCGGGCGGGCCACCGAGCCGCCAGCGCACATCCAGCAGCCGCGGACGGCGCCCGGCCTCGATCAGTTCCGCCAGCCCAGCCGCGGAAATCAGCACGTTGTCCATGCCGGTACCTTTCCAGGAGCGAGAGTGTGTGGATAGCGGAAACCGCTCAGCAGGTCATCGGGCCGTCACCGCCGCACCGGAGCGGGCGACCGAGAAGATCGGATCGGGCCGGGTGCCGTCGACCGCCAGGTCGGTCAGGATCCGGCCGATCGCCGGAACGAACTTGAACCCGCGCCCGGAGAATCCCGCCGCGACCACGATCGGGCCCTGCCGGTCCAGCACGAAGACCGAGTCCGCGGTGGTGGTGTAGGTGCAGCTGATCGGGGTCACGGCAAAGGCGTCCAGGCCGGGCAGCCAGGTCCGCACGTATTCCTGGAGGGCGGCGAACTGATCGGCCCGGGGCCGGAAGTCCCGCCGGTCCGGATCGACCTCGGGCCCGACCCCGTGGAAACCGACTTTCACTCCTTCGCCCGGAGTGGCCAGGCCGTAGACCCCGCCATGAAACTTCAGGTACCCGGCGGCTCCGGGCGCGGTCGAATGGGCGAAACTCGGCCATTCGCCGACCGGTCCTGAGGTACCGAAGTGCGCCGGCTGCTCCTGGGTGACCCGCAGGGTCGGCAACGGCACCACCCCGGCCAGCAATGAGCGGGTCCAGGCGCCGACCGCGACGACGGCCCGCCGGGCTCGGCGGCGCTCACCGTCCGACGTCGTGACCTCGACCAGGTCCTCCCCCAGCACCCGGATCGCGGTGACCTGGGTCCGGTGGTGGATGAGGGCGCCGCGCGCGCCGGCGACCGCCTGCAGGGCCGTCACCGCCCGGTCAGCCTGCAGTCGGCCGCTGTCCGGGTGGTACAGCGCCCGGGTATCGATCCGCAGGCCCGGCCAGCGCCGCTGCGCCTCGGCCGGATCCAGCCATTCGGTCCGGACGCCGGCGGCCTGGAGCCCGGCGGCCAGCTCGTCCAGGCGCGGCGAAGCCCCGTGGTCGACACCTCCGGTAATGCTCAGCAACTCCGTTCCCGAGGCCAGTTCCAGTTCCCGCCAGCGAATCCGGGCCTCGCGAGCCAGACCGATGTGCACCGGATCCGGGTAGGACAACCGGAAGATCCGGGACGCCCCGTGCGAGGCGCCACGGGTATGCCCCGGCTCGAACCGCTCCAGCAGAAGGGCATTCACTCCTCGTTCGGCCAACTGCCAGATCGCGGCCGAACCCATCGCCCCACCGCCGATGACGATGACATCGGCGTCCAGGTCCGAGCTCACAGAGATCCCTTTCTTCGGGCCCAGCCTTTTCTTCGGGCCCAGCCTTTTCTTCGGGCCCAGCCTTTTCGATCAGCGGCTACCAGTCGAGGCCGAGAGCGATCAGCAGGATCGCGCTGAGGCCACCCAGGGCGAGCCAGTAGGAATGGCGTCGAGCCAGCAGAAACGCCGTCACCGACAGGCTTCGACGGCGGCGCAGACCGCGGCGCCGGGATGGAACGGGAGTTGCTTGGCTTACGGTGGTAACCATTTCACGTACCTCTCAGGTATTCGCCCGGCAGCCGCCGTCTCGAGACCACGACGTCCGGGACCGACCAGTAGGTCGCTGGTTAATAAGTCAGATCCTGCTCCGAAACACCCGCGAAGGGGTTAGCAGCTACGGCCGGAAAGACTTGTTCTTCGGGACACCTTCTGCGGGACACCGCCAGTACCAGCGGTTCCGATCAATGACCTCACGACGAACTCTCCCTCGACCGACCAATACATCGGCTCGCAGAACGAACCACGCTTGCCGCCACGAACGAGCCACGACGGCCTGGTCCTCACCCGGAGCACCCCGCCGTGGCAGGAGGGTTGCCGACCAGCAAGCCGGGGCTGAACGCTGATGCTCTTGACCTGCCCCGAGACTACGTCCCAGGCCACCGACTGTCAATGTCGACCAGATCGGTGGTCTTTACCGTCGCCATCGCCGCCCAGGAAATCGTCCGGCCCCCAGATCCTTCGCGATCATCTCCCTCGTGATCATCAATACCGGTGGGTCGTGACAGTTTCGCGGGCGCCGTCGGCGATCTCCCCTGGGGGAGCCAGTACCCGGTCTTCTCGGCCGAGCAACGCGGACCGGCCTCGAGGTTCGGACGACTGGCCGGGTGAAGCCGCCCGCAACGCTCAAGGTGGGCCCCGCCGGAGGTTTCAGTGGCGGCGGAGGTTCCGTGGCGGCGGAATCGATCATGCACTTTGCCCGCTCAGGAACCGCGCCGCCGTGCCTGACAACACAGGGGTTGGGGATTTCACTGTCCCGGGCCCCCGCCGTCCTGAGCCACCGCCGGCAGCAGGGGATTTGGCGCCCGGGCGGCCATTCAAGCGGCCATTCAATCGGCCGTTCAAGATCATCTCCAGTTTCTGGATAGACATTGTCAGTGTTATCGGAATGACCTACCCTGCTCGCAGGTCGGCCCACGCTGCAGTCCCGAGGCGGAAGGGATCTTTCCCGTGTCTGAATCTTCGTCGCCCACCGGCCTGCACCTTGCCGTCGCCCTGGACGGCGCGGGCTGGCATCCGGCCGCCTGGCGCGAGCCCGAAGCCCGGGCCACCGAACTGTTCACCCCCGGATACTGGGTGGACCAGGCTCTTGAGGCCGAACGCGGCCTGCTCGACTTCGTCACCATCGAGGACTCGCTCGGACTGCAGTCCGACCGCTACGACGGGCCCGATCACCGCACCGACCAGGTCCGGGGGCGCCTGGACGCGGTCCTGATCGCGGCCCGGGTCGCCCCGCTGACCAGCCACATCGGCCTGGTTCCGACCGCGACCGTCACCCATACCGAGCCGTTCCACATCTCGAAGTCGATCGCCACCCTCGACTACGTGAGCACCGGGCGAGCCGGGTGGCGCGCCCAGCTCTCCCACCCGGCCGAGAACGCCCATTTCGGACGGCGCGAGGTCACCGCGATCCCGATCGAAGACCTGCTGACGCCGCGGGCTCAGGCCACCCTGATCGAGCACTTCGACGAGGCCGCCGACTTCGTCGAGGTGGTGCGCCGGCTCTGGGACAGCTGGGAGGACGACGCGGTGATCCGGGACGTCTCGACCGGCCGGTTCATCGATCGCGACAAGCTGCACTACATCGACTTCGAGGGGCGCTGGTTCAGCGTCCGCGGTCCGTCCATCACGCCCCGGCCACCGCAGGGGCAACCGCTGGTCACGGCGCTGGCTCACGCCCGGGTCCCGTACCGGTTCGGGGCCCGGGCCGCCGACGTCGTCTTCGTGACGCCGCAGGACGAGACCCAGGCCGCGTCGATCGTCCAGGAGGTCCGATCCGAACAGGAGGCGGCCGGCCGGGCCGGGGCGACCGTCCATGTCTTCGGCGATCTGGTCGTCTTCCTCGATCAGGCCGGCACACCGGCGGCGGCTCGCCGGGACCGGCTGGACGAACTGGCCGGCGACCGATACACCAGCGATGCCAAGATCTTCACCGGCAGCTCAGCCGAGCTGGCCGATCTGCTGCTGGCGTGGCGTCAGGCCGGGCTGTCCGGTTTCCGGCTCCGACCGGCCACCATTCCGCATGATCTCCAGGCCATCACCCGGAACCTGGTGCCGGAGCTGCAACGCCGGGGCGTGTTCCGGCCCGGCTACGAAGCCGGCACCCTGCGCAGCCGACTCGGATTGTCCCGGCCGGCGAATCGTTACGCCCGTCACCCCTGAGCCGGGTCATCGTCCGAACGTCATCACCGGGGCGTGGTCACCGGGTAAACGTGGTCAACGAGCGAACCGGCCCGGATCGGTGGTCACCAGGAAAGCTTCCATGGCGTACAGATCCTGCGCGTAGGCCCAGAGGCAGCTGAACTGCGACAGTTGCGGGCTGATCCGCCGTTCACCGCCGGGCCGCGTCCCATAGCGGACGAGGGTCACCCACAACCGGATGTCGGCCAGGGTCAGCCGGTCACCGAGAAGGTAGGCCGAGTTGGCCAGCCGCCGGTCCAGGGTGGAGAACGCGGCGTTCAGGTCGGCGCGAGCGCGGCGGCCGGCGGCCGGGTCGCCGCCCACCCGGAAGACCCCCTGATTCACCACGGGCCCCAGCCAGCGGTCGAGTTCGTCGATCTCGTCGCGCAGATCCGGCGGGTAGAGTTCCACCCCGGTCCGCGACCATTCGCGAAATTCGGTCGCCAGATCGATGTCCAGAGTGGCGTAATCGTTCGTCACCACGCGCCGGGTCTCCCAGTCCCAGAGCGTCGGTACCGTCACCGGGCCGGTGAAGTGCGGATCGGTCACCTCATAGGCATCTTTCAGCAGCGTGAACGCCCCTCGAGCATCATGCGCCGGATCGACGTACGACACCGAGACCAGGTCTTCCAGCCCGGCCAGCGCGATCACCAGCGTGCTGCGGTGGGACCAGGGTGAGAACCAGCCGGCGTAGAGGTGGAACCGGCCCGGTTCGGCGACGAAGAGATTCGGCGGCCGGTCCACGAGGTACGAGCGGGCCTCCGCCAGCCGGCCGGAGAAATGCGGGTGGGTGGGGGGTTCCGTGACATCGAGCGTGGGCAGGTACCCATTTCGAGCTAACTGGATCTGAGTCATGTCGGTCTCCGATGTTCAGGTGGCGACAGTCGTGCCTCACCACCAGCGCGATCGTAGGCAGGCCAGGGCCGCGGCTCATCACGGAACCACAAATGCCTGGAGGCGCAGGATTTCAACGCGGGATCCGGGTCGAACGAATGGAGCGATCAGAGTCGAACCCTCAGACCGGACAACCCGTGCTGCCCACCCGCATGAAGTCGAAGCATCGGCGGCGAACAGCCGGCGTCCGACCGCCGGAGGAGCGGCCGCGCGCATCGGCGGCTGCGGTCCATGACTTCACGACGAACTCCCTTCCGGCGACGCGCCCGTGGCCCAACATCGGCAACCCCAAGACCTCGCCCAACATCGGCTCACCGAATGAGCCGCGCTTGTCGCCACAGGCGCATCCGACGACCTGGTCCTCACCCGGAGCACCCCGCCGCGACTGGAGGGTTGCCGATCAGCAAGCCGGGGCTTGAACGCTGATGCTCTTGACCTGCCCCGAGCGTACGGGGCGGGTTGAAGCATGTCAATGTCGACTATTTTTGTCATCTTACTCTATTATCCATCCACTCCGGCGGCCACTTCACCCTAATCATATGGATCGATTTGGTTGACAATGTCTCGTCGATTCAGGCACTGTCATCGTCAACCCAACTCCTGAACCCGCGGTGATCGTGCGCGTTGGCCGGCTCCGGCAGCGGGCAGCCGTTTCCGGCAACGGGCAACTGTGCCTGATCACGGGCAGGAATATCTGTCCCCGGCCGCCGAGGCCGCCGACGCCCTCGGTTTTGAGAGTTGAGAGCGTGCTCACCCCGACCCGGGCCCACAGTCAGGACTCCTGGCTGACGACGGCCGCCTTGCCGAGAACCCGATTATCGCGCACCCTGGATTTCATACTAAGTCGATTGGATCAATCAGCATGCTAATGCCGCGCCGGCCCCGTTCTATGCTGATCACCCTGCTCAGCTCCACCGCCCTGCTGCTGACCGCCTGCGGCACGAGTTCCGCCGGTCACGGCGGCTCGAGCGCGGACCGGACGCCGAAGAGCGGCGGCACCCTCACCTTCGCCGTCTCCTCGGACGCCGGCTGTGTGGACCCGCAGCAGGTCGGCAGCAACGACACGATCTACTCGCTGCGCCAGGTGGTCGACTCCCTCACCGATCAGGACCCGAAGACCGGGAAGATCGTCCCCTGGCTGGCCCGGTCCTGGAAGGTCAGCAAGGACAGCCGGACCTTCACCTTCACCCTGCGCCCGGGCGCGACCTTCAGCGACGGGACACCGGTTGACGCCGCCGCGGTGAAGGCCGACTTCGACCACGTGTCCAGCCTCGGGCCGCTGGCCAGCCTGGCCACGGGATATCTGAGCGGATATCAAGGCACCAAGGTGATCGACGCGCAGACCGCGCAGGTCAGTTTCGCCCAGCCGAACGCCCAGTTCCTCCAGGCCACCTCGACCTTCAGCCTCGGCCTGGTGTCGACCGCGACCCTGGCCAAGACTCCCGGTCAGCGCTGCGCCGAGGGTGTGATCGGTTCCGGGCCGTTCACGCTGGCCAAGTACGTGCCCAACCAGTCGATCACGCTGAAGCGGCGGGCAGGCTACAACTGGGGCTCATCGCTGTGGACGAAGCCGGGCGAGGCCTACCTGAACTCGATCGTCTTCAAGGTCGTCCCCGAGTCCGGGGTGCGGCTGGGCAGCCTTCAGTCCGCTCAGGTCGATGCGATCAGTAGCGTCGGCCCGCAGGACGAGGCCGCGATCCGCACCGGCAACAGCCGGCTGCAGGCCCGGCCGAACCCGGGCGTCGTCTTCAGTCTGGAGGTGAACAACAGCCGACCGCTGCTGAAAGACAAGGCGGTGCGGCAGGCGATCTCCGAGGCGATCAACCGGCCCGAGGTGGTGGACACCGTGCTGACCAAGGAGACCAAACCGGCCACCAGCATCCTGGCCAGCACCACACCGCTGTACACGAACCTCGGCCGCGAACTGGCCTTCGACCTCCCGGCCGCGAAAACCGCGCTGCAGTCGGACGGCTGGATCCCCGGGCCGGACGGAATCCGGCAGAAGGCCGGTCAGAAACTGAGCCTGCGGGTAGCCTGGTTCGCGAACCTGGCCACCAACAAATCGGTGCTGGAGCTGATCCAGCAGGAACTCAAATCGGCCGGGATCGACCTGGTGCTGAACGAGTACCCGATCGCCAAGGTAGTGGCCATCCAGCAAGCCGGGGACTTCGACCTGGCCTGGGGCAACGTCACCCGGGCCGACCCGGACATTCTGCGCACCCTGTACTCGACCCGGCTCAGCAACTACTACCGGGTCCCGCACACGAAGCTGGACCCGGTGCTGGCCGGTGAGGCCGGAAGCACCGATCCGGCCGCCCGCGGCGCCCTGGTCCGGCAGGCCCAGGAGCTGATCGTCGGCAACTTCTACGCCATCCCGGTGGTCGAGCTGACCACCGTGCTCGGGCTGTCGGACGACGTCCACGGCCTCGCCTTCGACGCGTCGTCCCGGCTGCAGTTCCACGACACCTGGAAGTCCTGAATTGGCAGCCCGATTGCCCCCCGGACTGGCACGCTACCTGGGTCAGCGGCTGGCCCAGGCGGTCGGGGTGCTGTGGGCCGCCTACACCCTGGCCTTTCTGATCCTCGACCTGCTGCCGGGCGACCCGATCTCGCTGATGGCCGGCGGCGGACTGGACCAGACCCCGGTGGATCCGGCCCAGCTGGCCCAGCTCAAAGCGGAATACGGTTACGACCAGCCGGCCGTACTGCGCTATCTCACCGGGCTGCGGCACACTCTGCGCGGGGATTTCGGCCAGTCGGTGCAGACCGGCCAGAACGTGACCGCGATGATCAGGCAGGCGTTGCCCCAGACGGCCCTGCTGATGACCGCCGCCCTGGTGCTGGCGGTGATCTTCGGCGTCTCCTTGGCCCTGCTGGCGACCTACACCCGGAAACGCTGGCTCAGCCAGACCCTGTTGTCGATCCCTACCCTGGGGGTTTCGCTGCCGACGTTCTGGGTCGGGCTGATGCTGATCCAGGTGGTGTCGTTCCGCTGGGGCCTGCTGCCGGCGATCGGCAATCAGGGGCTGCGCAGCCTGATTCTGCCCGCGCTCACCCTGGCCCTGCCGACCTCGGCGGTGATCGGGCAGATCCTGGCCAAGAGCCTGCTCACCACGCTGGCCGACCCCTACATCGAGACCGCCACCGCGAAGGGAGCCGGCCGGATCCGGATCCACCTGCGGCACGCCCTGCCGAACGCGGCAATTCCGGTACTGACGATGGTCGGTGTCCTGGTCGGCAATCTGCTGGCCGGCTCGGTGGTGATCGAAACGGTGTTCTCCCGCAACGGCCTCGGCCGGATCACCGTAGCCGCGGTGAACGCCCAGGACATCCCCGTCATGCAGGGCGTCGTCCTGTTCGGGGCGCTGGTGTTCGTCGTCAGCAGTCTGCTGGTCGATCTGCTGTACCCGCTGCTCGACGCGAGGATCGTTGTTGCGGAAAGGTTCTCATGAGCGACTCACTGCTGAACGGGCTGGTGACCACCGACCCGCTGCGAACCGGGCCGTACCGGCCCCGGCAAATCCAGACCGAGCCGACCCAGGCTGGGACGGCGATCAGTACCCGCCGCCGGGCACTGCGGTTCTTCGCCCGCCGGCCCGGCCTGGTGCTGGCGATCCTGGTGATCGCGGTGATGCTGGTGGCCGCCGGGTTCCCGGATCTGCTCTCCGGCCAGGACCCGCTGGCCGGCATCCCGAGGGAAAAGCTCCAGGGACCGAACCCGCAGCATCTTTTCGGCACCGACGAACTCGGGCGCGACCTGTTCAGCCGGGTCGCCCACGGGGCCGCGCTTTCCCTGAAGGCGACCGTGATCGCGGTGGCTCTGGCCGGAGCCGTCGGCGGCTTCATCGGGTTGCTGGCCGGTTTCGTCGGCGGCTGGGCCGACCAGGTGCTGATGCGGGTGATCGACGTCCTGCTGGCGATCCCGGCGTTGCTGCTCTCACTGGCCCTGATCACCGCGCTCGGCTACGGCACGGTGAAGATCGCGGTCGCGGTCGGGGCGGCGATCGTGGCCAACTTCGCCCGGCTGATGCGGGCCGAGGTGCTGCGGGTACGGCAGGCGGTGTACGTCGAGGCGGCGCATTCGATCGGGGCCCGCTGGTACAGCGTGCTGGCCCGGCACGTCCTGCCGAACGCGTACGGGCCGGTGCTGGTGCTGGCCACTCTGGAGTTCGGGGTGGCGATCCTGTCCGTCTCGGCCCTGAGTTTTCTCGGCTACGGGGCACCGGCGCCCGCTCCCGAATGGGGGGCCCTAGTCGCCGACGGACGCTCCTACCTGGCCACCGCCTGGTGGCTCACCACCCTGCCCGGACTCACCGTGGCCGCCACTGTGCTCGCGCTGAACCGGATCTCCCGGGCTCTGGACGGCGAGTGGACGGCCGGACGATGAACGCATCCTTGCCGGGCGCACCCCGGCTGAGCACACCTCTGCTGAGCGTGCGGGGACTGTCGATCTCCTATCCGGCCGGGCCGGGCCGCACCCAGGCGGTCACCGGCCTCGACCTGAGGATCGAGCCGGGCGAAGTCGTGGCCATCGTCGGGGAGTCCGGTTCGGGCAAGAGCAGCACCGCGCACGCCATCACCGGGCTGCTGCCGGCCGGTGGGCGGATCGACGCCGGCGAGATCCGCTTCGGCACCCTCGACCTGGTCTCTCTGGCCGAGCGAGCGTTCCGGGCCGTCCGGGGCCGGCAGATCGGCCTGATCCCGCAGGATCCGACGGTGTCGCTGAACCCGATCCAGCGGGTCGGGCTCCAGGTGGCGGAGGCGTTGCGGGTTCACGGCCTGGCCGATCGCCGGACCGCGCCGGGGCGCGCGATCGAACTGCTGGAACGGGCCGGCGTCCCCGATCCGGCGGGGCGGGCCCGGCAGTACCCGCACGAACTGTCCGGCGGCCTGCGGCAACGGGTGCTGATCGCGATCGCGATCGCCGCCGGGCCGAAGCTGATCGTCGCCGACGAGCCGACCAGTGCCCTCGACGTCACCGTGCAGCGCCGGATCCTCGATCATCTGGACAGTTTGCGCGAGGAACTGGGTACCGCCCTGCTGCTGATCACTCATGATCTCGCGGTCGCGGCCGACCGGGCCCAGCGGATCGTGGTGATGTCCCGGGGACGGATAGTCGAGACCGGGCCGACGGCCACGGTTCTGGCCGCGCCGGAGCACGAATACACCCGTGACCTGCTGCGTCACGTCCCCGGCCGGGCCGGTTTCCGGGCTCGGCCCCGGGTTGCGCCGGCCCCCGGCGCTGAGCCGCCTCCGGGCCCGGCGATCCCGCCTCTGCTCGAGGTCATCAGCCTGGTCAAGTCGTTCCCGCTGCCCGGCGGCCATCGCCGGGAGGTCGTCGCCGCGGTGGACGACGTCAGCTTCCGGATCGCCCGCGGCGAGACGCTGGCCCTGGTCGGTGAGTCCGGATCGGGGAAGTCGACCACGGCCCGGCTGGTGCTGCGGCTGATCGACCCGCAGTCCGGAGTCGTCCGGTTCGACGACGAGGACGTCACCGGGTTGCGTGGTTCCCGGCTCCGGGCGCTGCGCCGGCGGATGCAGCTCATCTACCAGAATCCATATGCCTCGCTGGATCCCCGGTTCGACGTCACCGCGGTGATCGAGGAGCCGTTGCGAGTGTTCGCGGTGGGCAGCCGGGCCCAGCGCCGGGTCCGGGTGCGTGAGCTCACCGAGCGGGTGGCGCTGCCGGCCTCGATCCTGGCCCGGCGGCCGGCCGAGCTCTCCGGCGGCCAGCGGCAACGGGTCGCGATCGCCCGGGCCCTGGCGCTGTCCCCGGATCTGGTGGTCTGCGACGAACCGGTGTCCGCGCTCGACGTCTCGGTGCAGGCGCAGGTGCTCGATCTGCTGGCCGAACTGCAGACCGACCTGGGTCTGAGCTACCTGTTCATCTCCCACGATCTAGCTGTGGTCCGGCAGATCGCCCATCGGGTCGGGGTGATGCGAGCGGGACGACTGGTGGAGAGCGGACCGATCGAGCGCGTCTTCAACCATCCCGAGCACGAATACACCCAGGAACTCCTGGACGCCGTCCCCGGCTCCCACGTGCTCCCGGCCTTGCTCCCCACGGAAGGACAGCGATGAAGTTTCTGGCCATCACCCTGATCGTGCATGCTCCCGACCCGCTGACCGGCGAACTGAAGTCCACTACCGCCCGGTTGCGCGAGGTGATCGACAACGCGGTGCGCTTCGAGGAACTGGGGTTCGACGGCTACGGCGTGGGGGAACGACACGAACGGCCGTTCATCTCCTCGTCGCCGCCGGTGGTGCTCAGTCACATCGCCGCCCGGACGTCGACGATCCGGCTGTTCACCGCCGTCACCACCTTGAGCCTGCTCGACCCGGTCCGGGCCTACGAGGATTACGCCACCCTGGACCAGCTATCGGGTGGCCGGCTGGAGCTGATCATCGGCAAGGGCAATGGCGCGGCCCAGGCCGAACTGTTCCACGTCACCCCCTCCGACCAGTGGGATCGCAACCGTGAGAGCTATGAACTGTTCCGCCGGCTCTGGCGGGAGGACAAGGTCACCTGGCAGGGCCGGTTCCGGCCGTCGCTGACTGACGCCGAGGTCTGGCCGAAACCGCTTCAGCAGCCGATCCGGGTCTGGCACGGCAGTGCCACCAGCCGCGAATCCGTCGACCTGGCCGCGGAGTTCGGCGACCCGCTGTTTTCCGCGAACGTGACCAACCCGATCGAGCCGTATGCCGAGCTGATCCGCTACTACCGGCAACGCTGGAGCGACTACGGCCACGACCCGGCCGATGCCCTGGTCGGGGCGGGCAGCGCGGGCTACTACGCGGCGCCGACCTCTCAGCAGGCCATCGACACCTACCGGCCGATCTTCGACGCTCAGCAGGCCACCTTCCAGCGGCTGGGGGTTCACCCGGTGTTCCACTCCCTGGAGGATGCGATCGAGCGGGGCTCGCATCTGATCGGCAGCCCGGAACAGATCATCGACAAGGTGCATCGGTATCACGAGCGATTCGGGCATGAGGTGATGCATGTCAGCGCGGATCCGAACGGTCTGACCGAGAAGCAGCACCGGGCCACCTTCGAGCTGTTTCAGAGCGAGATCGCCCCCGTCTTGCGCCGGGACATTCCGAGCCGGCCGTTCCCGCAGGCTGCCGCCGCTGCCCCTGGTGTTCCCGAAACACTCTGACCACGGGTCAATAGACGTTGCCGGGGACGTTAACGGGCGGTGGGACCGACGATAAGAACATAACCCGAATCCGGCCTCAGCACTATCGGATCCACGGCCGACGGCGCCGGGACGGCGGCGTCGGCGGTCAAGGTCGCCCGACGTCTACACATCGACACCGCAGCCTCCTACTTCTCGCCGTTGCGCTCGGCCAATGAGCTGATCAACCGGACCCTGACGCCCTACCCCGAGGATCTGGTCATCGTCACGAAGGTCGGCCCCGGTTCGAGCAAACCAGCTTCGATCGCCGAGCATTTC
>Ga0265340_10000457_pt1 | contig 22102 bp, 24 predicted proteins | sample 4CB225metaG_FD_202082 | JGI IMG/M metagenome (GOLD analysis project Ga0265340, IMG submission 202082) | Rhizosphere microbial communities from Carex aquatilis grown in University of Washington, Seatle, WA, United States - 4-CB2-25 metaG | ecosystem: Host-associated > Plants > Roots >...
GTCGTGCTGGTTCAGCGCCGCAGCCTTCACGTGCACGCGCGCCCAGCCATCGCTCGGCAACGGATTCCGTACGTCGCCGACGCTGAGGCCGGCTAGCGGATCGGCGGCATCGAAAGACGTCACGCTCACGGCAAGCATGAACGTGACGGTACGCCGTCACTCTGCGGCCACCCGCCGCCGTCCCGCGACTCGCTTGCGTATTTCGTGTCCGGATCTTTACCGAATGCCACCGCGGCGGGCGCTTAACCTGCTGGAAAGATGCACCCAGCATGATGTGCCTGCGGCCGGGCGACCCTCGACCTGACCTCGCGGGAACGCGAGTCCGTACCTGATGCCGGCAAGCCGGCTATTACCTGGAGGATCTGTGACACCGCTTCGCCTTCGACCACGAACCCAAGCAGCCGGCATCCTCGCGATTGCCGCGGCCCTCGCGCTGAGCGCTTGCGCGAGCAGCAAGAGCACGAGCGGTTCGAGCCCGACCTCGTCGGCGCCCGCCACTGCCCCCTCGACGGCGGCGTCCGCGGCTGCGTCTCCGACGGCAGCGGGCAGCAGCGCGGCCGACCCAGCGTCACTCGTGCCCGCGTCCATCAAGTCGGCCGGCACACTGACGATCGCGACCGACGCGTCGTACGCACCGAACGAGTACTTCGACACTGACGGCAAGACGATCATCGGCCTCGACGTTGACCTGGGCAACGCCATCGCAGCGAAGCTCGGCTTGAAGGCGAACTTCCAGAACGTGACGTTCGACGCGATCATCCCCGCGCTCGCAGCTGACAAGTACAACATCGGCATGTCGTCCTTCACCGACACGAAGAAGCGCGAAGCCACCGTTGATTTCGTCACGTACTTCAGCGCTGGCGAAAACTTGTTCGTTCCGAAGGGCAACCCGAAGAACGTCACCGGTCCGGATCTCAGCGTGTGCGGTCTCACCATCGCGGTCGAGAAGGGCACGACAGAGGAATCAGAAATTCCGGCACTGTCGAAGGCCTGCACCGACGGTGGCAAGGCGGCCGTCACCGCGCTGTCGACCGACGACCAAAACGCCGCGAACCTGGCTCTGACCAGTGGTCGCGCCCAGGTCGGCTCGGCCGACTCGCCCATCGCCGACTACGCCGTGAAGCAGTCGAACGGTGCGCTTGAACTGGCCGGGAAGTCGTACGAAGTCGCGCCTTACGGAATCGCGATCCCCAAGACCGCCGGCACCTTGAAGGAAGCGATCCAGGCCGCGCTCGCGGCAATGATCGCCGACGGCAGCTACAAGACGATCCTCGACAAGTGGGGTGCCACTGACGGCGCAATCTCAGCGCCGGCCATCAACGGCGCCACGAGCTAACGAGTCACGTGCCAGCCTCGGTTACGAGTTCACGACAATGACGGACGCCGACACGGAAGGACGGCCCGAGAACATTCGGGCCGTCCCCGTGCGGCACCCGGGCCGCTGGGTGGCCTTGGCGGTCATCGCCGTGCTGGCCGCGATGTTCGTGCACATGCTGTTCACGAACAAGAACCTGAACTGGCCCATCGTTCACAAGTACCTGTTCAGCGAGATCATCCTTCGCGGCGTCTGGATGACCATCAAGCTCACGATCCTGTCGATGGCGATTGGCATCATCCTTGGCAGCATCGCGGCGGTGATGCGACTGTCACCTAACCCCGTCGTGTCGAGCGTGGCCTGGATCTATGTGTGGTTCTTCCGCGGCACGCCGTTGCTGGTGCAGATCATCTTCTGGTTCGCCATCAGCCAGTTCATCAAGGCTGTGTCGCTCGGAGTTCCGTTCGGTCCGCAGTTCTGGTCCGAAGATACGAACCATTTGATCAGCCTGTTCACCAGCGCGTTACTCGCGCTGTCGCTGAACGAAGGCGCGTACATGTCCGAGATCGTCCGGGCCGGCATCCTGTCCGTCGACGAGGGCCAGACCGAGGCGGCCGCGGCCCTCGGCATGCGCCGGCTACAGGTGATGCGCCGCGTAGTGCTGCCGCAGGCGATGCGCGTGATCGTGCCGCCGACCGGCAACGAGATCAACAACATGCTGAAGAGTTCGTCGCTGGTGAGCACCATCGGCATCTTCGAACTCTTGCGGTCGGCGCAAGCGATCTACAACTCGAACTACAAGACGATCCCGCTGCTCATCGTGGCGATCATCTGGTACCTGGCCATGACCTCGGTCCTCCAGGTCGGCCAGTTCTATATCGAGCGCTACTACGGCCGCGGCTCGAGCCGTACGGTCGCTCTGACACCGCTGCAAAGGGCGAAGATCGCCTTAGCGGTCGGATCGAACAGGGCCGGAACGCGATGAGCACTCTGATGGTCGACGCGCAACGGGTGCACAAGTCGTTCGGCGCCAACGAAGTCTTGAAGGGCATCGACTTCCAGGTTCAGCCCGGGCAGGTTGTCTGCCTGCTCGGCCGGTCGGGATCAGGCAAGAGCACCTTCCTGCGCTGCATCAACCATCTCGAGAAGATCAATGCGGGTCGGCTCTTCGTTGATGGCGAGCTCGTCGGGTACCGCCAGCAGGGCGACAAGCTGCACGAGTTGTCGGACAAGGATGTCGCGAAAAAGCGGGCCGAGATCGGCATGGTGTTCCAGCACTTCAATCTCTTCCCGCACATGACGGCGCTTGGCAACATCATGGAGGCGCCGTGCATGGTGAAGAACGAGCCAAAGCCTGAGGTACGGCAGCGCGCGGTCGAGTTGCTCGCCAAGGTCGGCCTCGCCGACAAGGCGAGAAGCTACCCGCGCCAACTCTCCGGCGGCCAGCAGCAGCGGGTGGCGATCGCCCGGGCGCTCGCGATGCGGCCCAAGCTGATGCTGTTCGACGAGCCGACGTCGGCCCTCGACCCCGAACTGGTCGGCGACGTGCTCGCGGTCATGAAAGACCTGGCTCGCGAGGGCATGACGATGATCGTGGTGACCCACGAGATCGGGTTCGCCCGCGAGGTCGCCGACACCGTCGTCTTCATGGACGGCGGGGTGGTGGTCGAGCAGGGTCCGCCATCCGACGTGATCGCGAACCCGCGCCACGAACGTACGAAGGCGTTCCTCTCACAAGTCCTGTGACGCTCCCACTAGGCTCACCGTCCATGGACGTTCGTGAACTCGCCGTCCCCGGCGCCTGGGAATTCACACCTCGTCAGATCGGCGACGAGCGTGGCGTGTTCCTCGAGTGGTTTCGGGCCGACGTGGTCAACCGCACGATCGGGCACAGCCTTGAGATCGCGCAGTGCAACCAGTCGGTCTCGCGCCGCGGCACGGTCCGCGGCATCCACTACGCCGACGTGCCGCCGAGCCAGGCGAAGTACGTCTACTGCCCCGGTGGCGCGGTTCTCGACGTCATCGTCGACATCAGGGCCGGCTCACCGACCTTCGGCGCAGTCGACACGGTCAGGCTCGACAACGTCGACCGGCGTGCGGTCTACCTGTCCGAGGGTCTCGGCCACGCGTTCATGGCGCTGACCGACGGCGCGACGGTCACCTACCTCTGCTCCACCGGCTACGCGCCCGATCGCGAGCACGCCGTGAACCCGCTCGACCCCGCGCTGGGCATCCCGTGGCCCGACAACCTCGAGCCGGTGCTCTCGGACAAAGACCGGGCCGCGCCGAGCCTGGCCGAGGCCGCCGAACAGGGTGTGCTGCCGACCTACGCGGAGTGTCTCGCCTACTACGCCTCGCTGCACCGCGCACGCGGCTGACGTCCCACCCGGCCGGTCAGGGCCTGCCCGTGCCGGACGTCGAGCACTACATCACCGTGGTCGCTGCCACGACACTGCTGCCCACACCGCTAGTGCCGGAAGTGTCGCTGTACTGCGCCGAGAACGCGTACGACGTGTGGAGGCTCACCGATGCCGGCGACGAGTCGGCGCCGATGCCGTTCTGGTCGTTTCCGTGGGCCGGCGGGCAGGCGCTCGCCCGCTACCTCCTTGACCACCCCGACGTCGTGGCCGGGCGTCGCGTGCTCGACCTCGCTGCGGGCTCGGGACTCGTCGCCATCGCCGCCGCCCTAGCCGGTGCCGCCGAGGTCACCGCAAATGACATCGACCCCTATGCGGCGGCTGCGCAGGAGATGAACGCGAAAACCAACGGCGTGCAGCTCACGGTCGTCATGGGCGACCTGCTCAACGGCGAAACGGACGCCGAGGTCGTGATCGCCGGCGATGTCTGTTACGAGCGCGACCTTAGCGATCGCATGCTGGCGTTTCTCCTGCGCGCTCGGGTCCGCGGAGCGGACGTGCTGCTTGGCGATCCCGGCCGCACCTATCTACCGCGGGAGCGCCTGGCAGAAGTGGCCAGCTACGACGTCCCGACGACGCTTGTGCTTGAAGACCAGCAAACGAAGCGGACCACGATCTGGACGCTGCGCGCCGACTAGTGCCGGCGCCACGGGTAGTAGCGGAACAGCACTTTGCCAACAACACAGGCATCAGGCAGGACGCCGAAGGCGCGGCTGTCGTCGAGACCAGCCGCCGCGTTGTCCGACAACACCCACCACCCGCCGTCCGCTCGCTTGGCGACCCGCTTCACGAGGAGCAGCCCGTCAACGTGCGGCCGCCGCGCGACGACGAGATCGCCGACGGCGACGCGCGCCCGCCGGGAGAGCAGCAGGCAGTCACCGGGGCGCAATGCGGGCAGCATCGAATCCCCGGCGACGACGAAGGCCGAGAACGGCATGCGCACCTCGGTGATCACCTCCCGCGCGGTTGGAGCCCACGATGCCAGGGGTAAGGTCCAGCCAGACCAGAACATCGACGCCCGGACCGTACCTGCGGAGGAACGACATGTCGCTGCTCGCCAGAATCCTCACTCCCAAGACCGTGGTTCACGCGCACTGCGACCTGCCGTGCGGCGTGTACGACCCGGCGCAAGCCCGGATCGAAGCAGAGTCGGTCAAAGCCATCATCGAGAAGTACCAGGCGAACGAGGACCCCGCCTTCCGGACCCGGGCGCTGATCATCAAGGAGCAGCGCGCCGACCTGGTCAAGCATCACCTCTGGGTGCTGTGGACCGACTACTTCAAGCCAGTGCACCTCGAGACCTACCCGCAGCTGCACACGCTGTTCTGGGAGGCCACCAAGCTGGCCGGTGCCGCGGGCGCGAAGGGCCAGCAGGACCCCGCAGTCGCCCAGCAACTCCTCGACAAGATCGCCGAGATCGACACCATCTTCTGGGCGACCAAGAAGGCCTAGAGGCGTCGGGAGCGGGGCCGAGCGTGATCCGGCCAGCCCGGCCTGACGACGTCCCGACGATTGTGGCTTTGATCCGCGAGCTCGCCGCTTACGAGCGCGAGCCACACGCGGTGGTCGCGACGGAGGCCGATCTCGAGGCAGCGCTGTTCAATGACGGGGCGGCGCTGTTCGGCCTGATCGCCGAGCATCCGGGCGCCGACAGTCCGGTGATCGCTGGCGTCGCGCTGTGGTTTCTCAACTTCTCGACCTGGGTAGGGCGCCATGGCATCTACCTCGAAGACCTTTACGTACGGCCGGAGTTGCGGGGTTACGGCTACGGCCGCGAGCTTCTCGTCGAGCTCGCGCGGATCGCCGACGAGCGCGGTTACGGTCGCGTCGAGTGGGCGGTCCTGGACTGGAACGAATCGGCGCATCGGTTCTACGCATCGCTTGGGGCTGTCCCGATGGCGGAATGGACGATCTGGCGGGTCGGCGGCGATGCGCTAGCGAAGCTCGCTCAGCAGTCCGTTGCTGCGAAGACCTCTAGGAACACAGGGCCGGACGCCGACGGGCGCGCCTAAGCACGGACAGGTTGGCGACCGCGCGGTAGCGTGAAGCCCCGGCCCGGAACAGCAGAGCTGCCCTACGGCGGCCGAACAGGGATGGAGCACGGCGCGTGGCGACGACAGAAGGCGTGCCAGCAACAGAGGGTGTGCCCGCAGTCGGCACGCACGCAGACACGGGGCTGGCCGCAACCCGTGCGGGTGATGATCGAACCCATGCGACCGGCGATTTCGTGTCGGTTCGGGTGCCGGCCGCGGCCGCGTACCTCTCGGTCCTTCGCACCACGACGGCGAGCCTCGCGGCGCGGCTTGACTTCACGTTGGACGAGATCGAGGACTTGCGGATCGCCGTCGACGAGGCGTCTTGCCTGCTGCTGGCAAGCGCGGCCGAGGGCGCCGAACTGAAGAGCGTCTTCGCGATGTCTGCCGATTCGATCGAGATTTCGGTATCGACGATGACCGACAAGGGCCACCCGCCGAGTCGCGAGTCGTTCGCTTGGACCGTGTTGACCGCGCTCGCCGGCGAGGTCGATGCGTGGACCGAATCCGATGGCCAACAGACCATCTCGCTGATCAAACGCCGCTCGAGAGACATGCAGACGTGAGCACCAGCCCTGACCTGCACGCAGACGGCGGCGTCGAGCCTGCGACGCCGGACGTGACGCTCGACCCCGCAGCCGGTACAGACCTCGAAATCGGCCCGATTCCGGTGGTCACCGCCCGATCCGAGCAGGCCGCGAGCGATCGTGCCCACGCTCGCGCACTCTTTGCGGAGATGGTCAGCCTGCCCGAGGGCTCTCCGGCGCGGCAAGCCATTCGCGATGAGCTTGTCGAGGCGCACTTGCCCCTCGTTGAGTACCTTGCGCGCCGGTTTCGCAACCGCGGCGAACTGCACGACGACTTGGTTCAGGTGGCGACGATCGGGCTGATCAAGTCGGTCGACCGCTTCGACCTCGAGCGCGGTGTCGAGTTCTCGACCTACGCAACACCCACGATCGTCGGCGAGATCAAACGGCATTTCCGCGACAAGGGCTGGGCGATCCGCGTTCCGCGGCGGCTGCAGGAGCTGAAGCTCGCACTCGCAAAAGCCACCGGCGAACTGTCTCAGCGCAACGGCCGCTCACCAACGGTCGCTGAGCTCGCGGTGTTCCTCGGGATGAGTGAAGACGACGTACTCGAAGGCCTCGAATCGGCCAACGCCTACTCGACGGTCTCGCTCGACACCCCCGACGGCGGCGACTCCGACGCGTTGGCGGTGGCCGACACGCTCGGGGTCATCGACGAGTCACTCGAAGGTGTCGAGTACCGCGAGTCACTGAAGCCGTTGCTCGACCAGTTGCCGCCGCGCGAGAAGCGCATTCTGCTGCTCCGCTTCTTCGGCAACATGACGCAGTCGCAGATCGCCATCGACCTCGGCATCTCTCAGATGCACGTGTCGCGCCTGCTCGCCCGCACCCTCGCCCAGCTGCGCGAAGGACTGCTCGTCGAGGAGTGAGCAGCCCGATTCAGTCGGCTGCGTTGTTCAGTCGCCGTGTCGTCGACGGCGCGAAGAGACCAACCAGCCCGACCAACCCGCACGCCACAAGCGGAATGCCGACGAGCTCGCCCCCGTGCAGGATCGTGGTGACGCCGATCGGCGCCACGATGAGCTGAGTCAAGACCGCGGGCGACCGTGCCCACCGCCTGACCCGGGCGAGTCCACGAACGACCAGGCCCAGACCGATCGCGCCAACCGTCGCCATACCAACGACGGCCCACAGATCCCCCGAGTCGAACGGGCGATGCCCTAACAGCTTGTAGAACGACAAGCTGACAGCCGACACCGCAAGCCCCAGCGCCTCGACACCGGTAGCGGTGACGGCAATACGCAGCGGGACGCCGAGTGGTTCGGCCAGTGAAATCCCAGACCTTGACACCCCAGACCTCGGCACCCCGGACTTCGGCATCAGGCGAAGATAGCCGGTGTGCCGAACCCTGGGTGTTGCAGAGCGCGCAGACCATCGGCGTACCCTTCGTAGATGCGAGCGCTGCTGGTTGCCAACCTCAATGCAACCGCCATGACGCCGCGCAAGCGTGAAGTCATCGTCCGTGCCCTCGGCAGTGAACTCAAAGTCGACGTTGCAGAGACCGACAGTCGCGGGCACGCCGCCGATCTCGCCGCACAGGCACGCGCCGATCAGTTCGACCTCGTGATCGCGGTCGGCGGCGACGGCACCGTCAACGAGGTCGTCACGGGCTTGCTGCGAGACGGAGTCGGACCGGACACTCCGCGCCTCGCGGTGGTCCCCGGCGGAAATGCGAATGTCTTCGCCCGCGCACTCGGCCTGCCCTCCGAACCGATCGAAGCGACTGGCGCCGTCATCGAGCGGGTTCGAGCCGGCCGCGAGCGCCGGATCGGCTTGGGTCGGTTGACGACTGACGGACTGGACCGATGGTTCACGTTCTGTGCGGGATTCGGCCTCGACGCCGAAATCGTCCGCGAGGTCGAGCAGCGGCGTCGCGACGGCGCAACGGCAACCCCCGCCTTGTTCATGCGTACCGGGCTTCGTCAGTTCTTCCGAACCGACCGCCGTCACCCGGCGCTGACCCTCGAGACTCCCGGCGTGGATCCGAGCGAGAAGTTGTTCATGACGATCGTCACGAATACGACGCCCTGGACGTACTTCGGCGACCGGCCGCTCGAGCCCACACCCGACGCGTCCTTCGACACCGGGCTCGACGCCTTTTCGCTGCGTCGGCTGGGCACAATCGCTACCGGCAACAACCTACGGCGCCTACTCGTCGGCGGGCCAACGCCGAGAGGGCGCAAGATCGTCACGCACCATGATCTACCCACCCTCACGTTGCGGACAGCACACCCGATTCCGGTAGAAGTCGACGGCGAGTATCTCGGCGAGCACTCCGATCCGGTGCTCTTCTCCGTGCCCGAGGCGCTCGCCGTCATCGCCTGACGCCCCCGGCATGACATGGCCTAACGTCGCAAGTCGTCGGCTGTCCCCCGCGGACTTATCCCTCAGCGATGTCTCTTTAGCTGCGTCCTAAGACACGGTCACAAATGGCCACCGAACGAAATAGACGAGGCGCGACCCTTGCGAAGGGGTCGAGCGCCTGATTTAGTCGAGGGCGGAGCAGCGATCGCGGGCAAGCTCGTGAACGTGTTCACAAGGAAATGTTTTAAATCCACCCAATCCTGGGTAATGGCGGGGGTACTACAACAAGACGGACACGTTTGGCACTCGTTCAGATGGCGCACAACTAGTTCAACCCACCCCAGCAGTTCAACCCACCCAGCCCGACCAGGACCTACACACCGAGCCCCGCACGGTTAGCCCGATCATCGAGACCCTGCCCGACGGTCATCCGACCGCACACTCGCACCGCCCTATGCCTGAACTGCCGTGTTGCTGAACTGCCGTATTGCTGAACTGCCGTATTGCTGAACTGCCGTATTCGTGACTGCGTGCCCCGACGAGTAGATGAACGCGGGACTGTCCCGCTGACTGCTGAGGAGATGGACCACATGGACTGGCGCCACCGCGCTGCTTGCCGTGACGAAGACCCCGAACTCTTCTTCCCGATCGGCAACACCGGCCCAGCCCTTCTCCAGATCGATCAGGCGAAGGCCGTCTGCCGGCGTTGCCCGGTAGCCGAACCGTGCATTGCCTGGGCGCTGGAGACTGGCCAGGATTCCGGCGTCTGGGGTGGCTTGTCGGAAGACGAACGGCGCGCCCTCAAGCGCCGTGGCGCTCGGCTGCGCCCGCAAACCGTCTAGTCCTCGGCCTCTACGCTGCTCGGCCTCAACACTGCTCGGCCCGCCGATTCCCTGCGGCCGGTCGATTCCCTGCGGCCCCTCTAATCGCCAAGCCGCACGGGAATCCGTAACGTCGCGATCGTGCCGCCTCCCGGCCGTTCCCGGACGTCGAGACGGCCCCGAAGGTCACCCTCCACCAGCGTCCTGACGATCTGCAGCCCCAGCCTTGGGGAGGCGGACATCGAGAATCCGACGGGCAACCCCTCGCCGTCGTCGGCAACCACGATCTCGAGTTCATGTTCCATTCGGCGGGTAGAGACCTCCACCACTCCAGACCGTCCGCGCAAGCCGTGCTCGAGCGCGTTTTGGAGCAGCTCCGTCAAGACCATCGAAAGCGGGGTTGCCAGGCCCGCTGGCAGCTGCCCGAACGTGCCCACCCGTCTGGGCAGCGAGCCCGACTCTGCCGCCGACACCTCGCCCACCATCGCGATCAGGCGATCGGCCACCGGGTCGAAGTCGATCGGGCCATCGAGAGTCTGCGACAACGTGTCGTGTACCAACGCGATGGCTCTCACCCGCCGCACCGCCTCCTCAAGCGCAGTACGCGCCTCGGGCATGTCCAACCGGCGGGCTTGCAGTCGCAGCAGCGCAGCGACGGTCTGCAGGTTGTTCTTCACCCGGTGATGAATCTCGCGGATCGTCGCGTCCTTGCTCACCAATGCACGTTCGCGACGCCGTAACTCTGTGACGTCGCGGAGCAGCACCAAGGTGCCGACTCTTTGCCCACCGGGCAGTAGCGGAATCGTCCGTAGCCGCAAGACGACGCCACGTGCTTCGACCTCGACGTCTGATTCACGGCCCGAGAGACCGCTGACTAGCCAGCCGATGGGCTCGTCGACGAGCCCGGTCGGCGGCGCGAGGGTCGCCGTCATCGCACCGAGGTCGATGCCGACGACATCGCCGGACAACCCAAGGCGGCGATAGGCCGAAACAGCGTTCGGGCTCGCGTAGGTCACCAGCCCATCGGCGTCCAGGCGAAGCAAACCGTCGCCGGCGCGAGGCGAACTGTCCGAATCGACCTGCCCGCTCGGAAAGGGGAAGCGGCCCTCGGCCACCATCCGAGCGAGGTCTGCGGCGCTGGCGAGGTAGGTGAGCTCGAGCCGGCTCGGCGTTCGGGCGGTGGCCAGATTTGTGTGCCGGGCGACCACAGCGATGACCCGATCGTCGCGTCGAACCGGGATCGTCTCCTCGCGGACCGGGATGCCTTCGCCCCACTCCGGGTCGCCCTCGCGGCAGATGCGACCCTCTCGCCAGGCCCGGTCGACCAGGATCCGCTTGCCGTCCGCGATCTGCTGTCCGACTTTGTCCTCGACGTACGCCGTCTGTGCAGTCACGGGCCTGATCTGGGCGACGGCGATGAACCCGGGCGGCTCGGTGGTTCGGACCCAGAGCAGCAAATCGGCGAACGACAGATCCGCGAGGAGCTGCCATTCGCCGAGAAGCAGGTGGAGCCAGTCAAGATCCTCGTCTGCCAGTGACGTGTAGCGCCGGACGAGATCGACCAGATCGGGCACAACGAGACCGGTGCTTTGATCGACTAGCGGGAAGCCGCCGGCGTTTAGTCGGGGAGCCGGAGGCCGCTTGTGGTGTCGAACAGGTGAAGTGCCTCGGTCTTCGGCCGCAGCCCGATGATGTCGCCCTTGGCCGGCACCCGCGCAGCCTCGGCAGCCCGCACCACGATCGTCTTCCCGCCCTCGATGTTCGGGGTGACGTAGGAGTACGAGTCAGACCCGAGCTCTTCGACGACCTCGACAGTGGCCTGCAGGCCGTCGGCCGGCGACACGATGTCCCAGCCTTCTGGCCGCACGCCGATGGTGACGACGCCGCCGGTGAGTGCAGCACGCTGCGCCGGGGTCAGGGGCATGACGGTGTGCGACAGCGTTAAACCCGCCTCGCTCACCGGCAGGTCAATGAGGTTCATGGCCGGGCTGCCCATGAAGCCCGCCACGAATACGTTGACCGGGCGGTCGAACAGGTTGCGCGGTGTGTCGCACTGCTGGAGCAGACCATCCTTCAGGACCGCGACCCGGTCGCCCATGGTCATGGCCTCGACCTGGTCGTGCGTGACGTAGACGGTGGTGACGCCCAGCCGCCGTTGCAACGACGCGATCTGGGTGCGGGTGGCCACACGCAGCTTGGCGTCGAGGTTCGACAGCGGCTCGTCCATGAGGAACACCTGCGGCTGGCGCACGATCGCGCGACCCATCGCGACTCGCTGGCGCTGACCACCGGAGAGGCGGGCCGGCTTGCGGTCGAGGTAGGGCTCAAGGTCGAGCAGCTTGGCTGCTTCGAGTACTCGCTGCTTGATCTCCGCCTTCGGCCGCTTCTTGATCTTGAGGTGGAATCCGATGTTCTCGGCCACGGTCATGTGCGGGTACAGCGCGTAGTTCTGGAACACCATCGCGATGTCGCGGTCCTTCGGCTGGACGTCGGTCACGTCGCGGTCACCGATCATGATCTGGCCTTCGTCCACCGCCTCGAGGCCGGCAAGCATGCGCAGCGCGGTCGACTTGCCGGAGCCCGACGGACCGACAAGCACCATGAACTCGCCGTCGTGTATGTCCAGGTCGAGACCGGAGACGGCTGCAACGGATGTACCCGGGTAGATCCGGGTCGCGTGGCGGTATTCGACCTCTGCCATCAGTGGGGCTCCTCGAAGATGTGGCGATTCATGTCCGCGATTCATGTACTGCAGAACTGCAACCGATCGCACTCCTGCGCGCGATGGTACCGGCGGGTTACAACATCCTTAACGGAGGGTGTCATTAGTCCCGCGCGTCGGCAAGACTAACGGCGTATCTGACCTGACCTGCTGCGGCGCGCAAGGCGCGTTCTGCCCGTTTTGTGGAGACTCCGGCCAGCAATGCAACGACCGCAATCTTCGCGTTGCCGCCCGCTTCATCCAACACCTCGCTGGCGCGAACGTCGTCAACTCCGGTTGCCTGGACGACGACACGCAGCGTCCGGTGTCGCAGCTTGGCGTTGTCGGCGATGGCGTCGATCATCAAGTTTCCGTAGGTGCGGCCCAGCCGGACCATCACCAGGGTCGAGATCGCGTTGAGCACGCATTTCTGGGCGCTGCCCGCCTTCAACCGAGTTGACCCCGCGACAATCTCAGGTCCGGTCGCGACCTCGATGGCCAGGTCGCTCGCCGCGCCCAGCTCCGAACTCAGCGTGCACGCAAACCCGATGGTGAGTGAACCAGCGGCCCGACCGGCCGCGATACCTCCCAAGACGTAAGGCGTGCGGCCGCTTGCGCTGACGCCGAACACCACGTCGTCCGCGGTCGGCTGGAGGATCTCGATCCCGGCCGCCCCCGCGCTCGCGACGTCCTCGTAGTGTTCGCGACGCTCGGTGAAGCCCTCGATGCCGCCGGCGACCACGGCGACAACCTGGCCGTGCAGGCCATACGTCGGTCCAATCTCCGCGGCGTCGACCACGGCCAGCCGGCCCCCGGTACCTGCCCCGATGTAGATGAGCCGCCCTCCCGTCCTCATCCGGTCGGCGATCACGTCGACTGCGACCGCGATCGGGGCAGCCGCATCACGCACCGCAGCGGCAACGCGCAACTGGTCGTCGGCGAACAGCCGCACGCTGTCAATCGTGGTCCAACGGTCGAGTTCAGACAGCTCGGGCCGGATCGCTTCGGTGCTCAGCGCATCGAACAGTGCGGCATCGCCCTCAACGGGTGGCACGCTCGGGGCCTCCTGCGACTATTGGTCTGGACCATTTCTGCAGCAATGCTAGAGACTCGGTTACGCCAGACTCGCCACCGCGGGTTCTCCGCAGTGAAGGGATTCAGGTGGCCATCATCTCCGCACCGCGAGTGCTGGTCGAGGGCGCTCTGATCGGACCCGCAGCCGTCGTCGTCGAAGGTGCTCGGATCGTCGACATCATCGAAGGCCGACCGCCGGCGTCCATCGACCACGTCGCCTTCGACAGCGGGATCCTCTCCCCCGGCCTCATCGACCTTCAGATCAATGGCTGCCTTGGCGTCGACTTCGTGCGCGCGACAGATGCCGAGTGGGAAATGGTCGCGCGAGCGCTGCCGAGTGTCGGCGTCACCGCGTTCCAGCCGACCTACATCACGAATCCGATCCCGGCCCTGGTGGCCGGGTTGCGCCGGTTCGCGGCGGTGCGGGCCCGCCTTGAGGAGGCGGGCGGCGCACATGTCCTCGGCATCCATGTCGAGGGCCCGTTCCTGTCGCATCGGCGCAGGGGCGTGCACGACGTACGGTTCATGGTCGAACCTGACGCAGCCAACCTCGACGCGTTGCTCGCGGATCGCACGGCGACCGCGCAGATCACCATGCTCACCCTGGCTCCCGAGCTTCCCGGCGCGCTAGAGGCAATCCGCAGACTTGCCGCCGGAGGCATCGTGGTGTCGGTCGGGCACTCCGACGCCACGGGCGCGCAGGTGCATGAGGCGATCGTCGCGGGTGCCCGCATGGTGACGCACATCTTCAACGCACAACGTGGCTTCGACCATCGGGAGCCCGGTGTCTCGGGCCAGGCGCTGTACGAACAAGCCATAGTCATCGGACTCATCGCCGACTTCGAGCATGTCTCACCGGAAGCGTGCGCCATCACGCTGAACGCCGCACCGGGACGGGTAGCGCTCGTCACCGACGCCGTCGCGCCCGCTGGCATGCCGGCGGGCACCTACGAACTCGGTGGCCAGCAGATCGCGATCGCGACCGGTGTAGCAGTGGCTCGCAATCTCGACGGGACAGTGGCCGGTGCCGCGACGTTTCTCGACCAGGCGGTCCGCAATCTGGTCGGCTTCGGTCGCGACATCGCGGAGGTCCTGTCCGCCGCCACAACCGTGCCGGCAAACGCCGTGCGGCGACCGGACTTGGGTCGGCTCGCACCCGGTGCGCACGCCGACCTCGTGTGGTGGAACGACGACCTGCAGCCAGCGCGCACCTGGGTCGACGGGACACAGGTCTATGACGTGAGCGCTACCAGGTTTTAGTTACCTTGCGCAGGCCGCGCGGGGCATCGGGATCGACTCCGCGAGCGACCGCAAGCTCTCGCGCGAGCATCTGCAGCGGAATGATCTCGACCAACGGGGACAGCTCTTCGGGCAACCCGGCAGGTAACCGCAACGCGGTCTTCTGCGAAGCGGAATCAGCCAACCCCGAACCGACGATCGCGAGGGCCGTCTCGAGCTCGGCAAGCCGGTCAAGGACCGGCCGCATCGCCGTCCCGCCGATTCCGTCGGCCGCAATCGCAATCACGGCGCTGTCGCGCTGCAGCATCGCCATGGGCCCGTGCAATAAGTCGGCGCCCGAGAACGCTTGAGCCGATATGTAACTCGTCTCCATGAGCTTGAGGGCAGCCTCGCGTGCGGTCGGGTACGAATAGCCGCGACCAGTAACGACGAGTCGCTCGACGCCTTCGAGTCGTCGCGCCACCGCAGCTACCTGATCGGTGTCGGTTACCAAGACCTGGGCCGCGTCGACGATGCCGCGCGCATGCGAGCCGTCGCCGCCGCGCAGGGCGTCGACGAGCAAGTACAGCGAGAGCAACTCGGCGGTGTAGCTCTTGGTCGCCGCGACGGCTTCTTCGCGACCGGCAAGAACATCGATGTGCAACCGTGCAGCGGCGGCCAAGTCGGAGGTCGGTGCGTTCGTGACGGCGAGCGTCAGCGCTCCGCACTGGCCAGCCGTCGTGAGCGACTCGACCAGGTCGGGTGATCCTCCTGACTGGCTGACGGCAACGAAGAGGACGTCGCGCAGATCGGGCCGCGCACCGTAAGCCGTCAAGGTCGACGGTGAAGCGAGCCCGGCCGGCAGGCCAAGAACGATCTCGACCAGGTATTTCGCGTACAGCGCCGCATGGTCGCTGGTGCCGCGTGCGGCCAGCACCACGAATCTGATTCCTGCAGCGGCAACGTCGGCCGCCACGGCAGCGATATCGGCGCGCCCGTTCGACAGGATGCGGTCGAACATCGCCGGCTGTTCGGCGATCTCGCGTGCCATCAGCCGGCCGGGTGCTGGTGTCCCAGGTTCGGTTGTCACAGAGTCGCCGTCTCCTGGTGCGAAGGTCTAGACCTCTTGTCGCCGCGACACACGCTAGCAGCCCAGGATCAGCACAGTGCCGCGTGGTACGCCGCGTCTCGTAGTCTCATCCCGAAATCGGCGTGCGCCGAGCCGGTCGGCACTCCCGCCGGATCCACCCGGACCGGTCTACCACTGCGAGGTTGAGACCAAGGTGCCGGCAAGACCGCAGACCATCGACGAAGCAACAAACGGCGAGCCGCGGGTGCCGAAGTATTACCTGCTCAAGCAGCATCTACTCGACATGACGCGCACACTGCCTCCGGGGAGCCCGGTGCCGCCGGAGCGGACGCTCAGCGTTGACTTCGCGACGTCGCGTACGACCGTACGGCAGGCCCTCCAGGAACTTGTGGTCGAAGGGCGCCTGGTGCGGATTCAGGGCAGGGGCACCTTCGTAGCCAAACCGAAGGTAGCGCAGGAGCTGCGTCTGACGAGCTACACCGAGGACATGCGGGCACAGGGCCTCGAACCGACGTCGACGCTGCTCGAGATCGGCTACGTCCTCGCCGACGAGACCCTCGCTGAACGGCTCGCGATCAAGCGAAACGCTCGGGTCCTACGCATCGAGCGGCTTCGACTCGCGAACGGCGAGCCGATGGCAATCGAGGCGACCCACCTCGCCGGGCAGCGCTACCCGGGCCTGCGGCGGCTGCTCGCCCGCTCAACGTCGTTGTACGCAGTGCTGGCACAGGAATACGGCATCGAGTTGCTCGACGCAGAGGAGACGATCGAGACGGTGCCCGCGCCGCCCCGGGAGGCGCATCTGCTGGGCACCGATGTCGGGTTGCCGTTGCTCCTGCTGAGTCGCCATAGTCGCGACGCCGCAGGCCAACCGATCGAATACGTGCGATCCCTCTACCGCGGGGACCGCTACAAGTTCGTGGCCCATCTGCAGCGCCCGACGAGCTGAAGCGCTAGGCGACGAGGCCCAATCGACGTAGCTCAACGGTGAGGTCGTGCGGGTTCGTCGACGCGCTCATCGCAGCTTCCAGCGTGACCGCACCGTCGCGGATCAGGGCGACGAGGTGCTGGTCGAACGTCTGCATGCCGTAGTACGCGCCCTCGGCGATGAGGTCGTTCATCAGCGAAGTCTTGTCGGGGTCAGCGATGGCTTCTGCGATTCGGCCGGTGTTGATGCAGATCTCCATCGTGACGCAGCGCCCCTCGCCGTCCGCCCGAGGAACAAGCCGCTGGCACACGATGCCGCGCAATGCACTCGCGAGGGAGAGCCGGACCTGCTTTTGCTCGTGCGGCGGGAAGAAGTCGATGATTCGGTTGACGGTCTCCTGCGCGTCGGTGGTGTGCAAGGTCGACATGACGAAGTGTCCGGTCTCCGACGCGGCGAGCGCGGCCTTGACCGTTTCCTGGTCGCGCATCTCACCGACCAGGATCACGTCGGGGTCTTGCCGCATCGCGGCACGAAGCGCGGTGGAGAAGTCTTCGGTGTCGACGCGGACCTCGCGCTGGTTGATCATGCCGAGCTTGTCAAAGTGCAGGACCTCGATCGGGTCCTCAACCGTGACGATGTGCACTTCGCGGTTGTTGTTGATGTGGTCGATCATGCCGGCGAGCGTGGTCGACTTACCCACGCCGGTCGGGCCGGTCACAAGTACGAGACCACGTGGTTCGAGGGCGAGGGAGGCCAGGATCGACGGGAGCCCGAGCTCCTCTAGGGGGATCGCGCCGACGCTCACCCGCCGAAAGACCAGACCTGCAGAGCCTCTCGACCGAAAGGCGTTCACCCGGAACCGGCCGACGCCGGACAGTGAGAAGGCGAAGTCGGCCTCGTTGGTGCGGGCGAAGGCGTCGACCAGGTCCTTGCGCATGACTTCGGCGACCATGCCCTCGGTGTCCGCAGCGGTGAGATCGCGCGTCTGGAGCTTCCGGAGCGACCCGTTGATGCGCACGCGGGGCGGAGAGCCGACCTTGCAGTGCAGGTCGGACCCGCCAGATTCGACGAGGGCTCGCAAGAACGGCTCGATCGTTACGTTACCGGTCACGGTGATTGCTTCGACCGTTCCGGAAGCTCTCTTGACCGTGGCGATGCCCTAATCGCGAAAGATCACCCGATGACCGCGATCAAGTCACCTTCCTGGACCACATCGCCCTCGGCCACCTTCAGGCTGACAGTGCCTGCGGCCTCGGCGATGACCGGGATCTCCATCTTCATCGACTCGAGGATCGCGATGGTGTCCCCGTCCTGAACCTGGTCGCCCTCGGCCACCACGATCTTCCAGACGTTCGCGACCATCTCGGCGCGGACTTCCTCAGCCACCGGGTGGCTCCTCTCCTGGCAGTCTTGCTCGGATGTTAGCTGGCGGGCGCTTTGGGCGACCGCATCCGGTCGATCAAGCCGGTGTCGTAGCCGCCCGCGATGAACTCCTCGTTGGCCAGCAACTCGGTGAAGAACGGCAGGTTGGTCTTGAGTCCCTCGATTTCGAAGGACGCAACAGCGGCCCTCGCGAGTTCGAGTGCGGCCGACCGGTCCGGCCCGTGCACACAGAGCTTGGCGAGCAATGGGTCGTAGAACGGGGTCACGGTGTCGCCCTGCGCGTAGCCAGCATCAACGCGGATGCCTGGCCCGGCCGGCTCGACCCAGCGGGTAATCGTTCCGGGGCTTGGCAGGAATCGTTTCGGGTCCTCGGCGTAAACCCGCAGTTCGATGGCGTGGCCGTTGCGCACCACGGCATCCGGATCAAAGCTCGGAGGCAGGCCGGACGCCGCGAGGAGCTGCTGCTCGACTAGGTCGACGCCTGTCACGAGCTCGGTAATCGGGTGCTCGACTTGCAGCCGCGTGTTCATTTCGAGGAAGTAGAACTCCCCGCCCGAGGCGAGGCTGCCGGTGTCAAGAAGGAACTCCACCGTGCCGGCGCCGCGGTAACCGACGGCCTCCCCGGCACGGACGGCGGCACTGATCATCCGCGCTCGCACTGGCGGCGTGAGCACCGGGCACGGCGTCTCCTCGGCCACCTTCTGGTGCCGGCGTTGTACCGAGCAATCACGCTCGCCCAATGCCACAACACGGCCGTCCGACAAGCCCAGGATCTGCACCTCGACGTGGCGCGCATTCGCGACGTACCGCTCGAGCAAGATCGAGGGATTGCCGAAAAACCGCTCGGCACGCGACTGCGCGGTCGCAAACGCGGTCGCCAGCTCGTCGTCGTCATGCGCAACGCTCATGCCGATGCCGCCACCGCCTCCGGCGGCCTTGACCATCAGCGGGTAGCCCACAGTGAGCGCTGCAGCGAGCGCCGCTTCGACATCGGCAACGGGCTCGCGGGTGCCAGGCGCAACCGGCACCCCGGCTGACCCTATGAGGTTGCGCGCCGCAACCTTGTCGGCCATCGCGAAGATCGCCCCAGGCGAAGGACCGACCCACACCAGGCCCGCGTCAGCGACAGCCTGCGCGAAGGCGACGTTCTCCGACAAGAACCCGTAGCCGGGATGGATCGCCTGCGCACCAGACTGCTCGGCCGCCTCGAGCACCTTGGCCACATCAAGGTAGCTCTGTGCCGGTGGGGCCGGCCCGAGCAGCACCGCGTCGTCGGCTTCGGCGACGAACGGCAGGCTGGCATCCGCCTCTGAGTAGACGGCGACCGCCTTCAGGCCGAGCCGCTGAACGGACCGAATCACCCGCCGAGCGATCTCGCCCCGGTTCGCGACCAGAACAGAGTCAAATGTCCACGAAGACGTCATCGGCGGCTTCGGTCGCCGACCAGCTTCCACGCGGCCGGCAACAACGCTCCCGCGGCCAGCGCCTTGAGCAGGTCGCCAAGGATGAACGGCGCGACGCCTGTCGAGATCGCCTTGGTATACGACCAGTGGTAGACGTGCGCGAGCCACCACACACCGGGGATGTAAATGAGCGCGGTAGCGAGGAGAAAGGAGCCCGCGAGCGTGTCGACCCGGCGGTCGATGCCGTGCCGCGCGTGCCAACCCACGAGCAGCGTGGCGAGCAGGAACCCGATGAAATAGCCGCCGGAACCGCCGTGCAGCACGGACCAGCCGTGAGTACCGCTGGCAAAGACCGGCAGGCCGGCCCAACCGATCGCGATGTAGAGCAGCTGCCCCGCGAGTCCGCGAAGCGGCCCCACGGCAGCTGCGGACAGCAGCACCCCGAACGTCTGGCCTGTGACAGGTACCGGGTTGTTCGGCAGCTTGAACGAAATCTGGGCGACCAGCGACATGAAGCCGGCGACACCGACGACCAGCGCGACATCGCGGACCATGCTCTTGGGCAGCCGGTCAGCCAGCACCGGACGGCGAAGGGCGAAGCTGCTTGACGACCCGTAGGCGGACGCAGAAGCGGTCACGTGCGGTCCCTTCAACTAGAGGCGGCGATCGCCTCCAGAACCTACCGGTGGATGTCCCGCGCCCCTACAGGGGAACTCGCACGAAGTTTCACGCCAGGATTTGGCGGGATCGCTCGGTCCGGTGCGCGGCGGCGTGCTCGATGCGGCGGGCGACCACCTTGGTGAGCGTCTCGACGACCTGCGGGTCGTACTCGTACGCCATGCCGAGGCGTAACCGCTCCAGCGCGTCTGCGTTTGCATCGGCCGTCGCGTTCGCGCCGACCAGATCGTCATAGGCGCTGGCCGCCTTGATGATCCGGCTTTCGATCGGGAGCGTGTCGTCGGGCGATTCGCGGTGCCGCCGGTACGGGTCGGCCTGCCGGGCGACGATGTCGGCCACTCGGTCGAGAACCCCAGTGGTCTTGATGACGTCGGCACCCAACTCAGCCACCCTGCGACGCTCGACGGGCGCGACGACGAGGGTCGACCCACCAGGAATCGGATCGATAAGTGAAAGCTGGCCGATGTCGTGTAGAAGCGCGGCGTACTCCAGTTCGAGCAGGTCGTTCTCGGTGAGGCCGAGTTCGCGGCCGATCGCGATCGACAACTGGCTGACTCGTCGCGAGTGACCATCCTCGACGTAGCCGCCGACCTCGGTCACCCGCGAGAGCGAACGGATGGTCTGGCGATACGTCGTGCGGATCGCGGCGTACCGCCGAAATGCGAACTGGGTCAGCAACAGCGGGATGCAAAACACCGGCAACGCATAGAGCTGCATGGATGGCGTGGCGAGTGCCGTCAGCACACCGGTCGCCCCGACTGCGACGGCGAGGGCGGCCGTTGCGCTGATCTCGTCCCGAAGAGTCCAGCCGAAGGCCGCAGCCCGGTCTTGCGCCCGCACGAAGGCGGCGATCACGAAGTCGAGCACCGTGGCCAGCGCCACGATGGCGACCATCAGGAAAGCGATCCACCGCAGCTGGGACTTGAAGTCGGAGAAATGCACCATCGTCAACCGTTGCGGTGCGGTGAGCCTGAACGCGGCCGCCGTGATTGCGGCCATCACGACCCGTCGGCCGACAGCGGTGAGCCGCGGACGGCGGCCAGCAACGACTCGCACCAAAGATCCGACGAGGCTGCCCACTGCCACTATCGCAATCACCTGAGCGGTCGACTGTGCGACGGGTCGGCCGCCCACGTCGAACAACATCGCGTACCCGAGGGCGCCGGCGGATGCAATCGGTGCGGCTGGCCGGTCACCGGGCAGCCGGACGTTCAGCAGTTCACCGATCGCGATCAAGAGCGCGAAAGCGATCGCCACGTTCGGGCGAACGACGCCGTGGATGCCTGCCGCGACGGCCGCGGCCGTCGCTCCACCGCACACAAGTCCGACGAAGATTCGCCCAGCAACTTCTGAACCGTTGCCTTCGCGCTCCACACGTGCGCTGTCGCGCTCCACACGTGCGCTGGCGCGCTCCACACGTGCGCTGGCGCGCGCTACCCGGGCGCTGCTGCCTGCGGCGGTGGGGTGCGCCCTCACGTCACGAGACCTGCTGCTCGTCGCGGATGCCGAAGGCGGTCTCGAACGGGAAGCCGACGACGATGTCGCTCGACGGATCGTCGTGATCACGGAAGACCAGCAGCGCGGGATCGATGACGTCGTCGGTTGCATCGACGCTGGCTTGCCAACCACTGACTCCAACCGCAACCACGAGCGCCTCGACCATTCCTGCGTCGAACTGGGTGCCGGCCCACCGTCGCAACTCGCGGATCGCCGCGTCGACCGAGCGGGCGCCACGGTACGACCGGGTCGACGTCATTGAGTCGAACGCGTCGGCCACTGCGATCAAGCGGGCGAACTCCGGTATCTCGTCGCCGGCGAGTCCATCTGGGTAGCCAAGGCCGTCGACCCGCTCGTGGTGATGGCGGATGCCGAGCGTCGCCTCTTCGAGGAAGGAGATCCCGTTGACCATCTCGAAGCCACGGGTCGGGTGCAGCTTGATCGATGCGAACTCGTCATCGTCAAGCGGCCCGGTCTTTTGCAGGAGCTTGGTCGGGACGCCGAGCTTGCCGACGTCGTGCAGCATGCCTGCGTAGCGGAGCATTTCGAGGCGATCTCCACGCATGCCAAGTTGTTGGGCGATCATGACGGACGCCGTCGCGACCCGCTCACTATGACCGCGCGTGTAGTAGTCCTTCGTCTCAACGGCTTGA
>Ga0265340_10000463_pt1 | contig 21975 bp, 34 predicted proteins | sample 4CB225metaG_FD_202082 | JGI IMG/M metagenome (GOLD analysis project Ga0265340, IMG submission 202082) | Rhizosphere microbial communities from Carex aquatilis grown in University of Washington, Seatle, WA, United States - 4-CB2-25 metaG | ecosystem: Host-associated > Plants > Roots >...
TATCACGTACGTCTACGACGGCGCGTCAACGGTGTGGCGCATGGTCGCCGCAGCGACCGACATGTTCCCGGCGATCGTCGTCGCCGGCAGCTCGATCTTTGACACAAATCTCACCATCAACGGCGTGCTCTCGGCGGCCGCGTTTTCGCTGACCCCGTCGCTGACCCCACCACCGATCGGCTCGACGCAGAACAACTACACGCCGACGGGCGGCGCGGCGTCGTCGCTCTGGTACCTCTCGACGAGCTCGGGCGCCGGCCAGAACATCACGGGCTTGGCGCTCGACGTCGGCGGCAATCGCGACGGTCGCGAGCTCGTGCTCGTCAACCTCGGCCCGGGTCCGCTGTCGTTCGTCAACCTCTCGGGCTCGAGCTCGGCGGCGAACCAGCTCGCCAACGCGGCCGGCGCGCTGTGGACGGTTCCCGTCGGCGGCTCGATCGCATACGCCTACGACGGCGGGGCCGCGGTGTGGCAAATGCTGTGGGCCTCGACGACGACGCTCCCGTCGCTCGAGGTCGGTGGAACGGCGACGTTCGACGCTGCCGTGAACCTCGACGGGGCCACGACGTTGCAGCCGGGCGCGGTGCTCGACCTGCAATCGACGGTGCTCCTCGACAACGTCATCACGCCGACGGCGTTCACCGGCGCCGCGGTCAACAACTATTCTCCGACGGGCTACGCCAACGCGAACACCATTCGCCAGGGCGCGAGCGCGGCGACGACGCTGACCGGCCTGCTCGCCAAGGCGGGCGGCGCGATCGTCGTGCTCGAGAACATCTCGACGGTCGCGATCACGCTGACCAACAACGACGCAGGCTCGACGGCAGCAAACCGTTTTCTCACGCCGGGCGCGGTGTCGCTCGTCGTGCCGGCCGGCGGCGCGGTCGTGCTCGTGTACGACGCGACGTCGACGGCGTGGCGCGCAACGTCGCTCGCGACGAGCTCGGCCGGCCGCTTGCTGAAAACGTCGTACCTCACGGCGGGCACAACACTCACGGTGACCGCACAGACGACGTCGATCCTCGCCAAGTTGCAAGGCGCCGGCGGCGGCGGCGCCGGCTGCGGACCGACGACGACATCGCTCGGCGCCGGCGGCGGCGGCGGCGCCGGCGGGTACGTGGAGAAAACCTACGCGGTGACGCCGGGGCAGGCGGTGACGTTTTCGCTCGGCGGCGGTGGCGCCGGCGGCGCGACCGCGTCGAACAACACGGGCGCGGCGGGCTCGGCGGGCACTGACTCGACGTTCACGAGCAACGCGGTCACGATCACCGCACACGGTGGCGGCGGCGCGCCGGTGTTCACGCCGACGACCACAGGCAACATCGCGAAGGGCGGCGTCGGTGGCCTCGGCTCCGGTGGTGATCTCAACGTGCAGGGTGCGCCGGGCGGATACGGCGTCGCGATCCCGACCGCGCTGCTCGCGCAGGGCGGTGTCGGCGGCGTGACCGCGTACGGCTCGCCGGGCTACGGCGGCAATCAAGGCGTCTCGCCGATCGCGCCGACCGCGGCGAGCGGCGCCGGCGTCGGCGGCGGCGGCGGCGCGAACATCACCAGCGGGACCGAGAGCGACGGCACCGCCGGCGCCGGCGCGCAACTCGTCGTGTTGGAGTTTTCATGAACACGTGGGCCGACCTGGTCGCGAAGCTCCGCGAGTCTGTCGCCAAGCACAACGGGCTCGGCGTGTACCACGTGCCGGTCATGACGAACGCCGACGCCGCGGCGATCGTGCTGTGGGCGCGCGCCGCCGAGCAGCTGCGGCAGACGCGGGGAATCGCCGTCGGGAAAGATGGTCAGTGGGACTGGTACCCGTACGCGTTGCAGCTGCTCGGGTGGCTCGGCCGCGGCGACAAGTTTCGGATGACGACCGCGTGGATGCGCGCGCACTTCAACGACGAGTGGACGAACCTGTTGTGGTTCAACGTCGCCGCGTTGGCGGCGACCCTCGACGGCGCCGGCGTGCCGGTGCAGGGCCTCGGCACGCCGGTCAACATCGGCAAGGCGTACCGCGACGTCGCAATGCTCGCGTACAAGCGCATGCAGCGCGAGGACCCCGAGGCCGCGGACCCCGACGGCAAGGCGGTGCACAAGTCGCCGCCGAGCTCGCCGCCGCCGCCGCCGACGGTCGCGCCGCCGCCGCCGGCGCCGCTCGTCGCGATCGCGCAGCCGCAGGCGCAGCCGCACGAGCCGCCCGCCAACTCGCCCGCCGGTCGCGGGCGCATCCCGCCGGCGACCGACGTGCAGATCTCGCCCGAGGCGCCGCCGCAAACCGGCGGGCCGATCACGTTGCCGAACGGCGACACCGTCGACCACACGCCGCCGGTGCCGGCGGCGCCGCCGCCGCGTCGCGAGTCGAACACCGTCGCCGACCCGCAGCGCGCCGAGTGGCACCAGACGCCGTGGGGGTCGAACGAGGACGCCGGCGACGACGCCGACGCCGGCGACGACGCATCCGCGCAGCGCAAGAAACCCAAGCCCAAGCCCAAACCCGACGACAGCAGCAGCGGCGGCGTGCTCGCCGCGCTGTTGTTGCTCGGTGTCCTCGTCGCCGCCGCCTAGCCAAAGGAACACGTCATGGCCTCCCGCAAGAAAAACGGACAGTTCAAGAAGGGTCACACGTCGTCGCACTCGCGCGGCCGCAAGTCGTCGTCGACGGCGCTCGTGCGGCGTAGCGGCGGCTCGGTGGTCGTCGTCGAGAAATCGCGCGCGCCGGCGCGCCGGCGCCACGGCGGCGGCGGCGGCGGCGGTGGCGGCGGCCTCACGGGCCACGCGAGCAAGGCGGCCGCGCTCCAGAAGCTCGAGATCGGCGGCTTCGCCGCGCTGCTCGGCTATCTCTCGTCGCAGAAAGCCGAGACGTTCGACAAGATCCCCACGTTCAAGGGCTTGCCTCGCGAGCTCATCGTCGGCGCGGTCGCGTTCCTCGGTCGCAAGAACAAGCATATCGACATGCTCGCGACCGCGGCGCTCGCCGTCGGCTTCAACAAGTTCGGCGCCAACGACTTTCACTTGTCGGGCGACGACGACTAGCGCCGAGCTCGAGCTCGGCGGTTGATATCAACTCGGTTTCGACGAGCCTCGGGGCTCGGGGTCACGCAACAACGAACACGGAGTCAGTTATGGCAGCTGGAATGGATCTCGAAATTCTGTCGGGCCCCGACGGTGGCCCGATGGGTGACATGGGCGATATGGGCTGGCGCCAGCGCGGCTGGGAGCGCAACCGCTGGGGCGGCTACGGCGGCGGCTACGGCGGCGGCGGCTACAACCGCTATCCGCAGCAGCACCACCACCACCATCGCCGGTGGGCGTACGCGCAGCCGCTCATGAGCGGCAGCTCGGGGAAGTGGTTCAACTGGATGGCGGGCCCCGACGGCGCGCCGGCGGGTCCGCCGGTCGAGGTGGCGCCGCCGCAGCACCACGGGCACGGCGGCCACCACGGCGGCGGCGGTCACCCGGACGAGATCCCCGGCGGGTGGGGCGACCACATGCCGCTCAGCTTCATTCAGCCCGAGGTGCCGGGCGTGTCGCAACGCGGTGGTCGCGTGCAGCCGCTCGGCTTCACGCAAGCGCGCTTCGACAACACCACCGACTCGCAGATCACCGTGACCGCGACGCCGCAGCGTCCGGTTCGCGGCGGTCGCCTCGTCGGCACCTACTCGCGGATCGGCATGGACGCGCAAGGCTTGCTCAGCCTCGCCGCGTTCGTCGTCGGCACCGACGGCCAGCTGCTCAGCGACGATCCGATCGGGTTCGACATGATCTCGCCGAACGCGTTCGGCGTCGGCGTGAACTTCACGCCGGCGTCCGTCGGTAACCGGATGACCGCGGCGATCACGGTGTCCGACTTGCCCGGCGAGGGCTCGGCGATCCCCGTCGCGCTCGGTCTCTGGGGCGTGACGGTCGGCTGATGTCGACGCTCGCACGCACCCTGTGGCTGCTCGCGGCCGCCGGCGACACGACGACGACGAGCGCGCCGGGGCCGGCGCCGAGCTCGCCGCCGCCGGCGACCGGCGCGCCCGATCCGTTCGCAGGCGGACCGCCGCCCGATCACGTCATGGCCGAGCACGGGCTCGAGCCCGACGAGCCGCCGGCGCATCTGCCGCTACCGACGGGGCCGGCGCAGCCGCCTCCCGGCGGGTGGTCGCAGTTCCAGCATGCAGCGAGCTCGGCGCCGGGCCCCGTCGCGCGGCCGCCGCGCGAGACGCCGCAGCAGCTGCAAGCGCGCGCGACGTCGGAGGCGCGTCGCATCGCGCGCGAGCAAGCGGCGGCCGCGGCCGCCGAGCGCGCGCCGAGCTCGGCGCGGCCGGCGACGGCGTCGTCGGTGTCGCGCGCGCCGACGCCGATCGTCGCCGAGCCCGATCTCCCGCCGTTCGATCCGAACGACGCGTTGGTCGAGCTGCTCGAGCTCACGCGGGAGGCGGCGATGGCGTGCGGGCTCGCGCTGCCGCACGCGGGGCGAACGTTCATCGACATCGCGCGGCGCGCCGAGCTCCAGCTCAAGCGCGCCGGCGTGCCGGTCACGCCGCCGCCGCCGCGGATCGCCGCGCTCATGCAGGGCGCGACGCACGCCAACCAGAATCGGCACCCGGGCGCCGGTCCGGCGCCGGGTCCGATCCGGCTGCCGACGGTGCACAGGCGGCGATAGGCGGCGGTGCAGATCGAGCTCCGCATCCCGCACGGCGACCCCGAGGCGCTCGACTTGGCGCTCTCGGGGTTGCGTGCGTTCGGCGTCAGGAAGGCGGCGACGGGAGATCGCTTCCCGGGGGTGTGGCTCGTCGCGAACGTGCCCAACGTGCGCCGCGAGCTCGCGCGCGCGCTGTCGGTGCTGCACAAGCTGAACGTGCTGTTTCTTCGTCGGTTGCAGGCGCGCGGCGTGCCCGTGCCGCCGCTGTACGACTCGGGCATCCGATATCAACGCGAGCCCGATGGGCGCGAGTGGTGGCAAACGGTGCTCGACAACCACCGCGAGGGCGAAGGCGATTGCGAGGACCTCGCGACGCACCGCTCGGCCGAGCTCGAGGTGCACGCCGGCGAGTTCGCCGCGCCGATTGCTATCAAGAGCGGCCGCCGCACGTACCACGCGCAGACCGAGCGCGGCGACGGCAGCATCGAGGACCCCAGCGCGCGGCTCGGGATGCCGAGCCTCGAAAGGACCCCATGACGAATCTGTCGAAGCTCGGCCCCGGTGTTCACTTCCTCGTCCGGCGGGCGGACGATGGCTATCTCGCGACACTGCGAATCAACCGCAGCAAGGCGGGCGACGGTCATCAGGAGATGGGGTTTTCGTGGCACTCCATCACGCACGCGCTGCACCGCGCGGCGGGCCTCGCCGCGCGCGTGCTCAGCGATCCGGCCGTGTCCTCGATGCTGCCGTTCGGCGCGGGCACCGCGATCCAGGTCGTCACGAAGTTGACCGAGCGCGCGCACAACGGCGACTTGCAGCGGCCGATCGCGCACCCCGAGACGGGCGTGGTCAAGCCGGCGTGGCAGCACCTCAGCGATCCGGTGCTGCGCGACATCGCCGGCAAGCTCGTGGCGGCCGCGGACGGCAAGACGAACGGCCTGGTCGGCAAGCCGATCACGTTGCTCGCGCAGCAAGCACGCGCGCCGAGCTCGCCGCCGCCGGACGGTCCGCCGGACGGTCCCGACGGTCCCGACGGTCCCGACATGGGGTGCTTTGACATGGGGCGGCCCGGATGGCGGCGGCCGATGTGGCGCGCGCACCCGCCGGTCGTCATTCCGACGTTCGACCAAGCATACGACGACGTGTACGGCCCCCAGCCGGGATGGGTGTCCTGGTACCCGCTGCGCTAGCGCGCCGGCGACCCCTCCCGATGCCGCGGTCGGGGTGCGAAACACGCGGCAAACGCGAAGCTAGGCCCCAAAATCGAGGTGTGGCGACATGGCCGTCGGTTCGGTAGAGCTCCAACAGCTGTTTCTGGAGACGCAGGGGCTCCAGTACGGCAACCAAGCCCAGGTCGGGTTGACGCAGACCGGCGCGTTTCAAATCGTGAACGCGCAGGTCGTGCGCTACCAGCCGGGCGATCCGTGGGACGTGACGCCGCTGCGCGTGTACCTGGGGCCGTGGGTGCCGCCGCAAGAGATGGTGATCCCCCAGGGCGTGGTGAACGACATCGACGCGTCGAACGCGTCGCCGTCGATCGAGGGCTTCAACGTCCGACAGCAGATCTCGTTTCACCCGGCGTTGCAAGTCTACGCGGAGGTGACGTGGGGCTCGGGCGGCGTGCAGTTCACCGCGTGGGTCGACTGGCCGGTCGCCGGGTTGCTGTTCCAGGTGTCGGGCTCGTTCTGCGCCGTCGCAGTCGTCGCGACGTTTCCGGGCGCGTCGCTCACCGACGCCAATGATAGCAACTTCCCCGAGCTCGCCGCGTCGCTGTCCGACGAGCCGGGCGGCGGTGATAGCAACGCGGCCGGGACGTTCACGTATCCGTTTCAGGCGGTGGCATTCGCCGCCGACGGTGGCGTCGCCGATCCGACGACGGGCAACTACGGGCTGAATTTCCCGGTGCCACCGATGGCGCGCTCGGTGCGGTTCATCTGGGACAACACGCGCGACAACGACAACGCCGACTATCCGACGAGCGCGGACATCCTCATGCGCCGACCGCAGGACACCACCGTCGGTGTCAACGACGGCGTGTACGTGTACAGCTTCACCGCCGGCGACATCGGCGACCCGCGCGACGCGCTCGCGATCCCGGCGCGCACCGCGTACGTGCGCGTCGAATTTCCGACGGTGATCGTCGCGCCGGTCGCTGGCGTCGGCGCTATCTTCGAGCTCGACCTATGACGCGCCGAGCTCGCCGGCGCGGGATGCGCGATGCGGCGGTTGACGTGCTCGGCGCCGAGCTCGCCGGCGTGCGCGAGCACGTGTGCGCGCGCGTCCGCGCGCTCGGCGAGGACCTGCGCGATCGCGCGCAGCTCGAGGCGGTGCGCATCGCGGCACGCGTGCGCGGCAAGGTCGCCGGCGAGCTCGCGCGGTTCCGCGACGAGCTCGACGACGTCGTCCGGAGGATGCGGTAGTGGCGCGGCGCCGGACCTACGTCGAGCTCAAGCGCGGCCCCGACGGTGTCTATCGCCAGAGCGGCGCGCCGCGGCCGTACCCGGTCAAGCCGCGCGATCGCGAGTTCATGCACTCGCAGATGGGCGCGCCGCTGATTCCGGATCGCGACACGCTCAAGGAGATCGCCGACGAGTTCGGCGACGTCGCGCGCGCGATCGCCGACGTCGCCTTGCTGCCGGTCGAGCTCGTCACGCGCGCGCTGTCGAAGCTCGGCGCGCTCCCCACGGCTGCGGTGCTCGCGTACGGGCTGGTAGAGTTGACCAAGCGCGAGCACCGCCGCCAGCGCAGCGGCAGAAAGAACGGCCATGGCAAGTGACAAGCTCGAGGACCAGGCGACGCCGCCGGTGCTCCCCGTCGACATCGCGCCGCACAGCGGCTTTCGCGACGTGCGCACGAACCCCTCCGAGGGCGCGTGCGGGATCCACGATTACCCGTGCACGCACCCCGGCGTCGACCTGGTCGCCAGCGCCGGCACCGTCGTCCACGCACCACACGCCGGATGGGTGTGGGTCTCGCAGCCGTGGTCGATGGAAGCGCCGTTTGCGGGCTACGGCCCGTCGGTGGTGCTGCTCGCGCACGACGACGGCGACGCCTCGGGCGCGCTCGACCGTCGCAACCAGCGCGTGACGACGTGGTCGCTGCTCGCGCACCTCGATCCGGACTCGCTGCGGTTCAAGCGGTTGTGGACCGACGAGATGGTCCCCGATCCGACGCTCAAAACCGGCGGCGGCGGCGCGTTCGCACCGATGCCGGTGTGGATCCCCGGCGAGTCGCCGCACTCGTGGACGTACAACACGAACGCACCGCCGCCGCTCCAAAAGCTCGACGACCGGATCCCGATTCCGGGCATGCCGGCGCCGAGCTCTCCGATCTCGCTCGTCGATCCGGCGTACTATGTCAACGTCGGCGACGCGGTCGGCCGCATCGGCAGCGCGCACCACGTGCACTGGGAGATCCGGAAGGCGCCGCTCGCGTCGCTCGCCGAGATGAATCTCGAGAACCCCTTTACGTGGCTGCGCAACTACAGCGCGCGCGACTGGCTGCAAGCGAAGAAGCCGGGCAACTGGCAGGACAACAAACCGATCAGCCCGCTCGACGCCGGCGCGCGGGGCGCCGCGCAGGGCGCGAGCTCGAGCTCGGGCGGCGGCCTCGGTACGTTGTTCGTGGTCGCCGCCGGCGCGTACGTGCTCGGCGGTGGCGGCAGCAGCCGACGGGGGCGGCGCTGATGGTGGGCCAGAAGCTACCGCGCACGCGGCCGCGCGACGTCGTCGAGCAGCTCAAGACCCACAACAAGGGCCGCGAGATTTCCTACTTCATCGCGTACGGCGAAGCCGACGACGAAGTCAGTAGCAAAATCACGGTGGCCGACCACCGCGGCTACTCGACGCGCGTGTTGCAGAACCTCGAGAACCTCGCTTTCGAGTGGCGGCGCGTCGAGTTCTTCTCGAAGAAAGACCACGTGGTCTACGTCCACAAGCGGTGCGAGGACGACGAGAAAGACAACGGCACCGCCGGCGAGATCGAGGATATCAAGTTCCCCAGCAACGGCAGCGGACGCGCGCAGGAGCTCGGCGCGCTCATGAACGCCGCGGCCACGTGCATCATCCGCGCGCAGTCGTCCGCGCTCGAGCAGCAGCGCGGGCAGACAAAGGATCTGCTCGACGGATACGCGGGGCTCGCACAGCGCCAGATGGAAACGCTCGAGCAGCAGCGTCAGACCAACGCGGATATGTTGCGCGTGCAGACCGCGCTACAGGCAAGGCTCGTCGAGACGCGCATCGAGCAAGCCGATCGCTACCTCCTCGAGGCTCAGCAGCACCGCGACGCCGCCGTCGCCTCGACGAACGCCGCCATCGAAGCGGCGGGCGCCGGCGAGGGCACCACGTCGCTATCGGAAAAGTTCATGGAGGGGCTGCTACCTGAAATCGGCAAGCGCATCCCGGCGTGGCTCGCGTCGATGGGCGATGGCAAGCCCGCGAGCTCGGCCACGAACGGCGCGAGCTCGACCACGACGAACGGCGCGCCGCCGAAGAACGGCGCCGCCAAGAGCGCGGCGAAGCAATGAACCTCGGCCGCAAGCTCCACGTCACGATCGGCGCGCACGGCGTCGACGTCGCGGTGTGCCAGCTCGACGAGGTGCAGCGGCCGGCGCGGCTGCTCGAGTCGCACGACGGCGTCGTCGCGATGGAGACGCACACCGTCGCCGACGACAAGCCGCGTTGGCGGTGGCTCATCATCGGCCGCGCCAAGCTCGGCGCCGACGCGCGCGCGCCGCTCGATGCCGCGCGCGCCACGGGCCGCGACGGCGAGCTCGTGCGCTGTGCGCTGTACTCGCTCGCGCGCGCGGCGTGGTGCGCGCTCGTCGAGCCCGACGTGTGTTGCGTCATCCTCGACGAGCCCGGCGCGTACTTTCGCAAGGCGCTGGAACACCGCGGCCGCGGCGCGTTCGTCGACGCGCGCGCCGCACTCGCCACGCCCCTCTATCTCGAGCGACCGATCAACCCGAACTAGGAGCGACCTGCCATGGCCATCTTCGACGACCTCACCGTATCCGGCGTTGCGCGCGCCAGCCTTTTTGTCGGGCCCATCGAGCTCGGCGCCATCAACGCCAGCCAGGGCAACCCCATCGGCACGCCGGTGGCGCTCGCCACCGGCGCGAACGCGAACCTCGCGCTGCCCGGCTTCAAGAGCTCGGGCCCGCTCGCGTGGTTCGTCTCGGGCACGGGATCGCCGACGCTGTCGGGCATCGCGATCCCCGCGGGCCAGGCAATCCCCGTCGGTCAGATGATCTTGCTGGTCAACATCGGTAGCGTCGACATCATCACGCTCGCCAACAACTCAGGGTCCGCGGTCGGCAACCGCATCGCCGCGGCGGTCACCATCAGCGCCGGGTGCGGGTGGTTTTTCTTCTACAACGGCACGACGTGGAACCCGATCGGCGAGGCGAACGGCGGCGGATGAACGGGATGGTCGCCGCCGACGAGCTCGGTCCGTGTCCGTCGTGCGGCAAGCCGTTGTCGTTCGGCGACGCGCTCGAGAACGGCCAGCGCGTTCCGGTGTTGCTGCACCCGCTGCCGATGTGCAGCTACTTCCGGGTGACCGCGATACAAGACATCGTGGTCGCGATGCGCGTCGCCGCCTCGCGCAACTAGGTTTCTTGTCTAACGTCGCCGGCGCGCTGCAGGACCGCGGCCGCGGCGCCGGCGTCGCGGCGTTTTCCGACGAGCGCGCGGGGCGGTTCGGCGACGCGCCGAATCCGCGGACCCGGGTCTTATCTAACTGGCGTCGGCGAGCGTCGGCGAGGACCTGCGCTTGCGGTTTGCCGGCAAGTTAGATAAGACCTGGGTCATGCGAAACACGAAGCGCACCGCGAAGCGGCCGGGTGTCCGAAAAACCTCGTCGAAGCCGCCGCCGACCAGGTCGTCGCCGGCGAGCAGCTCGGCGAGGACCTCGAGGCGGCGATCGCAGTTAGATAAGGCACCGTCCGCCGTCGAGCGCGTCGAGCACCTGGCCGGCGTGACGTACCAGCTCAAGCTGGTGCGCTGCAATAACCGCAAGTGCAAGGCGTGCGCACGTGCGCGCCGCGGCGAGGGGGTGCACGGTCCCTACTGGTACGCGTACACGAAGCGCGGCAACCGCACGCGGTGCACGTACGTCGGCAAGGAGCTCCCGCCGGCGGTCGCGAGCTCGCTCCGCGAGATGGAGCTCGGCCGCGCCGCGCGCCGCGAGCTCGGCGTCGCCACGCCTCGCTAGTACGCGATCGCCGCGCGCACGTGGTCGGCGAACGCGCGCAGGTCGTTGCGCTCGAAGATCGTCGCCGCGGTCTGCATGTCGTCGGGGGTGCCGTGGAACGTTTCGAGCCGCTTGATAGCATTGAGCTCGACGGCGTCGTCGGTGAGGCGACGGAGTTGCGCGACGAGCGCGTGACCGAGCTCGTACTCGAGGACGTGCCTCGAGCCGAGCGGGAAGTTGTCCAAGTTGTCCATCATGGCGCGCTCCCGTCGTCGGTGTAGCGCGCGAGCTCGAGCTCGAGCTCGCCGGCGATCGCAGCGAGGCACGCGAAGTCGCGCCGCGCGCGGCAGTCGGTGACCCTGGCGCGCGTCGGGTACGCGATCGGCGTGCAGAGCTCCACGAGCTCGGCGGCGTCCGGCACGCGTGCGCCGAGCAGCGAGTCGGCGGCGCGCACGCGCAGCGAGTCGTCGTCGTCGACCAGGTCGTCATGGTCGACCTGGAGCGCGTGCCGGACCGACGCGCACAGCGAGCGGCCGACCGCGGCCGCCGCGGCGCCGGTGTCCTCGAGCTCGGTGTGGCCGATGCGGTAGCCCGAGAGCGCCGCGACCCCGATGCACACGAGCGCGGCGAGCACGAACGGTCGAAGCGGGATGACGCGCTGGTGGCGGCGCGCGACGTCACGAACGGCGCGCAGTGCGGCCGCGCGGTCGCGCTCGCGGTAGTCCATCACGTTGCCCCCGGTGCGCTGGCGATCGTCGGCGTGCCGACGGGCCACGACACGAAGCCGCCGACGTCGCCGGCGGCGATCGCCGCCTTGTTGCGCGCGGCGGCCGCGGCGCGGCCCGGCCCGTACCGCAGCGGGTCGGAGTCGTCGACGACGACGTACGCGGGATCGGAGCCGAACCGCTGTTGATGCGCGCGCACCGCCTCGGTCTCGAATTCGGGCGGCACCCACGAGTCGATGACGTCGACGACGTCGGGCGCCTTGTCACGGATGGGCGTCGAGCTCGCCGGCGTGTCGGCGACGTTGTCGACCCAGTCGACCGCGAGCTCGTCGTGCTGGCGGGTCGGCGTGTCGAGCTCGGTCGACGACACGTGCGCCGACAGTCGGTAGCCGTAGCGCGGCGGCGCGCCGCTCATGAAGTGCACGCGCGCTACGCTGCGCGTCGCGGCCGCGCCGCCGGCGCCGCGGTGCTGGTGACCCAGGCCGGTGCGCACGCGCTCGCCGGCGTCGTTGGTCATCCAACCCGCATCGCGGTCGGGGCTGTCGACGATGCCGCTCTGGCGGAAGCGCGCGAGCTTGTCGTCGATCAGCTGCATGTAGATCTCGGGGGTGTGCTTCGCCGGCGCGAACACGTCGAGCATCGATATCAAGTCGGTGTCGCCGGCGTCGGCGGTCGCCGACGTCCTCAACGCGATGAACGCCTCGCGCAGCCGGCCGCCGATGGTGTCGACCTGCGCGGCGTGCTCGGCGCGCGCGTCGTGCTTGCCGCCCGGGTCCGAGCTCGCCAGCGCGCCGGCGCCGGCGTCGACGAGCTTTTTCGCGAGGCTCGCGCCGAGCGAGCTCGTCGCCTTGCCGAGCTCGCCGGCGATCGAGCGATCGCTCGCGACGGTCAACGCGGTGGCGATGCCGTCGGGGATGGCCCCGAGGTACTTGCTAGCAATCGACAGCGCGAACGAGGCGAAGAAACCGACGTGCTCGGCCGGCGCCGGCGCCACGAGCGCATCCATCCGCAGTTTCAGCGCGGCGTCGCGCGCGGCGTCGCCGGCGTCGCGGATCGCGTCCTTCACGAGCTCGAGGGTGTGCTCGCGGGTCAGGTTGCCGGCGCCGGGCGCGCCGAGCTCGCCGCCCTCGCGCTCGCCGCGCGTGAGGTGGTCGGCGAGCGCGTTTCCGGTGGTGCCCGGCGTGCGCGGCGCCGGCGGCAGCTCGACCGACGCGCCGCGCTCGATCGCGGTCTGCATCACGAGCGTCGTGTATTCGTTGCCCACGGTCTGTTGCAGGTAGGTCACCATCGCGCGTTGGTCGGCGGGGTGTCGCGTGACCAGGTCGGCGATCGCCGACGGGTCGAGCGCGCCGCCGGCGGCGAGCATGCCGCGCAGCAGCTGCACGCCGACGCCGGCGCCGGCGGCGCTGGCGGCGTCGGCATTCGCGCGCCGGCGCGCCAGGATCTTTTTGTGCATCATCGCCGCGTTCACGCCGCCGGCGGCGCCGCCGGCGACGTCGATATCATCGGACGCCTTGACGCCGTCGACGATGGCTGCCGGCGTGTAGTCGGTCCCGGATCCCATCACTGCCCCCCCGTGCGAATGACTTGCGCGTCCTCGTCGACCCAGCGGTCGAAGCACGCCGGGGCGCCGTACGCGACCGCGGTGCACTCGGCGAGCCCGAGCAGCTCGCACAGCGGCGCGAGCGCGGCGACCGTCGACGGCTCGTCGCCGATGAAAGAGACTTCGATGCGCTCGCGGCCGTGGTGGTCGATCGGTCTCAGCACGATCACGAGCCGGCGCGCGCGCTCGCGAAACCAGCCGCGGAAGAAGTGGCCGTAAACGGTGTCGCCGCCGGCGTCGTCGAGAAAACCGTCGGTGACGTCGGCGACGTAGGGCGGATGCTCGTGCGTGGTCCGGTAGCCGACGCCGTCGCGCGACACCGAGATCTCGGGCGAGCGGTGGATCCACTCGCGCAGTCGCCGGCGCAGGAGCTCGCCGCACGAGTCGCTGGTGCGGTCCATGTAGCCGGACGTCGGCTTGAGCACGTAGGTGGTGGTCTGCGCGTCGGACAGCGCGGCCTCGCAGGCGACGAACAACAGAGCGAGCACGATGATCTTCATAGTTCGGTCCCTTCGGTAAAAGATTCGGTGTCGTCGGTGGTGACGTCGTCGACGACGACGTAGTTGACCGCGTCGCGCGCGTCGGCGACCAGCTCGCCCCACGACTCGACGGCGGCGAGAAACTGCGCGCCGGCGATCGCGAGCCGGCGCGTGGTGGTCGCGGTCTGCTCGGCGTCGAAGTCGGCGCGCGCGCGGGTGTACGTGGCGATCGCCTCCACCACGCGCCGTTCGGCGTCGAGGACGCCGAGGCGGCGCGCGATGCGCTCGTCGAGATCGCGCGCGGCGCGACGGTCGTTGTAGGCGCGGTGCTCGAGCTCGACCAGGGCGTGGAGCCACACGTGGCTGTCGCGCTTCACAGCGGCACCACCATGCCAGGGATGGCTTTCGCGGTCGTGCGCAGCTCGGCCGCGAGATCGCGCAGCAGGCGCGCGCGCTCGCGCGCCAGGAGCGACATCAGCACGTCGACGCCGTAGCGTCCGGCGCCGTTGGTCAGCACGGCGGCCGCGGTGGCGTCCTCGTCGGTGATGGCGGTTTCGGTCGACGTCGACGTCGCGCGCTGCTCGAGGCTACTGGCGAGCTCGAGCAGCGTGGCGGCGATCGGGTTCGGGCGCGTGATCATGGCGCATCCTCCACAGCATCGGGCCGGTGGATGGGCCCAGGGTTCGCGCCGGCGTCGATGGGCACGACGCGGCAGCTCTGCTCGTGGCAAGTGCACTGCCCCTCGATCGAGCACAGCAGCGTGGGGCCGGGGCAGCCGAGCGACGCGCACGACGGCAGCGGTGGCGGCGCGTCGTCGGTGCAGCAGGTCAGCAGCAGCATGGTCAACGCGATGACGATGCCGAGGCCGATCATCACGAGCGCGCTCACCACCTGCGCGCGTTGGTTCGCGGTCAGCTTCACTTGGACCTCCGGAAGCGGCGGCGCTCGCGCGCCGGCAGAGTGTTGGCGTAGCCGAACGCGGCCGCCTCGAGCTCGCCGGCGAGCTCGGCGCCGAGCTCGTGATCGCCGTGGTCGACGGCGTCGGTCAGCTGCACGGCGACGCGACGCAGGCGAAGCAACGCGCGTTGGACCTGCGCGTGGAGCTTCTGCGCCTTGGTCAGACCGGGGCGCCTCACTTGCGCGCCCTCGCGTGCTTCACCGGCTTGCGCTTGAGGGCCGCGCGCTTCGCCGCCTTGCGCGCGCGCGTGGCGGGGAGCTCGAGCTGCGGGCCGCGCACGACGCGCGAGACGCGCGTCGCCGGCGACGCCGCCTTGTCGGCGGACAGGCCGAGGCCGAGGTACTTGATCGTGGCGTGCTGGAGCATGCCGTGGCGGTCGCCGAAGTCGGCGGTGCCGGCGGCGATCAGCCGCTGGTAAAGGGGGTTGGGGAGGCGAACGTAGATGGGGGTGCGGTCGGTGTCGGGTTCGGGCATGTCCGATTTGATAGCAATCAATCGGAGCTCGCACAACCGAATTGATATCAAGCGAGCACGATTGATATCAGCGACGCGCGCCCCATTCGTGCAGCACGAAACCATCCATGTCGACCAGGGCGGCGCGGGTGGCGCCAGCGTGCTCGCGCGTCCAGCGGTCGAGGTGGCCGGCGTCGGTGGTCCCGTCGTAGATGACCCACGCGACCAGGTAGCCCGCTTGCCGCGCGTACGCGGCGACCCCGATCACGGAAGCGTGTACGCGGCGAGCTCGCAGCACGATGGTTGATAGCAATTCGTGGAAGTCCTCGGCGTTCGTCACGCCGCGGTGGTTCGCCGGCGTCGTCGACTGTCGACGGGTCAAGCGGGGTGCCCGAACGCGAGCGCGTGAAACTGGCGGTCGTTGTCGTCGTCGTGGCAAACCTCGATGCCGAGCGGCGCGGCCAGGGACACGAGGTTGGCGAGGGTGACCCCGCCGAGCGAACCGAGCTCGGCGAAGACATCGGAGGGCAGCGGGTCGACGAGATGGCAGGCGCCGCCGACGGTGATCTGAACGATCTGGAACCCCGGCGGCATCGTGAAGTAGCGAACGCGGATGATGTCGTCGCTCGTGATCGGCCGGACGTTGACCAAGCCGGTGCGAGCGTCGCGAGAAATGAGACGGGGATCCATCGAGAGCGCGACCGTCGTGCGAGGCGGAACGTTGCCGGCGACGCGCAGAATCAGGCGGTGGCCGTCGTCGTACGTCACGGCGCGCTCGGTGCGCGGCGCTTGACGAGGTCAACCGAGGCTTCGCAGGGCTGCTCGTCGGTAAGGTGCGGCGTCTCGGTGAATTCGATCGCGAGTGTGTCGAATGCGCCGATGCGCTCGCCGAACGCCTTGATCACGTAGAGGTGCGAACGCCAGCGAACCACGTCGCCGACGGCGATCGGCTTTCCGCTGCTGTCCATCGCGCGCGCGTGGTCGAGCAGCACGACGACGCTGTTGTGCTTGGCCATGCTCGGTTGATATCATGCTTAGTTCACCGCCGCGATGGTCCGAACGAACGCCATCACACGCGCGGTGCACACGTCGCAAAAGCTGCGGTTGTACGGCATCGGTTCGTTGGGCATGTAGCGGTCCGGGTCGAGCGAAAGGACGTAGACCGTCACCGACTGATGTGCGCGCTCGATCTCGCACAGCACTGTTCCGCAGGGGCATCGGCGACGCTCGTCGTCGGGAGAGACGGGCGGCGGCCGGGGGGTGAACATCTCGACGAGCTCCGCGAGCTCGGCGCGCAACGCGGTGAGCTGGTCGACCATGATCGCGAATCGACGATCGGGGTCGCCGTGCTGTTTCGCGTGTTTCAGGTGCGCGATCACGATTTGGAGTAGGTCGCGGTGGTACTCGAGGCGCGCGAGGCGCGAGGGCGCCATCAGTTGTTCCCTCCGAGCTCGCCGGCGACGCGCTTGAACGCCTCGGCCACCATCGCTTCCGACACCACGTGCGCGCACGTGACGCAGAGACCGTTAGCCCCGACTTTTGCGCCGCCGTCGAGCGCTGCGCGGACCTTGGCGCGGCAGGGCTCGCACAGCCTCGGGAACAGATCGACCATCCACTGCGGCGTCGGTGTCGGCATGCCGATTGATATCATGTTCCGAAATCGGTCGGTTTCCGAACGAGCTCGCGGCCTCGGCCGCGGCCGCGCTGGCGTGTGACTTGGGCGCGCGCGGCGGGGTAGGGTTGTGGAATGACCAAGGTGCAAGAGTTGCCGATGTCGTGGATCGGGTTCGACAGCATGCGCGGAAGGTTGCTCGCCGGAGCGGGGAGCGCCGATCTCCGCGACGGACTCGTGCCGCCGGAAGGCTTCGCGCAAGTCCGTGCCCTGGCGCAGCAGCCTTTCCGCGGCACGCGCTGCTATGTCCGCCACGCGATCGCGTCGCACTTCCTGATTCACGATCTCGTGGTTGGCACGACGTCGTCGTTCGTTGCCGTCGGTGCGCCGATTCCGGCGGACGCGTTCGCGGCGCGGATGGACAACCTCGCCGAGCTCGAGGCGGTGCTCGAGCGCGACGGCGTCGTGCGGATCATCGTCGAAAAAAACGGCGCCGAGCTCGCCGGCGCGCCGTGGGTGCTTCCGCTGGCCACCATCGGGTCGCTGATGGTGATGTCCATCGAGAACATCAGCGACGGCGCGCACCGATTCGTCGCAGGCTTCAGCGGTGAAATCGACTACGGCGGAAGGCTCAAGGGTCCGGGCTGGTCGTGAGCGTCGAAGTCGTCGAGCTCGAGCTGCTCGAGCTGCTCGATCCAGTCGACGACGGGCTCCCGGTCGACGTGCGCGAGAGCCCGCGCGCCGAGAGCTACACGCGCCGTCGCCGCCGCGATATCGTCGTCGGTATGCCAACAGAAGAACCGACAGAAGAACAGCGCGCGCGGCTGCGCGAGCTCGCCGAAGAATACCAGCGCACCGAACAGCGACGGCTCGGCGATCGCGGACTCGCACGGCAGCGCGCCGCCGACCGTGTAAGCGACGTGCTCGTCGCGATGTATGGCGGCGCGAGCAACGCGGCGGCCGAGCTCGGCGAGCACGGCGAACGGCTCGAGGGGCAGCCGCTGATTCGCAGGCTCGAGTACCTCGACAACGACGAGGTCGACGCGAGCGCGCTGCTCGGTGTCGCCGAGCGCGCCTACAACGACGAGCTCGACCGGATCGACGTGGCGCGCGAGGGCCCGACGTTCGTCGAGCGACTGCTCGAGGACCTCGAGCCGTTCGAGACGGAGATCTTGACGGGCCTCGTGACGCGCCTCCGCAGGTCGACGATCGAGGCGCCGCCGCAGCCGTCGTCGTCGCCCGCGATGGAGCTCGTGTCGCGCATGTTCGGCATCCTCGAGCCTCATCTCGCCACGCACGCCGCCGAGCTCGCCGCGGCGATCGTGCGCAGGGTGAACGGGCCGGCGTGTCAGCACGTCGACGGGAACGGAAAAACGCTGTTGGTCAACGGCCCCGGCCCGCACTTCCGGAAGGTCTGTAGCAAGTGCGGCGGGTCGCCGCCGCTCAGCGCGGTGTGAGCTACCGCAACGCGCGGTGAAGCGTTCCGACGCCGACGCGCAGGCGCTTCGCGATCGTCGCGTACGGCGTCGGCGGCCTCATCTGTCGCAACCGCCGCGCCTCGAGCACGTCGACGACGATGCGCGGACGGCCGATAGCAACGCCACGCCGGCGCGCGGCCGCGACGCCGGCAGCGGTCCGCTCCTTCAACACCGAGAGCTCGAATTCAGCGAACGCGCCGACGAGCTGCAACAGCAGCCGGCCGGCCGAGCTCGTCGTGTCGAACGGCTCCGACGTCGACACGAAGCCGACGCCGAGCTCGGCGAGCTCGTCCAGCGTGACCACGAGCTCGCGCAGCGAGCGGAACAGGCGATCGCTCCGGTACACCACGACGACGTCGAACGCGCGCCGGCGCGCGCGCACGGCTGATAGCAACGCCTGCAAGCCGGGGCGGCGGTCGTGGCTGCCGCTGATTCCCTCGTCGGAGAATTCGCGCGCGAGCTTCCACTTCCGACGAGCGACGAGCTCGGCGACCGCGTCGCGTTGCAGGTCGAGCGACTGATCGTCACGCGAAACGCGGAGGTAGCTCGCGACTCTCATCGGACACGGGGAGGGGGGAACAACGACGAGCGCACGGGGATGGGCGGCCACTCGAGGAGCTTGTTGCCCTTGTGGCATGTACACGTCGCGCGCCCGAGCCATCCACACGGACACGAGCGGCGAAGCGCGAGGTGGAACATGTGGCCATCCGCGCACCACGCGGGGCGAGTCACGCAGTTGTCATCGTGCGTCGAGCCGCACGGCCCGATCCGCTGGCCGACAAGCGTCGACGAGATCTGGCTGCTCATCTCGACGGCCGCGCCGCCGCACTGCGGGCACGTTGTCACCGGCGCACCGCCGCGGCGCGCACCGCGAGCCGCGCGGCGAGCTCGTCGGCTTCGTCGGCATCCATGCGCACGGTGACAAACGCGGCGCCCTGGGGCAGCTTGATAGCAAGCACGACGCGGTCGACGTCGTCGGTCACGTCGGCGTCGACGGGGAACGGTGCGCCGTCGCGAGCTCGGGCCATCAGGTTGCTTCGCTTCGGGCCGCGGTGTTGCCTCGGCGGCGCGTGGGTCCCCTTGTAGCGACACACGCACTGGTCGACGCGCTTTCGACAGCCGGCGCAAACGGTGTTGTCGGTCATGTGCTCCGGATCGGGGCCGGGTCAACCCCCCTACGTCCGGACACTAACTGAACGCACTGACAGCGGGAGGATCTCACCGGGAGTGGATGGTTATCCAAGTAGTTGCAACCAATCCGGAACGCGTCGAACGTCATTCCGCGGCGCCGTGGTGGGGCCGTGGTGGACCAGCACGGACACCTAGCGGCCCCGAAAAGGGCTCGACCCCGGTCGTGAAGGCGACCGAGGCCGAAGAAAGCCAACGATGCTTGGACGAGCAACGTCGACGCACAGCTACGCTCTCACAACCCCCGCGGCGGATCAACCAAGATGGGGCGGCGCGAAGCCGCCACCGTCGGAAAAGTGGTCACGGCAGCGCACGACGGAGGTCGCCTCCGTGTCGAAGTGGCGCACGCTCGTCAAGCGCGGCGAGGTGCCGGCGCCGAGCGACGTCGGCTATCGCACGATGGTCGGCTCGCGGTACCTCGAGCTCGTCGCCGGCGGCGGCGTGCATGCGTACCCGCTCGTCGCGCGATCGCGCGAGGTGCGGCCGATGCCGACGGGCGCGAAGTGGCGGCTACGCGATCGCCACCGCCTCGCGCTCGCGCACGTGGTGACCGCTCACCTCGTCTGCAAGTCGGTGGGCTTCAGCGTCGCGCACGCCGAGATGGCTGCGCTCCTCGAGTGCAGCGAGCGCACGGCGGGCACCACGATGCGCGAGCTCGTCGCGTGGGGCCTCGTCGAGTCGTTCCCCATGTATCAGCCGGCGGGCGCGGTGAGGTTGCGCCGGCCCTCGCTGTACAGAGTTTCAGCGTTCGCGATCGAGCTGTTCGACATCCGCGCTCGACGTGGAGCTCGGCAAAAATTGCCAGGCAGAAGATCTCCCGTTCCGGGAGAAGAACTAGAGGTGTCGGCGGTCGCCGACAACCGTTCCCCGGAGGCCGTCCAGGGTGGGCGTCTACACGAGCGGCTCGCCAGGCTCACCGAGACGGCGGTGCATCGCGTTGTGCGCGCGGAACAGCGCATCCGCGTAGCTACGCGCGAGCAGCTGGCGCGCGCCGCAGCGGTCACCGTACGCGCGAATCCGACGAGCAGCGGCGAGCTCGCCGCCGGCCGGCTCGACCCGCCGCCGACCGTGCCGCCCGCCGAGCTCGATGTCACGCGGCCGCCGCCGGCGGAAACCCTCGACGAGTACCGTCGGCGGCTCGCCGGCGAGCACGCGGCCGAGCTCGAGGCGCGCAAGCAGCGGCCGCCGCGGCCGAGCTCGGCGCCGGCGACCGGCGAGCTCGACGCGGTGATCGCGCGCTCGTTCGCGGCGTGGGAGCGTTCGCGGCGCAACTGAGTGCGCATCGGTGATCGGTTTCTTTCGCCGCCACACGGCGCGAGCTGCGTTCGCGCACGACGCGTAACCCCGTGATCCGAACGTTTTTTTGACGGCCTCTGACCATGAATCGTCGTCGGGAGCACTGGGTTTAGACGATTGAACTTGACGATCGTGCGGTGTCATGGTTTCGGCTCGATGGCATCGAGCCAGTTTGACGACATCGCAGCAACGGGGAACGTGGTCGCTAACGGCGTGGTGTCGTCGTCGCGCTTCCAGTTCGGCGGCCCCGGTGTCATCACCGCGTTTTCGATGTTGGGCTCGGGGCCGATCACCTTCGAGCCGCAAACCGTAGCGCCGAACACGGGCGGCGGCTTGCAGCGGCCGACCGGCTCGCTGGTGATCGTGTTCCCGCCGGGCACGCCGTCGTTGTGGCAGAAGACGGGCACGGCACCGACGGCGTGGACGGAGTTTGAAGCGTCGGGCGGCCCGGCGCCGCTCGTCGGTCCGACACTCGATCTCACGCCGGCGTTGACGCCGCCGGCGATCCCCGCGCTCGCGCTCGTCGAGAACTACTCGCCGACGGGCTCGGCGACGGCGACGGTGTGGCGGCTGAGCTCGTTGGGTACCTGCGCGATCGGCGGCATCGTGCTCGCCGGCGGCAACGTCGACGGGCGCGTGCTCATCCTCGAGAACGTCGGCACGCATCCGATCACGCTGAACTACGAAGATGCCGGCTCGACGGCCGCCAACCGTTTCAGCACGCCGCAGACGGCCAACGTCACGTTGCAAACGCTCGACGCGGCGACGCTGATCTACGACGCGACGGCGGCGCGCTGGCGTGTGTGGGCGCTCGCGCAAGTGGCGGGCGTCTCGTCGACGTTGACGCTGTCGCCGGCGATCACGCCGCCGGCGATCGCGGCGACCGCGAACAACTACGCGCCCACGGGCGGCGCCGGCGCGTCGGTGTGGCGGCTGTCGACGTCGGGCGGTCCGCACACCGTGACGGGCCTCCTGCTCGACGTCGGCGGAAACGTCGACGGGCGCGTGCTCATCCTCAACAACGAGGGACCCGACCCGATCACGTTCGCGAATCTGTCGGGCAGCTCGGCGGCCGCGAATCAGCTCGCCAACGTCGACGGGGAAAACTGGGCGATTCCGTTCGGCGGTGGCATCACGTACGTCTACGACGGCGCGTCAACGGTGTGGCGCATGGTCGCCGCAGCGACCGACATGTTCCCGGCGATCGTCGTCGCCGGCAGCTCGATCTTTGACACAAATCTCACCGTCAACGGCGTGCTCTCGGCGGCCGCGTTTTCGCTGACCCCGTCGCTGACCCCACCACCGATCGGCTCGACGCAGAACAACTACACGCCGACGGGCGGCGCGGCGTCGTCGCTCTGGTACCTCTCGAC
>Ga0265340_10000465_pt1 | contig 21974 bp, 18 predicted proteins | sample 4CB225metaG_FD_202082 | JGI IMG/M metagenome (GOLD analysis project Ga0265340, IMG submission 202082) | Rhizosphere microbial communities from Carex aquatilis grown in University of Washington, Seatle, WA, United States - 4-CB2-25 metaG | ecosystem: Host-associated > Plants > Roots >...
GCCTCTCTGGCCGAGACGACGATCTCGCTCAGTGCCCTCACCTCGCCGGAGGCAGCCGAGGCCGAACCCGGGCTGTCGGGTGCCGATCAGGCCGCGGTCGATGCGCTGCCCGAGCAGTCGGCGCTGCTGGTGGTCCAGCGGGGCCCGAATGCCGGAGCCCGGTTCCTGCTCGACGCCGAGCGGACCACGGCCGGTCGGCGGCCCGAGAGCGACATCTTCCTCGACGACGTGACGGTCTCCCGCAAGCATGCGGAGTTCATCCGGCGTGAGGGCCAGTTCCTGGTCCGTGACGTCGGCAGCCTGAACGGCACCTACGTGGACCGGGATCGGATCGACGAGGCCGTGCTGCGTGACGGCGACGAGGTACAGATCGGGAAGTACCGCCTCGTCTTCCATCCGAGCCGGCGCCCGACCTGAGATCGGCGGGCACGGTGGTGAGCACAGCGTGGTAGGCGCCGCAGTCGGTCGCGGCGACTCACGATCCGTGAGCATGAGTATCGGTGCCGTGCTGGCCTTGCTGCGCCCGGAGTTTCCGGACGTGTCGATCTCGAAGATCCGTTTCCTGGAGGATCAGGGCCTGGTCGAGCCGGAGCGAACCGCTGCGGGCTACCGCAAGTTCGCTCCGGCCGATGTGGAACGCCTGCGCTATGTCCTCGGCGTCCAGCGGGATCACTACCTGCCGTTACGGGTGATCCGCGATCACCTGGACGCGGTCGACGCGGGCCTGGAGCCGCCGGTGATCCGCGGCGGCCCGGGCAGCCCCCGGCTGGTCCGAGCCGTGCCCGAGCTCGGCCGCCGGTTCGGGTCGCAACAGCGGCTCACCCGGGCCGAGCTGCTGGCCGCGGCCGGGGTCGAGGACGCCGTGCTCAGCGACCTGGAGTCGCACGGCCTGGTCGCGACCCGGCTCGGCGGTCTCTACGACCCCGATGCCGTCCTGGTGACCCGCACCGCGGCCGATCTGGCCGCGTTCGGGATCGAGCCTCGGCACTTGCGCGGTTTCCGCTCCGCCGCCGACCGGGAAGCCGGCCTGGTGGAGCAGATCGTCAGCCCGCTGCGGCGCCAGCGCGGGCCGGAAGCGGCCGCTCGGGCGGAGGAGGTCACCCGGGAACTTTCCGGGCTGTGCGTGCGTCTGCACACCGTGCTCGTGAAGGCCGCGCTGGAGCGCGACGGAGGCTGATGGCCGGGCCGCTGCGCGAAGAGCTTCGCTTCTCGGTCGCCGTGGCCGGAAACGCCGGGGTACGGTGACGGGGTGCGGGAGCTGGATGTGGTCGGGGTCAGGGTTGAGATGCCGTCGAACAATCCCATCGTGTTGCTCAGGGAGCGCGGTGGCGATCGTTATCTTCCGATCTGGGTGGGAGCGCCGGAGGCGAGTGCGATCGCGTTTGCCCAGCAGGGGGTCGTACCTCCCCGGCCGCTGACGCACGACCTGATGAAAGACATGATCGAGGCCATGGGCCGCCGGCTGGAAGAGGTCCGGATCGTGGCCATCCGGGAGGACGTCTTCCATGCCGAACTGGTGTTCGACGGCGGCCTGATCGTCAGTTCCCGGTCCTCGGACGCGATCGCCCTGGCGCTGCGGGTCGGCTGCCGGATCGTGGGGGCCGAAGAGGTACTCGAGGCCGGGGGCGTTTCGGTGCCGGACGAGGACGAGGACGAGGTGGAGAAGTTCCGCGAGTTCCTCGACCAGATCTCGCCGGAGGATTTCGAGCGCGGGCCGGGCCCAGAAGCATCCTGACCGTCAGCTTTGGCCCCGCTTGTCCGTTCGGGCCCGCTTGACCCGATCAGGCATGATCCACGACACGCCGTCCCGCTCAGCAGGCACGTCGTTGACGGGGGAGGGCTGGCCGCCTACCGTTCGAAGGGAAACGCCCACGGTGTAGTTTCCCACCTGCCATCCCGTCTGGGACGTCAGTCTTTCCGAGGGCAACCATCGAAGAGGAGCTGCCGTGAACGAGCGGAGCGAGCGTGACGCCGTCCCGAATCACATCGCGGTCCAGGCTCAGGGGATGCTCTTCACCGACGATCTTCCCGAGCTGGACGAGGAGGCCGGCTATCGCGGGCCGATCGCCTGCCGGGCCGCCGGGATCACCTACCGGCAGCTTGATTACTGGGCCCGGACCGGCCTGGTGGCGCCCACCGTCCGCCCGGCCACCGGTTCCGGCACCCAGCGGCTGTACAGCTTTCGCGACGTCCTGGTCCTCAAAGTGGTCAAGCGACTGCTCGACACCGGCGTCTCGCTGCAGCAGATCCGGGTCGCGGTGAGTCATCTCCGCGACCGCGGCGTCGAGGACCTGGCCCAGATCACCCTGATGAGTGACGGCGCGAGCGTGTACGAGTGCACCTCCGCCGACGAGGTGATCGATCTGGTCCAGGGTGGCCAGGGCGTGTTCGGGATCGCCGTCGGCCGGGTCTGGCGCGAGGTCGAGGGCACCCTGGCCGAGCTGCCGGCCGAGCGGGCCGCGGCGAACGTACCCGAAGCCGACCTGAGCAGCGACGAGCTGGCCCGGCGCCGCCGGGCCCGCGCGACCGGCTGACCCGCGCGACCGGCTGACCCGCACCGCTGCGCCCGGACGACCGACGGTTCAGCCGGACGGCCGACGGCTCAGCCGGACGTGGCCCCGACACTGTCCGGGGCCGCACTGTCCGGAGCCGCGGTACCGGCCGCCGGGCGGCCCCGGCTGCCGCGCTGGTTGGCCCGCAGAATCCGGGACAGATGCGCGTCGAAGGCGCCGGCCAGTTCCTGGGCCGGAGTTCCCGGCCAGCGATGAATCGGCTGACTGGCGCCCTGGGCCTGCTGCAGGGCGCTGCGCTCGCGGACCGTCGGGCCCAGCACCAGCGGGCCGAACATGTCGCTGAGTTCCTGGAGCCGGTAGCGGTGTTCCGGGGAGCGCTCGCGGTACCGGTTCACCAGCACGCCGAGCGGCTGCAGGTTGGGGGCGCTGGTCCGGCGGACGTCGTCGATCGCATGCAGGGCCCGGTCCGCGGCGGTGACCGAGAACAGGGCCGGCTCGGTCACCACGATCGCCCGGTGACTGGCGCCGAGCCCGGACCGGGTGATCGTTCCCAGTGACGGCGGGCAGTCGATCAGCACCAGCCGGTACGTGTCGAACGAGTTGATGGCGGTCGCCAGCCGGGCCAGGGTCCGTTCGCCGCCGCTGGGCCGGTCCAGGTCCGCGATGTCCGCCGAGCCGGGCAGCAGGTCGACCTTTCCGCCTTCGGGGGCCCAGCCGGTCGGCATCACCGAGATCTTCCGGCTGTTCCGGCGGGAGGCGCCGAGCACGGTGGCGATGTCGGAGACGACCGGTTCGGTGACATCCAGGCCCAGGGTCGCATCGGCCTGTGGATCGAGATCGACGACGAGCGTCGGGACGCCTCGAGCCAGCGCCGCCGAGGCGAGACCGAGCACCATGGACGTCTTGCCGACGCCACCTTTCAAGCTGCACACACTGACCACGATCACGGTGTCCGACGCTACCTGGTCTCGACCCCGTTGTGGATGTGTGGAGGGGGTCGGGTTGGTCCGATCGCCGATCGGCGACCGGATGAACTCCGGATGAGAGCGCCCGGCCGAGCTGGTAACGTCACTCCCGCCGGGTGGTTCATCGTGTTCAGCGTGACCTTCGGCAGCTTAGGACCCCCGCGGGAGAGCCCCGCATCAGGGGCGCCGAAGGGGCAACTCTCCCCGGAACCTCTCAGGCGCCAGGACCGCGAGGGCGAGGCACCTCCGAAGGGCGATGGCGCCTGACGGATGGGGAGGCATCCCTGCGGCTCCGGCCGCTACGCCGACGCGTTGGAGCCTCCGTGACCACTTCACCGGCTATTTCCGCTGTGATCGACCCCTCTCTGCGCAGCACCGGGCCGACCGGTGAGGTCCCGGCCGACTTCGTGGACCGGCACGTCGGACCGCGCGGCGCGCAGATCGCCGAGATGCTGAAGGCCGTCGGGTTCGACACCCTCGAGGCCCTGGACGACGCCGTGCTGCCACCGGTGATCCGCACCGACGGTCAGGGGGTGCTGCCGGCCCCGATCGGCGAGCCGGAGGCGCTGGCCGAACTGCGGGCGCTGGCCGATCGCAACACGGTCGCCGTCCCGATGATCGGCCTGGGGTACTACGGCACCCACACCCCCGGCGTGATCAAACGGAACGTGCTGGAGAGCCCGGCCTGGTACACCGCGTACACCCCGTACCAGCCGGAGATCTCGCAGGGCCGGCTGGAGGCCCTGCTCACCTTCCAGACCATGGTCGCCGACCTGACCGGGCTGGTGACCGCGAGCGCCTCGCTGCTGGACGAGTCGACCGCCGCGGCCGAGGCGATGACCCTGATGCGCCGGGCCTCCAAGGCCGCCGCCGGTGCCGTCCTGGTGCTGGACGCCGAGGTGCTACCCCAGACCATCGCCGTGATCGGTACCCGGGCGCAGCCGCTGGGGATCCCGGTGGTGGTCGCCGGCCTGACCGCGGCCGCCGCCCGGGGCGGGGCCGAAGCGGTCACGACGGCGCTGACCGACGCCGCCGGCGACCGTCCGGTGTTCGGCGTCCTGGTCCAGTATCCGGGGGCGTCCGGGGTGCTGACCGATCTGCGGCCGGTGGTGGCCGCGGCCCGTCAGCTCGGCGCGCTGGTGTCGGTGGCCGCGGATCTGCTGGCCCTGACCCTGGTCCGCTCACCCGGGGAGGACGGCGCGGACGTCGCCGTCGGCAGCACCCAGCGGTTCGGTGTGCCGCTCGGATTCGGGGGCCCGCACGCCGGGTACATGGCGGTGCGGGCCGGCCTGGAGCGGTCGCTGCCGGGCCGGCTGGTCGGAGTTTCCCGGGACGCCGACGGCGCGGTCGCCTACCGGCTGGCCCTGCAGACCCGGGAGCAGCACATCCGGCGGGAGAAGGCGACCAGCAACATCTGCACCGCGCAGGTCCTGCTGGCCGTGATGGCCGCGATGTACGCCGTCTACCACGGGCCGGCCGGGTTGCGCCGGATCGCCGAGCGGACCGCGGGGCGGGCCGCGACGCTGGCTGCCGGCTTGCGCGCGATCGGGGTCGAGGTCGGTCACGGGCTGTTCTTCGACACCGTGCTGACCCGGGTGCCGGGCCGGGCCGCCGCCGTGGTCGCGGCGGCGCGGGCCGAGGGGGTGCTGCTGCGCCAGGTGGACGCCGACCAGGTCGCGATCGCCTGTGACGAGACCACCACCACCGCTCACCTGGCCATCGTGCTGCGGGCCTTCGGTGCCGGAAAGGACGCGGCGGAGCTGGCCGAGCCGGCCGGCCAGGTCCAGCCGGCCATCGACGAGGCGCTGCTACGCACCTCGCCGTACCTGACCAACCCGGTGTTCACCAGCTATCACAGCGAGACGGCGATGCTGCGCTTCCTGCGCCGGCTGTCCGACCAGGACTACGCCCTCGACCGCGGCATGATCCCGCTCGGTTCGTGCACCATGAAGCTGAACGCGACCACCGAGATGGAGCCGGTGAGCTGGCCCGAGTTCGGTGGCCTGCACCCGTTCGCCCCGCTCGAGCACACTGCCGGGATCCGCGCCCTGGTTCACGATCTGGAGCGCTGGCTGGCCGAGCTGACCGGGTACGACGCGGTCTCGCTGCAGCCGAACGCCGGTTCGCAGGGGGAGCTGTCCGGGCTGCTGGCGATCCGGGCCTACCATCGCGCGGCCGGTCAGGGTGACCGGAACGTCTGCCTGATCCCCTCCAGCGCGCACGGCACGAACGCGGCCAGTGCGGTGATGGCCGGGATGCGCGTGGTCGTGGTGGCCTGCGACCAGAACGGCAATGTTGACCTGGACGACCTCGAGGCCAAGATCGCCAAGCACCAGGACGAACTGGCCGCCGCGATGGTCACCTACCCCTCCACCCACGGCGTCTTCGAGGAGGGCATCGGGCGGCTGTGCGGTCTGGTTCATGACGCCGGGGGGCAGGTCTACGTGGACGGCGCCAACCTGAACGCGCTGGTCGGGCTGAGCCGGCCGGGCAAGTTCGGCGCCGACGTCTCACACCTGAATCTGCACAAGACGTTCTGCATCCCGCACGGTGGCGGCGGTCCCGGGGTCGGCCCGGTCGCCGTCCGCTCGCATCTCGCGCCGTACCTGCCCAACCATCCGCTCGACGCCGAGGCCGGCCCGGCCACCGGGATCGGCCCGGTCGCCGGGGCTCCGTACGGTTCGGCCGGCATCCTGCCGATCTCCTGGGCCTATGTCCGGATGATGGGCCGGCCCGGTCTGACCCGGGCCACCCAGGTCGCGATCCTGTCGGCCAACTACATCGCCGCCCGGCTGCGCCCGCACTTCCCGGTGCTGTACTCCGGCCGGGACGGCCTGGTCGCGCACGAATGCATCCTCGACCTGCGCCCGATCACCAAGGCCAGCGGCGTCACCGTGGACGACGTGGCCAAGCGCCTGATCGACTACGGCTTCCACGCCCCGACGATGTCGTTCCCGGTGGCCGGCACGCTGATGGTGGAGCCGACCGAGAGCGAGGACCTGGCCGAGCTGGACCGGTTCTGCGACGCGATGATCGAGATCCGGGGCGAGATCGACCGGGTCGCCGCGGGGGAGTGGCCGGCGGCGGACAATCCGCTGGTGAACGCCCCGCACACGGCCGAGTGCCTGACCGCGGACTGGTCGCACCCGTACTCCCGGGCGCAGGCCGTGTACCCGGCCGGCGTGGTGGCGAAGACCAAGTACTGGCCGCCGGTGCGCCGGATCGACGGCGCCTGGGGCGACCGCAACCTGGTCTGCTCCTGCCCCGCCCCAGAAGCGTTCGAAGACTGACAGGAACATCGCGGCGGCTCTCAGCGTCGCGGCATCGTCCAGGAGTCGGACCACAGGCTTGGGAAACCTCTCCAGGGCCATCCTGGACAGGGTGCTCTTTCCCGCTTGCCGGGCACCATTGATGGTCACCACGCGGGTGTCGGTGAGAGCCTCGGTCACCAATTCCGCAGCCCGGCGCGACACAATCGTCGGAGCATGATCTATGGCTCAGTATTGCGCACAAATTATGGTGCTGAACAGCGGAGACGTAAATCGTGTGGACGTCTGGCCGGTACCGATGTGGACGTTTGGCCGCGATGCGTGTGGACGTTTGGCCGCCACTCATGTGGACGTTTGGCCGCTGCTCATGGGGATCTGACCCAACCACCTCCAGCGATCACCGGTCGTTCCCACGGAACGGCTGTGAAGTCCACGCTTTCGCGGGCACGACCGGTGATCATGGCTTGGGGCGGGGTTGGGCTGGTAGCGGGGGGTGTTACGGGGTGGTGATGGTGGTGCAGGTGGTGGGGGCGTTGATGGGGTTGCAGCGGGCGGTGCCGGGGATTTGGACGCTGTAGGTGGTGCCGAAGCGGGCGGAGTCGCTGGGGGTGGGGTAGTCGGTGGAGACCCATTGGGCTCCGCTGGCCAGGGCGGCGTCGCGGGTGCTGGTGTCGTTGCTGCGGGCCTGGACGGTGTCGGCGTCGGCTCGGGTGCGTACGACGTAGCCTTCGCGGACTTCGTTCTGGATCCGGGCCTGGTTGGTTCCGGTGGGGTCGTTCTCTTCGACGAAGGCGGCGTCGGGCTGTCCGGGGGTGGAGTTGGTGAACAGGATGCGGCCTTGCAGGGAGGGGTGGCCGGCGAGGTAGCTGTCGCGGTAGCTGCCGGTGTTGTCCATCAGGAAGAGGGTTTTGCCGCGGGATTGGGCCAGGGTGGGCCAGCCGTGGGTGAGGACGGCGTCCTCGAGGGTGGTGTCGCCGGCCCGGACGTCGTCGGGGGTGATCAGGTCGGCTGGGGTGAAGACCGAGCGGATGTCGCTGTCGATGGTGTCCATCCGGGCGCTGGTCCAGGGCAGTGGGGTGGCCAGCAGGGCCGCGGCGGTGGCCGAGGCTGTGGTCGCGGCCGAGGCCGTGTGCCTGGCCGTCGCCGGTGTCGAGGCGCGCTGGGCTTTCGCCACTTCCGCCACTTTCGCGGCGGTCAGGCCGGTGATCGACAGCGGAGTGTCCTTGAATTCGATGAGGACGGCGATCGGGACGTGCGTGGGGTTGGCATCCGACCAGGTCTTCACCGCGGTCAGGCAGCGCACGAAGGTCAGGCAGTTGCTGTGGTAGTCGATGTCCTGAATGTGCAGCACCTTGGTGCCGGGCTGCTTCATCACCGGGTCGTACGGGCCGCCGAGGGTGAGGGTGCGCAGCAGCGGTTTGGCGTAGAGGCCGCCCTTCGGGTCGGCCCAGACGTCGAGCTCGATCTGCCGCACGTGCTGACTGGTGAACTGGGTTCCCAGTGCGGGATGGGAGTATTCCAGGGCCTTTTCGCCGCTCGGGTCGATCAGGCCGCGCAGCGCCTCTTCCCTCCGGGCGGCTTCGAGGTGGTAGCTGTTGTGGGTGCCGATGACCTGGATCTGGTTCAGCCGGAGCTGATCGCCGCTCGGGCTCGACCTCGGGCGCGGGGGGATGAGCGGGCCGACCGCCCGGGCGCCGGGAGCGACGATCAGGGCCAGCGACGCTGCGGCCAAGCCGGCTGCCAGCACTGGCAGAACCGCTCGGGAGGGTGTTCTCAGCTTCGGCATGCGGCTCAAAGTAGGCGATCTATCTCCGTCGTGTCACGTAGTGAGTTCATGTAGTCACCTTCTGTTTGCCGTGCGGTAGCGGCCCGGTGGTCAGGCTGAGGTGCATGGTCAGGAGGTTGAGCGCGGTGGCGGCCGGTTCCGGCCAGTTCCACTTCGACCAGATCGAGCTGGCCGAGGGCGCGTCTGGTCTGAGCCCTGGTCCAGCCCGCCCACCAGCGCAGATCCTCCTCGAGCGCCGGCCCGTTGGTGGCCAGCCAGTCGTGGGCCAGCTTGCGGCGTTCGGCCGCGGCGACCGCGCGGCTGCAGGCGGCCTGGATCACGCCGGCCTGATCGAGGCTGGTGACGAACACCGTGCGCCGCATCCCGAGCAGCCGGATCAGCGTCCGGTCGAGGTGACCCGGTCCAGGTCTTCGATCGGCCGTGGCTCCGTGTCACCAAGTGTCGAATAAATATTACCCAGAGTTGACACCTTGGGTGTGGCGTTACCACCGGAGGTCGATTACGTGACGAGCTTGGATTATTGACGTATTTCGCTGCGATCACCAGGGTGTCCGATTAGTCTCATCCCGGATACCCGAGGAGGTTGCGTGAACCATCGTCAGGCCGGGTCGCCGGGCGTCGACGATCAGTACGTGGAGCATCAAAACAGTGTGGCGACGGCAACTCTGGCTCTGGTCATGATCGCGGCGATCGTGGCCTTGCTGCTGAACGTCCTGGCCCTGGACGTTCCGGGCCGAAGCCTGCTCGCCATCGTCTCGGTGCTGACCGTGCCCGGTCTTCCGATCGCGCTGGCCCTGCCGATTCCCAGCCGGCACGTTCAATTCGTGCTCGGAATCGCGCTGAGTCTGGCCGGGTTGCTGATCATCAGCACGATCCAGCTCCTGTCCGGCGCCTGGTCGCCGCTGGCCGCCCAGCTCATTCTGGTGATGATCGGCCTGATCGCAACGGTTTTCGCGGCGCGAGGAACGGCGGCCCGATGAGCTTCGACGACCTGGTCGCCTCGGCCGCGGTGACCAGCCCGCTTCCGGTGGGCCGCCGGGGTGAGACCGCCGGCCCGTCCCGCTCGGTCCCGGTCCCTGAAGCCGTAGAAGCTTCCGGGACCGGTGGGGGGACGGCGTTTCCGGCCTTCGCCGGGGTCGCGATCGCGATCGCCTTCTGGTGGTTCTCCCTGGGCCGGTTCGATCTGGACGGCGCGGGCGCGACCGGAATGATCGGCGTGGTTCCCTGGACCTACCTGGTAGCGGTGGGCATCCTGGCCGTCCTGTTCGGCTGGCAGCTCAGCCGTCCGCAGCCGCGCACAGTGGCGATCGGGACGGTCGTGGTCGCGCTCGTCGTCGTCCTGTTCAGTGTGCCCAACCTGGTCGACGGCACCGGGATGACCCCCACCGGGTACATCCACGCCGGTTTCATCGACTACATCGGCCGGCATCACGCGATCCTGCCGCAGTACGACTCCCGGTTCGACTGGCCGGCGTTCTTCGCCGCCGGCAGTGTCCTGGCCGGGATGGCCGGGCTGCCGAATGTGCTGCCGTTGCTGGTCTGGGCGCCGGTGGTCTTCGAACTGCTCGCGCTGGCCCCGATGCTGCTGCTGGCCCGGTCCGTCCTCGGCTCGGACCGGACCGCCTGGCTCGCGGTCGTGCTGTACTACGGGGGAAGCTGGTTCGCTCAGGACTACTTCGCCCCGCAGGCCGTGGGGCATCTGCTGTATCTCAGCTCAATGGCCGTGCTGTGCTGGACCGTCAGCGGGAGCCGGGCCGATGTCCCGGTGGCTGGGGGCAGCCGGCGGGACGCGCGTGGCGGCAGCCTGTGGGTCGGGCGCGGCAGCCTGTGGGCCGGGCGCGCCGGCCGGCCGGGGCTGCCGGCGGGTCTGAGTGACGGCGGGGCGCTGGCGATCCAGCTCGTGCTGACCACGGTGGCCGCCGCGATGGTGATCGACCACCAGCTCACCCCGCTCGGCTTCATCATCCAGCTCGGTGTGCTCAGCCTGCTCGGCGCGACCCGGTTCCGGGCGTTCTGGCTGGTGGTCCTGCTGCTCTTCGTGACCTGGTTCAGCTACGGGGCCAAGGATTTCTGGCTGGGGCATCTCGATGAACTGATCGGCAACCTCGGCCAGCTCGACTCCTCCGTGAATCGGGGGCTGACCAGCCGCGTCTCCTCGGGTGAGCCGCTCTACCTGCGGATGCAGATGCTCCGCACGCTCTGGTCCGGGCTGTTCCTGCTGCTCGGCCTGGCCGGCGGCCTGGTCCTGCTGCGGCGCCGGAATCGCCTGGCCGTAGCCACTCTCGCCCTGGCCCTGGCTCCGTTCAGCCTGATCGCCCTCCAGAGCTACGGTGGCGAGATCTTCCTGCGCTGCTTCCTGTACGCCATGCCGTTCCTCGCCGTTCTCGCGGCCACCGCCCTCTCGCCCCTGTTCCGGCTGGCCACCTCCGCCCGGGCCGCGACGGTCGCGGTCGTCGTGCTGGTCGCGGCCCTGGGCCTGGTGACGACCCGCGGCGTCAACGTGGCTTTCGAGCGGGTCAGCCCGGACGCCCTGGCCGCGGCCAAGTGGATCTCCGCCGGAGCGCCGTCTCACCCCTCGGTCGCGGTGGTCGAGACGTTCGTCCCGCTGAGCTTCTCCCGGATCGAGGTCCAGCGGGTGAGCCCACTCGGGGTCGACTGCGAACTGCGGCTGGCCGAATGCGCTCTCGCTCAGCGACCCGACCAGATCCTGCTCACCGAGGAACAGGAGAAGTACGGTCGGCTCCGGATGCGGCTACCGGCCGGTTGGCTGATGACGGACGGCGTGAGCCAACTGATCGACGGGGCCGGTTACCGGATCGTCTTCGATCGCCCGGACGCGGTCGTGCTGCAGGCCACCCGGACGACGAAGGCCGCAGCCAGCAGGCCGGCGGCGAAGACCGGGCGCAGAACGCCGGCGGCGAAGAGCAGAACGCCGGCGGGGAGCGGAAAATGACGCTGGGGCTGACCGGAACCGCCGGGCTCGTCGTCCTGATCCTCGGGGTGGGGCTGGCTCTCGTCCTGGACCTGCCGGGCGGTCCGGCCGGCTGGCGGGTACCCGGTCCGGTCCGCCGGGCGCTGATCGGTGCGACCGCCGTGGTGACCCTCGTGGCCATGGTGGCCACCTGGTACCGCATTCACCCATGATCGCTATTCACTCATGATCGGTATTCACCCATGATCGGGCCCCAGAGGCGCCGGACCGAGGCCGGAAATATCATGTATATGACGTTTAAAGACAATATAGGTGAATCATCCACCTAAGTCCGGGTATATCTGGTTGACTGAGACCTGGAAGAGGGAACGAGACGATGCCGTCGCGCGACACGTATTCGCGGTTGCCTCGGTCCGGGGTACCCAGAAAGGCGTACCCGACCCGCGCCGGGCATCGGTCTCCCGATCACCCGAACAGGCGCATCCTCTCCATGAATGAAGGGGAACCTCCCTATGTCCACCGAAGAATCCGTCCGACCGGCCTCCGGTCCCCGAATCTCCGTTGTGGTTCCGGCGCGCAATGAGGCCCGCAATCTGCCCCACGTGCTGGGCGCTCTCCCGGCCGGGGTGCACGAAGTAATCCTGGTGGACGGCCATTCGGCCGACGACACCATCGAGGTGGCCCGGCACCTGCTGCCGTCCATCCGGATCGTCCAGCAGACCCGAAGAGGCAAGGGCAACGCCCTGGCCTGTGGGTTCGCGGCGGTGACCGGAGACGTCATCGTCATGCTCGACGCCGATGGGTCGGCCGATCCGGAGGAGATCCCGGCGTTCGTCGCCGCTCTGGTCGCGGGAGCGGACTTCGCCAAGGGCACCCGTTTCGCCGAAGGTGGGGAGAGTCACGACATCACGCGCCTGCGCCGACTGGGCAACGCCGGATTGAACGGCCTGGTCAACCGGCTGTACAAGACCCGGTACAGCGATCTTTGCTACGGGTACAACGTGTTCTGGTCCCGGCTGCTGCCGATCCTCGCCCTTCCGCCGGTGCAGATCCCCGGCCTCGGGGCCACGGACATGATCTGGGGGGACGGCTTCGAGGTCGAGACCCTGATCACGGTCCGGATGGCCGCGGCCGGGGTCCGGATCGCCGAGGTCGGAAGTTCCGAGAAGAAAAGAATTTTCGGCGAGAGCAACCTCAACGCCGTCACGGACGGGCTGCGGGTGCTGCGCACGATCATGGCCGAGCGAAACCAGCAGAGACGTCGAGACCGGTCCGACCGGCCGGTGACGGTCGGGGCCGCCCGCCCCACGGTGCTCGAGTTGCGTGAGTCGTCCGAGCTGGCCGCGGAGCTGGAAGCTCAGCTCGATGCCCTTGACCCGCTGCGGGGTGCTCGTGGCGCCTGATCTCAGCCCTGGTCCCGGTCCGGCGACCGGAACCTGGTGCACCGACCTCGAGCTTTCCGGACCCCTACCGCCGGTCCTGCCGGTCCCGGCCGGCCCCGGCGGGCGATGCTACGGGTCGGTGCGCGTGCTCGCCCGGCTGCACGGCGTCCCCCTGGGATTCATCGAACTACCCTCACCGGGAAGCGAACTGGACGTCCAGGTGCTGCTCAAAGCGATCGACTCCGAGTTGCTGGACGCCGTCAACGAGCACCTGAGCGCGGACGCCGCCGTCCCGGTCGGCTCCGTGGCCCAGGTCCGGCCCGCCGTCGAGGGTGACGGCTGCGCCAGCCACTACCGGCCGGCCGACGACGTCACGGTCGTGGTCGGTACCCGGGACCGGCCCGAGATGGTGCGCGGATGCCTGAATCGCCTTCGCCGGCTCGGCTATCCGCGCCTGGAGTTCATCCTGGTCGACAACGCGCCGTCCGACGACTCGACCCGGAAGGTGTTCGACGAGGTGGTCGGTTCGGATTCCCGGTTTCGGTACCTGCGCGAGCCCAAGCCCGGGGTCGCCAGCGCCCGTAACTGCGGTTTACGCGCGGCCACCGGCAGTCTGATCGCTTTCACCGACGACGACGTCCTGGTCGACCTGGACTGGATCCGGGCCCTGGCGACGGTGTTCCGGGATCCCGCCGTGGCCGGCGTGACCGGCCTGATCTGCACGGCCTCGATCGACGGCCCGTCGGAACGGTATTTCGACGCCCGGGCCGGCTGGGCGATCGGCTTCCGGCCGGCCGCGTACCGGATCGGCGGGGACACCGACCACGGGATCTTTCCCTACTCCCCGGGGAGTTTCGGGGCCACGGCCAACTTCGCGGCCCGGACGGCGGTGCTGCGCGAACTCGGCGGGTTCGACGAACTGCTGGGTCCGGGCACCCGGGCCGCCGGCGGCGAGGATCTGGATCTGTTCGTCCGGATCATCCTGTCCGGCTGGACCCTGGCCTACGAGCCGTCGGTGATGGTCTGGCACCAGCACCGAGCCGATCTGGACAGCCTGCGGCGGCAGATGTTCGTTTACGGCACCGGCCTTTCCGCCTTTCTCACCAAGCATCTTCTCGACCCCTCCACCCGGTGGGAGGTGCTCAGGCGAGCCCCACGCGGGCTGGGCCGGATCATCACCATCGCCACCCGGACCCAGCACTCCCTGGGTAGCTCACGCGGCGGCGCCGAGGTCGGGACGGCGGCGCCGGACGAGGCGGTGCCGGCCCGGGCGATGCTGCTGCGGGAGCTGGCCGGGTTCGTCGTCGGCCCGTTCCGCTACCTGCGGGGGCGCCGGGCCTCGGCCTCGGCCGGCTGATGACACTCACCCTGACCCCTGACCCGACCGACCGGCGCCGAGCCGGGCCGCTGCTGTCCCGGTTGCCGGTCGGCCTGAAAGGTCTTTTCGACGGCCGGCTCGAGCTGAACGCGCTCGCACTGATGATCACGACGGTGGCGACGGCCGTGCTCGGGCTGGTCTTCTGGACGGTTGCCGCCCGGCTCTACGCCCCGACCCAGGTCGGGCTCGGGTCGGCGACGATCTCCACGTTGACCCTGCTGGCCGGGCTCGCGCAGTTCAATCTCGGCAACGTCTACGGCCGGTTCCTGCCGACGTCGGGGCGGTCCTCCCGGCGCTTCGTCTTCACCGGGTACGCCGCCGTCGCCGTCTCCGGTCTGCTGCTCGGCGCCGGGTTCCTGGCCCTGGGTTTCGGGGCCGCCATCGTCACCACCACCTCCGACCGCTGGTGGTTCCCGGTCCTGGTCGCCGTCCTGGCGATCTTCACGCTGCAGGACTACGTACTGGTCGCGATCCAGGCGGCGAAGGTGGTCCCGGTCGAGAACATCATCTTCTCGGTGGTGAAGATCGTCCTGCTGGTGGTTCTGGCCGGTCACGCGCCGCATCGCGGAATCACCATCTCCTGGGTGATTCCGGCGGCCATCGGGGTGCTGATCATCAGCGCGGTACTGCGGGTGCGGGGGTTGCCGCACGCCGGTTCGGCCGGGGCCCCGGCCGGTTCACTACCGGGGCCCCGGGCCCTGGGCAGCGTCGTGGCCGGCGAGTACGTCACCGGCGCCATCCAGGTCATCATCCCGATGGGGCTACCGCTGATCGTGGTCTGGCGGCTCGGCGCGGAGGCGAACGCGTATTTCGCCATGCCCTGGCTGATCGCCACCGCGGTGACCATGCTGACCTGGAACGTCGCCTCCTCGTTACTGGTGGAGGCCGCCCTCGACCCGGCCCAGGCCCGCGCCCTGGTGCGGCGGGCGCTGCGGCTGACCCTGGTGATCGGCAGCGTGGGCAGCGTCCTGCAACTGGCGGCGGCGCCGCTGGTTCTCGGGGTGCTCGGTTCGGGCTACGCCACCCGGGGCACCGACCTGCTCCGGGTTCTGGCGCTGACCATTCCGGCCAACGCGGTGCTGGTCACCTGGGCGACGCTGATGCGGATCCACGGCCGGATGATCGTGCTGATCCTCCAGCAGACCGTGACCACCGCCGCGGTCCTGGTGCTGACGGTGCTGCTGCTGCCGGGCCTGGGGGTCACCGGTGCCGGCGTCGGCTATCTGATCGTTCAGGGCGGCTGTGCCGTCGTCGTCCTGCCACCCCTGGTGCGAATGCTGCGTCGCGGACCCGGGGAACTCGCGGCGTCCGTCCGCCCTCCGGCCCGTCATCTCAGGAGAAAGGAATCATCGTGGTTCAGGAGCAGTCCGGTGCGGGCCCGAAAGCAGCCGTGGTGATCTGCGCGTACACCGAACAGCGCTGGGATCTGCTGCGCGATTCGGTCGCGTCGGCGCAGGCCCAGACCGTCCGGCCGGAGCAGGTTGTCGTCGTCATCGACCACAACGACGACCTGCTCGCGCGGTGCCGGCGGGAATGGCCGGACACCGGTCACGGATCCGGACCGGACGGCCGCAGCGCCGAGCCAGGGGTACGGGTGCTCGCCAACCGGCATCCGGGCCGGCTCGGATCGGCGCGCAACACCGGCGTCGAATTGCTGACCGCCGGCTGGCCGGGCGTCGAGGTCGTCGCCTTCCTCGACGACGACGCCGCCGCCGATCCGGACTGGCTGGAGACCCTGCTGAGGGCCTACCGCGAGGATGCCGAGGCGGTGGCCGTCGGCGGTGCGCCGCAACCGCGATACCTGAGCCCGCGACCGGCCTGGTTCCCGGTCGAGTTCAACTGGGTCTACGGCTGCCATTACGAGGGCCTGCCCACCGAGCGCGAACCGGTCCGGCACCTGATCGGCGCGAGCATGTCCGTCCGGGTCGAGGCCCTGGTCAAGGTAGGCGGATTCCATTCCGACAACCACGACGACATGGACCTGTCGCACCGGATCGCGGCCGAATTCGGGCCCCGCTCAGTGCTTTACGAGCCCCGGGCGACGGTCCGGCACACCGTCACCCCGGACCGGCTGGCCTGGGGCTATTTCTGGCGGCGGTGTTTCGGGGTCAACCGGGGCAAAGTGCTGGCCTTCGCCGACCTGGGCGAGGCCGGAAATCTGAACGCCGAGCTTGCGTTCGCCCGGCAGATGGCCGCTCGGGTCGGCCGCCGGCTCGGCCGCGGTCTGCGCGGCGACCGGCCCGCGTTCGGTCAGGCCGGGGCGATCGTCGCCGGTCTCGCGCTGGCCGGTCTCGGGCATGTTGTCGGCACCGTTGAACTGCGACTGGGCCGAACGCAACCGTCGGCGACGAAAGGGCTCGGATGACCACCAATCTGATCATCGGGTCGGGCCCGGGTGCCGCCGCGGTGGCGATGGCCCTGACCCAGCAACCTCGTCAGCAGGTCACGGTGCTCGATCTCGGCGGCCGGCTGGAACCGGAGCACCGTTCCACGCTGGACCGGCTGGCCGGTGAGTCCCCCGATCGGTGGGACGCCGCGGACCTGAACCGGATCAGCGCCCAGCCGGTGGCTCAGGTCAAGGGTGAGCTTCCGCAGAAGCGCAGTTACGGCTCGGACTACCCGTTCCGGGATCTCGGCCAGTTGGCCGGGCTCGCGGTGACCCCGGGCGCGAACGGCTCGGTGGTCTCCTCCGCCTACGGCGGCTTCTCGAACGTCTGGGGGGCTCAGGTGATGCCCTTCTCCCGCAGCACCTTCGACCATTGGCCGATTGCCTGGGAGGAGATCGAACCGCATTACAAGTCGGTCCTGCAAGAGGTGCCGCTGGCCGCCGAACCCGACGACCTGGCTGACCTGTTCCCATTGCTCGGCCCGGCGCAGAGCCTGCCCCCGCCGGCCCCGCGGACGATCGAGGTGCTGCGCCGGTACGAACGGCACCGGTCGGCGCTGCGGGCGCAGGGGATCACCGTGGGCCGGGCCCGGCTGGCTTTCCGGGCCCACGAGTGCGTGCGTTGCGGGCTGTGCATGACCGGCTGCCCGTACTCGCTGATCTATTCGGCCGCGCAGACTTTCGACACCTTGCGCCGCAAGGACCAGCTCACCTATCACCCCGGTCTGCTGGTGTTCGAGATCGGCCAGACCGGCGCGGACGGCTCGACCGGCGTGGACGGCTCGGACAGAGTGCAGGCCTTCGCCCGGGCCCGTGACCTCACCACCGGCCGGGTGCACGAGTTCCGGGCGGACCGGCTGTTCATCGCCGGTGGTGGGCTGGGTACCACCCGACTGGTGCTCGGCTCGCTCCCCTCCCCACCGCCGATCATCGAAATGGGGGAATCCGTCCAGTTCGTGATGCCTTTCCTGTCCCGCCGCCCGGTCCAGGACCCGCGCTACCGGACCGGGCAGGACTGGACCCTGAACCAGTTCAACCTGCTGCTCGATTTCGGTGCCGACGGCTATGACACCTCCCAGGTCCATGTTTACCCGTACAACCCGGCCTTCCTGGAGGCGCTGCCGGCCGTGCTCCGGCGGCGGGCCCTTGATCCGGTGACGTCGCAGGTGTTGCGGCGGATTTCGGTCGGGCTGGGTTACCTGCCGTCCTGGGCTTCACCGCGGGTCCGGGTGACTCACCGCCGGGTCCCCGGGGCGGATCTGCCGGCCCTGACCCTGGATTCGGCTGCCGGTCCCGGCGGCGAGCCACCGGAGCGCTACCGCGCCGTGGTCCGCCGGCTGCTCCGGATCGCTCCGAAACTCGACCTGTGGCCGGTGCTTCCGGCGGCACAACTGTCGGGAGCGGCGAAGAGTTACCATTTTGGGGGCAGTTTCCCGCACGCCGGACCGGGGGAGGCCAGGGCCGGTTCGGGTCTGACGACAGACCGGTGGGGCCGGTTACCGGCCTGGGACCGGGTCCATCTGGTGGACGGATCGGTGTTCCCGTCGGTCGCCTCGACCACCTTCACCCTGACCGTGATGGCTAACGCCCACCGGATCGCCAGCGAGGTTCTGACCGGATCGGCCGGCCCGAATGGCTGAGACCGGGACAGTCGCGATCACCGGGGCCACCGGTTACATCGGCGGCCTGCTGACCCGCCGCTTCCTCGAGGCGGGCTGGGACGTCGTCGCCCTGCGCCGCCGGCCGCCCGGGGCCGCGGTCACCGGGGACCGGGCCGGCGAGGTCACGGCCACCGGCGTCCAGGAACGGCCGTTCGTCCTCGGGGAACCGCTGCCCCCGACGACTTTGGACGGCGTTCAGGCGCTGGTCCACTGCGCCTACGACCTGGCCCTGATCGACCCGGCGGAGATCGAGCAGGTGAACGTGCTCGGCACCCTGAGAGTGCTCGACGCGGCGGCCGCGGCCGGGATCAAGCGGGTGATCCTGGTCTCGTCGATGTCCGCCTACGAGGGCACGGCCCAGGTGTACGGCCGGGCCAAACTCGCGTGCGAGCGGGCGGTACTCGAGTTCGGCGGGGCCGCGATCCGGCTGGGACTGGTCTACGGCCCCGGTGATGGCGGGATGGCCGGTGCGCTGCGCAAACTGATGTCACTTCCGCTGGTGCCGCTGCTGGCCGGGGATTCGCATCAGTTCACCGTGCACGAGGACGACGCGGCCGCCGGACTCCTCGAGGTCACCCGGTCCGGTGATTCGCTGTGTGATCCGGCTGGGCTGCCTGACCCGATCGGGCTGGCCCACCCGGAGCCGGTGCCGTTCCGTCGCCTGCTCGACGGCCTGGCCCGGCAATCCCGGTTGCGGCCGCGATTCGTGCCGGTGCCCTGGCCACCCGTGCATGTTGCGATGCGGACGGCCGAGCGGATCGGCGTCCGTTTGCCGGTGAGGTCCGACTCGCTGCTCGGACTGGTCCACCCGGCCCCGTTCGTGCCCGGCGTCGAGGTCTGGGCTCGTCTGGGGGTCCCGCTGCGCCGGTTCGATCTCTGAGCCGATGAACGGACAGTAGCAAGGCTCAGCCGAACACGACCCCGGTAAGGGTCTGATTCATGTGCCCCAGCCAGGTTTCGCCGTACGTGTGGAATCCAGCCAGCGGGATGCCGGAGAACACCTCCAGGAAAGGCTTCGATGTCTGTTTGGCGTCCATCTCGAGTCGCCGCAGGATGCAGTTGAACATCACCGCTCCAGTGGCTCGGCCGCCTAGTTCGGAGCGGGCCTCATCGATGGCGATCCGGGTCTCGGAAACGAGATCGCCGGCGTTCATGACCTCGACCTCCATGCCTTCCAGGATCTGGGCATAGAAACGGATGCCGCCGTCCGGGGTCACCATTTGCGGGCTGCGGATCCACGGTTCACCATCGATCAGCAGCCCGACCGGGTGGGCCATGAACGCGCTGGCGTCGACCTGGTCCGGCTCCAGTCCGAGTGCCTGCGCGTACGCTTCAACGGCGGGCCGGCCGTCGAACTTGCGCACGGTCCGGGTCTCGACGTCCGCGTCAGTGATCCGCAACACGGCGCCCGAGGGGGTGAAGGAGCAGGTCTTCACCACGTGAAAGGGCACACCGGCCTCGGCTACCAGGATCGCCACCCCTTGGTGCGAGATCTGGTCGCCGACGGCGACCCAGGTGCTCTGGAAAGCGAGGTCGTCGCCGGCCGATCCGCCGACGAAATCGAGAACCGGCGCCGCGTTTCCGATCCGCTCGTTCACCAGTTCTTCGGCTCCATGCATCCCGTCGATCAACACGAACCCGAGATAGCGGGCCGGATCAAGGCCGCGTAGGGAAGATCCGAGTTCGGCCTCCACTGCCGCGATCGCGGCATCTGTGCCTGCGCTCGGATTATCCGATAATTCGCCCAGCGCGGCGTATGAACGCAGCAGCATGCCCTGCGGCAAGGCGATAGCGGTGACCGTGCCGGTGCCAGTTTGCTCGTCGGTGAATTCGCCGGAGGTTGAACAGCCGATCACGCAGGCTCCGGGAAATCGGGCACTGAGCGGGCCGGCCAGTTCGCGGGGATCGTACTGGGAGGATGCGAAGTACATGACGGTGGACGCCGGGCGAGCACCCAGTCCGTCCAGCAGAGCACCGGCCAGCGTTTCGACGACACCGGCCGCGGGACCGGTGGCGAAGGCGCGGGCAGCGCACAGGCCGGTCAATGAAGAGGTGGTCACGGGGTCTCCCAGAGGTCGCTGTTCGCGCAATGAGCCGTGCAGGGCAAGCGTGAGCCGTAACTCAGAAGGCGTAGCCCATGGCAGACAGGGCGTCGACGACCTTGCTGATCAGGGAGCCGTCGAGAAGCTGCTCGGGCCGGGGCTTGCGCAGGTTCACGCCCGTGCGCAGCATTAGCCGGGTGCAGACCGGGGCCAAGGCCAGATCGTTGCCGACCTGAGATTTGAGCCGCGCCAGAACATCATCGAGCGACTTGACGGCCATGGTGACTCCTTGGAGCGATCGGTCGAGACCTCCAGGGATTATCGGCTCCGCGAACCCCAACCCTTAGTGGTCTGCGCCGGAAGTCCCAGAAACCGCCACTGCCGGGCCTCCATTGTCTGCTGGGTCATGGGGTCATATCTCTCTCCCGATCCCCATCCGGACATCCACCACCGCCGATCAGGGCAAATCGCTCTCGGTGCCGCCCGTGATCTCCATACATGTCGGTACGCTCCCAGTTCCGTGCGATTTAGGGAGTTCTAGGGCGCAGCCACATTCCCCAAAAAGATGCCCCAAGGCCGGTGCGACCGGCGCCCGCGTTCGTGTTTGAACGTGCCCGGCGAGCCGTACTGCCGAAGGGACCTTTCTGTCAGAAGGGCTGACGGAAAGGTCCCTTCGGACTTGGCAAGGGGTCGTCTCCGCCGCCTGCCTGCTGGGGCTGGTCACCGTGTCCCTGGCCCGCGTCGGCCGCCTCCTGCGCCTGCCCTACGAGCGCTGGCTGCTGGTGCACCGCCTCACCGGGCTGCTGGTCCTGATAGCGCTGGTCCACGGCTTTGCGCTGGACCCCGTCATCCGCGGATCCGCGCCGCTGCGGGTCCTCTACGTCGCGGTGGGCGTCGTCGGGGTGGCCGCCTACGGTTACGACGAACTGATCCGGCGTCGCCGTGAGCCGCGCGCCGACTACGTCGTCCACCGCGTCGAGCGACCCGGCGCCGGCATCACCGACGTCACCCTCAGCCCGACCGGTCCGGTCGCCCTGCCCGTCACCGGCGGTCAATTCGTGTACCTGCGGATCGGTGGCCGCCTCAACTGGTACGAACACCCGTTCAGCGTTGCCGGAACGTATCCGGACGGCTCGGTGCGCCTGACCATCCGCGCGCTCGGCCGCGGCACCCGTTCCATCTACGCGGACCTGTGCGAGGGACTGCCCTCCACCCTGACCGGCCCGTACGGCATGTTCGACCACACCCTCGGTGGTCCCCGCCAGATCTGGGTCGCCGGAGGCATCGGCATCGCGCCTTTCCTCGGCTGGCTCACCCCGGCGGACGGTGCGCTACCCCAGGCGGACCTGTTCTACTGCACTCCCAGTGCCGACAAGGCGCCGTTCCTCGCCGAGATCACCGCCGCCGCCAAGGCCCATCCCGGCCTGCGTGTCCACCCGCACTACAGCCGCACCGACGGGCTGATCACCGCGGACCGGATCCAAGCCCTCGTCGGCCCCCTCACCGACGACCTTCACGTCTTCCTGTGCGGGCCCGCCGCCATGACCAGGAACCTCGTTCGCGGCCTGCAGGCCCAGGGCCTTCCTAAGTGGTCTGCGTCGGAAGTCTTTCGGGGGTTGACGGTTCGGGTGCCGGCGTGTGGTTGGTGATTCAGGCGTTG